>Ga0105248_10008762_pt1 | contig 11108 bp, 6 predicted proteins | sample KBSS34metaG_FD_81524 | JGI IMG/M metagenome (GOLD analysis project Ga0105248, IMG submission 81524) | Switchgrass rhizosphere microbial communities from Kellogg Biological Station, Michigan, USA - KBS S3-4 metaG | ecosystem: Host-associated > Plants > Roots > Rhizosphere > Soil | place...
ACCGCTGCAGCCGCCGCCGCCCGGCCAGCCACCGCCCATCGCGCCCATGTCAGCGAAGGTGTCGTATTCTACGGGATAGATGAGCGCGTCAAGTTCTTCGGCGTCACGCACATTGCTTTCGTAAGTACCTTGCCGGCTGGTCGTGTCAACGCCATCTGTGAAAAGGACGATTGCCTTGCGGCCCTGGATCTGATTGAAGTGCTGATTGATCATTTCATCAACAGCGTCGTAAAGGCGAGTGCCGGACCCGGGTTCAGTCTGCCGGATTGCGTCATACAGCCGGTTTCGATCATTGGTTGGTTCACGACCAGAAAGATAGCGAATCTTGTCACTGAAAGACACGATCATCACGCGATCGTCTGCCCGCAGTTGCTGGACAAAGGCGATGGCCGCCTCCTGAATTTGTTCAAGCCGGAACCGAGTTGAGCCGCTGGTGTCGATCAGGAGCGCCACGGTGAACGGCTTCTCCGTCGAGGCAAAATAAGCGACTCTTTGCTCAACCCCATCCTCCCAAACGTGAAAGTCGTTTTGGGAAAGGTTGGGAATGAATTTCCCGTCTCGATCCATGACCGAAACCGGGATGCTGACGAGCGTGGTGTCGACCTTTACTACATCGCCTTCACTAACTTCTTCGGGTCCGGCGTCTTTTTGTGGGGCGGCCGGCTTCTGCTCGTTAGGATCGCGATTCGCTCCTCCGAGAACTGGCGCGCGACCCGGCCGGGGCGGTTGTGCGGATTCGTTAGTTTGTGGGGGCGCAGTCTGCGACTGGCTTCGCGGATCCTGCTGAGGTGAAGCAGGATTCACGCGCCGGGGACGCGTCTGCGATTGGGCGGTCACCGTTACGGCAACTGCAAATGACCAAATAAGCACGAGCCCAGTAAATCTTCTCATGGATAACTCCTTGGGGAGGCAAAAACAGCTAATGGCGCCGTGGACACTACCACGCACGCCTTTGGATGCTGTTACAAGGCGGCATCGTTGCAGCACAAGTGATTAACTTGCAGCCGTGATCAAGACGCTGCGCAGCATCGATTTTGCACGCTGGGGAGACGAAATGGGGAGAGTAGCTGAACTGTGAGGAAGATAGCACTCCTGATGGGATCGAGCAAGGCATCGGATCGTGTTGGTAGAGTGCAGTTTGTGATGTGGCACGGGCGTCCCGCCCGTGAATCACGCGCAAGATGCGCGTGCCACTGGCTGAGACATTTATTCCTTGCTCAGGTTGATCGCGTTCCAAATGAAGGGAAAAGTGCCCCAGGTTTGGCCGCGGTGCTGTGGCCGAAAGCCGAACAGGACAATCCGGCCTTTTCCCAAAGACACGGAAGCGAGCGCAATCTTGTCCTTAAGCTTATCTTCACCTCGCAGCCAACCAGACCGCAGGATGCCTTCTTTGGCGTAGCGCGCGATGACCTGAACTTTGCCATCATCCGTTACTTCGAAAGCAGAACTACCGATGAAATAAGCGTTGGTGTCTTTCGACATAGTACGGGCAATCGGGTTTGCGGTATCCACGTCGATTCGCAGGACCGATCCCGGACAATAAAAATCGTTTGAGCGAACACCTTCCAGGACGTTGCGCAGCGGCAGCTTTAGCTGCTTAATCAACTGACCACACGACCCGTCGAAACAAATCAGAGTCCCGCCGTCTTCGACAAAGCGAGCGAGATTTTTGTAGCCGGGTTCGGCAATTCCTCTCGGGTTCTCGGGGGCCTCGCCGTCGGGGGCTGCTCGAATTTGTTCGGAAGGCAACACGACGACATCGAACTTCGCGCGGGGGCTGGCGCCGGCGATGTCGGTCTCGCTTACAGACTGAAACGGCACGTTAAAGGCATCGAACACGAATCGCGTCCAACCCTCGTCCATGTTGCCGGCACGCGAGTTCTTGTAGATGCCAATTCTGATTCCCGGCTTAACCGGATTTGCGATCGGCGATTTGTCGGTGGTCCAGAGCGCCAGACCGAGATCGCGGCGGACTTCGTTCTCAGACTTGAGCAGGGTCAGTTTTCTTTGGCCTTCATTCTCCTGAATCATAACCACTGCCGGACAGTCCAACCCCATGGTCATGGGCAAGGTCCAACCTGCGACATCATATGGGCGCTCGGCTTCACCGGTTGCGGTCGTGCGGTCCGGATAAACCTGAGGCTCGAACAGGGCCAGGACATTGTCGCGATACGGTTGATTCACAAAGATGATGTAACTTCCGGCGGGGACTTCCCTTGCGGCAGATTCAGGGTCCAATACGGCTGGGCCATAAAACCTGGAAACATTTGGGCCTGAACCAAAGGCACCCTGGCCGATGACTTGACGTGCGTGGATCGCATGCAGTTCGTGATCGAGGCGATAGACTTCCACACCCTGTTCGACCAGCGAGCCGATCATTTTCGCCACATTCTCATCACGCCCCTGGCCGGCGGGAACCAGGTAGGCGACTGGCTGCTTCTCTGCTGCCGGTGACAAATTCGCCTTTCCCAATTCATAAAAATTGCGCAGATAGTCGGCGCGATAATTCGCCGCCAGCGACAGCAGTGAATGACAGGCAATCATCTCCATCTGCATGATGTCGCGCGGCCGCCACGCGCCGCCCAACCAGGGATTGGGAAAATTCGTGGTGGCTTCCAGAGCGCTGCGCATGCCGCGCGTGCTGGAACGACCCAGTTGTTCGCGCGCTACGGTCGCCGGCGTCATCAGGCGCGCGCTGGCCGCCTCAGTCAGGATCCCGATCGAATTATGAAAGTAGGGCGCCGTGCGAAAGCCGCCGTGCCACCACGTATCGTAAAGCGCGTTGGTCAGAATTCCTTTGAAGCCCGCGGCCGTGACGTCCGCCGCCATCTTGTGACCGATCAATCCGACTTCGCGCAACAAAAGCGGCTCGATGTGTGGATTCGGCGGATCATAAAAAGGTGGCACGAAGAATCGCGACCCGTTCGATCCCTGCTGATGGACGTCATAAACAATTTGCGGAAACCATTCTTTCCAGAGCAGGCGGGTGACGGCCTTCGTCTCTTTTAAATTCAGCATGAACCAATCGCGATTGTCGTCGTGTCCGGCGTAGTAATGATAAAGCTCCGGCGGTTCGCGTCCTTCGGTGGGAGTGCCCAGCGTTTTCCGATACCAATTGGCGACGATGTCGACGCCGTCAGGATTCGGTGAGGGAATCAGAATCAGAATCGTATTCCGCAGGATTCCCAGCGTGTCCGGGTCGTTGGCGCTGGCCAGGTCATAAGCCAGTTGCGTGGACATCTGCGAGGCCACAATTTCGGTGGAGTGGATCGAGCAGGAGATGACCACCACAGTTTTTCCGTCCTGAACCAGTTGATCGCGTTCAGTCTCGTTCCGGACCTTGCGCGGATCTGCCAATCGCGCCTGAATTGCTTGGTACTTCTCGAGGCTTCGTATATTCTCGGGCGCGCTAATGAACGCGGCGATCATCGTCCGGCCCAGGGTTGAGGTGCCGATGTTTTGCAGAGAGACGCGATCGCTCGCTTTATCGAGTCGCGTTAGATAATCCGTAATCTGCTTCCAATCAATAATCGTGCGATCGTCGCCGGGGTCGAACCCGAAAACGGAGCGCGGCGAAGGGAGCGAGTTGGCGGGTGTCGTGGCCCTTTGGCGCTGACCAGCGGCCGATGTCGCTAATATCAGAATGCCGATCAGAATTACGAGGGGTGTCCGCGATGAGTGGCCTCGCAGATCCATTTGCGGGCCGGACGGAAAGTCAGTTTTCCGCACGGCAATGCGGCAGAGCCGCCATCTTTGACGATGCATTCCGACGTAACCTCTCAAGAAATAAGCGGGCAGGACATGCCTGAAAAGAACGCGGCGAAGTCTAGCACAAGACCGGGGCGCCACCTGATCGGAATGTTGCTCTTTGCCTGGTCGTGGATCGTGGCCGGCGGGCTGCTCCTGTTTTTCGCAGCACCGGCCTTGTTAATCGGAAGCTTCTTCGAACGCCGGAAACGCCAGGACTGGATCTACTGGTGGGCTGATTGGGGAGCGCGCAATTGGCTGCGGTTAAGCGGGGTTAAGGTCAGGGTCAAAGGCCGGGAGCATCTGGATCCAAATCAAACCTACGTGTTTGTCTCAAACCACCAGTCCTATCTCGATGCCGGGCCACTTTTCGCTTTCACCGGACGCCGCGTGGGAGCAGTAGCCAAAAAAGAGCTTTTGAACGCGCCGATTCTGGGTTACGGGATGGGTTTTGTGAACGTGATTGCGATCGATCGATCAAATCGTGACCGCGCGGTTGAGACCTTAAAAATCGCTACCGATCTTTTGCGCTCAGGGGTTTCGTTTATCGTTTGTCCGGAGGGGACGCGAGCCCGTCCGGGGGAGATGCTGCCGTTCAAGAAAGGCGCCTTTCACATCGCGGTGCAGGCTGGCGTGCCGATTGCGCCGATCGCTCTAAAGAATTCAGACGTTTTGATGGGGAAGGGCAGGGGCGAAGCCTGGCCGGGAACGATTGAGATGGTCCTGCTGCCTCCGGTTGCCACTTCAGACGTAAAGACGGATGAAGATCTGGATGAACTCGTCGCCAACGTGCAGCAAAGGATTATGAACGAGATCGGAATCGAGAAGCTGTCGGAACGAAAGAAATGACTGGGTACGCACGCCTCCGGAGTGCTTTAGCGAGATTGATCGTTTCCTGCTGAGCACGCCAGAGGCGTGCGTACCGAAACTCGCGGATCGCGTTCCGGAGCTCGCGGATCGCGTTCCGGAAGTTTCAGCTTCTCATTCACACCGGGCTTTAGCCCGGTCCTATTCTGCGAGTCCGCGGAGCGGACGCCAGCGTAAAGCCTGGGGCGTGAGCCCCAGGATCGCGTCAGGCAAAACGATAAAGCCCGCGAAGTGGGCGGCAGCCGCTTCATTTGAATGAATTTGAAGCGCAACGGCTGTCACCCGCTTCGCGGGCTCAATTGACATTGTGGTACTTGACCTGGGGCTCACGCCCCAGGCTTTATGCTGACGTCCGCTCCGCGGACTGAAAACAGGGTCTCATCGTCGTTCGACACCGGGCTGAAGCCCGGTGGAATGAGATGTCACGGTTCCGGGCTTTTGATGCAAAGCCGCAATTAAACACAGTCCGGGTCTTGCCACTTAAGTCGCGAAAGCTGCTGATTAATCGTATTGCTCTTCGGCCGCTGCTACACCCGAAGGACACGCGTGTCCTTCGGCATTCAACGCGCGCTGCAAGGCATCAAGCACGAGCAGAACATTCTCGCGCGTGCTGCCTGAGCCCATCAGACCGATCCGCCAGATCTTTCCTTTCAGAGGACCAAGGCCGCCGCCAATTTCAATGTTTTCGTCGAGCAGGCGAGTGCGCACACGCGCGTCATCTACGCCTTCGGGAACACTCACCGCGTTCAGGCTCCACAATCTGTTGTCAGCCGCTACAGCCATCGACAATCCCATGGCCTCAACCCCTGCGACCAGCGCGCGGTGGTTCAGTTCATGCCGGCGCCAGCGTGGCTCTAAGCCTTCCTCATAAACCAGCCGCAGCGCTTCGCGCAAAGCGTAGTTCATCGAGATCGGCGCCGTGTGATGATAAGTGCGATCGTCACCCCAGTAACGCTCAACCATCGTGATGTCCAGATACCAGCTCTGGACTTTTGATTTCCGCGAGCGAATGCGATCAAGCGCCCGTTCGTTGAACGTGATCGGCGAAAGTCCCGGCGGCGCACCCAGACACTTCTGCGTGCCCGAATAACAGATATCGATCCCGTTACGATCAATACCGACCGGATGACCGCCCAGCGACGTCACCGCATCGACAATCAGCAAGGCGCCGTGTTCGTGGGCCATCTCAGCCAGTCCGGATAAGTCCTGCAACACGCCCGTCGAGGTTTCCGCATGGACAATCGAAAGCGCGCGGGGCCGCGATGACGACTTGAGTGCTGATTCGATTTTGCCCGGGTCAATCGCCTCGCCCCATTTAGCTTCGACGACGATGGCTCTGGCGCCGGACCGTTCAACGATGTCACGCATGCGTTCGCCAAAAACGCCGTGGATACAAACGACAACTTCGTCGCCAGGTTCGATGACGTTGACCAGCGCGGCTTCCATGCCGGCGCTGCCGGTGGCTGAGATCGGAATTGTCACCCGATTCTCAGTCTCGAAGACATAACGCAGCAGCGACTGCACATCATCCATGCATTGCAGGAAAAGTGGATCGAGATGTCCGAGCACGGGCGCGGCCATGGCTGAAAGAATGCGATCGTCGACCGGACTCGGCCCGGGTCCCAGCAGAATGCGTTTTGGAGGTTGAAATAGTTCGTATGATTTGCTCATTTTGATCATTGGTTCGTTGGATCGTTGGTTCGTTGGTTCATTGAATCATCGAAACAATGGATCAATGACCCAATGATTCAATGATTCAATTTCTTACGATTGATATTTAATCAAAGACCGGACGTCATAGCCTTCCAACTTCTTTCGGCCCGGCAGAAATTCCAATTCAACTACGAACACCAGACCTTCGACCGTACCTCCCAGCCCTTCCACCAGGTCGCAAACTGCTCGCGCGGTACCGCCCGTTGCCAACAGGTCGTCAGCAATAATCACCCGGTGACCGGCGCCGATGGCATCGCGGTGAATTTCCAGCGTGTCCTGGCCGTACTCAAGGTCGTAAGAAATCGAAGCGCGTTCCGCCGGCAGTTTCTTCGGCTTGCGCACCGGAACAAACCCGGCGCCCAGATGGTAGGCCAAAGCCGGCGCGAAGATAAAACCGCGGGCTTCAATGCCCACCACCGTATCGATTTTGACTCCTTCGTATTGGGCCGCCAGAGCGTCCACGGTTTGGCGGAGACCGTCGGGATGTTTGAGCAGCGTGGTGATGTCGTAAAAGTTGATTCCGGGCTTGGGGAAGTCAGGAACTTCTCGGATTAGTTTTTTCAGTTCGTCCATATTTTTCGTCGATGAACTCTTCGGCCTCTTTGGTGCTGTTCTCAGAGCGGCACATCATACCATCTTCGGCGATCTTTTCCGTTTCCCGGCACGCGTTCGTAACCGCAAAGTTCTGGCGGCGTGTCCCCGGCACGGCACCCTCATCATCCTCAGCAACCGCAAGTTCCCAACAACGAACGCCAAGCGCGTGACGTCAGCCAGTTTTGTGCTGCTTTGACAGCGGCTCATGATATTATCTCCGGCGATCTTTCCGTTTCCCCGCTGGTGTTCATAACCGCAGAGTCTCAACCGATGGTGCCTCGTCTGTTATTACGGATCGCTCTTTTTTCAGTAGCGGTTCTTCTGCTGGCCACCTTCACTTTCGCGCAGCGCCCTCAGGGCCGCAGCGACGAGGTCGTCCGCGTCAATTCTGAACTGGTCCAGACCGACTTCATGGTCTTCGACAAAGAGGGAAATTTTGTCGACGGTCTCAAGAGCGATCAGTTCATCCTGAAAGTTGAAGGCAAGACCCGCGAGATTACTTTCTTTGATCGAATCGCCGCCGGCAGCCGGAGCGAAGAGGCTCAACTGGCAGCCGCGCGTGGCAACCCCACAAACACCGGCGGCAAAGCGCCGGCGGTCCCCCTGGATCGTGGACGCACCGTCCTGTTTTTTATTGACGATTTCCACCTGTCGAACGGAAGTATGAGCCAGGTGCGCAAGATGCTAAAGCGGTTTGTCGATCGCGAAATGCGCCAGAACGATCAATCTGTCATCGCCACAGCCACCGGCCAATTGGGCTTTCTGCAACAACTCACCGACAATCGAGAAGTAATGATGGCGGCCACCGATCGCCTCAGGACGCAACCGAACCTCCTGCTCCAGACATCTGAGCGTCCGCCGATGTCTGAATACCAGGCGCTGTCCATCGACCAGCACGATCCGGACGTACTTGATTTCTTTGTTGATGCGCTGCTTAAAGAAAATCCAGGGTTAGCGCGCCAGACGGCAGCAGAGATGGTGCGCCAGCGGGCATCGCAAATCCTGGAGGACTCGTCTTCAATCACCACCCGTTCGCTCTCGGGTTTCAAATCGTTCGTGCAGAACACCGCCACACTTCCGGGCCGGAAGCTGATCTTTTTTATCTCTGACGGTTTTCTCCTGGCCCGCAATCATTCTGACAATGCTGATCGCGTGCAGTTGATTGCCAGTGCCGCCGCGCGGGCCGGTTCGGTGATCTATTCGATTGACGCCCGCGGGCTGTCAGCGGGACTCCCGGATGCGAGCGTGGAAGTCGCGGTTGATCCAACGGGCAGATTGACCCGCTCTGCCGCCGGCGAAGTCAGGGCCTCGCAGGATGGTTTGAATGCCATGGCCAGCGATTCGGGCGGACGCGCGTTTTTCAACAACAACTCGTTGTCGGTCGCGGTGACGACAGCCTTGAAAGAGACCTCTACCTATTATCTGTTGGCCTGGCGTCCCGACAACGACGAGCAACGCAACGCAAAATTTCGCCGGTTGGAAGTGAGTGTCGCCGGGCGGCCCGATCTGATCGTGCGGTTCCGCCGTGGCTTTGGCGAATCAGCCGACGAGGCAGCAAAACGCAACAAGGATTCAGCGAAACTTCCGGTCCGGAAGACACCGGTGGAGGAACTCAACGGCGCTTTGCGCGCGGTCTATCCGCTGCCCGCCTTGCCGGTTTCGATTGCGCTGACATTTCTTGACTCCGCGCAATACGGCGCTACCCTCACCACTTCAATCAAGATTGCCACCGACTCGCTGACCACCGAGAAAGTCGGCGAAGTGCCCACGGGTACCGTAGATGTTGCCGGCCTGGTGCTGAACGATCAGGGCAAACCCGTGAGCACGTTCAGCAAACGTGTAACTGTCCGGGCGACGGTTAACGGCGGAGTCGCCACCATGCCGGATAGCTTCTTCTACAACCACTTTTCACTGATGAAACCGGGCATCTATCAGGTGCGGGTGGCCGCGCTCGATTTGAAGCAAGGCACGCGCGGCAGCGCTCATCAATGGATCGTGATTCCAGACCTTCAGTCGAAGGGTCTGACCATGAGCAGCCTGATCGTGGGTGAAAAGAAGAACGGCGCTGAGGTTGAGCCCGTCAATCCCAATGTTACGGACCCACAGGCGCCGGCCGCGCTCAGCCAGGTGATGATAAATGTAGACCATCGTTTCGCGCGCACCTCTTATTTGCGCTTCCTGACTTTCATCTACAACGCGACGACGGTTTCAGTCGTGGCCCCACCAGCGCAGATGCAGCCGGGCGGCACCACCGTGAACACCAGCGCCGCGACGATTCCAGTTCCGGACCTCGCAGTTCAGGTTCAGGTTTTTCGTGATAACGAGCCGGTGCTCACTACCGCGCTCCATAAAATCAACACTGAGGGTGTAGACGCTCACCGCGTCCCCTATGCGGCCGACGTCAACCTGGACGACCTGCGGCCGGGAGCTTACGTCCTGCAAGTGACCGTGATCGACAGGCAGGGAAAATCCAGCGCTACACAGAAAATCAATTTTCAGGTTGATTGAGTTGATGGGTGGCGAAGGTACGCTCGCGCTCCGGTTCAGCCTGCGCTGCTCGGAGTTTTCAGTGAGGGCGTCTGTTCGCGGAGTGTGTGATTGTCGTCCGGGGTTCTACTCTTTAACTTCCACTACCAATTTTTTCTTTTCGCGGTCGCGAACTATGGTGAGGGTATGCTTTTTTTGACGCGTGACCGGCGCCGTAATGCTCCAGAATTCGTGGGTCACCATTTGCCCGTCAACGGATTCGATGACGTCGCCTTCAAGCACGCCGGCTTCGGCGCCCGGACTCTCCGGCCGGACCGCCACCACAATTAGCCCACTCTCAGCTCCGAGTTGGGCAGCAGTTTTCTGAGTCAATCCCATGGTCTCGATTCCCAGGCTTTCCAGTCCCAGCGGCTTCATCAGGGGCATTTCAAAATGCCATTGGAACATCGGAGCAAACGAGCCGCCGAGGATCACGGGCACCGAAAAAGGTCCCAGGGTGTCAGGTCTTTTGATCGTGAATTCAACCCGCTCCCCGCTTCCGGCTTCGCCCAGCAGCCGGGTAAATTGGTCGGTGCTGATTACGTCGTCCTGATTTACCCGCAGGATCACGTCGCCCGGCTGCAAACGGGCCAGCGCGGCCGGCGTCTTGGGCATCACGCCGGTGAGCAGAAGGCCTCTCTGCGCCTTAATCAGATCGTCCAGCTGTTCGCTGCGCCAGCCATGCGCCAGAAACTCGTCACGTTGCGCCGCTTGCACCAATTCTCCGCGCACACCTAAGACCGCGCGGGGCACGCTGGCCTGTCGCTCGAGCACCCGGCGCGTCGCGGCCCGGATGATCTTTTCAGTAACGATACTGGCGTCGCGTCCTTCGATCGAATCGACGATTCCCACGGTGTTTCCCTGCGCATCGCAAGCCACGCCGCCAACCGCGTCGGATGAAAAAAGCGGCCCGCGAACGATTAACTGATCAGACTCCCCGCCGCCAACTTCGTTGAGCTTGAAAATCGTCGCATCAATCTTCCCGACCCGAACAAAAGTGGTGAGAGTAGGGCCTTCTCCCTCAGCTTTAGTTGGTGATGGTGCGAAAATCTCGACTGCCTGTCCTTCAACCAGGGAAGTGATCGGCAGTTGTTTCGGCAAAGGCGTAACGACACCGGCCACCTGCATGACAGACAAACCGGTTTCCACATCCAACCCGATTAACCGGGCTTTCAAAGTTCGGCCATCCTGAGTCACCACGGTCAGATCCGGCTCACCGCCGGGACGGACCAGGCGAAACTGCCGGGTAGTGAACAGCCCTGATTTGGGATCGGCGATCGGCCCCTGGAATTCCCTGCTCTCGATCTCAGCTGCGGCTTGCGGCAAACGCGCGGCGATGGTCTTGCCGTCGTCCAGAGCCCAGCCCGCGATGATGCTTGCGTGGGCATCGTTGTTGACGGTTTCCGGATCGATCATTTCCACCACTCCGTTGGCGACGGCCTGTCGCAACAGGAAGCGGAGTATTTTTACACCACTCAGACGATGAATGACTGTCACCACTTGCGGGGCGACCTGTGTTTGACTGCGGATGACTGTGACTCGGCCGGGCTGCCGCGGCTTGCGTGCCGGCTTCTCCTGCACCGGAGTCAGGGTTACCGCGGGCGCCGGCGCACCGGAGGTTGCCGGCGACTGAGAACTCTGGGCCGCAACTATGCCGGTCA
>Ga0105248_10008764_pt1 | contig 11108 bp, 8 predicted proteins | sample KBSS34metaG_FD_81524 | JGI IMG/M metagenome (GOLD analysis project Ga0105248, IMG submission 81524) | Switchgrass rhizosphere microbial communities from Kellogg Biological Station, Michigan, USA - KBS S3-4 metaG | ecosystem: Host-associated > Plants > Roots > Rhizosphere > Soil | place...
CTGGGACATCAACGACGTCTACCGCTGCGGGGACTAGAATCGTGGCGTGGCACCGCCAGCCGATACCGCCATCGCGGACGCACTCGATCGGATTCTGCGAAGCCAGACGTTTCAACAAGCCGGCGGCCTGAAGCGATTTCTGAGTTTCATCGTCCACGAGACGATGGCCGGCCGGAATGCGGAGTTAAAGGAATATGTCATCGGCGTCCAGGTCTTCCGGACGGACCAGTCGTTTGACCCGCGCACCGATCCGATTGTTCGTGTCCAGGCGCGGCGGCTTCGCGCCAAGCTCGTGCAGTACTACGCGGACGAAGGGCGCGCCGACACGATCACGATTGAAATCCCGAAGGGCGGGTACGCTCCGCTTTTCAAGAAGCGCGAGGCGGCGATTCCGGCCAGGCGCACCGTCGGCGCCGTCTTGTTCAGCCGGAACACCGTCGGCGTCATGCCGTTCGAGGACTTCAGCGCGGATGGAGACCTGGGCTATTTCTGCAAGGGTCTGCGAGAGGAGATCCTGCATCGGCTGGCCCGGCTGCGCGGTCTGAGAATCCTCGCCGGCGGCCCTGGCAGCACAGGAGATCGCGACGAGGCGTCGCGAAGTACGCGAGCGGCCCTCGTCATCAGCGGCGGCGTTCGGCGGGACGGTCACCGCCTTCGAATCAGCGTCCACGCGATCGACGCCGCAAGCGCCTGCTATCTCTGGTCCGAAGCGATCGACGCCGACCTTTCAGACGGGTTGGTCACGCAGGAACGCGTCGCCGAAGCCATCGTGAGCAGGCTCGAGCCCGAGTTGATGGATGACGGCAGGTCCCGGAGAGGCGTCGACCGTCCGGCGGAGAACCTGGCGGCCAAGAATCTGTACCTGCAGGGCCGGTATCACCTCAATCAGCGCAGCGAAGACAGCTTGCGCAAGTCGGTCGATTTCTTCGAGCGGGCCCTCGCCGAGGATCCTGATTACGCACTGGCGCACAGTGGCCTGGCCGACGCCTATGGTCTGCTCGGACACTACGGTGTGCTTGGCCCGGCCGAGGTGTGGACGAAGGCTGCGTCGCGTGGCGCCTCCGCAGTGATGCTGGACGACCAGTCCTCCGAAGCGCACACGTCGCTCGCGCACGTGAAAGCGACTCAGGACTGGGACTGGGCCGGCGCCGAACGAGAGTTCCAGCGCGCGATCAGCCTGAATCCCGCCTACCCCACCGCGCACCACTGGTATGCGGCGTCGTGCCTGGCGCCGCTGGGACGACTCGACGAGGCGCTGAACGAGATGCTGATCGCGCAGTCTCTCGATCCCGTCTCGTCCATCGTGGCACGGGATCTGGCCGTCATCCATTTCTACCGGCGCGACTACGAGATCGCGCTCGACCAGTGCGACCACACGATCGAACTGAACCCGCACTTCGCACCGGCCTACTGGATCCTGGGCGTGATTCAAGAGCAGCGGCGTGACTTCGACGAATCGGCGGCGGCCTTTCAACGGGCGATCCACCTGTCGCCGGAAACGCCACGCATGCATGGCGCGCTCGGTCGTACGTTTGCGTTGTCGGGCCGGACCGAATTGGCTCGCGAGATCCTCCGTAAATTGGAAGCCTACGCCGGCGAGCGCTACGTCTCGCCGCTGGAATTCGCGTGGATTCACTTCGCGCTGGGCGACGTCGACCTCGGCTTCCAGTGGCTCGGGCAAGCGGGCCACGATCGATCGTTCGATCTCCTCTCACTCAAAGTCGATCCCAGATTCGACGCGCTCAGAGACGACGCGCGGTTCACGCCGCTGTTGCAACAGCTCGGCGTTTAGACGAGAGCGATCCGCAGGCCCGAAGGCCTGCGGCCACGTCACCCGTAGGCGGCGGGCTTCAGCCCGCCGCGTATCACGTCGTCGGCGGCACGCCATCGTACGTGACGGGAATCCGCACGCGCATCGGCCGTTCTCTGGTGTACTCCTCCATCACCTGGGCGGTCAGTCCGGCGACGCGGCCGATGATGAAGATGAACTTCCCCAGCAGCGGCGGCAGGCCCAGGTCGTGCAGCACGGCGGCCAGCGACCCATCGATGTTGATCGGCAAGGGCTTGATCTGAATGGCTATCGATCGTTCGAGGGCCTGGACGAAACGGATGCCGTCGCCGGCCAGTCCATGCTCCCGGGCCAACCCGAAGAGGACATCGGTCCGCGGATCGATCGCCGTGTGAACGCGGTGGCCAAATCCAGGCAGCCGCACGCCCTGGGCCTTGGCGTGAGCGACCGTGCGCTCCGCCGAGGCCTCGAGCGACAGGCCCTCGGCCCGCGCGCGAGTCACGCCCTCGCCGATCAGTTCCATACACGCTTCGGCAGCACCCGCATGTTGATCCCCGATGGCCAGCACGCCGGCAGCGACGGCTGCCTCGGGCGCCTGGCGATTGCCCGACGCCACGATTCGCGACGCGGCGGCGGAGGGAGAACCCGGCCCATGATCCGCGACCCCGATGAGAATGGCGTCCATCAGGCGCCGCTCGCCCTCGGTGGGCAGGCGCGCCTGATGGAGCAGAAACACCGCGTCCGTGAAGCTGGCGCGGGTCATCAACGTCGTGATGTCGTGCCCGCGAAACCAGATGTGCGTGGCGTCCGAATGACTGATCGCCGTTTTCCAGGGTTCCAACGAACGCTCCCTTCAGACTGCTGCGTGCGGTCACCATTCTAGGTCCGGCCTCACGCCGGACGCGGCGGCGTGTGTGTGTTTACCGTAGCCACACCGTTACAACCAACTGCCCTCTCAAAACCCGGTGCTATCCTCCGCACATGACTCGACTGCAGAAGACGTTGTGCGTCACGGTGGCGGCCTGCTCGATGGGTGCGAGCTGGCTTTACGCGCAGTCCAGACAGAGCCCGGCCAATGCGGTCACGCCCGAGAATTATTCCAGCTCCAAGGAATGGCCGACCTACGGTCATGACTCCGGCGGCATGCGCTTTTCTCCCCTGACACAAATCACGCCGGCTAATGTCAGTTCGCTGGAAGTGGCTTGGGTCTATCACTTGAAGCCGGAGGGCGCAGCAGCCCCTGCCGGCGGAGGCGGCGGACGCGGGGTCGGCGCGTCGGGATTCAGAGCCGCGGAGGTCACGCCGCTCGTCATCAACGGCTTGATGTACATCAGCTCGCCATACGGCCGGGTCGTCGCCCTCGACGCGGTGACGGGAAAGGAATCCTGGGTGTACTCGCTGCCAAGCGGCAACCCTGCCACGCGCGGCGTCGAGTATTTCTCGGGTGACGCAACCACGCCCCCGCAGATCGTCGTCGGCACCTCGGACGCGAAGCTGTTTACTCTTGATGCCAAGACCGGTGCGCTCAACCTCAAGTTCGGCGCGAACGGCATCGTCGATCTGAACACGCCCGAGATCACGCATGGCCTGTCGAACGGCTCGGCAGGCGTCTCCTCTCCGCCGGTGATGTACAAGAACCTGATCATCATCGGCAACCATACGCCGGAGAGCAACGGCCCCGGACCGGCCGGCGATGTCCGCGCATTCGACATTCACGACGGCAAGCTGGCCTGGACGTTCCATTCGATTCCTCTGCAAGGCGAACCCAACTTCGGAACGTGGCCCGGAGAAAGCGCGAAATTCCGATCGGGCGTCAACATCTGGGGCTTCATGACCGTTGATGCCGCGCGCGGGATCGTCTACATGCCGTTCGGCGCGCCGTCGGGCGATCTCTGGGGCGGCGATCGCCCGGGCAACAATCTCTATGGCACGAGCATCGTGGCCGCGGACGCCAAGACGGGGAAGTATCTGTGGCACTTCCAGGTGGTGCATCACGACATCTGGGACTTCGATCTCGAATCGCCGCCGTTGCTAATGGACGTGAAGCAGGGCGGGCAGACGATTCCGGCCGTGGCGGTCTTCGGCAAGAGGTCGTATCTGTTCCTGCTCAATCGCGTCACCGTCAAGCCGATCTACGGCGTGGAAGAGCGGCCGGTGCCGCAAACCAAGGTGCCGGCCGAAAAGACGTCGCCGACCCAGCCGTTTCCGATCAAGCCCGGCCCGATCGCACGAGTGGATTTCACGATGGCCGATATCGCCACCGTAACGCCGGAAGTGGAGGCCGCGTGTCGAAAGCTCATCTCGGACAGCGATGTCGAGGTGGGGCTCGGGCCGTTTGCCCCGCCGTCGTACAAGCACTCACGGCTGGTCTTTCCGAGCGAGATCGGCGGCGCGAATTGGGGCGGCGCGTCGTTCGATGCCAACCTCGGCTACCTGTTCATCACGGTGAACGATCTCGGCCAGTTGAACGGCGTCACGGACCCGGCGAGCGGACCGCTCGATGCGACCGCGCTCGTGGGCACGAATCTTCCCGGAGGCCGAACCGGTCCGTTGGCCGGCGTGCGACCCAGCGGCCGCTTCCGAGAATCTGCATCGCAAATGCCGTGCAATCAGCCGCCGTGGGGAGAGCTCGTGGCCGTCAACGTTAATACCGGCGACATCGCATGGCGCGTCCCCATCGGCATCACAGAGAGCCTGCCGGCAGGCAAGCAGAACACCGGCCGGCCGGGCATGGGCGGTGCGATCTCGACGGCGACCGGTCTGGTATTCGTCGGATACTCCGATGACAGCCGTTTCCGCGCGATCGATGCGAAGACCGGCAAGGAACTGTGGACGGTGAAGCTCAATGCGTCGGCCGAGTCGGTGCCGAGCACGTATCTGGGCAGAGACGGCGCGCAGTACGTGGTGGTCGCCGCCACGGGCGGCGCACTCGGAGGCGCGCCGCTGCTGTCGGACGAGGTCACCGCCTTTAGACTTAAGAAGTAGGGACGAGGCGCGGTATCGGATGCGCGGGTCGATGGCTCCACGAAGTCGATGGCTGGTGGCTACCGCGGCGTTGATGGCCTGCGTCTGTGGAACCAGCGTAGCCGCGCGGTGGAAATCGACGAGTGATGGCAGAACGCAGGAACTGCCCGAGGGTCCAGGCCGTCAGGTGACCCTTCGGCTGTGCGACACCTCGTGCCACGGCATCGACGAATTCATCGAGAAGCGGCGGCCAAAGACGCGATGGGTGCAGACGATCGACGACATGCAGCGGCGAGGCATGTTCATCTCGGACGAGGATTTCAAGGTCGTAGTCGGTTATCTGACGGCCCGGCTGGGATTCCCCGTCAGGATCAATGAGGCCACCGCGAAGCAACTCGACGACGCGCTCGATCTGGCGCCTGGGCAGGCCGAAGCCATCGTGAAGTACCGGGACACCAACGGCAAGTTCGCGGACTGGAAAGATCTGCTGAAAGTGCCGAAGCTCGACGCCGCGAAGATCGAGGAGCAGAAAGCGAATATCGTATTCTGACGCCGGCGCCCGTCTCCTTCAGTGTCGACACCGCCTTCGCCGCGCCGGAACGGTCACGCGGGCGGCGACGCGAAAGAGCGTGGCCCTACGCACCGCACCCTCGATGACGGACTGCGCCGCTCACCACCGCAGCCTCTGCGCAAACTGCCGGCGCACCAGCCACAGCATGAGGACGGCATGGGCAAAGACGGACGCGAGTGACAGATACCAGACGTAACGGATCTCGAAACCCGGTTGGTGCGACATCCAGACGGCCGGCAGCGCGAACACCATCAGACGAAGCAATGATGCGAAGAGCGCGGGCCGGCTGTTGCCGATGCCCTGCAGCGAGCTGGAGCCGACGAAAATGATCCCGGTGGCGACGAAATTCCAACTGACGATGCGCAGGTACTCGGCGCCGTACCTGACAACTGAGGGGTCGCTCGAAAACGCGTGCACAAGGCGGTCCGGCGCCAACTGACAAATCACGGTCATCAGCACCATGACGACGCTGCTCATGGCGATGGCGACGAGGAAGGCCTGGCGTACTCGGTGGGCCTCGCGCGCGCCGAAGTTCTGGCCGACGACGGGCGCCGTGGCGAATCCAATGGCGACGGCCGGCAGGAACAACGACTGCATCAACCGCACGCCGACGCCGAATCCGGCTTGTGCGGCGCTGCCGAACCCTTGAAGGATGTTGTAGACGAGCGCAATGTACAGCGCGAGCAGCGCAAACTCCCCGCCCGCCGGCAGGCCGATCCCCAGCATCTGGCGCCACAAGGGAAACTGCGGGCGCCACTCGTCCGGACGAAAGCGGATCGGACTGGACGCCCGGTTGAAATAGAGCACGTACGCGACGAGCCCGCAGGCGATTGCGATGAGCGATGCCAGCGCCGCGCCCGTGACGCCCAGCGGATGTCCCGTCAACCAGCCCACGGTCAGCACCGGCGCGAGCACGATGTTGATGAGCACGGTCGAGACCTGAATCATCGTCGGGATCTTCATGTCGCCGATGCCGCGCAGCGCGGAGCCCAGCGCGACGAGCCCGAACTGTAAGGTCATCGCCGGGATGAACCAGGTCAGGTAACGGATACCCTGATCGGCCGTCGCGGCATCGGCCGCGAGCGAGCGAATGTACGCACCGCGCGAGGTGAACGCCACGAGGCCAAAGGCCAGGCCGGTGAGCGTGCACATCACGAACGCCTGATTGAACACCACCCCGGCACGCGGCCGATCCTGCGCGCCCATCGCATGCGCCACCAGCGCCGTGGCGCCGACACCGAGCGATTGCGTGAGCGCGAGCACGATGATCGTCAGATTGCCGGCAAGCCCCACGCCGGCGATGGCCTCTTTGCCAAGCCAGCCGACGAAATACAGATCGACCAGCAGATACAGCGTCTGAAATGCCGTCGTGAGCGCAATGAACGACGCGAACTGCAGGAGATGCCCGGCGATTGGGCCTTTGGTGAGGTCTTTCATGGGGAGGGAGAGTCTATCGTGTGTGTGAGGACGTGGAGGGAGTGGAGGGCATGGAGAAGAGCGTCAACCGTGGAGACGCGTGGAGAGCCATGGAGGGCTGGGGGTCTGGCGGCTTTCAGCGGGCGGTAATGGGAGGCAGGAGCTCTTATCGGCCGATGGCGGCGAGCGCGCGACGAGCCGCGTCGTTGTGCGGATCGCGCGCCAGCACCTCGCGCAGTTCTTTGGCGCCATCGTCCGGACGACCGGCGCGGATCAGTGTCATGGCCAGCGTGAGGCGCGCGTCGAGATAGCCGGGCTCGAGGCGGACGGCTTCGTGTAAATGCGCGAGCGCCTCGTCCATCCTGCCCTGCGCGGCGAGGAGCCGGCCCATGTTGTGTTGGGCATCGACGAAGTCCGGCTTGAGGCTGAGGGCCTCGGTGAGTTGCGCGAGACCCGCCGGCACCTGCCCGTGCTGCGCCAGCGCCCAACCGTAGTCGTTGCGCATCGGAGCAGAGGCGGGATTCAGGCGAACGGCTTCGGCAAACTCGGGCAACGCGTCCACCAGCCGCGCCTGGGACGCGCGCAGGAGGGCGAGACGCCAGTGTGCATCGGCATTATCCGGACGCAGCCGAATGGCTTCCACGAAATGGCGTTCGGCTTCCGGCGCGCGATCGAGATCGACGAGCAGTGATCCCAACAGCGTGCGCGCCTCGGCGTCGTCTGGTTTGGCGCGCACCCAATCCTCGAGCGCGGCCTCTGCGCGCTCGGGCTGTTTGGCGTCCATCAGCGCCCGGACCAGGCCTTGTCGCGCCTCGGTGTAGGCAGGATTCTTCAGAAGCGCGGTTTCATAGCGAGGAATCGCGTCAGCGGGCCGGCCCGTCGTGCGCAGGTACTCGGCGAGGCTGAAATACACGCCAAAGTTCTCGAGGTTGTCCGTCGCCTCGGCGGTGTGCGACCAGAGCGTCACCGTGTCGCGCCAGTACTGAACCTGCGCGTGCGCCACACCGGCATTGGCGATCACGATGACGACGCCGGCCGCGGCAACCGCCCTGATGGCATTCCGGCTGCGCGCCAGCGCAGCCGCGGTCCAGACGATGGCGATCGTCAGGCCGATCATCGGCAGATACATGAACCGATCGGCGCGAGCCTGTCCACCGACTTCGGCGATCCCGCTCACGGGGACCAGCATGCCGAGAAACCACAACCATCCGACCAGCGCATAGGGCGCGCGGCGCCTCATCGCCCAGGCGATGCCCGTGATGGCCAGGAGGATGACCGCCGAGATCACGACGCGTCCCAGTGGAAGCGAACTCGGAAATGGATAGAACAGCCCCATATGAACGGGCCAGATTGTCTGCGCCAGATAATCGACGTAGGACACGATCGCATTCTGGAGACGAAGCGCGACCGGCATTTGCGTGAGACTCTTGACGGCGCCGCCGTGCTGTTGGACAAGAAACGTCACGACGCTCGAAGCGGCGACGACGCCGAACAGCGGCAGCTTCTCCAGTACCAGCGCCCCAAAGCCACGACGAAACCGATCGAGAGGCCAGTAGTCCAGCAACAGCAGGACCATCGGCATCGTGACCATCATGGGTTTGGCCATCAGGCCGGCCGCCAAGCCGAGCGCGACGAGTACATACCGGCCAGGGCTCGGAGCGCGAACGTATCGCACGTAGGCGGCGGCCGTCAGCATGAAGAAGAACGCGCACAGCACGTCCTTGCGCTCGGCGACCCACGCCACCGACTCGACATGCAGCGGATGCACGGCGAACACCGCCGCGACCAGGGCGCTCTTCCAGACCGAGCGCGTCAGCATGCGCATGAGCCCGAACAACAGCAGCGTGTTCGTCACATGCAGCACGAGATTCGTGACGTGGTGCCAGCCGGCAGCCAGGCCGAACAGTTGAATATCGAGGGCGTGCGACAGCCAGGTCAGCGGGTGCCAGTTGGCTTCATGGACCGCGCGAAACGCCCAGACGATGCTGGCGGTCGTCAGACCGCTGGCGAGATTTGGATTGGCGTAGACGTACTGCGGATCATCGATCGCGACAAAGTCGAATCGCCACACGGGCGCGTAGGTGGCAATCGTCGCCAACGCGAGAACGCCGCAGATGATCGCGAGCGTCCAGCGGCCTGACGCGACAGGCGCGGGGTCGTCGACGCGCGGCCGAACCTGGCGGGCTGGGGGGTTCTTCTTTCGTGCGGCCATTGGGGATAGATCCCGGCGGGCTGAAGCCCGCCGGCTACGGCCCGTCGGCTACAGAAGCACGCCGGTCACAAAGCCTGCCGGCGAGAGAATCGTGGCGGCTACTTCGGCCACAGCCAGCCGAAGGTGCCACCCGTGATCAGCCCGTAGACCAGCGCGTCGATGGTGCTCTTCAACGTCGCCGACACGGATTTGCGGTACCAGACGACCTGCGCCCACTGCGCCAGGATGTAGCCCATGAACGCGGTCGTGCTGGCGATCTGCGATACGCGCAGATACTCGGCGCCCGCCGGCAGCGCCCGGCTGGCCAAGTAGCCGGCAAACGTCGAGACGACGAGACAGAAGACCAGCCATTGCACGAGCTGCCCGCCCATGCCGCGCTGGCCGTTCGGCAGCACCGTGGTGATCATGACCGGCCCGCGCGACAACTTGTCTTTGTAGCTTTGGGATCGCATGTCCTCCATGCTGGCCGGCTTGGGCGTCATGTAGTCGCCGGGCGGAATATTGAACTTCCGCAGCGCGTCCATCACCTCGGCTTCGGCCGGCAGCTGCTTGAAATCCGATCGATGGTGCGGCAGCACCATGTGCATCAGAAAGCTCGCGAGAAAGACGAAGACGCCCGAGAGCGCGATGGGAAGCGCCAGCGACGACAGCGAAACCATATCCACCTCCTGAGGGGGGCTGGTCAGGGAAGCCCCTGACGAGCATTGCGCCCCTGCGCGGCTCGTCAAGCGACTTCCCGTTGAGGAGGTGCAGTCTACACGGTTTCCGCATTTGATAAAGTCCCGGTCGTGAGCGTGACGCGGGAGATCCGGGGGCACGCGGCGATCCTGCTGCTCGTGGGCGGCCTGCTGCACTTTGCCGGCCTGTCCTACCCGCGTGAAGTCGTGTTCGACGAAGCGACGTTCGGCAACTACGTCGCCGCGTACTGCTGCACCGGCCAGCACACCTTTGACGTGCATCCCCCGCACGGCAAGCTCCTGATAGCGCTTGGCGCGAAACTCGGCGGTTTCGACGGATCGTTCACGTTCGATCACATCGGCCAGTCGTATGGGGACCAGCCCGTCTTCGCGCTCCGGTTCATGCCGGCACTGGCGGGCACGCTGATTCCATTCGTCTTTTTCCTGTTCCTGCGTGAGTTACGCGCGTCGCCGCCCATCGCCTTCCTTGGCGGGTTGCTCGTGGCGCTCGACAATGCGCTGCTCACCGACACGCGAATCATCGTCTTCGACGGCATCCTGGTGGCCGCCACGTTCGGCGCGCTCGCCTGCTTTCTCGCGGCGCAACGGCAGCCGGCGCGGATCGGCTGGCGCCTGATCCTGGCCGGATTGCTCGCCGGCCTCGCGCTCGGCACCAAGACGACCGGCCTCGCCGCGCTGTCGCTCATGGGCGTGTGCCTGGTCTTTGGATTGGGCGTCGTGCGCGCAACCATCGGCGCGCGGATCAGGCAGGCCGTGGTGCTCGGGCTCTCAGCTGCGCTGATCTACGTGGCGGGCTGGGTCGTGCATTGGGTCGTGCTGCCCAACCCGGGCCCCGGTGACGCGTTCTACACGACGACCGGTCACATGGTGCCCGATCTGTTGACGGCGCATCGGACGATGATCGAGCAGAACATCGCGCTCAACGCGACGCATCCAGACGCGAGCCGCCCATGGACGTGGCCGTTCATGAAGGTCACGCCCTACCTGTGGCAAGGCGCGAATGCCTCCATCTACATGGTCGGCAACCCCGTCGTCTGGTGGGGTACGGCGCTGATTTTCATCGCGGTGCTGGTGCAGCTCGCCGTGATGGGCCCGCTGGGATCCCGCCCGCCGCCGCCCGTCCACGCGGAGCCGCGGATCTGGGTGCCGCTGGCCGGCTATGCGATCGCGTTCGTGCCGCTGCTGCCCGTCACGCGCGTGCTCTTTCTGTATCACTACTGGACGCCGCTGCTCTTCTCGCTGGCCTTCGTCCTGCTCTGGCTCGATCGCTCCGGGTGGGCGCGTCCCGGCGGCCTCACGCAACAGCGCACCAGTTACGTCGTAGTCGTCGCGCTCGCGGTGATCGGATTCATCCTCGTGAGCCCGCTGACGTACGGATTCTCGGTGGGCGGATATGACGAATGGCTGGCGGGGGTTATTCGATCATGGAGATAGTTCAGAGTGCAGAGTGCAAAGTTC
>Ga0105248_10008769_pt1 | contig 11105 bp, 9 predicted proteins | sample KBSS34metaG_FD_81524 | JGI IMG/M metagenome (GOLD analysis project Ga0105248, IMG submission 81524) | Switchgrass rhizosphere microbial communities from Kellogg Biological Station, Michigan, USA - KBS S3-4 metaG | ecosystem: Host-associated > Plants > Roots > Rhizosphere > Soil | place...
AGGAAGGAAACGATCATGCCCACGCAGGCCTACGGCTACAGCATCCTGCACAATCCCCGATTCAATCACGGTTCCGCTTTCTCGCAGGAAGAGCGCGAGAAGTATCGTCTGGAAGGATTACTGCCGCCAGGCATCAGTACGCTGGAACTTCAGCTTGCCCGCACCCATGCGCAACTGTCGCATCTCGACAGCGACCTGCAGCGGTATCTGTTTCTGTCCGATCTGCAGGCGCGCAACGAAACGCTGTTCTATGCGCTGCTGATGTCCGATCCGGCCACGTACATGCCGATCGTCTATACGCCGACGGTCGGCGAGGCCTGCCAGAAGTTCGATCATGTGTTCCGGGCCACGCGCGGACTTTATATTCCCATCGGCGCGCGCGGCCGCGTGAAAGAGGTGCTGCGCAACTGGCCGGAGCAGGACGTACGCTTCATCGTGGTGACCGATGGCGAACGTATTCTGGGGCTGGGCGATCTCGGTGTCGGCGGCATGGGCATTCCGATCGGCAAGCTCGCGCTGTACACCGCCTGCGCGGGCGTGCCGCCGATGCATTGTCTGCCGGTGATGCTGGACGTCGGCACGAATAACGCAACGCTGCTCGACGATCCGCTATATCTCGGCTCGAGACAGGAGCGTGTGCGCGGCGACGAATATCATGCCTTCGTCGACGAATTCGTCGCGGCCGTGCAGGAGATTTATCCGAAGTGCTGCATCCAGTGGGAAGATTTTGCGAACTTCAACGCGGTGCCGCTGCTCGCACGCTTCAAGGACAAGGTCTGCACGTATAACGACGACATTCAGGGCACGGCTGCGGTGGCGCTCGCCGGCATCTATGCCGGGCTGCGCATCTCGAAGCAGAAGTTGACCGACCAGCGTTTCCTGTTCCTCGGCGGTGGCTCGGCGGCGACCGGTATCGCCGAACTGATCAGCCAGGCGATGGTGCTGGAAGGCCTCGACATCGACACTGCGCGCAAGCGCAACACGCTGTTCGACGTCAATGGGCTGATGGTGAAGTCGCGCACCGACCTCGCCGATTTCCAGAAGTGCTTCGCGATCGATCACGCGCCAATCGATACGTTTGTCGATGCGGTACGGACATTAAAGCCCACCGGCATCATCGGCGTGAGCACCATGCCCAAGCTCTTCAGCCAGCCGGTGATCGAAGCGATGAGCGAGATCAATCAGCGGCCGATTATCTTTCCGTATTCCAATCCGACGTCGCGTTCCGAATGTACCGCCGAGGAAGCGTACCGGTGGTCCAAAGGTCAGGCCATCTTCGCGAGCGGAAGCCCGTTCGGACCGGTCGAGATCGAAGGGCGCACCTTCGTGCCGGGACAAGGCAACAACGTGTACATCTTTCCCGCGATGGGCATGGCAGTGTTTGCCACCCAGGCCACCCGCGTGACAGAGGAAATGTTCATCGTGGCGGCCAAGGCAGTCGCCGAACAGGTCACCGACGAAAGCCTTGAAAAAGGCCTGATCTACCCGCCGCAAAGCAGAATTTATGAAGCATCGCTGCATGTAGCCGCTTCGATTGCCGCGTACATCTTCGATCATGGTCTGGCGCGTATCGAGCGGCCCGACAATCTGGTCGAGCACATCAAATCGGTCGCGTATTCGCCGACGTATCAACCGCTGTAACGTGCATCGCATGCGGTGTCGGTCGGGCACCGGTTACCCGGACTTGCCCGCCGACGCCGGTAACGCATAGACGCGGACCCAGTCGATATCGAAGCTGGAATGGTTGACCACCTTGTCTATCGGCCAACCGCCGCCTAACGCGTAGTCGAGCATCATGTAGTAGGGCCCCGTCATATATTCGGCGGCTTGTGCGGTGGGGATCTGGTTGGTCTGAATGCCGTCGATGTACCAGGTAATGTGCACCGGGTCGATCTGGCAACCGTAGATGTGGAACGCCTTCCACGGCTTCGCGCCGCCGGGTATCGGCGTGGTGGGCGACCAGAATTCCGCCCCTTCGACGTGCCGCGCCGGCAGCCCAGTTATGCGTCGCCTCTGAAATGACGGCGCGATTGTCGGTGTAGGTTTTGCCGTACCACTCGAAGATATCGATCTCCGAGAATTTTTTCCCCGCCGTATTGTTGATCGACGTCGAACTCATCAACCAGAATGCCGGCCACGAACCGGTGCCGGACGCCGGCATCCTGGCACGGACTTCGAAATAGCCGTAGCGTTGCGCAAACCCCTGGCCGGTTTCGTCCATCGACGACAGGTTGCCGGAACGCCAGGTGCCGTCGGCGTCCTTGAATGCCTTGATGGACAGGATGCCGTCGGAAACACTGAGTGCGTTGGCGTCCCATGTTGAAGCCGAGTAGTTTGCAGCGGCGCCGTAGGGCGGAATATGAAGCCAGGTCGCGCTACCTTTGGGCGAGCGGGTGGCGAGGCTCAGGTGATCGAAATCGTCTTCGAAGGTCAGTGTGTAGCCGGTCAGATCGATGTCGCCCGCGTGGGGAGCCTGGCTGGGGTCGGCTGCTTCCGACGCAGGATCTGCCGCGGCGATCAGCATCGATAGAACCGCTATCGATGCGATGGCAAAAAACAGGCTTGGACGACTCATTGCGGGCTTCTCCGGTTGGCGCGCATCGTCATATGAATGTCGCAGAAAGCTTCGCGGAGTTCTGTGCGAGCCCGTACAGGGGAGGCGCCGGCGTGTCGCGCCGCTAACACAGCGCTAATTGTGGGTCTTTACGATGCGTATGTACCCGCTGTGTACCGGCTGGAAGGCCGCAGCAGTCAGTTTATTCATACCATTTCAATTGCTTTCGGGAGCCGACCATGCAAACGCCGACCCGCGAACTGACCTCGCAAGTCCAGTTGCTTGCCCAACGGAGAATCTATCGCCGGGCCTCGCCGACGGAGATGACCTACATCGAGACGGGCCTGATTGTGGTCAGCCGCAGCCGCATCGCCGGCACAGTCAGCCGTGCGCAATTCGACCGCGCGGTGGCAGGCCTCGAGCGGCGGTACGGTGTGCTGCGCACGGTCGTGGAGAACGGGCAGTTTGTGGAGCGTACCGATGATGCGAGCGCAACCGATATGTGGGCATCAGCTGAGACCTGCAGTGCCGACGCGCTCTATGCGAAATTGTTGAACGCGCAACTGGATACGCGCCAGAACATCTATCGTCTGTATGTGATCGCGGGGGCGCAGGACCTGGATGTATTCATGCTGAGCTCGCATGCGATTACCGATGCGACTTCGCTGGTGGAACTGCACGCGTGTCTGGCGTACCTGTGCGATTGCGTCGTGCGTGGGGTCGATCCGGCCTTGGATGTGCAACCGTTTCCGAGCCCGGTCGATGCGGCGGTGAGCCAAAGTCTGGCGGCGCTGGCAACGCAACCGGTTAGTGGAGCGGCTAACCTGGCTGGCGAATTTGCGGAGATTCCGCTGCGGGCAACGTATGGCGGCGGCCCGGTCACGCATCGGCTGGAGCGCAGCGTAATTAACGCGGACGATATGCACCGGATCGGCGCTGCCGCTCATGCGCACGGTGTGTCGGTGCATGCGGTTCTGCTCGCGGCATTTGCGCTTGCAATCGGCGATGTGGCGAAGCAAAGCCCACGGCGGATTCTGATGCGCTCATCCGTGGATATGCGGCGCAGGATCGAGCCGCATGTTTCGCCGGAACTGGTGTTCTCGGCTATCACAGGGCATATCACGCCGATCATGGATCTGGACCGGCCGTTGTTTGCGATTGCACAGGACGTGTACCGGGATATTCACGAAGGGGTGGCGAACGGCGCGATCTTTCACGACTACCTGAACTACCCGAAGGTGTTCGGCAGCAAGCAGCAGGCGCCGGTTGCGCTCAATATCTCGGATATGCAGGCGGTCAGGTTTCATTGGCCCACACAGCAGCTGAAAGTGACCGGGTTCGAATACGCGTGCGGATGGCTGAAGAAATTCCCTAACGTATCGGTGTCTGTCTACGATGGCGTGCTGGTTGCGAATACGGCTTATGTGGAAGAGTTTGTTGACCCCCTGATCATGCGCGCGATATCGGAAGCGGTTGTGGACCGGATGGTTTCCGCTTGCGACGCTGTTTGATACACGCACGACAGGGGGCACGTTATGTCGGCGCTGCTTACGCTTCCTTCGGTCGCAGCTGCGCCGGCGGAACGACCACTTCGACCTTGCCGGTTGCAACATCGTAGACGAGGCCTGTCACCGTGAAGCTGGCGGGAAGGTTCGGGTTAGCCTTCAGCGCAGCCACATCGACAGCTACCGCCTTGTACGGGTCGTTGATTTCCAGCGTGTCGAGTTGTTCCTCCGCTACACCCATATGCCTGGCCAGCAGCTTCGGCGCGTGGCAGTAACAGTGCTTGATGCCGCAATCCGTGTGATGCAACACGATCACGTTCAAGTCGAGGCCCGCGCCTCCGGTTGCGGCTTGCGTCACCGTGCGCAACAGCGCCATCGTTTCGAACAGGGCCGTGTTCACGCGGCCGCCGACATTGCGGTAGATTGCCGCTTCGCCCGGCTGCAATTTGAAAATGTCCATCGGGTCGACGCGCGGGTCGACGCAACCGATGATCAAGGCCTTGCCCGAGGGCATCATCTTCAGGTTTGCATCGAAGCCGTTGCTCGCGAATTCGCTATTGCGACGGGTCAGGCTATCCAGATAGTCCATCGTGTTCTCCATCATTTGGCATGTGACAGGTGTCGCGCCCGCTGTGCAAGCCGGGTCGCGGCATCAGGTTCAGTGGGCATTGAGCTGGTCGGCGTGGCGTTTCGCGAATTCGCCGACGGTCATCGAACGGCGGCCGGTGAGTTGCTCGACATTGCTGTCCACGCCCGCCATATGGCCGTTTTGATAGTCGTGCATCGCACCGCCGAGATGCTGGACGATATAAGGCGGCACACCCATCGCGGTGAGCGAAGCCGTGTATTCGTCGACCGGCAGATCCTGGAACACGATCTCGCGGCCAAGCGCTTCGCTCAGCTCTGCAGCCATCTGCTGAAGGTCCATCTCCACCGGGCCGGACAGGTTGATCGTGGTGCCGATGTGGCGCTCCGGGTTCTTCAGCAGCGCGGCGATCGCGCGGCCCTGGTCGTCGGCGGCGATCGGTGCGTGGCGACCCTTGCCGGCCGGCATGCGCAACACACCTTGCTGCAGAAACGGAAGCTGCCACGGGTACAGCAGCCATTCGAGGAAGTACGTGGGGCGCAGATGAATCACCGGTACTCCCGACCAGTTGAACACCTGTTCGGCGATAAACGTGTCGCGGCTGGAGTCGCTGGTGGAATCCCGATCGGCCGAGCGTTGCGACAGATTCAGCACGGCGCGGGTGCCGGCTTCCTTCGCGGCCTGCGCGAAGTTGACGGTGGCCGCGATCAGGCCCGGCGCGACTGGGTAGACGAAATAGGCTGCGTCGACGCCTTCGAGCGCAGCGCGGATCGAGTTGACGTCCAACAGATCGCCGGCGACAACTTCGGCACCCTGAGCGGCAAGCGCTTGCGAACGCGCGTCGATCTTGCGCACCATCGCGCGGACTTCGAGACCGGCGGCGATCGCCTCGCGAACAGCGGCACGGCCGGTATCTCCAGTGGCGCCTGTGATCAGTACTTTGGTTGACATGATGATTCATCCATAAAAGAGAGAAGGGCGGAACGCTCACGGCCTGGAACTGCTTTAAGCGGGGTGGGCGTTTCGATGGATGGATGATGAGCCTTCGGTCGTGGCGCCGGTAGCCGTTCGTTTCGGCTAACATTTATCTTCGGGCAGCATAGATGGCGGCTCGGGCGATTCGAACGCAGAGGCAAATTCATGGCCGGAGCGTGCGTGATTCAGCGTTGACGGTATTGCACAGCGTTTTGCGTCGGATACGGGTGCGGCCGGAGATCTATGCCGCGTTGGTATCAAATGCCTTGTGCGCTGCATGGCGGCAGCAGCGGCCGCGGCGATAAAGGACGAGCCTTGAAAGACATCCTCACGCTGAAGCTCTACACCCGTGTTGCGCGGCTCGGCAGTTTTTCCGCTGCGGCGCGTGAATGTGGCCTCGCACAGTCGCAGGTTTCGCGGATGGTCGCGGAGCTCGAGGCGAGCCTGGGCGCGCGATTGCTGTCGCGCACGACGCGCGCTGTGGTGCCGACGGAAGCGGGGCTCGAATTTCTCGCACGGATGGAGCCGATTCTTGCCGCGTTAGAGGATGCTGCGAACAGCGTGCACGAAACCGGCGAACTGCGTGGCTTGCTGCGGGTCGCCATGCCCGCGACGATGGGCATGCGCGTGATCATGCCCAGACTGTCGGCGTTCACGGAGCGGCATCCTCAGTTGCATATCGAACTGCTGCTCGACGACACGTGGCAGGACCTGGTTCGCGATGCGATCGATGTCGGTATCCGTGTGGGCAATCTGCCGGATGCGTCGGGAACCAGGCGGCTGATCGGCACGATGCAGCGGGTGTTCGTTGCGGCGCCGGCTTATCTGGCTCGCCATGGCACACCATTGCGGCCGGAGGACCTGGCCGCGCATCGCATCGTCACGGGGCCGGCGGCGCCGAATACACGGTCATGGAAGTTCGAGCGCGCGGGACAGATCGTCGCGATCGACGTGCAGCCGCATGTGTCGACCAACGACACCGCCGGCGCGTTAGTCGCGGCGACCTGTGGGCTTGGCATTGCGCCGACTACGTCATGGGCGTGTCGACGGGAATTGCAAAGCGGTGAACTCGTGCAGATGCTGCCTGACTGGAACACGGCTGAGCTTCCCGTGAATGCCTATTTTCCGATGGGGCGTGCTACTCGCAAGGCTGCTCGAGCGTTTGTCGAGTTTATTGGGAGTGAGCTTGGCAGCGAACGTGGGGCGGGGATAAAAGCTTGATCCGCCATTGCGCGCTAACGCTTGCTCTTATGCTCGGCTGCTTCTAGCGTGTCGGTATCCCATCGTCCAAGTCGCATTGCTTCGGCCAGCATCCCCAAGGTAAGCGTGGCCTGCGGTGCCTGCCGAAACCGGCTGGAGAAAACGCCGAGCATAGTCCGCGTCAGATCGAAGCTCTCCGGACCGAAGTAGCGTGCATACGGGAAGCATTCAGCCGAGATCGCGAACGTTTCGACCCACTTGTCGATAAACGCAATCGCGTCCACGCCGGTCAGGCCGAGGTCCTCTTCGAGGCGCATGTCTGGAGACAACTGCAGCTTGCCGAGTATCGGTCGCCCTAACTCTTCCCGCGCAAAGGCATCGAGCGCATGCCAGATTTTAAACGGTGGAATTGGAGTCACGTTTCTCGCCGAATCTTTCTCACCGCGTGACTATACTTTCATGCGGTCGGCGCAGAGTCGCTCTTCGTTAGCCCGATCATCGAAAAGGGCGGTACTCAAGGAGCTTCGATGCGGCCGAGCCGATCACAGCACCGGAGGCACGAACGGCACGACGCTTCGCGAAATCGCCACAACGCGTAAAATCTGATCTCCACAGGGTTTGCTGGGCAACCCGCCCCTTCACGGGAGAACAGGCATGGACCGCCTCGAGGCGATCGAAATCTTTATTCGCGTCGTCGACACGGGCTCGTTCTCAGCGGCGGCCAGGCACTTCGACATCGGCCAGCCTTCTGTATCGAAGGCTGTTGCACAACTCGAGGAATGGCTCGGCGCGAACCTGCTGCTGCGCTCCACACGTGCTCTTACGCTCACAGAAGCCGGCCGGGGCTTTTATCAACGCGCCATTCGCGCAGTCGAAGAAACCAACGAAGCGGTGCTGGCAGCGCGCGGCACTACAGCGAGCCTGACAGGCAAACTGCGTGTATCGGCGGCGGTATGTTTCGCGCGACTGCATATCGTGCCGCGCTTGCCGGAGTTTCTCGATCGCCATCCCGAGCTTGAAGTCGAACTGGCGCTCGACGACCGCAACATCGATCTCGTCGAGGAAGGCATCGACGTTGCGCTGCGCATGGGCGCGCTCGCCAGTTCGAATATGACCGCGCGCCGCATCGGCGAAGCGCGCCGGCGCGTGCTGGGTACGCCTGCATATTTCGAGCGGTACGGCGTGCCCGATACACCCGCCGACCTGTTCGCTCATCGCGCCATCATCTATACGCGCGATCCGGGCGGCGGCGAAGACTGGACCTTTCGCAACAACACCGCCGAGTCATCCGTGCGCCTGCAAGGCCGCGTCAAGATTACCGCGACCGAAGGCCTGCGCGCAGCAGTGTTCGCCGATATGGGAATTGCAGTCGCATCGGAATGGGCGTTCGCGCCAGAACTGAAATCCGGCGCCGTCGTGTCCGTGATGGACCCGTGGATGCTTCCAACTGTGCCGCTCTCGGCCGTCTACCCGACGGGACGCATGGCAAGCACCAAGGCGCGCGAGTTCGTCGCGTTCGTCGAAGACTGCCTTGCGCCCGACTTTGCTCCGCAACTTCTCGAAAGCTTTCGCGGTTTGAAAGTGGGTTGAAGCTGCGCAGTAGAAGAGGGTATGCCCCGAACGCCTCGCACGCTGTATCAATGTCATGCGAGGCGTTCGTGCATGTTCAGGCGGCTTCTGAGCTCGCTTCGTTTTCCGCTGCGTCCGCTGCGTCCGCTACATCCGCTACGCGACGGATAGCCTGCCGCGCTTCATAGGTCGGGAAATCCGAATAGTTCTCTTCCGTGCCGCCCCAGAACGCCGAGCGCACATACGGCGTAAGCGGCAGATCATGCTGCAGCCGGTACGGCAGATCCGGATTCGACGAGAAGTAGCGCCCGAATGCAACGAGGTTGGCATCGCCCGAGTCGACGATCGCCATCGCACTGTCGCGGTCGAAACCCCCCGCAGCGATGATAGGGCCGGTGAAGTGCGGCCGCAGATAAGCAGCGGCGACGGCCGGGTGTCCGTGGAGCAGCGTCTCGTCACCCTTGATGCGCGGTTCGATCACGTGCAGATAGGCGATCCTGTATGCGTCGAGCACTTTTGCCACATAGCTGAAGGTCGCTTCGGGGTTGCTATCCGAGATGCCACCCCATTCGCCCGACGGCGAAATACGCACGCCGACACGCTCCGCACCAAACACGTCGATCAGCGCTTCAAGCGTTTCGCGCAGGAAACGCACGCGCTGTTCGACGGGGCCGCCGTACGCATCCGTGCGCTGGTTGGTGCCATCCTGGATGAACTGATCGACGAGGTAGCCATTCGCCGCATGCAGTTCGACGCCATCGAAACCCGCATCTTTTGCGCGTCGCGCGGCAACGCGAAAGTCTTCGACGATGCCCGCAATCTCCTCGATCGTCAGCGCACGGTGCGGCGACGCGGGCACGAAGCCATCTTTAGTGAGCGCGACACCTTCGAACGGAACCACCGAAGGCGCCACCGGCAACGCGCCATCGGTCACGTCGACGTGACTTTGCCGGCCGCCGTGAATCAACTGCAGGAACGCGCGGCCGCCCTTGGCGTGGACCGCGTCGGCAATCGCTTTCCAGCCCGCGTGTTGTCCGTCGTGGAAAATGCTCGCCGCACCGAGGTACGAGCGTGCCTGAACGGAGATGCTGGCAGCTTCGATGATCACGAGACTGCCCTTTGAGGCACGCTGACCATAGAAGTCGGCCATCATCGGGCTCGGAATATCGTTGGGCTGGATCGTGCGCAGTCGCGTCATGGGCGCGAGTACGACTCGATGCTCGAGGTCGTATGCGCCGACTTTCGTGGAAGTGAACAGCTTGGCCATGATCAATCCTTTGCGAGTGAGTTGGCATCGGCGGTCTGGGACCTGCGCGATGCGTTGAGAACCACTTTAGGGCGTCCCACTCGCTTCAGATAGGCATCAACCGGGATGGGGCTTATTCCAGATCCGGATGAATGCTAGACCGTGACCACGATCTTGCCGAACTGGCCATTGTTCTCGAGGTAGCGATGCACGTCGGCCATTTCGTCGAACCTGAACACGCGATCGATGACTGGCTTCAGCGCGCCGCTCGCAAGACCCTTGACGATGTATTCCACAGCAGCCTTGCGGCGCGTTTCATCGCCGCTTGTCAGCCAGATGTTGTGCGCCTTGATGGTCTGCATTTTGGCGAGCATCGCGAGCACGGGAATGGGTGTTTCGCCTTCGGCGAGCGCGCCATACAGAAACACGGTGCCCTGAAACGACAATGCAGAAATGAGCTTCGGAAAGCTCGGACCACCGATCGGATCGAACGCAACGCGCGCGCCCTTGCCACCGGTAATACGCATGATTTCCGCCGCCATGTCGACTTCGCCGGTGGCGATCACATGAGCGGCGCCGGCCGCCAGCAATGCCTCGCGCTTGGCCGACGTGCGCGTCAACGCGATCGGCGTCGCGCCGGCGTAGTTGGCGAGCTGGATGGCCGCGAGGCCGACGCTGCTCGACGCAGCAGTAATAACGACGAAATCGCCGTTCCCTATGTTGGCGTCTTCGATCAGCGCGCCATACGCCGTCATGAACATCATCCATACCGATGCTGCCTCCGCAAACGAAAGCGATGACGGATGCCTGACGACAGCGTAGGCCGGCACCGTGACTATTTCGCCATACGTGAAGTACTGGTTCATCGAGAACGAAGGAATCACGCTGACTTCGTCTCCCGTTGCGATGCCGGACACGTCCGCGCCGACCGCCTCGACGACACCGGCCGCCTCATAGCCAAGACCCGCCGGAAACTTCACCGGCTCGATATACAGGTCGGCACGCCACATGGCTTCGGCGCGATTGATGCCGATTGCCTTTACGTTGATCCGCACTTCATTTGCGGCCGGCGCGCGAACCGGTACGTCGACGAATTCGAGAACTTCAGGGCCGCCGGCGCGGGAGAACTGGACGATGCGTGACATGTGAATCTCCTGGAATTGAAAGTTAATCGTAATTAATCTTTACACCAGCGTTGAAGGCGTACTGTAATTTAATGGTTCGGCAACTGAACTGAAATGCCAGTAAACGGACCGCCGTTATTCCAATTTGCGATAGGCGCGAGTGGAAATAATGAAAATCGAATTATTTAGAAATTAAATCGTAAGACTTTGCTAATCAAGCTTACTTTCACGAAACATTAATGTGACGACTTGATAATCCGCCCCGCCAGGTAAGCGATCTGTCTTGCGACAGCAAAAGAGTAGTAATCACAAACCAGCAGGGGCACCCATAATGTCGGTCATATCA
>Ga0105248_10008771_pt1 | contig 11102 bp, 11 predicted proteins | sample KBSS34metaG_FD_81524 | JGI IMG/M metagenome (GOLD analysis project Ga0105248, IMG submission 81524) | Switchgrass rhizosphere microbial communities from Kellogg Biological Station, Michigan, USA - KBS S3-4 metaG | ecosystem: Host-associated > Plants > Roots > Rhizosphere > Soil | place...
CGCGCACCTGTTCGAGCACATGATGTTCCAGGGCTCGGAGAACCTCGGCAAGATGGAGTTCATCAAGCTCGTGCAGTCGAACGGCGGGATTCTCAACGGCTCGACGCGCTTCGACTTCACGAACTACTTCGAGGTCGTGCCGGCCCACACGCTGGAGACCGCGCTGTGGGCGGAGGCCGACCGCATGAAGGGCCTCGCGATCACGCAGGACAACCTCAAGAACCAGCAGGAGGTCGTCAAGAACGAGGTCCGGGTCAACGTCCTGAACCAGCCGTACGGCGGGTTCCCGTGGCTCGACCTGCCGCAGTACGCGAACACGAACTGGTACAACTCGCACAATTTCTACGGCGACCTGAAGGACCTCGACGCCGCCACGCTCGAGGACGTCTCGAAGTTCTTCAAGACCTACTACGCGCCGAACAACGCGGTCCTCGTCGTCGTCGGCGACTTCGAGCCCGCGCAGGCGAAGGCGTGGGTCCACAAGTACTTCGACGACGTCCCGCCGTCGGCGCTCCCGGCGAAGCTCGACATCTCGGAGCCGAAGCAGGACAAGGAGAAGCGGGCCTCGAAGGACGACAAGCTCGCCACGCGTCCCGCCCTCGCGATCGCGTACCACGTGCCCGCGCGGAACACGCCCGAGTACTACGCGATGGGACTGCTCGACCAGGTGCTCGTGCAGGGCAAGGACAGCCGCCTCTACCAGGCGCTCGTGCAGCGCGCCGGCCTGACCGGCGACGTCCAGGGCGGCATCAACTCGGGCCTCGGCGACATGTTCAACGTCAACGGGCCGACGCTCTGGGACGCGTCGCTCTTCCACGACAAGGACAAGTCGGTGGACGAGATCCTGAAGGTCTTCGACGCCGAGATCGACAAGGTGCGCCAGACGCCGGTCGACGACGCGACGCGCGACCGCGCGCTCGTGAAGGTCCGGTCGGCGCTGTACGACAAGATGGAGCAGTTCGGCGGCTTCGGAAAGGCCGACCTCCTCGCCTCGTTCGCCCTGTTCGACGACGACCCGAACGAAATCAACCGGATCGAGGCGGAGTTCCGGAAGGTCACGCCGCAGCTCATGCAGAAGACCGCGCAGGATTACCTGCGTCCGGAGAACCGCACGATCCTCGTGATCGAGCCCAAGGCGGACGAGAAGGCGGCCCCGAAGGCCGAGTCGAAGTAGGAGAAAGACCATGAGAACGAAGACCGCCTTCGCAGGACTCGCCGCCGCGCTGGCCCTCGCGCCCGCCCTGTGCCTGGAGGCCCAGACGAAGCCGGCCGCCGCCGCTCCGCAGACCACGCCCAACGGCCAGAGCGCCCGGAAGCAGTCCCCGCCGGCGCCCGCGGAGCCCAAGAACTTCGCGGTGCCGGCCGGCCGGACGTTCCGCCTCGACAACGGCCTCGCGGTGACCCTCGTTCCTTACGGCACGATCCCGAAGGTCACCGTGCGCCTCGGCGTGCGCGCGGGAAACGTCAACGAGAAGGCCAACGAGGTGTGGCTCGCCGACCTGACGGGCAGCATGCTGACGGAAGGAACGGCGACGCGCACGGCGACGCAGATCGCCGAAGACGCCGCCCGCATGGGCGGCTCGCTGGACGTGAACGTCGCGGAGGACCGGACGGACGTCGGCGGAGACGTGCTCTCGGAGTTCGGACCCGACATGGTCGGGCTCGTCGCCGACGTGGTCCGCAACCCGAAGTTCCCGGACGCGGAGCTCGCGCGCCTGAAGTCGGACCGGCTGCGCGATCTTTCGATCGCGAAGAGCCAGCCCCGGCCGATCGCGCAGGAGAAATTCCGGGCGGTGCTCTACGGCGATCACCCGTACGGGCGGCTGTTCCCGACGGAGGCGATGCTCCAGGGCTATACCGCCGCGCAGATCCGGGACTTCTGGGAAAAGAACTACGGCGCCGCGCGCTCCCACCTCTACGTCGTCGGGCGCTTCGACGACGCGGCGGTCGAGGCCGCGATCCGCAAGGCATTCGCGGATTGGAAGAAGGGAACGCCGCCCTCGGGAGCGCCCCCGGCGCCGAAGAGCGAGCGAGCCGTGTACCTCATCGACCGGCCGGGCGCCGTGCAGTCGACGATCGACCTCGGGTTGCCGGTGATCGACCCGTCGAAGGCCGACTGGGACGCGCTGACCGTGACGAACATTCTCCTGGGCGGATCGTTCGCCTCGCGCATCACGTCGAACATCCGCGAGCAGAAGGGCTACACGTACTCGCCGGCGAGCCAGCTGTCGAGCCGCTTCCGCGACGCGTACTGGATCGAGGTCGCGGACGTGACCACGAACGTCACGGGCCCCGCGATCAAAGAGATCCTCGGCGAGATCGACCGGCTGCAGGCGGAGCCTCCGTCCCAGGCGGAGCTGCGGGGGTTCCAGAACTACCGAGCCGGGACGTTCGTGCTGCAGAACTCGTCGAGGCCGGGGATCATCGGACAGCTCCAGTTCGTGGACCTGCACGGTCTCCCGGCGGATTACCTGAACGGCTACGTGAAGCGCATCTACGCGGTCACGCCGCAGCAGGTCCAGGAGATGGCGAAGAAATACCTCCAGGACGACAAGGCGACGATCGTCATCGTGGGAGACCGCAAGGTCATCGAGGAGCAGGTCAAGGCGTTCGGTCCGATGAAGTGACGCGCGGAGCGCGCCAGCGCCCCCGCGCGTCATCCTGAGCGCAGCGAAGGATCCCCGATTCGACGAGCCACGCCCGGCTGTAACGCCGGGGATCCTTCGTCGCTTCGCTCCTCAGGATGACGGCGTAATGCGCGATGTGCGTCGCTACGCTCCTCGGGATGACGGCGACGTGGAGCGATGTCGCAGCTTCTTCGGCCTCACCCCGGTCGCCCACGCCGGCCCCTTCTTCAGCACCTTCGCGTACACCGGGCACCCCGGATCGTGCGCTCCCTTCATGTACCCCGTGCTCATCAGGAACGCCTGCACGATCTTCCCGCCGGTGAAGACGAACGTCTCCCTGAAGAGGCGCTCCCACTCCCTCTGCGAGCGCGGGTGGTGGGCGTCGAGCCACTTCCCGAACGAGCCGTGCGACTCGCGGATCGCGAGGAGGCGGCGGGCATTCTCGGCGACCGCGCGGACCTTGAGACGGTTGCGGATGATGCCGGGATCCTTCAACAGCCGCGCGTACTGACGCTCCCCGAAGGCCGCGACCTTCTCGGGCTCGAAGCCCGCATACGCCTTTCGGAAGCCGTCGCGCTTCTGGAGCATGGTCAGCCACGACAGCCCCGCCTGGTTGATCTCGAGCGCCAGGCGCTCGAGCAGCGCGGCGTCGCCGCGGACCGGGAAGCCGTACTCGCGGTCGTGGTACGGCTGATGCCACGGATGGCCCTGGGAGGCCTTGCAATAGGACATGCTGGACGCCTTTCTGGCCGGGAGCCGAATCGCAATCCGACCGATCACCCCGTGCCGCACGCTCGCGGTTCCGTGCGACACTGTGCTCAGCGAATCCCGTGAAACGTCTTCTTACCCTACTTATTGTCGCGGGCGTCATCGCCTGGCTGGTGAAGACGTACGGGACCTCGCACGTCGCCGCGCCGGGAACGCCCGGCGACCCCACGGGCCGCGCGCGAGCGGCCGCGCGAGCGAGCGACGCGGCGACGGCGGCGACCGAGTCCGCCGGCCGGGAGACCGATCAATCCGGCACGGGGTCCGTGTCGGAGAACATGACTCCGGCCCAGGTGCGCAGCCTCCTCGGCTCGCCGGACGACGTCTCGACCGAGACCCTCGGCAACGGCTCGACGCGGGAGACGTGGACCTACCGGAGCGTCGGGAAGACGGTCGTGTTCGAGAACGGGGTGGCGATCAGCGTCCGGTAGGCGTCGAGAGCCGAGTCGAAGGCCTGCGGCTCTCCGACCCGACGATTCTTCAGCTGATCGTCTTGTGGAACGCGCGCGTCGACGCGCCGACCAGGACGGCCGCGATGACGATCAGCGCGACGACGCTGCGCCAGAGGTCCGGGAACGACGCGCCGCGGATGATGATCCCGCGCGCGATGGCGATGAAGTGCGTCGCCGGCAGGACCTTCGAGACCAGCCGCAGCGGCCCGGGCAGCGCCGACAGCGGGAAGAAGTAGCCCGACAGCATGATCGAGGGCAGCAGGAACCCCTGGGCGATCTGGATCGCCTCCATCTGCGTGCGCGCCCGGGACGACACGAGCAGCCCGAGAGACAAAAGCGCAAAGATGTAGATCGTCGAGAGAGCCAGCAGCAGCAGCACGCTGCCGTGGATCGGCACCTTGAACACGAAGACCATCAGGAGCAGGACGAAGAGCAACTGGACGAAGGCGAGCACCAGGTACGGCAGGAGCTTCCCCATCATCACGGCGATCGGCGACGCCGGGGTGACCATCAGCTGCTCGAGCGTCCCGCGCTCCCGCTCGCGAACGATGGCGAACGCGGCGAGCAGCGTCCCCGAGAAGGTGAGCAGGATGGCCACCAGCCCGGGGATCAGCAGGTTTGCCGTCCGCGAGTCGGGATTGAACAGGAGCAGCGGATGCGGGCGGATCGGAATGTCCTTCGCGCCCGCCCTCTCGGCGAGCTCGCTCACGGATCGGGACAGGGCGACGCCGTTGGCCGCCGCCAGCGCCTGGCTCGAGATCGTCGAGTCGGAGCCGTCGATGAGCACGAGGAAGTCGGCGGGCTGGCCGTTCAGGCGGCGCCGCGCGAAGTCGGGAGGGATCTCGATGCCGACGGACGCCCGGCCGGCCACGATGTACTCGCGCAGACCCGCGTGGGACGGCGCCTCGGCCACGATGTCGAAGTAGCTCGTGTTGACGAAGTCGTTCACGAGCTGCCGGCTCTGCGTCGTCCGGCTCTGGTCGTAGACGACGGTCCGCACGTGCTTCACGTTCATGTCGATGAGGCCGAAGAGCACGAGCTGGAAGGCGGGAGTGAGCAGCGCGAAGCGGAGCGAGCCCCTGTCCCGCAGCATCTGGACCGCCTCCTTGCGGAAGACCGGCCAGAAGCCCGTCACGCGCGGCTCCCTGTCGCGGTCGCCGCCGCCGCGGCCGAAGCCGGGACGTCGCCCCGCTCGTCGATCTGGAGGCGGGTCAGCCGCACGAACACGTCCTCGAGCGACGCCTCGATGGGGCGGATCGCGACCGGGGCGCCGGCGGCCTCCTCGAGGTCGCGCCGGATCTGGCCCTCCGGAATCTCGGAGCGCACGAGAAGGTGCAGCGAGTTGCCGAAGATCGTGACGTCCAGGACGTACGGCAGCGCTCGCGCCGCGGTCATGAAGGCGGCGACCCCCTGCGCGCACGCGGCCTCGACGCGGTGGGTTCCGGCGGGCGTCACCTCGGGAAGGCGCGTCAGCTCGTCCGGCGAGCCCTCGACGAGCATCTTCGAGAGGTAGAGGTAGGCGACCTGCCCGCAGCGCTCCGCCTCGTCCATGTAGTGCGTGGTCACGAAGAGCGTGACGCCCTCGGCGGCGAGCGTGAAGAGGAGGTTCCAGAGCTCCCGCCGCGCGACCGGATCGATCCCGGCCGTCGGCTCGTCCAGGAAGAGGACTCGCGGCCTGTGCATGAGCGCGCACGCGAGGGCGAGGCGCTGTTTCCAGCCCCCCGACAGCTGCCCGGCGAGCCGCTGCCGATAGGGGTCGATCGCGGTCAGCTGGACGGCCCACTCGCGGCGCTGGATCAGCTCGCCTTTCTTGAGGCCGTAGACCGCCGCGAAGAAGTCGAGGTTCTCGAGGACGGTCAGGTCCTCGTAGAGGGAGAACTTCTGCGGGACGTAGCCGATGCGGCGGCGGATCTCCTCGCCCCGCGTCGCCACGTCGAGCCCGTCGACGCGGGCGCGCCCCTCGGTGGGCGCGAGAAGCCCGCAGAGGATGCGGATGAGCGTGGACTTGCCGGAGCCGTTCGGGCCGAGGAGACCGTAGATCTCGCCGCGCGGCACGCGGAGGGAGACACGATCGAGCGCCCGGACCTTGCCGAAGTCGCGCGACACGCCCTCGACCTCGATGCCGTACTCCCGCGCGGAGTCCGACATCAGTTCTCCAGCAGCCGGACCGTGGCGGACATGCCGGGCTTGAGCTCCGGCGCGCGGTCGATCGCCACCTTCACGCCGAACACCTGGTCCATGCGCTGGTCGAGGGTCTGCACGTTTCGCGGGGTGTACTCGGCCTGGGTGCGGATCTCGACGACCTTGCCGGGGAACTCGCGCTTCGCGTAGGTGTCGACGGTCAGGAGCGCCCTCTGGCCGATCCGAACGCGGCCGAGCTCGGGCTCCGGAACGTAGACGCGGACCCAGCGCTGGTCCGGCTCGAGCATCCTGGCGACGGGTTGATTCGCTCCCACGAGATCGCCCGGGCGCAGGTCCATCGACTCGATGACGCCCTCCGCGGGAGCCGCGACCGTCGTCTCCTGGCGCTGGCGCTGCAGGTAGGCGAGCTGCCGGTCGTCCGCGTCGAGCTGCGCGCGCGCGGCGTCGATGTCCTCGGAACGGCTTCCCCGCTCCGCCTCGCGCAGCGTCTCGGCCGCCGTCTGCGCCGCGGTGGCCGCCGAATCGTAGGCCTGCTGTCCGGCGATCCCCGAGGCGAGGAGCGCCTGCTGGCGCTTCCGCTCGCGCTCGGCGTTCTCGGCCGCCGCGCGCGCGCGGGCGATCTCCTCGGTCCGAGGACCCCGGATCGATTTCGTCAGGTTGGCGCGGGACTGCGCGATGTGAGCGCGCTGCTGCGCGATCTGGAGGTCGATGAGGTCGGTCTCGAAGACGACGAGCGGCTGTCCCGCCCGAACCGTCGCGCCCTCCTCGACGAGCACCTTCGCGACGCGCCCCCCCATCAGCGAGCCCACCTCGACGTCGCGCGCCTCGATCGAGCCCGAGAGCACGAAGGCCTTCTCCCGCCCTCCCCGCCGCGACGCCCAGACGGCGCCTCCTGCGGCCACGGCGGCGAGCAGCGCGACGACCAGCCAGCGCTTCTTCACCGCGTCGCTCCCGAGCGCATCCCGCTCGTCTTTCCCGGCTGCCGCGTCGGCCTCGTCGGTTTCGTCTTCGTCGCCTTTGTCGCCTTCGTCGCCGGCGCGATGGCGCCGCGCGTCCAGACCTCGAGGACCGCGTCCACGTACTCGGAGAGCGGCAGCGGCTTCTCGAGCACCTGGAGCACCGCCTGCATGAAGACGTAGGAGTGGATGGTCGCCAGGAACGCGAGAGCCGTGGCGCGCGGGTTCGAGACGCGGATCCGGCCGTGCCGCACCGCTCGCCGGAAGTAGTCCTCGAGCAGCTTCAGGTTCCTCTGCGGCGGCGTCGGACGAACGCCGGGATCGAACGGCATCGGCACTCTTCCGACTCCCTCCACCGACTTGAAGTAGACGAACCGCGCCATCGTCGCTCGCAGCTTCTCCTCGAGGAAGGGCACCATCGTCTCCGCGACGCGCCGCAGGACGACGGCGGGATCCTCGCCGCCGGATGCCTGCTCGAGGAACGCGAGCGGGAGCATGTCGTCGCGCTCGGCCCCCATGCAGGCGACGAAGAGGTCTCGCTTCGTGCGCGCGTGGCGCAGCAGCGCGGCGGGCGAGACTCCGACCTTCGCGGCGATCGCGGCGAGCGTGGCCCCTTCGAAGCCGCGGTCGACGAACGTCTCCCGGGCGGCGTGCAGCACCTGTTCGCGCGTGACCCGCGCCGTCCGTCCCATAAGTAAATAACTAGATACTAATTTATCTTTGGCCTGTCAAGCGGGAGGCGCGGCGGCGGCTGAGAGCGCCCGGGACGCGGCGCAAGCCCTGCCGGGCCGGGCCTCGGCGGACCCGGAACCGGAAACCGTCATCCGGCGTAATTACCGGTTATGAAGATCCTCTCCGTGCAGGTCGGGCGTCCGCGCAGCCTCTCGCATCGCGGCCGCGAGGTGCGGACGGCGATCTTCAAGGAGCCCGTCCTCTTCCCGGTCGCCGTCCGGCGCCTCGGCCTGGCGGGGGACGCCCAGGCGGACCTGCGCGTCCACGGCGGTCCGGACAAGGCGGTCTACGCGTACGACGAGGGCGGCTATCTCCACTTCCGCCAGGCGCTGGCGCGCGAGATCCCCTTCGGCCGCTTCGGAGAGAACCTGACCGTTGCCGGAATGCCGGAGACGGAGGTTCGCCTCGACGACGTGTATCGCGCGGGAAGCGCCCTCCTCCAGGTCACGCAGCCGCGCTCGCCCTGCTTCAAGCTCGGTATGCGGATGGAGATGCCGGGCTTCCTGAAGATGTTCCTGGAGAGCGGACGGACCGGCTTCTATCTTCGCGTCCTCGAGGAGGGTCAGCTCGCGGCCGGCGAAACGATCGAGCTGGTGTCGCGGGACGCGTCGGCGCCCAGCGTGCTCCAGGCCGTCCGAAGAGCCTACGGCGGGAGCTGATTCCCATGTCGGCGAGAGGCGAAGGGGAACGGGAAGGCCGGCGGAGGGCGTAATCCATTAGCCGCGGCTAATGGATTCGGCGCGACCTCAGGCGAGCGTCGCGAGGAACTGGAAGTAATCCTCCGGAGTCTCGGCGAGCCGGATGGAGAAGCCGCTCGGGACGACGCGAGACAGCGCCGACGGCACGCGAAACGATCTTACGACCTTCCCCCGCACGTCGATCTTCCTGCCCTCGGGCACGTGGAGCTGCGCCTTCAGGTTCGTGCCGGGCTCCGGCAGCCTCGCGGACCGCACGAAGATGCCCGTCGGCGACACGTCGTACGTGAAGCCGGTGCACGAGGCGCCTCGAAGATCGAACTCCACGAGGAACCGACGTTTCTTGCGCGCAAAACTGCGCCGCTCCGCCACCTTGAGGCCGATTGTCCGCCCTCCCGAGAAGGGGGTAAAGCGAAAACCGCGCCAGAAACCCCCGCGGCCGGGCTCATCTCGCCGCCAGCCTCCGAAACGCGACGCCGCGGACCCGGCCGTCGTCCAGCGTGAAGCCCGTCGGCTGCCCCGAGGCGTCGTGGGCGAAGACCAGGACCATCTCGTCCAGGGCGAACGTGTCCGCCACCGTGGGAGACAGGGGCTCGGCCGGCGCGCCGCGGTGCCGGATGAAGAGCTTGCCTTCGGCCGCCTCGAGCCGCCACGTCGTGTCGAGCTCGGCGCTCGCGTAGCGGCCCGCGAGGGCGTCGAGGTCGCGGGCGGCCGGCTTCCAGAGCTCGACCGGCTCGTAGACCTCCCGGTCGGCATCCGTGTCCCCGTCGCTCGACAGGATCGTGAGCCGGGGCCGCGCCGCACCGGCGCGATCCGCGACGACGTCCGCCGGCTCCCCGCGAGCGGGCTCCAGCCGGTAGCGGTCGGGCCCGGTCGGAACGAGCGTCACCTTCCTGCGCCCGAGACGTCCCTCGAGCATGCCGCCGGAGACGGAGAGCTCGAGGATGTTTCCGGACTCGCGGTTACGGTATGCCCCTGCCAGCGCGGACAGGCGCGCCGAGTCGGCGGCGCTCGACCGCGGCTTCTTCGCCGCGGCCGACGGCTCGGGCGTCTTCTCCGCCGCCCGTCCGCTCATCAGCCCGCCGAGATAGACCTCGGAGACCTTCTCCGCCAGCCGGCTCGGGTTCGTCTGCGCGAGGTTGCAGATGCACGCGACCGAGAGGTGCTGCTTGGGGAAACGCATGAGCTGGGTGCGGTAGCCCGCCCACGACCCGCCGTGGGTCACCGTCGGCAGGCCTCGGTAGTCGCTGACGTAGAGCGCCGAGGCGTACTGGAGCTTCTTGCCGCTGTTGAGCACGCCCGGCTCGAGCATCGCCGCGATCAGGGCCGCGTCGCCGACGCGCGGGGCGTAGAAGTTCTCGTCCCAGCGCTGGAGGTCCTCGATCGTCGTCTGCACTCCCCCGTCGCCGACCTGCTCCCAGTCCGACATCTCGATCGAGAAGCCGCCCCCCTCCTCCTTCGAGTAGCCGGTGCCGCGGCCGGGGATGATCCGCCCGTGCGCGTCGTTGTACTGCGTGTGCCGCATGCCGAGCGGTCCGAAGATGCGCTCCTGCGCGAACTCGCGCAGCGGCTTTCCGCTGGCGCGCCGCACGATCTCGCCGAGCAGGAAGTAGCCGGTGTTGCTGTAGAGGTGCTCCGCGCCGGGCGCGAAGTTCGGAGCCTTCTGGAGAGCCAGCACCGCGAGCGTGTCCTCCCGCGTCGAGACGTCCTCCTCGATGACGCCCTGCAGGTCGAACAGGACGATGTAGTCGCGAAGCCCCCCCGTGTGGTGCAGGAGGTGGCGGATCGTCACGGCCTTTCCGTAGTCCGGGATCTCGGGGATCCACTTGCGGACGTCGTCGTCGAGCGTGAGCTTGCCGTCGCGAGCCAGCAGGTGGATCGAGAAGGCGGTGAACTGCTTGCCCGTCGAGCCGATGTCCAGCACGGTCTGCGGAGAGTTCGCGATGCCGAGCTCGAGATTGGCCATCCCGTAGCCGCGCGCGTACTCGATCCGTCCGTCCCGGTAGACGCCGAGCGCGCAACCCGGCGAGTCGGAGCGGTCGTACTCGGCGAAGATCGCGTCGACGCGCGCCTTCGTGTCGGCGGCCGCCGGCGCCTGCGATGGCTGGGGTGCGGCGCTCAGGACGAGCAGCGGCAGGGCGAAGAGAGCCAGGCGGACGTGCGCCGTTCGCATGAGACCTCCGTATTCACTTCGACTCTCATCGACGCGCCGCGCGGGGGCGGCGGCGCCGGCGCCAGTCTACTTCCGGTCCTGTCCCGCTTCGAAGGCCTCGATCTCGCGGCGTCTTTCCTCGGAGAGCGCCTTCTTCGTCCGCGCGCTCCAGTCGAAGGAGACCTGCGTCGTCTTCGCCTCGGCGACGAGCCGGCCGTCTCCGCCGCGCACCGCATACGAGAAGTCGAACGAGGAGTTCCCCATGCGCGAGACCCGGACGTCGATCATCAGGGTTTCTCCCATCGAGACGGACGACCGGTAGTCGATCTCCGTCCGCGCGACGACGAAGTCGATGTCCCAGAAGTCGGACGAGCCGCGCATCGTCAGCCAGTACTTCTGGCGCGCCCACTCCAGGTACCGCAGGTAGACGACGTTGTTGAGGTGGCCCATGGCGTCGATGTCGCCGTAGGGCACCTCGACCGTCAGCTTCATCGGGTAATTGCGGCGCCGCGGGGCGCCCGGTGCCTGTCGATCCACCAGCCCCACGGGACGAAGAGCCACATCGCGAGGCCCGCCCACTC
>Ga0105248_10008772_pt1 | contig 11102 bp, 11 predicted proteins | sample KBSS34metaG_FD_81524 | JGI IMG/M metagenome (GOLD analysis project Ga0105248, IMG submission 81524) | Switchgrass rhizosphere microbial communities from Kellogg Biological Station, Michigan, USA - KBS S3-4 metaG | ecosystem: Host-associated > Plants > Roots > Rhizosphere > Soil | place...
CGGCTGCCCCTTGATGATGGTGAGCATCGCGACGAGCGACCCGTAGACGCGGCCGGTCTTGCCGCGCATGAGCTCGGGCACGTCCGGATTCTTCTTCTGCGGCATGATCGAGGAGCCGGTGCAGAAGCGGTCGGCGATGTCCACGAAGCCGAAGGACGGGCTCATCCAGATCACCAGCTCCTCGGCCAGGCGCGAAACGTGCGCCATGGTGAGCGCCGCCCCCGACAGGAATTCCACCGCGAAGTCGCGATCGGACACGGCGTCGAGCGAGTTCTCGCACAGGCCGTCGAATCCCAGCTCCTTCGCCACCCATTCGCGGTCGATCGGAAAGCTCGTGCCCGCGAGCGCGGAGGCGCCCAGCGGCAGCAGGTTCAGGCGCCGGCGACAGTCGGCGAAACGCTCGGCGTCGCGCGAGAACATCTCGAAGTAGGCCATGAGGTGGTGGCCGAAGGTCACCGGCTGGGCCACCTGCATGTGGGTGAAGCCCGGCATCAGCGTGTCGGCGTGCTTCGAGGCGAGGTCGATGAGCGACTTGCGCACGCGCTTGAGCAGCCCGGCGAGCCCGTCGATCTCGGCGCGCAGCCACAGCCGGGTGTCGGTCGCGACCTGGTCGTTGCGCGAGCGGGCCGTGTGAAGACGCTTGCCCGCGTCGCCCACCAGCTCGGTCAGGCGATGCTCGATGTTGAAGTGGACGTCCTCGCGCTCGATCGACCACGGAAAGCGGCCCGAACGGACCTCCTTGAGGATCTGCGCCATGCCGCGCTCGATGTCCTTCAGGTCCTTCGGGCGGATGATCTTCGCGCGCGCGAGCATGCGCGCATGCGCAAGCGATCCCTGGATGTCGAACTCCGCCAGGCGCCGGTCGAACGCGATGGACGCGTTGAAGCGCTGCGTGAGGGCATCGAGCGGTTCGGAAAAGCGCCCCGACCATGCCTTGCCGGACGGCGCCGGCTTGTCGTCTTGTTGCATGGCAGCGGCGGCGGTGGCCAAATGGTGACCCGTGGCGAGTATAAATCAGTCGGGTACCGGCATCCGGTTGCCGAACTTCTGCAACCTCGGCGTGATGCTGCGCTCGATGGTGGCCGTGAACATCCTGCTCGCCGCCGCCGCGGTCATCCGCGCGCCTTCCCTCGACGAAGCCGGCCACGAAATGATGGCCTTCGCCGCCTTCGGCGAGCCGATGCTCATCGTCTCGCTCGCCCTGCTGTGCCTCGCGCGCCGCTGGCTCGTCACCCTCGGGTACGGCACGGCGTATCTCGTGATCGCGGTCTTCGAGCTCGCGCTCGCGTACGCGTTCCACCTGCTCGCGGCCAACGTGAGCATCGCGCAGCAGATGCCCTTTGCGCAGCTTGCGGCGATCACGGTGTTCGTCGCGGGCCTGTCGCTCGCGTACTTCGACTTTCGCGCCCGCGCGCTCTCGCCCGCGGTGGCCGAGGCGCGAATCCAGGCGCTGCAGGCGCGCATCCGCCCCCATTTCCTCTATAACAGCATCAACGCCGTGCTCGCGCTGATGCGCTCGGACAGCCGGCGCGCCGAGCGCGCGCTCGAGGACCTCGCGGACCTGTTCCGGGTGCTGATGGCCGACAACCGCACCCTCGCCCCGATCGCCAACGAGGTCGAGCTCGCCCGCCAATACCTCGCGCTGGAGGAGCTGCGCCTGGGCGAAAGGCTTCGCGTGGTCTGGAGAATCGAAACCATGCCGCCCGATGCCCTCGTTCCCCCGCTCGTGCTGCAGCCGCTGGTGGAGAACGCGGTGTACCACGGCATCGAACCTTCGCAGAGCGGGGGCGCCATCGAGATCGACGTGGGCCTCGCCGGCAAGCAGATCGTGATGGAGCTGCGCAACCCGTATCCCGGCGAGGGCAAGCATGCCGCCGGCAACAAGATGGCGATCACCAACATCCGCGAGCGCCTGCAGCTGCATTACGACGCGGAGGCGAGCATGCGCTCCGAGGTGAAGGACGGCTCGTACCGCGTGACGATCCGCGTCCCGTACATCACCGCCACGGCATGACGCTCGCCGGCTCCGGGGCCACCCGCATCCTCATCGCCGACGACGAGGCCCCGGCGCGGGCGCGGCTGCGCGACCTGCTCGACGATTGCCGCGAGAAATTCCCGCTGGTGATCGTGGACGAGGCGCGCAACGGCCGCGAGGCGCTCGACGTCGTGAGCCGCGAGAAGGTGGACATCGTCCTGCTCGACATCCGCATGCCGGTGATCGACGGCATGGAAGCCGCGCGCCACATCGCCGGCATGGCCGAGCCGCCGGCGATCATCTTCACCACCGCCTTCGACGCCTATGCGCTCAAGGCCTTCGAGGTGAACGCGATCGACTACCTGCTCAAGCCCGTGCGCCTGGAGCGGCTGCTGGTGGCGTTGGGCAAGACGCGGGGCGGCTCGACCGTCACGCGCGCGGCCCTCGATGCGGCCGCGAACCTGCCGCGCCGCCATCTTTCGGTCCACGAGCGCGGCAAGATCGTCCTGGTCGCGCTGTCCGACATCCTCTACCTGCGTGCCGAGCTCAAGTACGTGACGGTGCGCACCGCCGAGCGCGAGTACCTGGTCGAGGAATCGCTAACCCACCTGGAAGAGGAATTCGCCGACACCTTCGTGCGCGTGCACCGCAACTGCCTCGTGGCGCGACCCGCCATTGGCGGTTTCGAGCGCAGCGCGGAGGAAGGCGAGTCGGGCTGGGCGGTGGTGATCAAGGCGACGGGCGAGAAGCTGCCCGTGAGCCGGCGCCAGCACCACGTGGTGAAGCAGTTCCGCTAGCTACTCCCAGTAGGGAGGATCGCCGAACGTCTTGCGCAGGAACTCGATGAAGAACTTCACCTTCGCGGGAAGAAGGCGCCGCTCGGGATACACCGCGTAGATGTTGTTGCCGGGAAAGGCGAACTCATCGAGCACCGTGACCAGCCGCCCGCGCTTGACTTCCTCGCTCACCTCCCAGGCGCTGCGCCATGCGAGGCCCTCCCCGGAAATGGCCCAGCGCGTGAGCACCTCGCCGTCGTTGCACTGCAGGTTGCCGCCCACCTTCACCGCGACCTGGCGTCCCTTGTCCTGGAAGCTCCACGTATCCGATACGCCGTCCTCGGTGCTGGTGACGAGGCAGTTGTGGCGCGCCAGCTCCGCGAGCGACTTGGGCTTGCCGGCGCGCTTGAAGTACGCGGGCGAGCCGCACACCACGCGATGGTTGCGGGCGAGCTTCGCGGCGATGAGGTCCGCGCTCTTCATGTCCGCGATGCGGATCGCCAGGTCGAAGCGCTCGTTCTTCAGGTCCACCAGCCTCTCGGAAAGGTGCAGCGTGATGGCGAGGTTCGGATGCTCCGAGATGAACGCCGAAAGATGGGGCGCGATGTGCTTGCGCCCGAACGCGGTGGGCGCCGTGATGATGAGGCGCCCCGATGCGCTCTTCGCGCCCAGCGTGAGCGAGTCTTCCGCGGTGCGCAGCTCGTCGAGGACGCGATGGCAATCCTCGAAGAAAGTCGTGCCTTCCGGCGTGAGCGTGACCTTGCGCGTCGAGCGCTTGAAGAGCTTTACTCCGAGCCGCTCCTCGAGCTGGTCGATGCGCCGTCCCACCATCGCCGGGGTGATGCCTTCCTCGCGCGCGGCAGCGGATAAGCTTCCGCGCTGCGCCACCTCGACGAAGGTCGTGAGCTCCTTGAATCGGTCCATAATGGTTATGAAAGTATGAAAACGATGACCGCCCCTCTTCATTCATATTATGCCGTAGTGGTAATCGGCGGCAACGCATGACCCAGGGCCGCCCTTCGCAGCTGCGTTACGACATCGCCGCGTGGATGGCAGCCGGCGGCCTGCTCCTGGTCACGCTCCACCTTCATTTATTGCCCGCGTTGCTCGCCGGCCTGCTGGTCTACGAGCTGGTGCACGTGATCGCCGCTCGCATCACGGCGCGCAAGGGCGGCAAGGTCGCCGCGGTCGGGTTGCTCGCCACGCTCATCGTGGGACTCCTGGTGGCGATCCTGTTCGGCATCGTCGAATTCGTCCGCGGCGACGCCGGAAGCCTGCCGCGCTTGCTCATCAAGCTCGCCGAGATCGTGGAGGACTCGCGCAACAAGCTGCCGGCGTGGATCGTGGACTACATTCCGGGCGATCCCGAGGCGATGAAGGCGGGCGCGATCGAGTGGCTGCGCGGGCACGCGACCGAACTGCGGGTCGTCGGCGGCGACATCGGCCACGTCTTCGTCCATTTGCTGATCGGCATGGTGATCGGCGCGATGGTCTCGCTCAACGAGGCGAAGGACTCCAGGGATAACGGACCGCTCGCCGTGGCGCTGGCCGAGCGCGCGCGCCGGCTGGGCGACGCCTTCCGCAACGTGGTCTTCGCCCAGGTGCGCATCTCGGCGCTCAACACCTTCTTCACGGCGATCTACCTGCTCGCGGTCCTCCCGCTGGCCGGCGTCCACCTGCCGTACGCGAAGACGCTGGTGGCCGTCACGTTCATCGCCGGGCTCCTGCCGGTGGTGGGCAACCTCATCTCCAACTCCGTGATCGTGATCGTGAGCCTTTCGAAATCGCTCGAGGTCGCGGCGGCCTCGCTCGTTTTCCTGATCGTGATCCACAAGCTAGAGTACTTCCTGAACGCGCGCATCGTGGGCGAGCGTATCCGTGCCAAGGCGTGGGAGATCCTGCTTGCGATGCTGTTGATGGAATCCGCATTCGGCATCGCGGGGCTGGTCGCCGCCCCGATCTACTATGCCTACGTGAAGGACGAGCTCGCGGCGCGCAAGCTCGTCTAGGCTTCAGCCGGCGAGCGCCGCCGCCTTCTTGAACGGATCGACGTCGGGCGCCTCGTCGTGCTGGATGAAGCGCAGCAGCGGCTTGAGCATCTGGTTCAGCACCGGGTGCCGGTGCCGCGCCCAGACGAACATCGGCTCGGGCTTGCAGCCCAGGCGCGCCTTGGGCTCCAGTGCAGTGCGCCCGAAGGAAATCCGCCGGCATCCGAAGCGGATCGATTCCTCGACGGAAGCGTGCAGCATGCGCAGGTAAAGCGGCACGCCTGCCGCGGCCAGCTCCCGATCGAATCCGATGTGGTAGGCGACCGAAGTCTCGCCGTCGCGCAGCGTGAGGATGAAGGCGGCGAGCCGGCCCTCGCGGCGCGCGACCAAAAGGGAGCCGTGCTCGCCCGCCGCGCGCATGATCGCGGCCCAGTACTCCGGTCGCAGCGTGAACGGCCGCAGCGAAGCGCCGCCGTGCACCTGGAGGTAGAGCCCGTGAAGCGCATCGGCCTCGCTCGCCGCCTGCGCATGCGTCATCGGCTCGATCCGGCATCCCGCCTCGTCGAAGCGCTTGATGACGCGCGCCTTCACGTCGCTGCGGTATTTCGAGGCGAAGCTCGCGAGATAGTCGCCATGCGAGCGCCAGGAAGGGTCGATCGTGAGGACCATGTTCGGCTCGGTTTCCACCAGGCCGTACGAGAGCTTGCCCAGCACGCCCGATTCGCCGCGCATCTGCGCCGGCAGGTCCTTGATGAGGACCAAGTCCATGTGGCCCGCGAGCTTCTCCGCCCGTCGCATGCGGTAGAGCGCCTCGGCGACGCCGGGCCATGCGCCGGCGCGATCCACGCCGGGCGCGAAACACACTGCGTGCATTCCGAACGTGAGCGCGTTGCCGCACATCAGGACGCGCTGCGTCACGCGATCCTTGAAACCGGACAGGACCTTCGAGCCGGGGCTCGCGACCTGCGCGAGGCTCACCGTGATCACCTGCGCGCACAGGCCGGCCAGCGGCTCGTCGCCGCGGCAGACGAGCGCGAAGCGCGGCTCGACATTCGCCGGGGCCACCGCCTGCAGCGTCTCCAGGTAGGCGCGCGAAAAGAAGAAGCTCTGGCCCGCGCTCACCGCGGACCAGGCAGCGGCATCCAGCTGGCCGATGCGATCGGCGAGCGCGATCTGCAGCGATGTCGGGCGTCGGACCGCCGCGCGCTCGCTCAGGCGCGCCTTCACGCGGCCCCGGCTTCCTTCGCCTGGCGGTCGGCGTGGTACGACGAGCGCACCATCGGGCCGCTCGCCGCGTTCACGAATCCCATCGCCTTCGCTTCCCGCTCGAACATCGCGAACTCGTCGGGGTGCGCGTAGCGCAGCACCGGCAGGTGCGACTTCGACGGCTGCAGGTATTGCCCGAGGGTGAGCATGTCCACGTCGTGCGCGCGCAGGTCGCGCATGACGGCGAGGATCTCCTCGTTGGTCTCGCCCAGTCCCAGCATGAGGCCCGATTTGGTGGGAATGGACGGGTGGCGTGCCTTGAATTCCTTCAGCAGCTTCAGCGAGTGCGCGTAGTCCGATCCGGGACGCGCCTGCAGGTACAGGCGCGGGACGGTCTCGAGGTTGTGGTTCATCACGTCGGGCGGGCACGCAGCGAGGATCTCGAGGGCGCGGTCCAGGCGCCCGCGGAAATCCGGCGTGAGGATCTCGATCCTGGTTCCCGGGGAAAGCTCGCGCACCGCGCGGATGCAATCGACGAAGTGGCCGGCGCCGCCGTCGCGCAGGTCGTCGCGATCGACGCTCGTGATCACGACGTACTTGAGCTTCATCGCGGCGATCGTCTCGCCCAGGTGGCGCGGCTCCTCGGCATCGAGCGGCTGGGGCCGTCCGTGTGCCACGTCGCAGAACGGGCAGCGCCTGGTGCACAGGTCGCCCATGATCATGAAGGTGGCGGTGCCGTGGCCGAAGCACTCGCCGATGTTCGGGCACGAGGCTTCCTCGCAAACGGTGTGCAGCTTCGCCTCGCGCAGCACGCGCTTGATCTCGTTGAAGCGCTCGCCGCCGCCGGCGCGCACACGGATCCATTCGGGCTTGCGCAGCGTCTCGCCCTGCACCACCTTGATGGGGATGCGGGCGGTCTTCAGGCCTCGCTTCTGCTGGATCTTCAGGGGGGTGTCAGGCATTTCCCGAGCGAGGCGGCAAGCCTCGCGTGCACGTTTTCCGTATTATCTCGCACCCCATGGTCGGCGAGGCGGGTCGAGACGAGGCCCGGATATCCGCACGGGTCGATCCGGGAAAAGGCAGCCAGGTCCAGGTCGTTGTTGAGCGCCACGCCGTGGTAGCTCCCGCCCCGCGCGATGCGAAGCCCGATGGCCGCGATCTTCGCCTCGCCCACGTACACGCCCGGCATGCCGGTGCGCCGCGCGGCGTCGATGCCATAGGAATCGAGAGCGTCCATCACCGCCTGCTCGATGCGCCTCACCAGCTCCTTCGCGCCGAGCTTGCGCCGTCGCAAGTCGAGCATCGTGTAGATCACCGCCTGCCCGGGCCCGTGGTACGTGACCTGGCCGCCGCGATCGGTTGCCACTACCGGGATCGATCCCGGATCGAGCACGTGCTCGCGCCGTCCCGCGAGCCCCAGCGTGAATACGGGCGGATGCTCCACGAGCCAGAGTTGGTCCTCGGTCGATTCATCGCGCGCGGCGTTGAACGCCTGCATCGCCCGCCAGGTGGGGACGTAGGCGACGAGACCGAGTGTGCGGACCTTCACAACACCATGATGACCATCGGGTGCTTCGACAGCTCCGTGTAGAGCGCGTCGAGCTGCTCCTTCGAGGTCGCGTTGATCGTGACGGTGAGCGAAAGGTAGCGCCCGTTCTTCGACGGGCGCATCTCGATCGTGCGCGGATGGAAATCCGAAGCGTGGCGCTGCACGATTTCGGAGATCACCTGCGCGAACTCGTCTTCGCGCCGGCCCATCACCTTCAGCGGGAAGACGCAGGGGAAGGTGAGGAGCGACGGATTTTCCGGTACGTCCGGGTCCACGGCGATTTCAGGCGCCTGCCCCGGCAGTCATCGAGCCGGGGGCGACCTTCGCTTTCGCGAGCTTCGCCTTGTGCTCCTGGTAGAGCTGGTGCATGCGCTTGAACAGGGGTCCGGGCTTGCCGGTCCCGACGGGCTTGCCGTCGAGCGTCGTCACGGCCAGCACTTCCTTGGTGGAGGACGACAGCCAGATCTCGTCGGCGGAGCGCACTTCGCCTTGCGTGACCGGGCGCGTCTCGAGCTTCACCGCACCCTCGCGCGCGAGCTGCATGACGAGGTCGTAGGTGATGCCCATGAGGATCAGGTTGTCGCGCGGCGGCGCGGCCACCACGCCGTTGCTCACCACGAACACGTTCGAGGAAGAGGCCTCGGTGAGCTTGCCGTCGCGGAACAGGATCGTCTCGACGGCGCCGGCGTCGGCCGAGATCTGTCGCGCGAGCACGTTGCCCAGGAGCGAGGTGGACTTCACGTGGCACTTCTCCCAGCGGAAATCGCGCGACGTCACGCATGCGACGCCGTTCTCGACGGCCTCGCGCGAAGGCGTGGCCATCGGATTGCTCATCATGAAGACGGTGGGCTGCAGCCCCTTCGGGATCACGTGGTCGCGCTTGGGCGGCGCGCCGCGCGTGACCTGGATGTACACGGCCTGGTCGCCGGCGTGGTGGCGCAGCAGCTCCCGCGTGAGCTTCATCCACTCGTCGACCGTGTGCGGGTTCGCGAGCTGGATCTCGTCCATCGAGCGCTGCAGGCGCTCGAAGTGCTCGCGCGCGCGAAGCGGCGCGCCGTTGTACACGGGAATCACTTCATACACGCCATCGCCGAAGATGAAGCCGCGGTCGAGCGGCGATATCGAGATCTGGTCCAGCGGAAGGAACTTGCCGTTGAAGTGCGCGATAGGGGCGGTCATCGTGGTCACCGGAAGAGAAGGCGCAGCGTGTCCCAGCCGCGGGACAGGAAGCCCGCGACCGGGACTTCCTCGAGCGCGACCACGGGAATTTCGGCCACCGGGGCGTTGTCGCGCGTGAGTTTCATTATCCCCGCTTTTTGGCCGGCGGCGAGCGGGGCCACGAAGGGCTGTCTCGTCTCGAGCGTGGCGGCGATGCCGGCGAATTTGCCGCGCGGCATCGTGAGCCAGACGTCGTGGTCGAACCCGAGCGCGACTTCATCCTTCGTGCCCTTGTACACCGCAGGCTTCGCGACCGGCTCGCCCTTCTTGTACATGCGCCGCGTCTCGTAGGCCTGGAAGCCGAAGTTGAGGAGCTTCTGGCCCTCGGAAGTGCGTAGCCCGTCGGATTGCGCGCCCATGAGGACCGCGACCAGCCGCCGCTCGCCGCGCTTGGCACTCGCCACGAGGCAATATCCGGCCGCCTCGGTGAAGCCGGTCTTCATCCCGTCCACGGTGGTATCGGTCCAGAGCAGGCGGTTGCGGTTCGATTGCGTGATGCGGTTGTACGTGAATTCCCTCTTGCCGTAGAGCGGGTATTGCTCCGGAAAGTCGCGGATCACCGCGGCGGCGAGCACGGCGAGGTCGCGCGCGGAGGAGCGGTGATCGGGAGCGGGGCGCCCCGACGCATTCGCGAAGTGCGTGTCCGCGAGCCCGAGCCGCTGCGCCTGGCGGTTCATGCGCTCGACGAACGCGGCCTCGCTTCCGGCCACGGCCTCGGCGAGCGCGACCGCCGCGTCGTTGCCCGAATCGACGATCATCCCGTTGAGCAGTTCGCCCACCGTCACCGGATTGCCGGCGACGATGAACATGCGCGCTCCCTCCGACTTGGCGGCCTCCAGGCTCGGCTTGACCGTCGTGCCCGCATCGATCTTTCCTTCGCGCATCGCGGCGAACGCGACGTACGCCGTCATGAGCTTGGTGAGCGACGCGGGTTCGAACCGGTCGGTCTCGTTCGCGGCGGCGAGCGTCTGGCCGGAGAGCAGGTCCAGCAGGACGAACGCGCGCGCGGCGATCGGCGGCGGCGTGACGGGCTGCGCGGCGCCGTGCAGCGCGACGAACGCCGCAAGGACGGCGATGCAGCGCTTCATTTGCCGATCATCGCCGGCACGTAGCCGAGCGATTCGCGCACCCTCTCGGCGATGGCGCCCGCCTCGTCGCGATTGCGGTACGGGCCCATGCGTACGCGGTGCAGTCCGTCGCGCGAGAAGACCTGGAGCGGCTCGTTGTTCCACGATAGATCGCGCAGCATCTTGTCGCGGAAGCTGTCGGCGCTTTCGCGGCTCGAGAAGGCGCCCAGCTGGAGCCACAGTCCACCGGGGTCGGCGGTCACCACGGCCGTTTCGATCAACGCCGGCGCGGGCGGCGGCGTGCGATCGATCATCGGGCTTGCCGGCGTGGCTTCGTAGACGCGCTCGACTTCGACCACGCCGCTGCCCGCATTCGCGATGCCGATCTTCACCGCCGCGGCATACGAGAGGTCGATGATGCGGTCGGAGTGGAACGGGCCGCGATCGTTGATGCGAACGACGACCGACTTGCCGTTCTTCACGTTGGTCACGCGCGCATAGCTGGGGATCGGGAACGTGGGGTGCGCCGCCGTCATCGCGAACATGTCGTAGATCTCGCCCGACGAGGTGCGCTGCCCGTGGAATTTCTTGCCATACCACGATGCGATTCCCCGCTGCACGGTTCGTTCCTTGTTCACCACCGGGACGTACGTGCGCCCCATGACGGTGTAGGGCCGGTTCGCGAACTTGTGGAACGGCTCGTCGCGCGGCACCGCGTCCGGGATGCTCGCGAGGTTCTCCGGCACCGAATCCGGCGGCCCATCGTCGAGGTAGTACTTCGGGGACTTCTTCGGCGCGCTTGCGCACGCCGCCAGCATGAGCGCCAGCAGGAATGCGGCGAGGACCTTCAACTGGCGACGAGCTGCTTGTGCGTCGATATCGACATGAGGATCCCGAACCCCACCAGGATCGACAGGAGCGCGGTGCCGCCGTAGCTGATCATCGGCAACGGAACGCCGACGACCGGCAGGATGCCGCTCACCATTCCCATGTTCACGAAGGCGTACGTGAAGAAGGTGAGCGTGATGGCTCCCGCGGTGAGCCGCGCGAACACCGTGGAGGCGCTCGCCGCGATCATGAGGCCGCGCGCGATGATGAGCAGGTACAGGACGATCAGCACCGCGTTGCCGACCAGCCCGAACTCCTCGCCGAATACCGCGAGGATGAAATCGGTGGAGCGCTCCGGGACGAAATCGAGCTGCGCCTGCGTGCCGTTGAGCCACCCCTTGCCGAGGACTCCTCCGGAGCCGATCGCGATGGTGGACTGGATGATGTGGTAGCCCGCGCCGAGCGGGTCCTCCATCGGATCGAGCAGCGTGAGGA
>Ga0105248_10008776_pt1 | contig 11098 bp, 11 predicted proteins | sample KBSS34metaG_FD_81524 | JGI IMG/M metagenome (GOLD analysis project Ga0105248, IMG submission 81524) | Switchgrass rhizosphere microbial communities from Kellogg Biological Station, Michigan, USA - KBS S3-4 metaG | ecosystem: Host-associated > Plants > Roots > Rhizosphere > Soil | place...
CGCGGCGCATGATGGAGATCGCCATCGGCACGGGGCGCGCAGCGGAGCATTTTCAGAAGATCATCGAGGCGCAGGGAGGGAACCCCGCGGTCGTGGACGATCCCGCGCTCCTCCCGCAGGCGGCGGAAGTCGAGCTGTTCGCGGCGACTCGTCGCGGATTCATCGCGCGCGTGGAGCCTCGTGCAGTCGGACGCGGCGTGTCCGCACTGGGCGGAGGACGCACGACGATGGAGGACAAGCTCGATCTATCGGTGGGCTTCGTCATCACGGCGCGGCCGGGCGACTGGGTGGAGCAGGGCGAGCCCCTGGCGACGATCTTCGCGCGCGACCGCTCCGGCGTAGAGGCCGGTCGGAACGCATTGCGCGCCGCGATCTCGATCGCCGACGAGGCCGACCCGCCGCTGCCGCTCGTGTCGCACCGTGTGACGAGCGCCGGCGTCGAGCTGCTCGTCGGGACCTGACCTTGCGAGTGATCGGTGACGGGGACTAGGATGCGCCCTCCGCCGATCGAAACGTCAACGAGAGGTACGAATGCCACCAAAGATTGCCAGGCTCGCCGGACTCGGGGCTTTCGGCGCATGCGCCGGCATCGCCGCGCTCTACCTGCTCTTCGTCTGGGGCACGCGGCCGACGGGAGGCTCCGGGATGGACGGCACGCTTCGTTTCATCACTTGGCTGAGCGTGGGCGGCGTTTTCCTCGCCCTGCTTGGCGTCCACGTGATGCTGGGACGGCGGCTGCTCGACCTCTCGCGAGGCGAGGCAACCGAGGTGTGATGCGCCGCAGCCGCGCTCAGCGCGGCCGCCCGAACACCTGCACGGTGTAGACGCGCCCATTCTCCGCGCGCGCCATCCCGACACCAGTCTCGGTGTACTTCGCCGACAGGATGTTCGCGCGATGCGGGGGACTCGTCATCCAGCTGGCCATGAGCCCTGCGCCGCTCGTGTATCCCTCGGCCACATTCTCGCCGCTCGAGCGAGCAGCGTAGCCGACCAGCTTCAGCCGTGAGGAGAGGGTGGGATAGCGCGTGCCCGGAATCTCGTGGGCCAGCTTCCCCGCGTTCGCCATCTGCTCTGCCTGCAACTCGGCCGCGCGCGAGAGCTCGGCGCTGCGCCGCAGCGGTGTGAGATTGGCCCGCGTGCGCTCCCGGTTCGTGAGAATGAAGAGGGTGTCGACGATCGTCGCGATCGAACGCGGCGGAGGGCCTGCCCGCTTTGGCTTGGGAGGCGGGGGTGCGGGCGCTTCCACGACCGGCGCGGGAGCGGGCGGTGGCGGGGGCGGCGTCCGCGAGCATGCGAGCGCGACCAGCAGTACGACCGCCAGTCGCGCACGAATGGTTCCGAGCAGATTCTCGACGGGCATCAGTCCGCGCGATAGTAGTGACGGATGCAGCTCTCGACGGCGCGCTCGGCGACGAGCACGTCGTCGCCGTCGATCGCCTGCTCGATCACGCGCTTGGCGTCGATCAGCATCCGCTCGGGAGCCACGCCGGCCTGTCTCAGCGCACGACAGTAGTGCGCTGCCGCCGCCTCCACTTCGCCGAGAAATTCACGCGAACGGTGGGAGCGGAGAAGCGCCTGCCTGAAGCTCTCCTCCACGTCACCCTGCTGAACACCGGGCGTGCCTTCTCCCGGCGCTGATAGAGGATCCACGAGCGCGATACTCCTTCCTGGGTCCGTCGAGACCGTTAGCACGAGTCGTTCCATCGCATCGGGTCGGGACCTACTGTCGGCAGCCGCCGCGTGGGTCCGGTTTCGGCTTGTCCACGACGAGTCGTTCGTCGCGGTTCGCGATCGCTGCGGCGACATCATGCACGAAGGACGCAACGCGCGCCATGTGGCCATAGTCGATGTACTGCGGCTCGTCCGTCACCTGATGGTAGTCCGTGTGATAGCCGAGCGAGAAGTACGTGATGGGGATGCCGTACCGGGCGTACATGTAGTGGTCGGAACGGCAGTAACGATTGAGCGGGTGCCCGTTGGCGTCGAACGAGGAGTCGACGTCCATGCGCGGCGTGCGATGCGCGTTCACCGAGTCGATCAGGTCGCCGAGCTGCGTGGACAGACGGCGCACGCCGATGAGCTGAATGTTGTTCGGCCCGCGGCCCATCGCGTCGGTCGGCTTGCCGCGGCCGACCATGTCCATGTTGAGCTGGGCCACGATCGAGTCGCGAGGAACGGTGGGATGATCGGTGAACCACTGCGATCCCCACAGGCCTTTCTCCTCGCCGGTGTGCGACACGAAGAGGAGAGAACGCCGCGGCGCCTTGGGCGCGGTCGCGAATGCCTCGGCGATCTCGAGGAGTGAGACAGTACCGGAGCCGTCGTCGTCCGCGCCGTTGTTGACCGAGTCCGGGCGCGCACCGCCGTGCGCGCGCGTCAGACTGTCACGGAGCGCGGCAATGCGCACGGCCTCCGCCGGGGTCGGGACCTTCACCGTGTCCTGTGCGCCCTGACGACGCAGCACCATGTTGAACGCGAGCACGGAGTCGTGGTCGAGCACTCGCGGCGAGAGGCCGATGTGGTCGTTGTGCGCGCCGATCGCGACGAACTGGCCGCGCCGCGCCGGATCGCTGCCGGGCAGGATGCCGATGACGTTGCGCGACGGATACGGCGCAGGCCCATCGACGAACTCGACGCTGCCCGCGATCGTGCGGCCTTCCTGACCGACGGTGAGCCCATCGAGCGAGGTGACGCCGAGCAGCCGCTGCGCCGCTTCGGGCGTGACGAGGAGCGAGAGCGGCGTCGGCGCAGCGAGCGCGCTCTCCGACTTGATGTGCACCTGCGGGCCGTGCAGACGGCCGGCGATTGCGCGCGGAACGACGTCGAGCGCGGCGATCACGAACCCCGCCGCGTCGGCGTACTGCGTCAGCGGGCCGAAGGCGGGGAATCGCCAGTCGCGGCGGCCGGTCGTCGCCGAGACGGGAACGGTGAACACGATCACCTTGCCCGCCGCCTGCGATGGCGCGACGAGATTGCCGCTGCCGAGCAAGCCGCCGTAGATCACGCGCGCTCCGTCGAGTGACCGCGTGCCGGTGCCGACTGGAAGTCTCCCCCCACCATTCACCGAGTGGAAGGGGAGGAAGTCGCGCGCGTACGCGAGCGTCGTGCTGTCCACGCGTAGAGTGCGCGTCGTGTCGAAGGTGGCGATGAAGATCGGCACCGTCTGGAACCAGGTGCCGTTCTCTCCGCCGGGCCGGAGTCCGATGCGCGCCATCTCCCGCGCGACGTAATCCGTCCCCATGACGTTGCCGCGCGTCGTCGCTTCGCGGCCGAGCATGGAGTCGTCGGCGAAGACGTACAGGCGCGACATCAGATCGGCGGGGGTGATCGCACCCGTCGTGGGCGTTGCGCGATGCATTCGCGGCTCGCCCGTCGGCGTGGTGGTCGTGGCGACCGGTCCGGCGGTGGCGCAGCCGGCGAGCGTCGCGGAGAGGAGCAGATGACGAAGTCTGGGCATGGACGATTGGCGTCGAAATCTGGGAAGCAGAAGTATCACACCAATCGGTGCCGACCGGGACCACCCCGGCTCTGCCGTCGTTCTGCGAATTGTGTTCACTTTCACCCATGAAACGATTTCTACTCGTAACCGCGCTGCTGTTCACTGTTCCCACGGGCGCCTTTGCCCAGGACAATCCTACCGGCGATCCGATCGTCCAGCGCATCTACGACGAGGGCATGCGCCGCTCGCAGGCCGCGAAGCTCGCGCAAGTGCTCATGGACTCGATCGGCCCACGGCTCACCGGGTCGCCGGCGAACCGCGCGGCCAACGACTGGCTCCTGCGCACCTACGCGGCCTGGGGGGTACCGGCCAAGAACGAGCAATACGGCACGTGGCGCGACTGGACGCGAGGTTCGAGCGGGCTGAGGCTCGTCTCCCCGCGCGCTCGCGACCTCGAGGCGACGATGCACGCCTGGAGCGCACCGACGCCGGCCGGCGGCATCACGGCCGACGTCGTGTCCCTGCCGCGCGTATCCGAGTTCACCGACAGCGCCGGCTTCGCGCGCTGGCTGCCGAACGTGAAGGGGAAGCTCGTGCTGGTCAGCATGCCGCAGCCGACCTGTCGTCCCGACTCCGACATTCGCACCTGGGCGGATTCCGCCACGTACAGTCATGCGGCGGCCCTGCGCGACAGCGTGACGGCCGAATGGAATGCGCGCCTCACCGGGGCGCACGTGAACGCCCGTGCGCTGCCGGCGCTGCTCGAGGGCGCAGGAGCAGCCGGCGTGCTCTCGAACGCGTGGTCGCGCGGCTGGGGAGTGGACAAGATCCAGGCGGCGCGGGCGAACGCCATTCCCTCGTTCGACGTCGCCTGCGAGGATTACTCGCTGCTCGCCCGTCTCGCCGACAACGGACAGCACCCGCGCGTGCACGCGACTGCAGAGGCGAAACTCGCTCCGCGCGAGTCGCCCGTCTTCAACACGATCGCCCGCATCGAGGGCAGCGAGAAGCCGAACGAGTACGTGATGCTCTCGGCGCATCTCGATTCATGGGATACCGGAAGCGGCGCCACGGACAACGGCACCGGCACGATCACGATGCTCGAAGCGATGCGCATCCTGAAGACGGTATACCCGCATCCGAAGCGCACGATTCTCGTCGGCCACTGGAGTGGCGAGGAGGTGGGCGAGATCGGCTCGGGTGCCTTCACGGCCGATCACCCCGAGGTGCTCAGCGGGTTACAGGCGCTGTTCAATCAGGACAACGGCACGGGTGAGATCGACTCGGTGCAGACGAATGGCTTCGTCGACGCCGCGCCGTCGCTGGCGCGCTGGATGTCCCGCATGCCGGCGGATCTCACGCGCAACATCGTGTTGATGATGCCGGGCGTCGCGCACAGCGAGAGCACCGACAGCGACGTCTTCGATTGTCAGAACGCGCCCGCCTTCTTCCTGACGTCGTCCGATTGGGGGTACACCGACTACACGTGGCACACGAACCGCGACACCTACGACAAGATCAACTTCGACAATGTGAAGCGGAACGCGACGCTGGTCGCGATGTTCGCGTATCAGGCGTCGGAGGACCCGTCGAAGGTGTCGCGCACGCGCCGTGTGCCGCCGACCGATCCGCGCACCGGTCAGCCGATGCGCGTGCCGGTCTGCCGCGAAGCGCGGCGTAGCTGGGCCGCGGCGCAGACCCGCTGAGGGTTATGCGCGCGGAAGGGACAGGGTGAACGTGGAGCCCTGTCCCGGCCGGCTCTCGACGGTCAGCTCGCCGTTCATCCCGTGCGCGAGCTCGCGGCTGATCGCGAGTCCCAGCCCCGTGCCTTCCATCGGCCGGTTGAGTCGCCGATCCACCTGCACGAACGGCTCGAAGATCTTCTCCTGCTGATCGGCGGCGATCCCGACGCCGGTGTCCTCGACGCGCAGCTGCACGGTACGCGCGTCGCTCTGGCATTCGATCGCGATCGCTCCGCCCTCCTCGGTGAACTTGATCGCGTTGGAGAGCAGGTTGAGGAGGATCTGGCGCAGCTTCTCGATGTCGGCGTGGACGGCGAGGTCCGACGTGCAGCCGCGCGTCTCGAAGCGCATCCGCTTCGCCTCGAGCAATGGCCCCGTCATCTCGGAGACGAACTTCAGCACGCTCTCGATCGACACGGGAGCGATGTCGAACCGCACGTGATGCGTGTCGAGCTTCACCAGGTTCAGCACGTTGTTGATGAGGCTGAGCAGGTGATGCTGGCTGCGCTGGATTCGCTCGAGCACGACCCGCTGCTCATCGGTGATGGGGCCGTGGATCCCCATCTCGAGCAGCTCGGCATAACCCCCGATCGCATTGAGCGGCGTGCGCAGCTCGTGGCTCATCGTGGCGAGGAACTGCGTCTTCACCTCGTTGGCTGCGTCGGCCTCGCTGCGCGCGTCCCGCTCCGCCTCGAGCAGGCGTGCCCGCTCGAGGGCGAGGGAGCACTGCCGCGCGAGGATCTGTGCAAAGGCGCGTTCGTCCTCGGAGAATTGGCGCGGCTTCTCGAAGGCGAGGCCGAGCGCGCCGATCGGCTGGCCGCCGATGGCGAGAGGAACGACGACATTCGCCGAGTGGCCCACGTCGGCCGCGAGACGCGCCAGCGCGGGAAAGTGCGCGTGCCACTCGGCGGCATTCTCGAGGAAGAGCGGGTCGCCAGTGCGCGCGACGTAGGACAAGGGAGTCGGCGCGTCGATGGCGAACCGCTTCCACTCGGCGGCGACGTCGCTGGGCATCCCGTTGGCGCCGAGCAGGTCGATGACTCTCCCATCGGGAGAGCGGAGCGCGACGACGCAGCCGTCTGCACCCATCGCGGCGGCGCCGTGGTCGACCACGGCAGCGATCACCTCACGCGTCGTCACCGCTCCGACGAGCGCATCGGCGAGTGCGTACGACTGCTCGCGGCGACGCGCCTGCTTGCGCTCTCGTTCCTCGCTACGCACGCGTCCCGTGACGTCCCGCACCACGGCGCCAACACCGTAGAGCCGCTCACCACGCGCCCGTACTGGGAAGACGCTCGCGATCCAGTGTCGCACGTCGTCGCGTCCTGCCTGTCGCCCCGAGAACTCGTAGTCGTGGATTGCTTCGCCGCGTTCGGCGACGCGCCGCAACGCCGGCTCGATCATCGGCCATAGCGCGGGGGGTGCGAGCTCGCGCGCCGACTTGCCGGTGCAGTCCTCCACCGTGCAGCCGGCGGCACTGGCGAGTGCCTCGTTCATCCGCACGACGCAGAGGTTCCCGTCGAGGAATGCGATGCCGACGGGAGCGCTGGCGAGCAATGCTTCGAGGAGGACGAGCGAGTCCTCGTCGTTGGCCGTGATCGGTGTATGCGTGGAACGGATCATCTTGAAGCCCGACACATCGCGCCCTGGTGAGTCCACCAGGGCACGATGCTCGGTCTGCGGGACTACTGTGGGTGGTTAATACAGCCTGGCGTGAATCTCCTGCAGGAGAGCGGCCGGAACGCTCGAGAAGCGGAGTCGGTCGCCGCTCGGCGTGACGGTCGCGCGACGGACGGTGCCGGCGCGATCACGGTAGTACACGTAACGCGAGTCGCCGGCATCGGCCGTACGCACAACGTAGTAGCCGTGGCGGCCGAGGACGTCGCTCAGCACGGACGCGCCCTGACCAGCGGAGTACAGCTTCTTGTACTGGCCAGGCGGCATCCCACCGGGCTTCTTGGCCAGACCGGGCGGGATCGCCTTGCGACCCTGGTCGTACCGGTGGTCGTAGTCGCTCCGGTTCTCGTAGCGCCCGTCGCGGTCGTGATCGCGGTCGTGATCGCGATCGTGGTCGTCGTCGCGGGCCTGGGCGTGCTCGTTCTTGTCGTGCCCCTTCCCGTGTCCTTTGCCCTGCGCCTGCGCCGTCCCCGCCGAGGCGAGAAAGAGCGCGGCTAAGGCGAGGCCAGCCAAACGATTAAGAGGAACTCGCATCTCTGTCTCCTGAAGGAAAGGAATTTCGCAGCGCGTACGTCCGCGGCCGCCATTCCCGCCTCTGCAATGCATCTTCGGCGCCGCCATCCTTCGGAGCGACGTAAGTGTGGATCGAGTCAGGGTTTGAGCGCTCGCGGCCCGACGATGCACGGCTCTCGCGCTCGTCATGAAAAGAGGACATCGGCGGCCAATAAAGTCCTTGGCAGCCACGACCTCTGTCAGATGGCACACTCCACGCGGCAGAGGGGCCATTCTTTGGGCCCGACTCTCACCGGAGCAGAGATGCCGAACGCAAAGCGAGGAGACACCGTCCGGGTGCACTACACCGGAACGCTCGAGAACGGCGAGCAGTTCGACAGCTCGCGCGGAACGGATCCGCTGACTTTCACCCTCGGTGAGGGGGCGGTGATCCAGGGGTTCGACGACGCCGTGGACGGGATGTCGGTGGGAGAGTCGAAGCGGGTGACCATTCCGGCAGACGAGGCATACGGAGTTCGGCGCGACGAGCTGACGCTGCGCGTTCCGCGGAGCGAGCTGCCGACGGACCTGGATCTCGAGGTCGGAAGCCGGCTTCGCATGGAGCAGGGCGCCGATTCCGTGGTCGTCACGGTGCGGGACATGGACGATGAATCCGTGATGCTCGACGCCAACCACCCGTTGGCGGGCGAGGCACTCACCTTCGATCTCGAGTTGGTCGAGATCGTCTAGCGTTGGGCGGGAGGGGGCGGACAGCAGGGGAAGCACGCTTTCCTTGCGCCCCGCGCCCATCGGGTGTATTGTCTGTTTGGTTTAACTACATTGTTAAACAAATGGCTCAACGAAGTGGGGCTCCGCCGGGGCCGCTCGACGCGGACAGCGAGACCCGGATCCTCGACGCCGCACACGTCGTCTTCACGCGGCGCGGAACGGCGGGCGCCCGCATGGCGGAGATCGCCCGCGAGGCGGGGGTCAACCACGCGCTGGTGCACTACTACTTCCGCTCCAAGCAGCGGCTCGCCGAAGCGGTGTTCCGCCGCGCCGCCAGCCAGCTCTTCCCGGCGATGCTCGCCGTGTTCGCGTCGGAGCTGTCGATCGAGGAGAAGGTGCGGCGCATCGTCTCGGCGCAGGTGGACATGCTGCTCGAGAACCGGTACCTGCCCGCATACCTGCTCGCGGAGCTGAACCACTACCCCGAGCGCGCCGAGCTTCTGCTCAGCAGCATCGCCGGCGCCACCCCCGACGTGGTCCGCCCGCGGTTGTTCGGCAAGCTCGCCGAGCAGCTCGAGGCAGCGGCGCGTGAAGGCACACTCCGGCCGATCAGCCCGCAGGCGTTCGTGCTGAACCTCGTGTCGATGGTCGTCTATCCCTTCGCGGCGCGCCCGTTCGTGATGGCGGTCATGGGGCTCGACGACGCGCGGTTCACCGCGATGATGCAGCAGCGGAAGACCGAGCTCCCCGAGTTCTTCCTCGCCGCGCTCCGGCCATGAGTCGCTACGGAGCGGTCGTGCTCCTGCTCCTGGCGCTCGCCGCATCGACGAGCGCGCGGGCCGCGGCGCAGGCACCGACGCTGGATTCGCTCCGGCTCGACGTGCTCTACTCGGCGGCGCAACAGCACGACCCGCGGACGCGCGAGCTCACTCTGCGCGAGTCGCAGACGGCGCTGAACCTTCGCACCATCGCCAACGAACGGCTGCCGAGCGTCAGCGCAACATCCTACGAGCAGTATCAGTCGGTGGTCACGTCGTTTCCCGGCGCAGTCGGCCGACCGGGCCAGTCACTGCTGCACGACACCTTCGACGCGAACCTCCAGTTGATGCAGTCGCTGTTCGATCCTTCGCGTGGTGCGCGCGAAGGAGTGGAGCGTGCGCAGCTCGCACGTAACCGCGCCGATGTGCTGACCGCCCTCTATTCCAATCGCCAGCAGGTCAACGCCTCGTTCTTCCAGGTCGCCGAGCTCTCGGCGCGCCATGAGGCCATGCTCGCGACGATCACCGACCTCGAGGCACAGGCCCGCGTCGCGGAGGCGCGCGTGCGAAACGGCGCGGCACTCCCGAGCGAGCTGGCGACAGTGCGGGCCGAGCTGCTGCGCCGCCGTCAGGACGACGAGCAGATCCTCGCCGACCGGGAGGCGGCGATGCGCGTGCTGTCCGACCTCACCGGCGTCGCGTTCCGCCGTGACGCGCCGATCGTGCTGCCGGCACTCGAGCGATTCGTCGCGGAGTCGCGCGCGACGGACACCGTGCGAGCGAGGCCGGAGTTCGAGCGCTTCGCGCGTTCACGTGAACTGCTGACGCAGCAGGCGCAGGTGCTCGAGACCGCGCTCAAGCCGCGCGTCTCGGCATTCCTGCGCGGCGGTGCAGGCCGGCCGGGCCTCAACATCCTGAACACGACGATCCAGCAGTACTGGATCGCCGGCGTCCAGATGCAGTGGACCCCCTTGGACTGGGGCCACGCCGCGCGCGACCGGGAGTCGCTCGCGCTCGAGCGGGAAGTCGTCAACGCGGAAGCACAGGCGTTCGCGGATGCCCTGCGGCGCGAGGCGACGACCGACCTCGCGACGATCGACCGGCTGCAGCGTACAATCGCCACCGACGACGAGATCGTCGCGCTGCGCGAGCAGATCGTGCGCGAGACGACGGCGCGCTTCCGCGAGGGCGAGGTGACAGCGGCGCAGTACGTTGATCGGCAGACGGACCTTCTGACCGCCCGCATCACACGCGCGCAGCACCGCGTGGAGCTCGCGCAGGCCCGAGCAAACTATCTCACCACTCTCGGCGTGCAGGTGCACTGATGCCCTCTCATCGAGTCCAAATGCGCATCGCGGCAGCGGTCGCGCTCATCGTGTTCAACGCGTGCCGGCACGCCGAAGAGCCGGATGCCTATGGCAACTTCGAGGCGACGGAGACCGTCGTCTCGGCGGAGACGTCCGGCGCGCTGCTCTGGTTCACGCCGATGGAGGGTCAGCAGCTATCGCCCGGCACGCTGCTCGGCGTGATCGACACCGTGCAGCTCGCACTCGAGCGGGCACAGGCCCGCGCTCAGAGCGCGGCGAGCCGATCGCGCGTGTCGGAGTCCGGACGGCAGATCGGCGTGCTGGCGGTGCAGCGCGACTTCGCGAGGCGCTCGTACGAGCGGACGCGCCGGCTGTTCAACGAGAAAGCGGCAACCGCGCAGCAGCTCGACCAGACCGAAGGCGAATACCGCACGCTCGGCCAGCAGATCGCCGCGGCGCAAGTCCAGCAGCAGAGTGCCGTGGGCGACGCGAGGGCGAGCGACGCGCGCGTGGCACAGATCACCGAGCAGATCTCGAGGAGCCGCGTTTCGGCGCCTCTCCTGGGCACCGTGTTGGCGACGTACGCTCGCAAGGGCGAGTTCATGCAGCCTGGCCAGCCGCTCTTCCGGATGGCGAATCTCGACAGCATGACACTGCGCGCCTACGTGACGGAGCCGCAGCTCACGCAGCTGAAGATCGGACAGCGTGTAGAGGTGTCGGTGGATCGCGCCGGCACACGGGTCGTGCTGCCGGGCACCGTGACTTGGGTGGCGAGCAAGGCCGAGTTCACCCCGACGCCCGTGCAGACGCGCGACGAGCGCGCGGATCTCGTGTACGCGGTGAAGATCTGGGTCGCCAATCGCAACGGCGTGCTCAAGATCGGCATGCCGGCCGACGTCGTGTTTCCTTCGCTGGCACGGTCGTGACTGCACGGGGCGACGCGGCGGCAGTCGA
>Ga0105248_10008777_pt1 | contig 11096 bp, 8 predicted proteins | sample KBSS34metaG_FD_81524 | JGI IMG/M metagenome (GOLD analysis project Ga0105248, IMG submission 81524) | Switchgrass rhizosphere microbial communities from Kellogg Biological Station, Michigan, USA - KBS S3-4 metaG | ecosystem: Host-associated > Plants > Roots > Rhizosphere > Soil | place...
AAGCTCACCCGACAGCACGTCACGGTCGCGTTGACCGGCGACGGCGGCGACGAGCTGTTCGCGGGCTATCTGCGTTTCCAGGCGGCGGTCGCGGCGGAACGGGTTCCGCCGCTGGTCGCGCGCGCGCTGCGGGCGACCTTGGGGGCGATGCGGCGGCCCGCCAACGATCGTCATTGGTTCGCGCGGGCCCAGCGCTTCGCGCGCTTCGTCGATCTGCCGCTCGAGGAGCGACTGAACAGCTGGAGCAGTCCGTTCCTGCGGAACGTGGACGCGCTGCTGACGCCGGAATTCAGGCGCTCGCTCTCCGCGGGCGGGCCGCGGCCCGGTGCCGATCCCGTTCCCGGCCTGACGCCCCTGGCCCGGGCGTTGCGGCACAATTTCGATACCTACCTGGCCGACGACCTGCTGGTGAAGGCCGACCGCTGCTCGATGGCGAGCTCGCTCGAGGCGCGGTCGCCGTTTCTCGATCGCGACCTGATTGAGTACGTGACAACCCTGCCGGACGGGCTCAAACTGGCTCGCGGGCGGACCAAACTGATCCTCCGTGATGCCTTCGCCGATCTGGTGCCGCGGGAGATTCTGACGCGGAAGAAGATGGGGTTTGGCGTACCACTCGGCCGGTGGTTCGGGGGAGCGCTCCGCTCGTACGTGTCCGATGCGCTGTTGCCGGGCGACGCCAGGTATCGCGCCTACGTGGCGGGGTCGTATGTGGAGGACGTGGTGCGGCGACACATGACCGGAGGGGAGAATCGCGGTCACGAGCTGTGGAACCTGCTGTGCTTCGAGCGCTGGCTGCAGTTGCTGCCTGGTTGGAAGTCGCGGCGGCCGGATCCGGTGACCCTGTGACATGCAGATAGCCGCGCCATTCCTGCTGGCCTTCGCCGTGTCGCTGCTGCTGGTGCCCATGTGCCGCTACGCCGCGCTGCGCCTCGGCTTCGTGGCCGCGCCGCGTGAAGATCGCTGGCACCGCCGTCCCATCGCGCTGCTCGGCGGCGTGGCGATCGGCGCGTCCCTGCTGGTGGCGACGCTCGTATTCGACGGCGTCCGCCAGCTGGGCGTGCTGCTCACGAGCGCCGCGATCATCTTCGCCGTGGGCCTCGCCGACGACATCTGGTCGTTGAAGCCGGCGACCAAGATCGTGATCGAGGTGGCCGTCGCGTCGCTGTTCCTCTACTTCGGGTACCGGTTGAACTGGGTCCACAGCGTCACGATCGACTGGATGCTCACGTTGGTCTGGGTCGTCGGCATGACCAACGCCTTCAACCTGCTCGACAACATGGACGGGCTCTGTGCCGGCGTTGCGGTCGTGGCCGGTGCCGCGATTCTCGCCGGGGCGTTCCCGGTGGCCGCGGGCTCGCCCGAGTTCTTCCAGGTCCGCTATCTCGCGGCGCTGCTCGGGGCGGTGAGCGGCTTCCTCGTCTACAACATGCATCCCGCGTCGATCTTCATGGGCGACAGCGGCGCCCTGCTGATCGGCGTCAGCCTGGCCGGCCTCACGCTCATGCTCGGCAGCACGATGACTGGGGGGCGCAACGTGCTCTCGGTCGTGGCGGTGCCCGTGCTCGTGCTGTTGATTCCGATTTTCGACACGACGCTCGTCACGATCTCACGGCTGTTGTCCAACCGGCCGACGTCCGCCGGCGGCCGGGATCACAGCTCGCATCGGCTGGTCGCCATCGGCTTGTCAGAACGATCGGCCGTGATGCTCCTCTGGCTGCTTGCCGCGACGGGGGGCATCATCGGCGTCGCGCTGCAGCGCTCGGAAACCTGGTGGTCGATCGTCGCGGTGCTGTTCCTGGTCGGCATGACCATGTTCGCCGTGTATCTCGGCGGCATTCGCGTCTACGAGAATTCCGATCGCGCCGCGCTCGAGCGTGGCGGACTGACGCCGATCGTCGTGGACTTCGTCTACAAGCGGCGCGTCGCGGAGGTCCTGCTCGACGCCATCCTGGTGACGGTGTCCTACTACGCCGCCTACCGGCTGAAATTCGATTTCATCGAGTTCGCGGCGAACTTCGACTACTTCCAGCGCTCGTTGCCGGTCGTGGTCGCGGTGCAGCTGACGGCGTTGTTCGCGGTCGGGGTCTACCAGGGGGTGTGGCGGCATTTCAGCGCGTCGGATGGCGTGACCATCGTCAGGGGCGCGATCGCCGGCACGGTCGTGTCGGAGCTGATCATTCTCTACATGTTCCGGTTTCAGGAGTACTCGCGGACCGTGTTCATCATCTACGGGATCATCCTGGTGCTGATGATCACCGGGTCGCGCGCCTCCTTCAGCGTCATCAGCGAAGCCTTGCAGCGCCGCCGCCAGACCGGCCGCCGCGTCGTCATCTATGGCGCCGGCGACGGCGGGGCGATGGCCGTCCGCGAGCTGCTCAACGACCCTGACGACGGCGTCCGCATCGTCGGGTTCGTCGACGATGACCCGCGCAAGCGCAGAAACCGGGTGAGGGGCTATCCGGTGCTCGGCTCGTTCGAACGGCTCGCCGCGCTCATCGCGTCCGGTGCGATCGACGAAGTCGTGCTCAGCATCCGATCGATCCACGGCTCACGAGTGGAAACGCTCGAAGCGCTGTGCCGCGCCCAATCGATTCCGTTGTCCCGGCTGAGGGTCGGGCTCGAGCCGCTGGTTCATCCCGACGAAGAACTGGCGACCGCCTCGCCGCGATCGCCGGCGGCCGAAGCAGCCAGATCGCGGCGCCGAGCAGAAACAGGCCCGCGAGAGGAAAGCAGTAGTACTGATACGCTTCGGAGGCCGTCAGGTGCGAGTAGCCGCTCCAACGGCTGAGCGCGGCGGCGAACGTCAAACGGTTCAGTACCTGCCGCGGCAGTAGCACGCCCAGCAAGAACATCGCGCCACCAAGACACCCCCACGCAAGATGGCGGCGCCGGATCGGCGCCCGGCCGCCGGCCAGGCCGACCGCGGCATAGCTGATCGCGCCGAGCGCCAGCGTGGCGTACTCGAAGGTGGTGTTGGGAGAAAGGATCAGCATGGCAACGGTCAGCAGCGACCACTCCCACACGATCGTTTCGCGCGATCTGACCGCGACGGCCCGCCATGTCCACGCCAGCAGCGCCAGGCCGGTCAGTACCAACGCATCGCCCAGCATGACGGCTGCCTTCAGCCGCGCCGGCGACAGCCGCACATTGCTCCCGCTTTGCCCCGGCCCGTAGGGGATTTCCAGATGGCCGAGCATCTTGGCAATCGCCGCTTTGAGCGACAGGTTTTCGTGCCAGCGCAGGCCGAAGGACTCGCCCGCCGCCGATCCGACGACCTTCGGCCAGTACAACAAGCCCATCTCGGGTCCGTAGATGGCGTGGCTGACGAGCAGCAGCGCGAGCAATGCGACGCACGCGTAGACGAAGGCGCGCCGGTTCGTGATCAGCAGGTAGAAGAAGAAGATCGCCGGAAGCACCTTGATCAGTGCGGCCGCCGCGATCGAGGCCGCCATCACCCACACCTTGTCACGCACGAACGCGTACAGGGCGATCGCCATGAGGCACATCTCCCAGGTCTCCACGCTCTTGACGGCGAGAATCGTGTAGAGCGGCGCGAAATTCAGCCACAAGACAGCCAGCCACGCGATCATGAGCGGCGCGTGCCAGGGGCGCACGAACGGCCTCAGCGTGGCGCAGGTGACGATGAACCCGAGGGCGATGCAGACGATCTGGATGGCATAGAGCCAGTTGGAAAGCGCGCGCAGGCTTCCCGTGCCGACGAGCAGGGGATGAAGGACGAAGAAGAAAACGGGACCGTACTGCACGACGTTGTTGAAATGCACCGGTTCGCCGGTCTGCAGGTGGACACGCAGCGGCGGCAACTCCTCGTCGAATTTCGCCAGGTTCTCCTGCCGGATCGGAAACACGATGCCCGACTGCACGAAGTGCGCCGCCGAATAGCACAACGCGACGATCGTCACCGCCCAGACCATTCCCCGCCAACCGCCGCCGTCGCTCACCCCGACCTCCCCGACCCGCCACTGTGTAAAGATACAGGCGCATCATAGCGCAAGCGATTCCATGAAATTGATTGTCGATCTCATCAAGTTCTCGCTCCAGCCGGGCTCGATCACCGCGATCATGCTGACGTTCACCGTGGGCGTGGTGCTCCTGTACGTGAAGCCGCGTTGGGGACGCACGTGGTTGACGGTGGTCACGCTGGGGTACTGGCTGCTGACGACGCCAGCGGGTGCGGGGCTGCTGGCACGATCGATCACCACCGGCTACCCGCCGCTGCAGGCCTCGGCGAGCGCGGACGGCGTGCACGCCGTGGTCATGCTCGGCGGCGGCAGCAGGAACATACAGGCTGAAGGCCGGCAACTGTCGTACGTCAGCAATCCCAGCGCGCTGCGGGCGATTGAAACGTCGCGGGTGTATCGTCTGCTCGGTGACCCGCTCGTCATTGTCTCCGGGGGCGTGACCGACCCGCGGCCGGGCGCGGCGCCCGAGAGCAGCGCGTATCAGACGGCGATGAGGGATCTCGGCGTGCCGGCGGAGCGGGTGGTGAGCGAATCCGAGTCCCACAATACGCACGACGAAGCAGTCGTGATCGCACGCATGCTGCAAGAGCGCCACATCGACCGCTTCGTGCTGGTGACCTCGCCGCTGCACATGCGACGGTCGCTGGCGGTGTTCGCCGCGCAAGGCCTCCACCCGATTCCATCCCCGGCCCGGCTGCACGGGGATTGGTTGCGCCCGCCGTTTCCTTTGCTCCCCAATGACGGATCACTCGAGATCGGCAACGACGTCATCTATGAGTGGTTTGCCCGCGCTTATTACTGGACGCAGGGCTGGACGCGCTCCGGTGAATCCGGCCGATGACGCCGTCCGGAACCAAACTCTCGGTCATCGTGCCGGTGTACAACGAAGAGCAGACCATCGGTGAAGTCATCGAACGGATCCGGGCGGTCGATCTTCCCGGCGTCGAGAAGGAAATCATCGTCGCCAATGACGGGTCGAACGATGGCACCCAACTGGCGCTCGACCGCGGCGCCTGGGCGAGCGACCCGCGGCTCACCGTCGTCGAGAGCCCGATCAACCTCGGCAAGGGCGCGGCGATTCGGCTCGGGTTGAAGTACGCGACGGGCGACATCGTGCTGATTCAGGATGCCGATCTGGAGCTCGATCCCGGCGAGTACGGCAAGCTGCTCGCCCCCATCCTGGCCGGTCGCGTCGCCGTCGTCTACGGATCACGCTTCTTGACGCCCAACCGGGCGATTTCCACCCGGACGCGTGCGGCCAACCGCGGCCTGACGTGGCTCACCAACGTGCTGTTCCTGGCGCGGCTGACCGACATGGAGACGGGCTACAAGGTGTTTCGTCGCGAGGTGCTGCACACGATCCGCCTCCGCTGCGTCGGCTTCGATTTCGAGCCGGAGCTGACCGCCAAGCTGCTGATGGCCGGCTACCGGATCGAGGAAGTCCCCATTGCGTACTCACCGCGCCGGGTCGACGAAGGGAAGAAGATCCGGTGGGCCGATGGCCTCGATGCCGCCTATATCCTGCTGAAGTGCCGCCTGACCGGCCGCGCCGGCTGAGCGCGAGCGTGCGTCCGGTAATCCCAAATCCCTGTACAGCCGAGCACACCGAGCACACCGAGTCAAAACATCAGGTTTTTTCGGTGGCCTCGGTGGTTCAGGGTCGAAACTGAGACAGCTCCTGTCGAACCGAATTGACATGCGGCCGCTTGTCGCCGTTTCATGCCGGATGGCGACTCGATGAGCTCCGCCCGAGTCCGGACGACGCTGACGGCGGCGGGGCTGTTCGCGGGCGCGCTGCTTCTCTACGCACGAGACCTCGGGACCACACCGATCTACCTTCACCACGACGAAGTGTTGTTCGGCGTCCAGGCGCAAGCCGTCGCCTCGACCTGGCGCGATACGCACGGCAGGTTCCTGCCGGCGTACTTCGAGGTCTACGACGCCATGTGGTTTCAGCCGATCATTGTCTACTTCACCGCGCTCTTCCTGACGGTGCTGCCGCTCTCCGAGCAGGCGCTCCGGCTTCCCAGCGTCGTCATTGCGGGGATCGACGTCGTGCTGATGTACGCGATCGGCCGCCGTCTGTTCGAGCGCGAATGGCTGGCGATCGGTGCCGCCGTCGGGCTCGCGCTCACGCCGGCGCACTTCATCTTCGGCCGGATGGCCATCGACAACCTTTATCCCGTGACGTTCCTGCTCGGTTGGCTGTGGTGCCTGCTGGTCTTTCTGGAGCGCCGCGACGCCTGGCTCCTGTGGGCGGCGAGCATCCTGCTCGGCGTGGGGCGCTATTCGTATATCGCGGCCAATATCATGATGCCGCTGTATGTGGTGATGACCCTCGCGATCCTGTACGCGATCGGGGCTTCCTGGCGCCTTTACGCGGTCGCCGTCAGCGGCTTCGTGGCACCGCTGCTGCTGTCGGTTCCGTTTCTCGTCCGCTACCCGCAGTTTCTGGCGGAGACGCTCTCGCGCTACGCGCCGCGCTCAACCATCCATCTCGATCCGCTCCAGCAGGCGAGCGAGCTGCTCAACTACACGAACCTGAGCGACCGCGTCGGTCTGTTCTTCTCCTTCTTCAACCCCGGGTTCCTCTTTCTGTCCGGCGGCGGCAATCCGGTGATTTCGACCCGAACGGCCGGCGTGTTCCTGCTGCCGCTCGCGGTTCTGCTGCCGGTGGGGATCTATCACGCCTGCCACAGATACCGCGGCATGGTCAGCGCGATGCTGGTCGCCGGATTCTTTACCGCGCCGGTGGCCGCGATGGTGGTGCACGAGAGCGAGGCGATCGACCGTGAACTCGCGGTCCTGCCGTTCGGCGTGCTGCTCGCGACCTTCGGGCTCCAGTATCTCTGGTCTGCGCCGATCGGATCGTTGCGGCGGTTCTACCGGCCCGTCGCGGTCGTCGGCGTGGCAACCGCCCTCGCGTATGGGGTGTGGTCGATCGCGTGGCGCGGTCGAATCAGCTCGTCGACGCTGCCGCTCGTCGTCGCGAGCGTGGCTGTTTATGCGATCGGCACCGCCTCGGATCGCGTGCGGCGATGGTGGGTCATGACGCTCTGCCTGCTGGTGCTCGGGGTCGTGCAATTCCGATCGTTTTACACCGACTACTTCTCCGCGTACCGGATCCGCAGCGCGGGCCGATTCGAATCCAACCGCCGCGGCGCATTCGAGGCCGTGATGGCGCGTGAGGATCCGGCGCGTCCGGCCAAGGTCTATTTGAGTCGTTCCATCCCGTTTGGCGACGCGGTGTGGACGTTCTATCGGTTGAAACAGCATCGCGAAGATCTTCGCGACGCCGCCGTCGTCTTCGATGCGAAGGACTTCGATGGCAGCCGGCTTCCGGAGGGCACGTTCGTGGTAGTGGCGGCGACCGCGGCAGCGGATGAGGCACTGTCACGGCAGCCGGCGCTCGCCGTGGTGGCGCAGATCGGCGAGCCCGATCGATCCGTGTCATTCATCGTGCTGAAGAAGCAAAGCCGCTGAGTGTGCGCGATTGAGATCTGCCACACGAAGACACGAAGGAAGGAATGATCCGTACGCGCCATTAGCGCTTCAGTCTGCATGAGGTCCATCTCGAGCTCTTCTGAACTGCGCGCCTGGATTGCGATCGTCATGGCGACGGCTGCGATCTACGGTTACGGTTCGTTTCTCAGCCGCGCGGACCTGTTTGGCGTCGACCTGTTTCGAACCATCGGGCCCTGGACGTATGTCGGGTGGGCCGCGGCGGCGTTCGCGGCGGCGGGACTGCTCGGTGCGGCCAATCCACGGCTCGCCATCGACCGTCAGGCGACCGCCGTGATTGCCGCGGTTCTTTCGTGGCCGCTGTTCTATCTCCTTCGCACGAATTGGCTGAACGCCGACGGCAACATGCTGACGCCCCGCTTCGAGGCGGACGTCCCGCAAATGGGCGCGCATCTGACGCACGACGAGATGCTCGAGCTGTTTCTCCATTCGCGCTTCTGGAGCTACACGCACCAATGGTGGGGCTGGTCTGTTGTCTATTCGTATCAGGTCGTTTCATGCGCCGCCGGAGTGGTATTCGCGTACGCCATCGTCCGCCTGACGCGGCGGGTGGCGCCGGCCGCGCCGTGGTTGTTCATCGCCGGCGCGCTCGCCGGCGGCTACATGCAGCTGTTCTTCGGTGACGTCGAGAACTACACGGTGACGGCCGCCCTCGTCGTGCTGTACGCGCTTGCCGCGTGCCGGTTCCTGGCCGGCGAGGTACATCTGGCGCTGCCTGCCGTCGTGCTGGCGGTCGCGATCTGCTTCCACATGGAGGCAGCGTGGCTGTGGCCGTCCGCCCTCTACCTGGCCGTCATTTCACGCCGGCGCCGCGGCGACGTCACGGAAGCGACGGTCAGCGCGGCTGCCGCCGGCGCCATCATCCTGGCGACCTTCGTCTATTTTCATTTCCACGGTCTGCCATTGGTGCGGTTTTTCTCGAGCCACGCGGGGCACGCGTTGCGCATGAACGGCGTCTTCGCGATCGGCATGCCGCTCGGTTACTACGTCGAGCAGTTGAACCTGCTGGTCCTGCTGTGTCCGGCTGTGGCCATGGGTGCGGTGCTCGCCGCGTGGCGCCGCTTCGGCCGCGACGAGGTGACGATATTTCTCGGGATTTCGGCAGCGTCGATGCTGCTGCTGCAAGTCGTGTGGCGAGCGCAGCTCGGCATTCTTGACGACTGGAACCTCTACGCCATCGGAGGAATGCTGCTGAGCCTGTTCATCTGGCGCGGCATCGCGGCCGCCGCGCGCACGCCGGCCATGCGCGTCACGGCGTCCGCTCTCGCGGCGACCGGATGGCTTCACACCTATGCGTGGATCATCATGAACCACCGGCACGGGAATTGAACAAGCCCGGTGTGCTACCGATGCCCCTGAGAATGGCCGTCGCGATCCGCTGGCCGATGACGTGATTGCCGATCTCGGTCCGGTGGAGCCCGTCCGGCGAGTGCACCGGGTCGGACAGATCGAAGGCGCCTCCGAGGTCGAGATACATGAAACGTGGATGCCCGCCCGCTGCCCGGCGAAGGACCGTTGCCAGCGACTGCTGCTGTTGGCGGTGTCGCGAAGAGACGGAGGGAGGGGAGACGACCACCACGGCGTAGCGTTGCCCGAGCGCGAACCGCACGGTGTCGGCCATCGCGGCGCAATAGACGGCCGACGCTCCCTCGCACGTCACGTCGGCTGACGCCGCGGCGTCGTCGCGCAGGATTTCGGCGATGCCGCCGTCCGGATCCGAGAGCCACGCCGGCCGGCCCGCGATCCTCGCCGGGAGCACGGGGAGATAGCCAACCGATCGGAACACCAGCGATTGCCGCCGTCCGTGCGGCGGCGTGCCGCTCAGGAGATCGTATCCATCGAAAATGCATACGACGTCTGGATCCAGATAGCGGTAGGCTCGCAGCGTTTCGATATATGAGTCGGCGCCCGCGCGAGGTTCCGCGAGGTTGACCACGCTGTAGGTCTGCTTGTCCGCCGCGCCGGCCTGGCGCAATTCGATATAGAGCTGTCCCGCCAGCGTCCGACCGTAGCGGCTGCCGCCTTCGAACGCGGAGCTCCCGCCCACGATGGCGACCCGGCGCTCGCCCGGCTCCTTCGAGCCATGTGCTTCAAACCGATAGCCCCACTGGTTGACACCCTCAATCTGATCGCGTTGACGTGCGCGGCGATCGAGCAGCGCGAAGACGAGGAACCCAAACAGCAGGGCCTCGACGGCGAAATAGAGGATGAGGGTTCGGCGGGTCGGTGTCATGCCGGGGTCCCATCGCGGACGTCATCCCGAGCCTGTTTCAACATGGCTGCGACGGCATACAGCGCCACCACGACCGAAATCGCCAGCATGACGATGCGCAGCCAGCGGAGCACGTCTGGCTGCGGCGCGCCGAGCCGGAGATTGGCGATCCCGAAGGAGACCACGAACACGCCACACAGCCAATCCGGCAGGACTCCCAAGGTCAGCACCGCAAGGGGGATGACGACGAACTGAAAGTTGCAGAGCGCGCGGTCGGGTTGCTGCACGTAGGCGAAGGCGGCGACCGCCGGCAGGGAACAGAGCGCGATCAGGCCGAGCGGCTGCCGGGCACGGAACAAGCCGGCCGCCATCAGCAGATACAGTGGACCAAAGGTCGCGAACAGGAGGGCGGCGGCGCGCGGCCAGCCGATCGCGCCGACCCAGACCGCGAAGTAGCCGCCGCCGAGGAGGTTGACCGACGGATTGCCGCCATAGCTGTAGTTGTAGAGCGTCAGCAATAGCGTTTGCAGTGCCAACCACACAAGCGTGGCGGTCGATGCGGCGAGCGCCGCGCGGATCGCCAGGTCCCCGCGTCGTTGCAGCCCCGCCATCAGCGTAAACATCCAGAGCGGCACGGCCGCGAATTCCTTCGCCAGCACGCCCACGGCGCCAATCGCGCCCGCCCGGGCGATGCGGTTTTCCAGCAAGTCGGCCATCATCACCGGTCCGAGCAGGTACATCAGCGGGTCGGAGGTGTAGGGGTCGAAGACTGTCTGGAGAGGACCGAAACCGGTCGCCGCGATCCAGGTGGCGAGGATGGCCAAGCGGCCGGATAGCCCGAGCACGATGCACAAACGGCCGACGGCCAGCGCCGCCGCCGCACCGCCGAGCACGGCGTATGCTTTCCACTTGAAGAGGGAGGGGCCGGGCAGGTGCTCGATCGCGACCGCGGCCAGAACGCGGAAGCAGTGGACGTCGTGGCAGTCGAGGTCGACCACCTGTCGGCCGATGCGTTCGTAGATTTCACGATCGCTCGAGGCCGGCGCGTGCGCCGCCGCGGCGATCGCTCCGAGCAGCAGGGCGATCGCGATGAAATGAAACGCGGGTCGCCTCACTTAATCCTGTTGAGTCAAAACGAAATCCAGTCGTAGTGTCCGGCCGGCCACGCGGTGGGCGTGACGGGTCGGGGGACGAGCGACGATCGAAGCGCCCAACGCTGACCTCACTGACCGTGGTCCGATTTCCAGCCGAACGACCGCAGCAGTGGCCGGCTAAAGCCGGACACTACGAACGATGTGCCCTGATTCCCACGAGGCTGGCGGCGGCACACACGGCCAGGGCACAGGTGACGCCGACGATGTGCACCGAAAACCGGCCCGCAT
>Ga0105248_10008778_pt1 | contig 11096 bp, 10 predicted proteins | sample KBSS34metaG_FD_81524 | JGI IMG/M metagenome (GOLD analysis project Ga0105248, IMG submission 81524) | Switchgrass rhizosphere microbial communities from Kellogg Biological Station, Michigan, USA - KBS S3-4 metaG | ecosystem: Host-associated > Plants > Roots > Rhizosphere > Soil | place...
AACCGAACCCGTCGCGACGACACCCTCTCCGCAACAGCAACATTCGCCGCCGACCGTTGATGTGAAGGCGTCGAAGCCGACCGCTCGTCCCGTTCAACAGGGGCAGGTGGCCAGCGCTCCACCTCCCCAACAGCAGGTGCAGCAACAACCAATCCCGCAACAGCCAGTTCAACAGCAGCAAGCTGCGCAGCAGCCCCCGGCGGCGCCGATCACGCAGTCACAAGCGCCCGCCCAGCCCGCGGACAATGCCGCCGTTCGGGCGCAACTAAACGACATTCGCCAGGACATCGGCATGCTCAATGTCCGTGCCAATAGCATTCGCACGACCCTTCAGGGTATGGAGCAGAGGCAAGCCGCCAAAGGCCTGGGATTGGGCGCGCAATATAAGAGCCCTCGCGATCTGATGGGTAATTTCCTCGATGAGGCAACCAACGCCATGAACACGGGTGACGTGGCTACCGCCAAGGACATGCTGAAAAAAGCCGAGTATCAGGCGGGCATACTCGAAAAATTGCTCGGTCAACATTAAACTGGAAGCTTGGCAGACCTCGAACAAGCACGTGACTGGCTGACGCAGGCGAAATCCGTTGCGATATTGACGGGCGCCGGAATTTCCGCGGAAAGCGGAGTCCCCACATTCCGCGGAGCGGGCGGCCTTTGGAAAGACCACAAAGCGGAAGATCTGGCGACTCCCGAAGCGTTCGCGCGCGATCCTCGCCTGGTTTGGGAGTGGTACAACTGGCGGCGGGAGATCATCGCCAAAGCCGCGCCCAACCCCGGACACAAGGCGCTGGTGCAGATTGAGATCCGCAAGCCGCGCTTCACGCTCATCACGCAGAACGTGGATGGGCTGCACGATATGGCGGGCAGCGGCAAGATTCTCAAACTACATGGCGACATCTGGCGCATGCACTGCCTGGACTGCAAAGCCAATTTCCCGAACCGGCGCGTGCCTCTACCCAAGATGCCGCCCCACTGTGCATGCGGAGGCATGGCGCGCCCCGGTGTGGTCTGGTTCGGCGAACCGCTCCCCGAAGGTATGATGAAAGAGGCGGAACACGCTGCATCGTCGGCGGAGGTATTCCTGGTGGTCGGCACCTCGGCAGCGGTCTACCCTGCAGCGAGCCTAGTGCCTTATGCCAAACAGGCCGGCGCCAAGGTGATCGAGATCAACACCGAGCCTACCTCCATGTCGAAGGTGGTGGACTGCGTGTTGCAGGGCCCGGCCGGCGAACTCCTGCCGAAGCTGTTATGAAGTACGTGGCTCTGGCACTGGTGCTCACCGCACTGGCGTCGGGCCAAACGTTCGACGCAGCACGCCTCAGGACTGGTCGTTTCGTTTACCGCACGGTTGCGAACGGGAGGGATGTCGGGGGCAGCGAAATCACAGTATCGCGCGACGGAAATTTCCGTTTTACGAATCACGTCACCGGCCAGTTCGTGCAGGATTGGGAAGCAATTGCAACGGCGGCCTTCACGCCCATCTCGGCAAGGCTCACCTTCGGTGAAGATCGGAAACCATCGTTCGAACTGGTCTATCGCGACGGGCGCGTAGCCGGAGCGGCGTGGTCGCGGCAGACGGCCGTGAAGCGGGTTGTGGAGGCGACGATCGTTCCCGATACGGTCGATCAACGCATCGACTGGGCGGCAGTGATGTCCGCCGACCTCACTGCCGGGCGCGAATTTCGATTTCACGTCTATGACCCAGGCGCGGGAAACAGCCTGGTGACCTCCAGCGTAAGCGGACCGGAAACAGTAGAGGTCCCCGCTGGGAAGTTCACAGCGATGCGAGTGGTTTATCGAATCGATAAGGCGGGGGGCTCGGAAGTATACCGTCTGCTGACCAATCGAGAACGCCCGCGTATGCTCCTGAAGGAAGAGTTCCCGAACGGTGCCGTGACGGAGTTACTCGCGGCGCCTTTCCAGCACTGAATAGTGGGAGATTAACGCAGTCTCCGCCAGCACTGATGCTCTTGAAAGGTTGTCGTGACACCCAGTGGGGAAGCGGTAACAGCTCACAGGTCGCCGATTATGGCACCATGAACCAATGCATCGCCGACACTTCCTGGGCGCACTGGCACTCTCCGCATTCGCCCGGCCCGCTACCGTGCGCGTTAACGCCGTCCGCCTCCGTCAACACATCGAAGCGTTGAGCGAGTTTGGACGTCCGGCCGGAGGCAGCTTCGCCGACGGTGTGAGCCGCGTCGCTTACTCCGATGCCGACGTCGTCGGACGACGGTATGTGATGGGACTGATGGAAGCCGCGGGGCTGAAACCGCGGATTGATGCTGCGGGCAATATTTTTGCGCTGCGCGCCGGATCCGATCCCAATCTGCCGCCCGTCTTATTCGGCTCGCACACGGATTCCGTTCCCAACGGAGGAAATTTCGATGGCAATCTCGGCACTCTCGCTGCCATCGAAATCATTCAGACGCTCCAGGAAAACTCGATCACTACACAGCGGCGGCTCGAAATTGTGGATTGGTGCAACGAGGAGGGCTTCGCGTTCAACAATGGGCTCTATGGAAGCCGCGCCGCCGCGGGGCACCTCGAACCCGGCGAACTCGATCTGGTCTGGAACGGCGTGAAGAAATCCGAGGCTATCCGCAAAGTGGGTGGCAATCCCGATCGCATCGCGGAAGCGCGTATCAAGCCGGGCGCGTTTCATTGCTACCTGGAACTGCACATTGAGCAGGGCGGCACACTCGAACAGGCCGGCATGGATATAGGAGTTGTGGAGGGCATCGTTTCGATCGACCGCTACGATGTGGAGATACGCGGCTTCGCGAATCACGCCGGTACAACGCCGATGCCGCAGCGGCGCGATGCGCTGGTCGCCGCTTCGTACTTGACGATCGCGGTCAATGACATCGTGCGAAAGGAGCCAGGCGCACAGGTTGGTACGGTGGGACAGATCGCTGTGACGCCGAATGCGCCGAACGTGGTGCCTGGACTGGTCAGGCTGACGATCGAGCTACGCGACTTGTCGTCGCCAAAGATTACCGGACTGGCGAAGCAAATCATGGCTCGGGCGCAGGAGATCGCGAAGCAGACCCGGACGGAAATTCAAATCCGTCCTGCCGCACATCACGATGCTGCGCTGGCGACATCGGACGTGCAACGGTCCATCGAAGCGTCCTGCGCGAGGCTCGGGCTGAAGTCGCGGAGGCTGCCTTCGGGTGCGGGACATGATGCCCAAATGATGTCAACGCTCGGCCCCATGGGCATGATCTTCGTTCCCAGCGTCGGTGGCATCAGCCACTCGCCACAGGAACTCACTAAATGGGACGATTGCGCGCGTGGCGCCGATGTCTTGATGGAGACAGTGTTGAATTGGGCGGCGTGAGCCTGGTCACTTCGTGAGCTTGAGCGCTCTCGTACAGAACGCGTCGTTTGGCTTCAGCCCCGAAAATACCAGAGTCAGCGACAGGCCGTCCGCGGAAATCCACTTGGACGGAAGGCGATAGCCATGCGTGGCTTCGACGTCCCACTGACGGTGCAGAACGGTCGTCCAAGGTCCCCACGGCTCAGGCGCGTCAAACAATCCCCAGCCACCCTCGTGATCGTAGGCCAAGGCCATCAGGTATCGACGCAGACCGGCATCGTAGACCACGTCTATGCGTCCACAATTGGCGGGATAGCTGAAGATGTCGCCGCGGCGTGTGATTTCCGACGTCCACATTGGTTTGCCGGCGGCGTCAAGCCCCTCGTAAAACTGCCAGGCGCTGCGATCGCGGATCCGGTCCTTCGGTACCCGCGCGAGGGTGACGCCGTTATCGCTCTCATAGGCCGAGGGTCCATTTTGGGAGTATGTGTAAACGAAACTGTCAGGAGCGCCTGCATAGTCGCGACCATAATTCAGGAAGGCTGGCGAGCCGAACGCAGTCTCGATCTTGAAGCCCCATCGCCAGGTCTTGCCGTGGTCTTCGGAACTGAGCAACTGCGCATTCTCCACGTTGCGCACCCAAAGATACAGCACGCCGTTCACCATCAGGATCCCGCTGGCCTTGGCGCTTCTCGCGCCGCCTCCGGTACGCTCGGCATTAGAACGTAAGTTGGTGGCGCGGAAATCGCCAGGCCCGCCGGTGATCCGCGCGAAGCCCATCCCCAGCTTCTTCTCCACGTGCGGCTCGAACCCATAGCCATCGCCGTACGAAGTGTACTGGGCATCGTCATCGCCCCAAGTGAGCGGCCAGTTGTCGCTATCGATCGCGTAGCGGTGAATTTCGTTGTCAAAGACCGCCCTTCGAATAACGGCGCTTGGTTGGTATGGACCGCGCACCGTGATCGCTTCCATCAGCGGCTTCATCACCAAGTCATAGGTTGGTCCCCATGAGCCGGCCTTGGGATCGGCGAGTTCCCGGCCATTGCGCACCACGATCAGATCGAGGCTGGGCACGACGATCAGGAGTTGGTGCGCGGCGCCCGAGCCGGCAAATGCGTCACGGGGAAGCGCCGGCCACACTCCGTCCGCGTTGGTGTACCAAGCCAGCCCGGACGCAGGTGCGGGATTGGTGGCACTGCGTCCCGGATGCGGCATTCCTTGATCGGTTAATACCTTCTTCACGATGTCGCGAGGTAGGATCTGGCGGCCGTTCCATTCTCCCTGTCGCATCATCAACTGGCCGATTCGTGCCGCCGCTCGGGGAGTGAAACTGGCGCCTCCCCAATTTGCGTAAAGTTTGAGGCCATCCACTTCGTAGGCGCGGCCATAGCCAACCGTCCAATTGCTCTCGGGCACGCCGAGCGGGTCAAGCACCCGCTGCTTCAGCAAGCTGCGAATATCCCCGCCCTTCAGGCTCGCCGTGACGGCGTACGCGAGCGCGGCCATCCCCGGATTGCTGTACGCATTTTGCGTACCGGGTTCGAAGAGCACCGGCGCCTGATGGAGAGCGATGGAAAATGGATCGGGAGTTCGCTTCCAAAACTCGCCTTTCCAGCCAGGAAGCTGTTCGTGCGGAATGTCGCCCTGCTCGGCATCGGAAATCCCGGAGGTGTGCGTGGCCAGTTGCTGGATGGTGATCTTCGACTTTAGCGGATCACCCGCCCACGCCGGGATGTACTTCGACGCGAGGTCATCGGGGGTAATGCGACCGTCCGCCATCGCCACGGCAAGGGACATCCCGCCCACCAGGGCTTTCGCGAGTGATGCCGTTCCATGCGGCTTCTCGGCATCCCACTCGGGCGTGTACCACTCCATAACGATGCGGCCTCGCCGGATCACCAGCAGGCCAGTGGTGTGGGCCGCCTCCAGATTGTTGCGCCACTTCTCCAGCTTCGCCGCATCAATGCCGGCTTCGGCCGGTGAGATTGCCGGCCACGGAATGACTTGGGCACACGCCAGAAATGCGAGTGAGATCAGCACCGCTGCGCTGTTTACAACTACTCGCATTACTTGTCGCGTTTGACTTCCAAGGTTGCTTTCATCTTTTGCTCGCCTTGTTCCGCGTTGATGTCGCCCTTGATCTCGTCGCCTGTGAGTTTCAGGGAGAACTTCATCACCCCTCCATCTGGCGTCAGTTCGAAGGTGATCAAGCCGTTTTCCACCTTGCCCTTCTGAATTTCCCTCATGCGATCTTTGGAACCGCCGGCGGTGCCCGTGAGCTTATCGCCATCCTGCTTCAACACCAAAAAAGCGGGGGTCGGGCCATCGCCATTGACGATCGTCAGGGTTCCCGACCAGTTACCGGTTGCATCGGCTGCCAGCATACTGAGCGCGCCGCAGAGTAAGAGCAGAAATACCTTCATGTACACCCCCGCGCTCATTCTATCCCGGGAAACCCGCGGAGCGGTACAGTAGTCAATAGGAATATGCGGAAGTACCTGCTGGCGTTTGCCTTCTTCGTAACGGCTGCCTGGGCCGTGAACGTGAAGCTTTACCTGAAGGACGGCAGTTTTCACGTGGTGCGCGAGTACAAAGTGGAAGCCGACCGCGTTCGCTACTACAGCACCGAGCGCAGCGAGTGGGAGGAGATCCCGCTCGACTTGGTGGATCTCAAGAAGACCCAAAGCGAACAGGCCGACCGGCAGGAGAAGCTCGAGAAGGACGCGAAGGTAATCTCCGCCGAAGAGAAAGTGGAGCGCGAAATCCAGAAACAGATCACGCGGATTCCGCAGGGCCCCGGCGTTTACTGGCTCGACGCCAAGGAAACACACACCATCAAGGCCGCCGAGGCCACCGTCCACACGGACAAGAAGCGATCGATTCTGGCGAAGATGGCGCCAATTCCTGTCGTGTCAGGCAAGGGCACCCTGGAACTTCAGGGCGCTCACTCGCAGAATGTCTTCACCGATGGCGAGCAGGAATTCTTCATTCAGCTGTCGGAGACGGAGCGCTTCGGGATTGCCAAGCTCACGATTAAAGGCGACGTACGGATCGTCGAGAATTTGACGTTCGTTCCGGTGACGAAGGAAACCATCGAAGAGCCCACCATAGTGGAGTGCTTCCGCCAGCAGCTGACACCGGATGGACTGTACAAGATCTGGGCGAAGGATCCGCTGGAGCCCGGCGAGTATGCCGTCGTCGAGTACACCGAAAGCAAACTGAATATTCAGGTGTTCGACTTTTCGATCAAGGCGAAGTGAGGCGCTAATCCGACGGCGCGTAGTAGCCCAGGCGCCAGTGGGCTCGCAACTTGGGCAGACCGCGCGGAGGAACCACCTGCACGGAAACGGTGTGATACCGCCCATCACGCTGCTGATTCCTCGGTGAGTAACCCAGCACGTAACGATTGCGAAGATCGATGCCGATCTTTAGTGCGATATTCGGCAACTCCACCGCGTTGGCTTCATACATGCGGCCACCAGTCTGCTCGGAAATCGCCGTAAGCAGGCCCGGGCCGCCATACTCTTCCGCCGTACCCCCTCCCCCAAACACGCCGATCGAGTAAATCAGCGTGTCGCTTTCACGCACCACATTCTGCACTTCGGCGGTGGTGTAGCGGCTGTGGTTGTCGCCCCCATCGGAGATGATAAGGAGCGCCTTCTTGCTCATCTTCGACTTCTTCATTTCATGCAGGGCTAAATAAATGGCGTCGAGGAGCGCGGTGGATCCTTTGGATTTCGAAAAGACCAGTTGGCTTTCGATGCGTCCGGTGTCGCTGGTCAAGGGAACTTCGAGCCGTGGATTGTTGTCGAACTCCACCAGGAAAAACTGATCTTCGGGATTGGCCGTGCGGAAGAACTCCTTGGCAGCCATGCGGGAGCGCCGCAACTTATCGCCCATGCTGCCGCTCGTGTCGAACACCAGGCCGACGGTCACCGGCTCATCGTCCATCGCAAATTGCGTGATGGTCTGCTCGATACGATCGTCGAAGATGCGGAAGTTTTCCTTTTCAAGCCCGGAGACAGGTCGGCTGAGCGGGTCGTTGACACTTACCGGGATCAGCACGAGTTGGGTGTCAACGCGGAGAGTCGGGCGCTGCGACACTTCGTCTTTGGGCGCGGGCTTTTCGCGCGGCTGAATCGTAACTTGCGCGCGAAAAACCAACGGCGCGGAGAGCGCCAGAAGAGCAACGAACACGGCGATTCGCTTGCGACTCATAAATTAATTTGGATGGCAGGTAACCGCGCCTGCCCCCGAATGCATTATAGACAGGCGATGACGTCGATTTCGACCAGCGAATCACCGGGGATTCCGCCGGCCGGGGCAACGGTCGTGCGCACGGGCGGCTCGTCGCCGAACCGTCCCTGGAAGACTTCGTTCATATCCTTATAGTCTTTCAGGTCATTCAGGAACACGCTGCATTTCAGGACCTTGTTCATCGATGACCCGACACTCTCGAGTTGCTTCTGGATCGAATCGAGCACGATTTTGGTGTGCGCCTTAATCTCCTTCGGGCCCTCATGGGCTCCAACGCCAGCAATGAAAATCAGGTTGCCATACTGCACGGTGCTGCTAAAGAGTGGTGTCTTTTCCGGCTTCTTCCCGTTTGGATAGATCACTCTTTTTGTGACCTTGACTTCCTTAGCCGCAGCGGCCGCGGGAGCCGCTGCCGCCGTAGCGGTAGCCGCCGCGGTGACTCCCCTTCCGAGAAATTTCCTTCGATTGGTTGTGCTCATGTTTGCTCCTTATGTTCGCGGACTAGCCGTTTCGACGCCCCGTAGAGACCGGATACTTATGCCGCTGCGCCGTGAAACTGGTCTCGCCATACTCGCCCAAATTGACGGTGCCGGTTAGTTTGTCACCGTCCACCAAGCCATTAAATGCGTAGTTCAAGCGCTGACCCTCGATCTGGATCGAACTCTGGAAACGTACGCGATTTCCGGCAACACTACCGGCCAGGTCTGCCCCGTAAAACTCCGTCCTGTGCGTGCCAGTCAACTTACCCGCATCCTGTTCCAACACGACTCGGTGAGTGGCCGAACCGCGGCCGAATTCCAGTCGTACGTCCCACTGACCCGCCACGGTGGCAGGCGTCCCGGAAGACGCGGGCTCCGGATTGTCGAACTTCGGAGGTTTGGAAAGTGCGGCATGCAAACGGTCGCCGACGATGGTGTCCTCGCCGGGCCCCATCATGTAAGGCACGATGGCGATGGTGCTGGCCATATTACCGGGCCGCGTGCCGGTGCCGCGATCGACTACGATCCGCGGCTCGGTATCGAGCAGCAGCTTGGCGACTTCCGATCCGGTGATGCCGATCTTCGCCGCGTCCCATTGAATGATGAGGCTGGGAGTGCGGTTGGAAAGTCCTTCGTTCGGTTGCCGCAGTTGCGTCGTGACGCCGTCAACCTTCTTCACACGGGTAGCGATGTTGTTGAGCCAGCCTTCCCACTTGGCCCACTCGGCCTTGTGGTCGCGGACGGTCCACTGCTCCACAGCGGTCAGCATTCCCATGATCTCTTCTTTGCCTACCTTCAGCGATCGGCCGAACGCATGGTGCGGCGAACTATTGGCCCATGCGGCTTGCAGCCACTTCTTCTCACCGAGGAGAAGACCCGCCGCTTGCGGTCCGCGAATGCATTTTCCGCCGCTGTATGCGACAGCCGTCGCGCCGCGGTCCAAATGGACATTCGGCTTGAGCGAGAGGACTTCCGCCGCGGCGTCCACAATCACCGGCACGTCGTGCCTCTTCGCGGCCTCGGCCATCACCCGCGTGCCGAGCGGCCCGCTATCACCGTTACCGCCGAGGATGTAGACCATGGCGGTGCGCTCGTTGAAAACCCGCTCGAGTTCGGCAGGCTCGTGTACTTCCACGATCTTCACGCCCAGCATGCGAATGGCGTGATCGTAGACGTTGCGCGAATAGGCCGGTATGATCACTTCGTTCTTGAGGCCGGTGAGGTCGGGAAGGCGCTGCATGCGCTCCGGATTGAAGCCGGCGATCGCAGCCGCGGTACAGTGCGTCAGCGCGGCGCAGCAGCCTGCCGTGATAATGCCCCACTCAGCGCCGCTCAACTCGGCGAGGCGCTTGCCCACGCCGTCCATTAGCTCGTCCATTTGGACGAAACTGCGCGATGCCTCGTCCATCGCATGCTTCACTTCTGGGAGCGTCGTGGATCCCGTAATGATGGTGTAGGTGCCATGCGCGTTGATGATCGGCCTGACACCAATCGCGCGGTAGACATTTATGGCAGCCTGAAAGGGAGCGGCAGCAGCTTTGCGCATGCCTCCTCCGGCTAATTGCGCAGCTGCTAAGAAACCGCCCTGACGAAAAAGATCCCGGCGATTGTAGCCGATCGATTTCTTCACCCGATCCCACGACATATTCGACTCCTTTTCACTTGGTTTTCTAACGTTATCGCGAATTGCACCGGTTTGCCACTCGAAATCGGACAGATGAGACGTACTAAACTACCAGGCGGGATGAAATGGATCGCATTGCGCACGCACCGGCCCCGCGCTGACCCAGGTGCCGGTGGAGAGCTTGAAATCCTCGGCGATTCGTCCATCGAAATGAAATCCGAGCAGTGGATTTTACGGTTCGGCAGGAGAAGCGCATCGCCAAGCCTGTAAAATCCTTCCTCGTCGGAGGCCGCTTTAGTCAGTTCCGGATCGCGCCAAGAATCCTTGCGTAATATTGGGACCATGCAGGCGGGCTTCGAGCTTGTTCTCCGTCGGCGCCATCTTCACTTCCACTCCAGGTACCGGATGCCCGACGCCGCGCCTCAACGCCGGTCTCTTCGCGAATGGAGTCGCCGCGAGCGAAACTCGGCGCGATAGTAACGAACTCGGTGTGCGAATCGAGCACCCGGCGAGCGGCCCTTCGAAACGCCGCTCCATCGGCGGCAAACACCAGGACGGGCCCCAGTCGCTCCCACAAGAAGCGCAGCGTCGTGAGTTCCGGGGCGTGCTCGATACCATTATCGGAAAGGCTCGCGACCGGCCGTTCCGCATTCAACTTCCGCTCCAGCAATGCCTGCGCGATGGCGCGTACTCTACGGAAAGACTGCGCATTTGTGATCGGGCGCCAGGCTCCCGAAGAGTCACCTTGCGCCAGAAACGTGCGATCCGGCGTGCGAACTGCCCAGTGCTCAAGCCGCTCGGGATACGGCCTCAGCAGGAGCGGGGAGCGAACGCAGAGGGTGCCATCGGGACGATGTTCGAAGATCGCCTCTGCGCCCAGCACGTTTACTTTTCGAACCGGCCCTGCCGCCCATCGTTCATACCTGCCGTTGACGGTCGAAATCGCGAAATGTGCGACCTTCAGCGACGAGCTTCTGCAGCAAAGGCGCGGGCTGCCAGCGCGCGCCGAACTCGCGGTGAAAGCCCTCAATGCTCGCGAGCACCTTGTCAAGCCCGGTCAGGTCGGCGAAACACATCGGGCCTCCCCGCCAGGAGGGAAACCCATAGCCGTTCATATAAATCACGTCGATATCGGAAGACCGCAACGCGAAGCCCTCCTCCAGCACGCGAGCGCCTTCGTTGATCAGCGCGTAAATCGAGCGCTCCACGATCTCCTGCTCGCCGACCTCGCGGCGCACAATGCCAGCCTCGCGAGACGCCTCTTCGATCAGCTCGAGCACCACCGGGTCGGAAGCCGGCTTGCGATCCTCTCCGTAGGTGTACCAGCCCTTGCCAGTCTTCTGCCCGTAGCGGCCCATCGCATACAGCCGGTCCTGCACCAACGGCTTGCGTGCTCCCGGTTCACCGAAGT
>Ga0105248_10008780_pt1 | contig 11096 bp, 11 predicted proteins | sample KBSS34metaG_FD_81524 | JGI IMG/M metagenome (GOLD analysis project Ga0105248, IMG submission 81524) | Switchgrass rhizosphere microbial communities from Kellogg Biological Station, Michigan, USA - KBS S3-4 metaG | ecosystem: Host-associated > Plants > Roots > Rhizosphere > Soil | place...
CGAGCCAATCCACGGTCGACGCCATCAGCACTGGAAAAGCTGTGCTGAGCGGCAGCGTCGATGACCCAAGGTTGACATTCAGCACGACCGCGCGTCCGCCCCCGCCTAGGGTCGGATACGGGGTCGGACGCGGGGTCGGATATGGAGTCGGATACGGTGTCCGACCCGGCGGCGCGGCCGGCAGCGCCGACTCCGTGACAACGAGGAGCGGCACACCGCCCGCGCGGAGGACGACATCGCCCCCGATCACAGTGTCGCTCGAGCGCGCGGCCGGTGAGGCCAGCACCGGCCCGCCGCCAAGCGCCGCGAGCGCCGCGCCGATCGGGTGATCGGCGTCGCTGACTGTCAGACGTTCCGCCGCGGCAGGCGTCTCGTCGGCTGCGGGAATCGTCAGGAGGCCGGCGGCATCGGAAGGAGCGTCGCCGCAGGCGTCGCAGACGATCACGTCGTATCGCGATCCGGCGCGACGTTCGCGATCGACCGCCACCAGCGGGTTCGTCACGAGCGACTGTTCGAGAAAGAAATTCCCACGCGTCAAGAGCAGCACGTGGATCGGTTCGACGTCGGCCTTCGGACTCGCCGGTGCCGCCGCAGGAGGTGGCGCTGGCGTCGCGGCCGCGGCATTCTCGCGACCGGTCACGATCGGCCGCGCTAGCGCGGCGATGACCGCGAGCATGAATGCGATTTGCAGTGCGAGAAGGCGATGCCGGCGGAACTGCGCCAGGGCGAGCCGCGCGGGATCGATCGGCGTCGTCTGGCGCCACAAGTAGAGGTTCGAAACCGCACGGCGCGGACGCGGTCGGCGATGACGGGCCACGAGCAGCAGCAGCGCAATCAGCGGCAGCCATGCGATGGCGTATGGGTTGAGCAGCTGCATGGTCTACGCGTGCACGTCCAGCAGACCGGCCTGACGGCAGGTGGCAATCAACGATGGGAACGGCGCGGACGAGACGACACGCGCGTGCGCGAGGCCGCGGCTCCGGCAGAACTGTTCCAGTTCCCCGGATGCCCGCGCGAGCTGCTCGCGGTACGCCGCGACGGCACTCGAGTCGACCACCAGTGGATCACTCTCCGAGTCTTCGAGGTCGACGAGCTCGGCTTCGTCGGCGAGCGATGGGTCGAGTTCTTCGTCGGCGACAACCTGCACGATCGCGGGCGTCAGGCCGCGATACATCAAGTACTGCAGGCCGTCGAATGCGCCTGCGGCCTCGAAGAAATCCGAGATCACCACCGCGAGTCCGGGACCGCGCGCGGCGGCACCGTAGTCGAAGAGCGATTTGTTGAGCGACGAGCGGCCGCCCGCGGCCGCCGACCGGAGTGTGTCGAATACCTTGAAGATCTGTGCGCGACCGGCAGCCGGACCGACGTACGCGCGCACGGTGTCGTCGAAGGTGGCGACCCCGGAGGCGTCCCGGTGGGCGATGGCGATGTAACACAACGCCGCGGCCAGCTTTTTTGCGCACTGAAGCTTGTCCGGAACGCCGGCGGTCATCGAGCGGCTGATGTCGACCAGCAGATGCAGCTGCAGGCGTCCTTCGGCGCTGAACACACGAACGACGAGCTGCCGAAGGCGCGCATCGACCGTCCAGTCGATCGATCTGAGGTCGTCGCCCGGCTGGTAATGACGGTAATCCTGAAACTCGAGGCCGCCGCCGCGCACGCGGGCATGGCGCAGACCAGACGATGCGGAAGCGGCCGGCGCTGACGCCGACAGCGTCAGCCGATCGAGATGTCCGGCTTCGTCGGCCGAGAGCATGGCCGTTTATGCGTGACCGCGTGCGGCGAGCACGCGCTCGACAATCGACGTCGCGGTGATCCGTTCCATTTCGCCGTGGAAGTTGAGGATCAGCCGGTGATTGAGCGCCGGTACCGCGACGCGCCGCACGTCCTCGGCGGCGACGTGGTAGCGGCCATCGACGAGCGCGAACGCCTTGGCGGCGAGGATGATCGCCTGCGCGGCGCGGGGACTCGCCCCGTACCGCACGTACTGCTTGACCTCGGGTAGCGCCTCGTCGACGTCCGGGTGCGTCGCCCGCACGAGCATCAGGACCAGGCGCATCGTTTCATCGGCGATCCTGACCTGCCGGATCAGTCCGAGCATGGAGCGAACCGTGTCGAGGTCGACAGCGCGATTCACGCGCGTCTGCTGATCACCAGTGGTCCGCGCCATGATTTCGGCCATGTCGGCCACACCCGGCACCGGCACGTTCAGCTTGAAGAAGAAGCGATCGAGCTGCGCCTCGGGCAGCGGATAGGTGCCCTCCATCTCGATCGGATTCTGGGTCGCGAACACCGAGAACGGGACGTCGAGCGGATGGGTGACGCCAAAAACAGTGACACGGCGTTCCTGCATGGCTTCGAGGAACGCCGCCTGCGTCCGTGGCGTCGCGCGATTGATTTCGTCGGCGAGCACGATGTTCGCGAAGATCGGTCCGCGCTGGAAGACGAACTCGCGCTGTCCGCCGGGCGTATCGACGAGGATGTTGGTGCCGGTGACGTCGGCCGGCATCAGGTCCGGCGTGCACTGCACGCGGGCAAACCGGAGATCGGCGGCGTCGCTCAACGTTTTGATGAGCAGCGTCTTGCCGAGTCCCGGCGGCCCCTCGACGAGCGCGTGCCCCTGACAGAAGAAACACACCAGCAGATGATCGACGAGCGCCGAGTGCCCCACGAACACGCGGCCGATCTCCGCCTTCAACGAATCGAAGGTGGCTCGGAACGCGGTCGCCTGCGCCTGCACCGTATCGATCGAGGTCATGGGTGAATGGCGACGAAGTAGCGTTTCACGTATGTCCGCAGGCGCGCGGGGAGTCGCTCCTGTGCCACGGCGCTCCGCGCCCGGTCGGAGGCGATGCGGTATTGGTCGCGGTACGCCGCGCTGGCTGGCGCCGCGTACCGCGCCGTACCGCGCATGCCATCGGCCGGATTCGCGTCGATCGTGCCGCTGACACCTCCAGCAGCGGCCGCCGTCCGGGCTGCAAACCCGGTGGCGCCGCGCGCCGAATCGCGCGCCCCGGCCGCGGCCCCGACATCACGTGCCGCCGCCGCCGGAGCAGCATCGATGGTTCGCGTCGCGCTTTCGCTACGCGCGAGCGTTTGTCCTGAGGGATCGTTCTTCGCGCTCTCGTGGCCGATCGGCAGGTCTTCGCGAGCAGCGGGCGTCTGCGACGAGGCCAGCGGTTGCGCCGCAACGGCGGAGGGAGCGGCGCCTTCGCCAACCTGTGCAGTCGATGGCGGTTTGCCCATTCGTCCTGACTGCGCCGCACCCGCTGAGCGGATCCCGCCCGAACCATCCGGCGGCGCTACCGGCTGATCACGGACCGCATTCATCACCACGAACAGGACAGTCGCGCCCAGCGCGCCGGCAACCGCGGAACGAAAATGCACCGGCGCCTCGAACGGAAAGACGCGGCCCGGCGACACCATCGACAGCCGCGTGGCGGCGTCGCGGACTACGAGACGAGCCATCGGGTCGGCGTCGTCGAGCAACTGGACCGCGGTCACCGTGCGGTCCTGCAGGCGAAGCCTGGCGTCGATCTCGGCCGCACTCGTGCGAATGCTTGGGACGCGGAGAATCGAGGGCAGCGCTGCGATCGCCAGCGCCAGTGCCCCACCGGCGATGGCGATGAGTGGCCCGGGCGCGACCGCCGAAGTGCCCGCGAACAGTTCCACGGCGACGATGGCCAGCGGAATCGTAATCCCGGCTCGTCGCGCGGCGGCGACCAGCTGCATCCGCACGCGGCACCGCGCAACGGTCGTCAGAATCGTGACCGAAGGGTCGTTCATGCCCTCCGCTCCGACAGGTAGCGCCACCAGACGTCCGCTTTCGCAAGCAGGATCGCCGCCGCGCCCACGCTGATCGTCGCCAGCGCAATCGCAGCCTGATTCATGGTGGCGACGCTGAGTCGAGCGAGCGTCACGACAATAACCGTCGTCGCAGCGGCTCCGAGCCAACCGAGCAGCCGATCCGTTGTCAGCTGCATCCACCACACCGTGATGATCGCCGCCGGCAGTGCGAACGTCAGCAGCGCCACCTGGTCGGCGACGAGTCGCGATGCCGCGACGGCGGACATCTGTTGCGCGCTGATGACGACCGGCAGGGCGCCGGCGATGACGGCGACGAGCGCGATCGCTGTCGCGAGGAGCCGAGCCAGCAGCAGGCGAGACGGCTGAATCGCCGTCAACGCTGACAGACCGACGAAATCGTCAGCTCGCTCGGTGGCCATTACACGAGCGGCCGTCCACGGCAGCAGCACCAGCGCAAGGATCCACTCGAGCCGAAACTGCTGATCGTAGAGGCTGATGCCTCCAAGCGTCGGGATTCCGCGCACGCCCCACGCAAGCGGAAACAGCGCCAGGAGCGCTGCGCCCACGATCGCCGCGCCGACGAGCGCAGGCCGCCGGGCTGCGACGAGCGCTTCTCGTAAAACGACGGCGCGCATCAGGCCCCGACCAGTTCGCGAGGAGGCACCGTCTGATCCGACGGCGCGTGGGCGGCGGATTCGACGATGCAACCGTCGCAGAGAGTGACGCTTCGATCGCACAACCCGGCCACGTGCGCGTTGTCCGAGACGATGAGAGTGGTCCCGTTCTGGCGAGCCGCGACCAGCCATTCGCACACGCGGTCCCGGGATACGGTATCGAGCCCGTCGAACGGCCGGTCGAGCAGGAGAACGGCGGCGCCGGACGCGATGGCCGCCGCAAGCGTCAGCTGTCCTCGGGCTTCATCGGCGAGCGCCTCGATCGGCGCGCTTCGATTCAGGCCCACGAGATCTGCCGCGATGTCGGCTGTTGCTGAGGGTTGGTGGCGCGCGCCGGCGACAAAGCGCAGATATTCGTCAACACGAAGTCGATTTGGCAGAATGCGCGTGGGGCCGGCGTACGCCACCAGACGCCGGACCCGATAGACCTCGGTTACGGCATCGAGGCCACCGATGACGATCGTCCCTGAAGTCGGGCGAATGAGCGTCGCGAGAAGCTGCATCAGCGTCGTGCGCCCTTCTCGGTCGGGTCCCGACACGGCGACGCCCCCACCTCGCTCGATCGATAGATCGACTCCCGCGAGCGCCGTGCGGTGCTCGAACGTCATCGTCAGGCCAGTGATGGTGATCACGGGTTCGTCCGCCGCTCCGGCAGATGCAGCACAATCGCCGCGGTCCCGTCGTTATCGACCGGACGGCCCGACTCGGCGAACTCCACGACTGCGACGTCCAGCTTACAGCTGAACAGCGGTTCGATCTCGGGGCCCTGACGTACTGCTTCCACGTGTTGACCGGGTGCGAGCCGACCGACCGATTTCCTGGAGAAGCCGCTGCCAAAGCGGCAGTCTCGCATCTCGTGCGCTGAGATATTCATCACGCGCACGGTCGAATCACTGAACGTGGCGCTGAGGGGTTCGAGCGACGTCATGGCCTCGACCTCGAATGCCGCGGTTGCGCCCAGACCATAGGTGCCGGCGACGAGCGGCGCGCCGTTTTCGTCGAATCGGAGGTTGCGCCGAGCGCCGCCGCGAAGCGCGATGGCCCCGTCCAGACCATCCGCGCGCAACTCAACGGGGCCAAACGCCGGGAACTCTGCGACCGCGCGCGCCAGGACGCTCGATCCCTTCGTCCCTGCGACCTGTTCGACGACCGCCGACTGCGACACGTGGATTCGGGCGCCTGGTCCGACGCGACCCGCGGCGATCGCGACGATGGATCCGGTGGCGACGGCTGTCGCGATGACCGGGTACACGGCGAGCGATCGGCTGCGAACGCGATTCAACGGCCAAACGAGCACACCGAGCGCGGCCGCGTACACCAGCATCGCGGTACTGGTGCGTCGCAGCGCGTTCGTTGCGGGCATGACCTCGCCTGCGGAGGCCACCGTGCTCTCCGCATGCTCGATCGCCTGAACGACGCGCCACCGATCCAGCGCGGTTTGCTGTTCGGCGGTCAGCGTGGGTTTGCCTCCGGACGGCCACACGACATCGTCGGCGGCGGCATAACCGCGCCAGGAACGCGGCAGACTCTCCGGGTTGGCGGTGGCGGCGCACGTCGTGCCGCTCGTGGTCCAGGCATTGATGGCTGCGACGCAAACGGTGAGCGGTTCGGCGGGCGCGACCAGACGCACGGGCGCCACGACCGTTGCCAGTTCACGATCGGCGACCAGCACGCGGACCGTGATCGAGTCGCGAGCGTCAGCCGTCCGGATGTAGAGCTCGACCTGCTTGTGCGAAGGCGCCGTCAGCGTCATCGCGCGCCGGACGCTGGCGTCGCCCCATTCGGCAACGATTTCGCCGGCCGCTGCTTCGGCTGATGTCTCGCCGCGCGTCTCCACGTCGACGCGCACCGGCGCCCACCGTCCCGGCCGGCACAAGCCGCCGAGGCCGGCGATGGCCTTGACCGTAACCGTCGGGTCTGCCTGCGCCGGTCGGGCGAACAGCCCGGCGAGCCACAGCAGGAGGACGAGACGCTTCATGAACAACGGACCTTAGGGCTGGAGGATCGCTTCCATCGCCTGCATCGTAAAGGCGGTGACGAGCACCTTGTTGTCCTGCAGCTCCGCCTTGTCGGTGTTGACCCAGTAGCCTTCCGGATGCTGCAGCGAGATCAACTTCTTCGCCAGGTCCTCGCGCCAGTTGTGGCTGCGGCCTTTCGCGTCCACGATGACCGGCTGCCCGACTGCCTGAAGCGCCTTGGCGAATACCAGATAGTAGTAATAGACCGTCTTCTGCCCCATGCCCGGGTTCTCATCGACCGTGTAGTTGTCGCGAACCCACTTCAGTACCGCCTGTACACGCGCATCGTCCTTTTTCACGTTCGCCCACGCATAGCTGATCACGCCCGCGTAGGTCGCGCTGCCGTAGGACCTGGTACCGCCGTCGCTGTGATACGTGAAGCCGGGGTAGTAGACAAAACCACCGTCGTTCGACGCCCAGCCCTGGTCGTTGGTCTCGCTGTTGTTCTGCGTGCGCTGCAGGAACTTGATCGCCTTCTCCCAGGCGGCGTCGTTCGCAGGCAGCTCGGCTTCCTTCATCGCGCGCAGCGCGTACTCGAGACTGATGATGTCGGCGCGGCGATTGGGGTCGCTGCCGCCATAGCCAATGCCGCCGTACCACTTGTCGTTCGGCTTGACGCCCTCGCCTTCGTCCCAGATGTGCTCGGCGAGATAGGCGCGGCCTTTTTCGATGAGCGGCTTGTCCTGCGGCCGGCCGCCGGCGACGAGCGCCATGACGCTGACCGCCGTGATGTAGTGCGGGACGATCTTGTCGTAGATGCCGCCGTCCGGCTTCGCGAGCTTGACGATGGCATCCAGCGCCCGTTTACCGCCGGCGTCCAGCAACATCTCCTTCGGCACGCCGGGCTGCCGCAGCAGTGCCGCGGCGGCGACGGCGCTGACGCCGGGATTGGCGTCGAAAGTCCCCTCGGCGCTCTGCTGCGCGCGCAAGTAGGCGGCGGCGCTCGACATGCTCTTCATCAGTTCCTGTCGCGTCGCCGGCGTCAGGCCGGCGGCGCCGGAGCCGGCGCGCTGCCCTGCGCTGAGCGAAGCGAACAGCACCACACACAACGATGCCGCGACGAATACCGAACGGGTCATAACCATCCTTTGCGCAAAGCGCGGGCGGTGCCCGCGAGGGAGATCAGCAGGAGCGTTCCATAGGCCGCGAGGGGGGCGAACCATGACGGATAGTCGAAGCGGCCGTGGGCGAGCGGCGAGATCCGGTATAGCAGATCCGTTCTGAGCAGATCGACATCGGCGGCCGATGCGGCCGACACAATCGGGCTGGCGATCAGCGCGGCGTTCACGACCGGGGTTGGCAGATTGGCCGCTAGAGGTCCCGACACGAAGATGCCGAACGCGGCCAGCAGCGCGATGCCGACGCTGAAAGCGGCCGCATCCAGTGGATCGCGCCAGCTGGTCCCGAACCAGGCGCCAAGGGCGGCGAGCGCAAACCCGATGGTCCCAACCGTCGCATAGGAAACGAGAGCTCGCCCGCCGGCCGCGGACCAACCCAGGGCGAGAATGGTCCAGAACGCCGAAGCGATCAGCGCCGCTGCAAAGAGCGCCGCCGCAGGCGCGGCGCCACGCAATCGCCGCACGGCCAGCGCGACGCCGCAGAGCGGCGCTGCCACGACCAGAACGGCGGCTTCGAGAATCGGCAGCGTGGCGGTAGTCACGGCCTGGAATGAAATGGGGTGAAGTGCACGATCCAAACCGGCCTCAGGGGTGGGGGCCGATCGGTGCTGCCCTGATCTCAAGCAGGCGGACGGGGGAAATTACGCGGTCAGACGGGCAGGATCTGCGGTCTATACAAGGCGTGGCCAATCTCTGAGCAGATTAAGGATCGCCTTAATCCGCTGAGAATCAGACTTTGTTCGCCCGCCGGTCTCTCAAAATTGCACAGTGTCGCAGCCTGTCAGCTCCAGTACAGAACACGGGAGCGGTTCTTGTCCATTGCCAAAAATCCTCCCATCGTCACGCGCGACTGTGGCCCGCCAATGCGGTTGACGCGATGGAGGCAGCGGCCGGAGGCGAGCAGAAAGAGATCGCCCACTTCCATCGCGAAACTGGCGACGTCGAACTGCTGCTCGATCTTCTCGAGGTCCCACTGAAATCCGTTCGGCATCTTCGGGGCGTTCGGCGTGTCCGGCGTCACCCCGTAGACGAACAGCTCGCCGCCGGTCGTCGGCTTGCGGAGTGTGACGACCCAGCTGACCAGCGTCCGGGTATCGACCTCGGACTTCAGTTCGCTGTACAGGTCGAGCGGGTAGTGATAATCGTGATGGATGCCGATCTGTTTGCCATCGGCAAGGCGCCGCAGTGTGAACGGCGCATACGAGCGGCCGTCCGCGGCACGCGGCAGCGCGATCGGCCGTCCGCCGCTGAATCGCTCGAGCACACGTTCGATTTCCCCCACCGGGTCGAAGCTCGCCGCGAACGCGCTGTTGGCCTCCGCCCGGTGACGCGCCGTGCTGTCCAAGTAGGCGTCGAGCGACGCGCCTCTCGGCGCCTGATACGTGGGCGTGGCCGGCGTATGCGTGCCGAGAATTTGAATGTCCTCGACCGGCATCTTCTCGTTCGGCCGCGCCCACCCCGGATCGCGGTCGGTCCGGTCAAGTTCGTCGCCCGCGCTTGCCAGCGGCTCGCGCGAAAAAGCCTGGCGCGCCACCACCACGTCGAGTGTGTCGTTGTAGAGCTCCTCGATGGCATTGGCAGCGCGTGCGGCGCCGGCAGCGTCGATCTCAATCGAACGGATGGTGCGTGCGACTGTGTCCATGGTCGTTCTTCCCCAGACGTTGATGATAGCCGACACGTGATCGATCGGCCACCGCGTGGTTGGATTGCACAGAAAAGGCGCCCTGAGACTGCACAGATTCGGACAACATGCGTCCACGGTCGACATTTCTGAATCAAGCTCAAGGGATGTCAAAGGCGCAGCAGGGTCTGGCCCTTGTTAAACAGGTCGAGCGGAAGGTGCTGAACGTACGCGGCCACCCCGTCATGCTGGACACCGACTTGGCGGAGCTCTACCAGGTCGGGGTCAAGGTCTTGAACCAGGCGGTCAAGCGCAATCGTGCGCGTTTTCCCTCGGATTTCATGTTTCGTCTGACCGAGCGGGATCTCTTCACTTTGCGGTCACAAATTGTGACCGCAAAGATTGGCCGCGGAGGCCGTCGCTCTGCGCCGTATGCCTTCACAGAACAAGGGGTGGCGATGCTGTCGAGCGTCCTGCGGAGTTCGCGAGCGGTCCGTGTGAACATTGCGATCATGCGAGCGTTCGTCCGTTTGCGGCACGTCATCGCGTCGAATTCAGAACTTGCGAAGCGGCTCGATGCGCTCGAGGGGAAGTACGACGAACAGTTTACCGTGGTGTTCGAGGCGATTCGGGAGCTGATGATCCCGCGATCGTCCACGAAACGCAGGATTGGATTCGCTGCACGCTGACATGCGCGCCGGGATCGCCGCCACAATCGTGACATTCGCGATGTCGATCCTTGCGGGATGCGGCGGTCGTTCGCGCCCGGCTCCGCATCTCGTCGAGCGCGCGCGCCCGGCCATGGGATCGGAGCTTCGGCTGACCGCCTGGACGGCCGACGAGGTCTCGGCACTGGCGGCGTTCGATGTCGTATTCGCCGAGTTCGAGCGCCTCGACGCGCTCATGAGCGTCTGGCGGCCTGGCAGCGACGTCCTGCGCCTCAATGCCGCGGCCGGCGATCGTCCAGTCGCTCTCCAGCCCGATGTCATCGAAGTCCTGACGATCGCCCGACAAGTCAGCGAGTGGACCGATGGCACGTTCGCCGTAACGTTCGGCGCGCTGTCGGATCTGTGGCGATTCGATCACGATCAGGACAACACGATTCCCGATCCGGCCATCGTCCGGCAGCGTCTTCCGCTCGCCGATTATCGTGGGCTCGAGATCGACGCGCGCGCCGGGACCGCGTTTCTGAGACGGAAAGGCATGCGGGTGCACCTGGGTGGGATCGGCAAAGGGTACGCGGTGGATCGCGCGGTCGCGCTGCTTCGATCGCGAGGTTTGAAGGACTTCATGATTCAGGCGGGCGGCGATCTCTACGTGGCGGGCGTCAAGGACGGCCGGCCATGGCGGTTGGGGATTCGCGATCCACGCGGCCCCGCCGATCGGAGCTTCGCGCTGCTGGATCTCTCGGACGGGACGTTCAGCACGTCCGGAGACTACGAACGGTTTTTCATAAAGGACGGCCGCCGCTATCACCACATCCTCGATCTGCGCGTCGGCGAACCCGCGCGCCTGTGCCGCAGCGTCACGCTCGTGACCGATCGGGCGGTGCTCGCCGACGCGCTGGCCAAGGGCGTGTTCATCCTCGGACCAGACCACGGGATGGCGCTCATCGAGAAGCTGCCCGGCGTCGAAGGCGTGATTGTCAGCGCTACGAACCAGGTGTTGGTGTCGTCGGGGTTGCGAGGGAAGTTGACGATGGTCGCTTCCCCGACAGACGCTCCGTAGAAAGCCGTCGGGGCTTCGGGCTCGGGGCTAGCTGCCACGCACCAGTTAGCGCTGCACCCGACAGCTGGATTCATTCCGCCGACAGCTAGTCCCTAGCCCCCAGCCCCTAGTCCCTACTGGTTCTTTGACC
>Ga0105248_10008783_pt1 | contig 11095 bp, 7 predicted proteins | sample KBSS34metaG_FD_81524 | JGI IMG/M metagenome (GOLD analysis project Ga0105248, IMG submission 81524) | Switchgrass rhizosphere microbial communities from Kellogg Biological Station, Michigan, USA - KBS S3-4 metaG | ecosystem: Host-associated > Plants > Roots > Rhizosphere > Soil | place...
CGTCGGAATTTCCCAGCGCATATCGCTCTCCTACGTTTAAGGCCCGAGAACCATACTACGTCCAAAACTGATCCGCAAAGGCCAAAAGGGTTATGTGACATCTGTAGCGCGGCTGTCACAGCCCTCCCCCCGGGTGTGACATCCAAGGCGCGCTCTGGCCTTGAGACTCCTTAACAATCCGGCACATAAGTGCGCGCGGGCGCCCACAGAACCCGGCCGAAACCGGGGCGTCTGATCTTTTGGGAAACGCCTCCCGCGACCGGCCTTACGGCCACGCTCAAGCAGGGGCCGTCCGCGGCCTGACCTCCCCTCAGCGCTCCCCGAAGCGACTCAGCGCGACGCGGCGCGTCAGGCGTTCCAGGGAGCGCCGCGCCGCGGCCTTGGCAATGTGCTTGCACCACAGCGGTTCGCGTTGCTCAGTCTGGCGGCGGAATTTGTCGCAGTCACAGGTCCACAGGATGCGATCATCCTGCGTCTTCAGCACGCGCACGGTGCGGCTCGTGAAGCTGTACACCCCGAGTACCTCGTTCTCCTGGGGGCGGCGGCGCCGTAAGCGAATGGCCATGGGGGAAGCCTAGCGCACCTCGGCTGTGGATCGCCTGTGGATTAGCTGTGAATTACAGGAAACCTTCAGCTGACGATCTTCGCCTTGAACGCCTCCTACTCCGCATCGGTAATGAACTTGGCCTCCAGCAGCTGCTTCGCCTCGCTCAGGCGCCGCACGGCATCCCCGTCCGCAGCGACCGGGGCCGGGCCCGAGCTCACCTGGATGCCGCCGGAGCGGGCGCGCAATTCCTCCAGCTCGCGCACGCGGCGCTTCTCGCGCCACGCCTGGTCCTGGCTCTGGCAGATGCGGTACACCGCCTGCCCCTGCTCCTTGCGCAGTCCTTTGAACTCGGCCTGCTGCGAGCCTTGCGTGGCCAGGGAGGCCAGGTCACTGGCCTTGCCGGCGCGCACGGCGATATCGGCGCTGATCATGCCGACCCGCAGGGTGACTTCCTCCAGGTCCTGCCAGCGGATGGTGGCCACGTCGAAGCCGCCGAGCAGCCGGCGGGTCAGCACCACCAGGCGTCCGCTGGTGGCGGCCACCAGCGCTCGCCGGTGCAGCAGCGCGAACACGCGGCGCTGTACGGCGAAGGCCTCGAGCGTCTCGCCCGGAATCAGCACCGAGCGCAGCTCGCTCAGGGGCTTCGCAAGGTCGGCGTCATTGCTGGCTGTGGTATCGCCCATATGAGGAGAACAGCGCCGCGCTGTCAGTTCTTCTTCACGATCTCCGCGCGGAACTCGCGCAGCTTCGCCTTGATGATGCGCGCATTGGCCGGGCCCATGCGCAGCAGCAGTTTCTGCCCCGCGGGCCGGCTCTCGAGTTGCGCGTCCGCGTACTCGTAGAACACCTTCGGCTGCGTCAGCTGCAGCGGTTCTGCGATCTCGGGTGTCTGCAGCAGCAGGTCGATCACCTCGACCAGGCGATCGTTGAAGTACTTGCCCGGGTAGCCCAGGTCCTCGTACGACTGCTGGAACAGCGGATAGAGCCGCTCGTACACCACCGCGAGCGCCTTGACGTCGGTCTTCTCCAGTACGCGCACCAGCGGCGCGTAGCGCTCGAAGTTCGCCGGACTCAGGGTCGTGATGTCGCCCTGGGTCGCCGTCACCGTCTGTCCGGCCGTGACCTTCACCGGGCGCAGGTCCACCGCCACCTTCTTGCGTGGCAGGTTGTCCACCGTCACCACGAAATGCCGCACGATGTTCTGCGGCACGAGAAACTTCTCCACCGGGTCACGCCCGATCACTCCGGCGAGCGAGTCGTGCACCACCTGGTCGCTGTCATTGAGGGCCGGCAGCGCCTGTGCACCCGCCTCGACCGGCACCGGGTGGGAGATCTGCGCCTCACCGGGCGGCGGCGGCGCGGGGGCAACCGCCCGCACCGGCTCGGCTGCCGGCGGGGCCTGATGCGAGTACCAGTACCAGCCGCCCAGGGCGAGGGCTATGGCTGCCACGATGCCGGCGAGCCAGGCGAGTTTGCGTCGCGCGGCCGCTTCCAGGTCTTCTGCTTCCCACATCCTCGGATATCCTCCAACCGCTGCCGGGGAGAAGCTGCGGACTTTACTCCCCTTTTGGCGGTGTCGGTGTCAGCGGGACTGTCAGGTGTTGACGCGCCGCACCCTGACAGCGATCGCGCTCTGCCGGCAGGCCCCGGTGATGGGGTCGTAATCTTCCTCATCATTCACCAGGCGGTTGGTGGAGGCGCCGTGCGCGCGCACCGCACCCGCATCATCACCCCGTGCACCGAAGGCGTGCGCCATGGAGATGACCCCGGGCTTCAGGTCGGCGCTCGGCTTGGCGACCCCGAGGATGCGCTCGCGCGCGGTCGAGATCTCCAGCAGGTCATCCTCGCGGGCACCGAGCGCGGTGAGGTCCTGCGGGTTCAGGTGCGCGTGGTTGGTCGTGCCCCTGACCGCCAGGCGCTCGAGGTCCTGGCCGGTGGAGTTGAAGAACTGCCGCGTGCGGCGGCAGATGAGCAGGTGCGTGGCGCCCAGCGCCGGGTCCGCCGCGCGGCCCGAGGCATCCAGCGCCTGGGCCGCAAGCCGCGCCAGATCCGCCTCCACCCCCTGCGGGGCGAGCTGCAGCCGCGCGCTGGCATCTGCGTCCGCCGCTTCCACGCGCAGCGCGGCCTGCGCGAAGACGCGCCCGCCGTCGCGGGTCTGGGCGCGCACCTGCGCGAGCGGCACGCGGCAGCCGTGCGTGATCTTCTCCAGGACTTCGAACTTGGTGGGCTTGCGGTCCATGGGCAGCGCACCGCCGGCCGTGGGGATCTCGGTCTTCATGCGCCGCGCCAGGCCCCAGAAGAACTCCCATTCGTCGATGACGTCCCCGGGGGGCTGCAGCAGTGCCTGCGCGTAGTGGGCGTAGGGTTCCTCGTAGAAGATCTCCGGCGCGGTCGCGATGTCATCGCGCTCGAGACTCACCTGAGGCGCGATCACGTAGTGCGCCAGGGCTGCGCTCTGCGAGAGCTTGATGTCCACGCACACCAGCAGTTCGAGGCTGCGCAGCGCCCGTTCCACCTTGGCCTGATTGGGCCAGGCGACCAGCGGGTTGCCGCCGATGCACAGCAGCGCCCGCACCTGGCCCTCGCCGGCGGTCAGGATCTCATCGGCGGCCGTAGCGCAGGGCATCTCGGCGCCCAGCTGCGTGAGGCCGCGGATGCGCGAGGGCGCGAAGCCCTCGCCCCACAGCGGCTTCGGCGCCAGCACCTGCGCCTTGCGCGGCGTCGCCGCGCTCAGCACCCGCGGATAGGGTGCCACCTCGCCGGCGCGGCAGAAGCGCCCGCACACGCTGTTGAGCGCGATCACCAGGTGCTCGGTGAGGGTGCCGTTGGCCGACATCTCCGCGCCGGTCCCGGTGGTGGCGACGCCGCGCGGGCCGCGCGCGAACAGGCGCGCCGCGGCCACCAGATCGGCCACCGGCACGTCGGCGCGGTGCGCGGCGTACTCGGGCGTGAAGGGCGCCAGCGCCGCCTGCAACGCCTCCAGGCCCGCCACGTGCTGCGCACAGAAGTCCCGGTCGTGCAGCTTCTCCGCGAGGATCACGCGCAGCAGCGCGGCCATCAGCGTCGCGTCCTCGCCCGGACGCACCTGCAGATGGATGTCGGCCAGCCGCGCCACCATCGTGCGGCGCGGATCCACGCAGATCAGTTTCAGCCCCCGCGCCTTGGCATCGCGCAGACGACGCGAGGGCGAAAACGGCGGCACGCTGCCCTGCCAGGCGTAGTGCGAGGTGAGCGGGTTGTTGCCGATCATCATCACCACGTCCGCCTGTGAGAACGGCTGCGGGCCGCCGAGCCAGGCGCCGACCCGGGACCAGGTGTAGACCTTGGCCGGCTGATCGATGGTGATGCTGGTGTAGAGATTCGGGCTGCCGATGCCCTGGTGGAAGCCGCCGGCGATGGCGAGCGCCGCGGAGTTCATGAAGCCATAGGTGCCGCAGTAGGTCGCGATCGAGCGCGGCCCGTGCCGCGCGCGCAGGGCACTCAGTTGCGCGGCGATCTCATCGAGGGCCTGCTCGCTGCCGATCGGCGCGAACTGCCCGGCGGCGTCCCGCCTGAGCGACTGCAACAGGCGCTGCGGGTGATAGGTCTGCGCCGGCAGTTCGCGCCCCTTCATGCAGGTGTAGCCGCCGTAGAGCGGATTGGTGACATCGCCGCGTACCGCGACCGCGCGACCGTCCTCAAGGTCCACCTCGATCGCGCAGTTGGCGTGACAGAACCGACAGAAGCTCTTGAGGGTTGGCATGAAAGATTCACCGCGGCGCGAGGGGGAGCCGGCGGCATCTTCGGCGCTGCGCCGGCCGGCCGGCAATCCTTCATACAGGGGACCTGCGCTGCCGCTACTGTATGCGCGCGGCGGCGCGCGGCCAAGCTCCTCCTGAGTGTGCCGCTGTGCTTCAATTGCGCCATGCCTGCCGCCTTCCACCCCGCCGTCGCCAACTGGTTCAATCGCACCTTCAGCGCGCCGACCGCGGCGCAGCAGGCGGCGTGGCCGGCGATCGGCGCACAGCGTCACGTGCTCATCGCCGCCCCGACCGGCTCGGGCAAGACGCTCGCCGCGTTTCTTGCCGTGATCGATCAGCTGGTGCGCGACGGTCTGGCCGGCGACGGCCTCGCCGATGTGACCAGCGTCGTGTACGTCTCGCCGCTGAAGGCGCTGTCGAACGACATCCACAAGAACCTCGAGGCGCCGCTCGCCGGGATCCGCGAGGAGCTCGGCGCACTTGGTCTGCCGCAGATCGACATCCGCACCTTCGTGCGCACCGGCGACACGCCGCAGCACGAGCGCGCCGCGATGCGGCGCCGGCCGCCACACATCGTCGTGACGACTCCCGAGTCACTCTACATTCTCATGGGTTCGCAATCCGGTCGCGACATGCTCGCCAGCACGCGCACCGTGATCGTCGATGAAATCCACGCCATGGCCGGCAGCAAGCGCGGCGTGCACCTGGCGCTCACGCTCGAGCGCCTGGAGGCGCTGGCGGGTCGCAAGCTCACGCGCGTCGGACTGTCCGCCACCCAAAAGCCCATCGCGGACGTGGCGCGCTTCCTCGTGGGCACCGGCAACCTGCGGCCCGACGGCAGCGCCGACTGCAGCATCATCGATGCGGGACACGTGCGCGAGCGCGACCTGCAGATCGAGATCCCGGCCGCGCCACTCGAGGCGGTGATGTCCGGCGAGGTGTGGACGCAGATCTACGACCGTCTCGCGCAGCTGGTGAGCGAGCACCGCACCACGCTGGTGTTCGTCAACACGCGCCGCCAGGCCGAGCGCCTGGCGCGCCACCTCTCCGAGCGCCTGGGCGAGGAGCACGTCGCGGCGCACCACGGCAGCCTCGCGAAGGAGACGCGCCTGGATGCCGAGCAGCGCCTCAAGGGCGGGCGGCTGCGGGCCCTGGTGGCCACCGCGTCGCTGGAGCTCGGCATCGACATCGGCGAGGTGGACCTCGTATGCCAGATCGCCTCGCCGCGCTCGATCTCAGCCTTCCTGCAGCGCGTCGGGCGCTCCGGCCACTCGGTGGGCGGCACGCCCAAGGGCCGGCTGTTCCCGCTGTCGCGCGATGACCTGGCCGAATGCACCGCGCTCATCGCGGCCGTGCGCCGCGGGGAGCTGGACCTGCTCGTCATGCCGGTGAAGCCACTCGACGTGCTGGCGCAGCAGATCGTCGCGGAAGTGGCCGCGCGCGAGTGGGACGAGGCGCAGCTGTTCGCGCTGCTGCGCGGCGCCTACGCCTACCGGGATCTGGAGCGCGCCGAGTTCGACGAAGTGCTGCGCATGCTCGCCGAGGGCTACAGCACGCGCCGGGGCCGCCACGGCGCGCTCATCTATCACGACGCGGTGAACAAACTGGTGAAGGGGCGGCGCAGCGCGCGCCTCACCGCCCTCACCTCCGGCGGCACCATTCCGGACACCGCCGACTACCAGGTGATCCTCGAGCCGCAGGCGCAGTTCGTCGGCACCGTGAACGAGGATTTCGCGGTCGAGAGCCTGCAGGGCGACGTGTTCCAGCTCGGCAACGTGTCCTACCGCATCCTGCGTGTCGAGCAGGGCCGCATCCGGGTCGAGGATGCGCGCGGCGAGCCGCCCTCCATCCCGTTCTGGCTCGGCGAGGCGCCGGGGCGCAGCGCGGAGCTCTCCGCCAGCGTCTCGGGGCTGCGCCGCGAGCTCGAGGCGCAGCTGGAGGCAGGCATCGAGGCTGCGACCGCGTGGCTCACCGCCGCCACCGGCGTCGCCGCGCCGGCCGCCGTGCAGCTGGTCGCTTATCTTGCCGCCGGGCGCGCCGCCCTCGGGGCGCTGCCAACGCAAGCCACGATCATCTTCGAGCGCTTTTTCGACGAGGCCGGCGGCATGCAGCTCATCATCCATTCGCCGTTCGGCAGCCGCATCAACCGCGCCTGGGGGCTCGCGCTGCGCAAGCGCTTCTGCCGCTCGTTCAACTTCGAGCTGCAGGCGGCGGCGACCGAGGACACGATCGTGCTGTCGCTCACCACGGCGCACAGCTTCGAGCTCGGCGACGTCGCCCGCTATCTGCATTCCAACACCGTGCGCCCGCTGCTGGTACAGGCGTTGTGCGCGGCCCCGATGTTCCCGGTGCGCTGGCGCTGGAGCGCGACGATCGCGCTCGCCCTGCCGCGCTTCCGCAACGGCAAGAAGGTGCCGGCGCCGCTGGCCCGCATGGCGGCCGAGGACCTGCTGACCGCGGTGTTTCCCGACCAGGTCGCGTGCGCGGAGAACCTTCCCGGGGAAATCGAGATTCCGGATCATCCGCTGGTGCGCCAGGCGATCCGCGACTGCCTGGAAGAGGCCATGGATATCGAGGGTCTGGAGCGGCTGCTGCGCGGCCTGGAGGCCGGCAGCATCCAGGTGATCGCGCGCGATCTCACCGAGCCCTCGCCGCTGGCACTCGAGGTGCTCTCGGCACGCCCCTACGCGTACCTGGACGACGCGCCGCTCGAGGAGCGCCGCACGCAGGCGGTCATGAGCCGACGCTGGATGGACCCGCAGAGCGCGGCCGACATCGGCAAGCTCGACCCGCAGGCCATCGCGCGGGTGCGCGAGGAGGCGTGGCCCGATGCCACGAGCGTGGATGAGCTGCATGACGCGCTGCTGTGGCTCACGTACCTGACGGCCGCGGAGGCGGCGGCGGGCCCTGGCTGGCCGGCGCTGCTGGCGCAGCTGTGCGCCCAGGGCCGCGTCACGCAGCTGAGCAACGCCACGGCGCAGCTGTGGATCACCGCCGAGCGGCTGCCGCTCTTCGCCGCGCTCTTCCCCGAGGCGACCTGCGTGCCGCCGGTGCGCACGCCGGCGGCGTACGCGACGACGCTGGCGCCGGAGGCGGCGCTCACGGAGCTCGTGCGCGGGCGACTGGAGGGCCTGGGTCCGACCACGGCCGCAGCGCTCGCCGCCTCGCTCGGCCTGCCGGTGGCGCGAATCGACGCGGCGCTCGCGACGCTGCAGGCCGAAGGCTTCGCGATGCGCGGCGCCTTCACGGCCGCGGCGGCGGCCGCCTCGGAGTGGTGCGAGCGGCGCCTGCTGGCGCGCATCCACCGCTACACCGTCAAGCGCCTGCGCGCCGAGATCGAGCCCATCGAGGCGCGCGACTTCCTGCGCTTCCTGTTTGAATGGCAGCGCGTGACGCCGGCCGGGCGCATGGAAGGACCCGACGCGGTGGGGGCGATCCTCGCGCAGCTGGAGGGCTTCGAGGCGCCGGCGGGCGCCTGGGAGACCGAGGTGCTGCCCAACCGCATCAGCGAGTACGAACCGGCGTGGCTCGATGAGCAGTGCCTGGCGGGGCGCTTCGTGTGGACGCGGCTGGCGCCGCGCCGCGCCGACCCCGAGCGTGGCGCAGCCCCGGTACGGGCCACGCCGATCGTGCTGCTGGCGCGGCGCAACGTGCGCCTGTGGTCGAGCCTCACGGGCGTGCCCGAGGCGGTGCACCTGTCGGCCGCGGCACAGCGCGTCGGCGCCTACCTGACAACCCACGGTGCCTCGTTCTTTGATGAGATCGCCCCGGGCAGCGGCCTGTTGCCCACGCAGGCCGAGGAGGCCCTCGCCGAGCTGGTGGCTCTCGGGCTGGTGAACTCGGACAGCTTCGCCGGCCTGCGGGCGCTGCTGCTGCCGGCCGAGCGGCGCCGGGGCGGCGCGGCCGGCCGCCGCCGGCGGCGCATTGCATTGTTCGGCATGGACGCCGCCGGTCGCTGGTCGAAGGTCGCGCGCGCCGCGCCCGGCGCCGAACCGGAGCGGGCGCTCGCGGAGGAAACCGTCGAGCACGTCGTGCGGACGCTGCTGCGCCGCTGGGGCGTGGTGTTCTGGAAGCTGCTGACGCGCGAGGCGGACTGGCTGCCGCCGTGGCGCGACCTGCTCATGTGTTGCCGCCGGCTCGAGGCGCGCGGAGAGATCCGCGGCGGGCGCTTCATCGCCGGCTTCAGCGGCGAGCAGTACGCAGCTCCCGAGGCGATCGCGCTGCTGCGCGATGCGCGGCGCAAGCAGCTCGACAATCACCTGCTGGCGTTCTCGGGCGCCGACCCGCTGAACCTGGTCGGCATTCTCACCCCCGGTGCGCGCCTGCCTTCGCTGAGCGGCAACCGCGTGCTGTACCGTGACGGGGTGCCGATCGCGCTCTTGGCGGGTGGCGAGGTGAGCTTCCTCACCGAGTTGCCGAGCGCGGAGCGCTGGGCGGCGCAGAACCTGCTGCTGCGCCGCCACGTCCCGGCGGCGCTGGCCGATCTTGCCTAGAGCGCTGGCGGGCGGCGGGCGGGCGCTGCGCGCCCGTCACCGGCCTTCAAGGCGTCAGCTCTTCTTATGCTCGTCCTGCCACTTCTGCACCGCCGCCATCGTGTTCTGCACGTGCTTGTCCGGGTCCATGGCGGTGTACGAATAGATGATCTGGCCGGTCGGGGCGATGACGTACGAGGTGCGGTTGGCATACTCCGGGTGGCTCTCGAGCACCGAGTCGTACGCCTTCATGATGCCGCCGTCCGCATCCGAGGCTACCGCAAACTTGTTGCGGCACTCGCTCACGGAGAACTTGTTGAGCTTCTCGATCGGGTCGTGTGACACACCGATGACGGTCGCGCCCATGGCCTTGAACTTGTCCGTCGCCTCGGCGAATTGGTGCGCCTCCACCGTGCAGCCGGGCGTGAACGCGGCCGGATAGAAATACAACACCACCGGGCCCTTCTGCAGGGCCTGCGCCAGAGAAAACTTGAAGCTCTTGCCGGCGAGCGAGGCTTCGGTGCTGAAGTCGGGGGCCTTGGTGCCGTCCGGCAGTGCTGCATACACCGGCAGGGCAATCAGGGCTGCGGCCAGGGCCGCAACGAGTGGGCGTCGCATGATCATCTCCCGTTTCTGAACAGTGGGGCTTGCGTTCAGCGCATGATCAGTCAAGGCGCGCAACGGCGCCAGTGGCCGGTGCGCGTCAGCGTTCCTGCGGGTAACCCACCAACTCGACGTAGCCGCGCCCGCCCAGGCGTTCTCCGGCGCGCGTGCCGGCGACATCGACCGCCCCCTCCCAGTAGCGCGGGGTGCCGCGCAGTTCCTGGTCGGCGAGCACCGGCTGCACTGCCAGCTCCAGCGACAGCGACGGCACGCGCAGCCGCCAGCCGGAGGGGTAGCGCACCCGATCCGCGCCGAGCCAGTGGCCGGTGACCTCCAGCAGCACGTCCCCGGACTTGAGCGCACGTGACTCGCCGTGAGGGCCGATCCAGGTCCCGGCACTGTGCGCATCGCGCGCGCCGTCGGGCCCGCGCAGCGCGTAGAACATGAGCGCCGTGCCATCCTGCAGCTGCAGCGCAAACCAGTCCCAGCCCACCTGGCGCGCCCCGAGGGCGCCACTGCCCCACTCGCGGTCGCACCAGGCAAGGCCGTGCACCGCGAGGGGCTCACCGTCGCGCAGCAGCCGTCCGCGCACGGCGAGGCGCGGCAGTGAGTAGTAGTAGCTCGCGGCGCCCGGCTCATCGGACTTGCGGCTGAAGCCCGCCTCGCCGTTGAGCACTGGCGCGCCCGCGGGCGTGAGGTCGAGCTCGAGCGCGTAGCCCTGCCCGGCGGCGCGCAGCCGCCAGGTGGAGGCCCCGGCCGTCAGCGACCAGTCATCGATCCACACCCGCAGCGGGTCGGCCTGGGCGCCGGCGAGCCCGAGTGCGCCGCGCGACAGCTTCTGTGCGGAGCGAAACCTGCCGCGCGCCACGTCGGTCACCGCGAAGTGCGCCATGTAGAACTGCCCGGTGCGCCAGGCGGAGCCGCCCGCGGTGGGCGTCGGCGCCCCCTGCGGCGCGAGCGCGTAGCGGAAGAAGGTCAGCTCGAAGCCCAGCCGTTCCCCGTCGGCCGCATCGAGGTTGCCGGTGAAATACCACCACTCCTGGCGGAACTGCGGGTGCGGCCCGTGATCCTGCGGGAAGCTGAACGCGCGCGGCGCCAGCACCTGTGCGAAGCCGGCGGCGTCCTGCTGCCCGAGCAGGCCGCTCACCTGCGTGGGCGGCGGCGCCCCCGCCAGCGCCACGCCCGCCGGCAGCAGGATGGCAAGGAGGAGCGCAGGCCGCACCATGGTTCATTCCTCCCGCAGCGCCGGCGCGAGCGGCGCGCGCGCCCCGCGCCAGGCCGGGTAGAGCCCCGCCACCAGCGCCGCCGCGAGCGCGAGCAGCAGCGCGTTGAGGAACTGCCCGGCGCTCAGGTGCAGGTCGATGCGCCAGCCGAAGGCGCGGCGGTTGATCACCTCGGTCAGCACCAGCGCCGTGAGCAGCCCGGCCGGCACCGCGGCGAGGAACGCCGCGAGTCCCATGAAGAGCGTCTGCGCCAGCACCAGGAGCGCGTTGCCGCGCGGCGTGACCCCAAGCGTGCGCAGCAGCGCGAGCTCGCGGGCGCGCACCAGCTCCCAGGCGAGCAGCGCGCTCACCAGTCCGATCGCGGCCACGCCTGCGGCCAGCCAGTACAGCACGCGCGTGATGACGAAGGTGCGCTCGAAGATGCGCATCGACAGCTCGCGCAGCTCGGCGTTGGAGCGGATGAAGAGCACCTGCCGGCCGCGCGCCGCGGCGCGCAGACCCTCGAGCACC
>Ga0105248_10008787_pt1 | contig 11093 bp, 7 predicted proteins | sample KBSS34metaG_FD_81524 | JGI IMG/M metagenome (GOLD analysis project Ga0105248, IMG submission 81524) | Switchgrass rhizosphere microbial communities from Kellogg Biological Station, Michigan, USA - KBS S3-4 metaG | ecosystem: Host-associated > Plants > Roots > Rhizosphere > Soil | place...
GCCTTCGGACGATGCCGGCGCGGGCTACGCGGTCGTGCGCGAGTTGCGCTTGCCGCGGGCAATGGCCGCCTTCGCCGTCGGCGCGCTTCTGGCGCTGGCGGGGACGATGATGCAGGTCCTGCTGCGCAATCCCCTGGCCGACCCGTATGTGCTCGGACTGTCCGGCGGCGCGGCCTGCGGTGCATTGGTTGCCCTCCTGGCCGGCGCATCCGCGCTCGTGACTTCCGGCGCATTTGCGGGCGCGCTGGTCTCCACCGCCATCGTGTTCGGCCTGGCGCGCGGCAATGGCGCATGGGCGCCGACGCAATTGCTGCTGACCGGCGTCGTGGTTGCGACCGGATGGGGCGCGTTGATCATGCTGATCCTGACCACGGCGCCCGAGGCCCAGGTGCGGGGAATGCTGTTCTGGCTCATCGGCGATCTCTCCGGCGCCACGCGCGGCGGGCCCGGATTGCTGGCGCTCGCGGGCGTCCTCGGCGTTGCCATGTTCTTCGCGCGTGACGCGACGCTGCTCTCGCGTGGGGACCTGACCGCGGCAAGCCTCGGCGTCTCGGTGCGCGGCACATCGCTCGCGCTGCACGCGCTGGCGGCTTTCGCGACAGCGGTTGCCGTGACACAGGCCGGTAGCGTCGGCTTCGTCGGTCTCGTCGTACCGCACGCGGTGCGCCTGGTCATCGGTAACGACCAGCGCTGGCTGATGCCTGCCGCGGCGCTCGCCGGCGGTGCGTTGCTCACGTTGGCCGACACCGCCGCACGCACGCTGTTCGCCCCGGCGCAGCTCCCGGTCGGCGTGCTTACGGCCATCATCGGCGTGCCGTTGTTCCTGTGGCTTCTGCGTCGCACTGCGCGATGACTTCTGCGCCACCCATACTTTCCTGTCGCGATCTCGCGCTGGCGGTTCCTGGCCGCACGTTGTGCAGCGACGTCGCGTTCGACGTTCGCGCCGGCGAATGCTGGATCGTCGCCGGTCGCAACGGCGCGGGCAAGACGACGCTGCTGCAGACGCTCGCCGGGCTGCGGCGGCCGGCGGCCGGCGCTGTCCTGCTTGCGGGTCGTCCGATTGCCGAGTGCGCGCCGCGTTGGCGCGCGCAGCGGCTCGGTTTCCTCGCGCAGGACACGTTCGACGCTTTTCCAGCCACGGCCCTGGAAATCGCGCTCGGCGGCCGGCATCCGCATGTTCCGCGCTGGCGTCCCGAGAGCGCGACCGACGTGTCGCTCGCCCATGCAGCGCTAGCGGCTGTGGGCATGAACGACGCCGCGTTGCGCGACGTGCAGACGCTGTCGGGCGGAGAGCGTCGCCGCGTGGCCCTCGCGATGCTGCTGGCGCAAGACCCGGACGTCATGCTGCTGGACGAGCCGACCAGCCACCTCGACATCGCACACGAAGTGCGTTCGCTGGAATTGCTCGCACGCCTCGCGCATGATCGTGGTCGTGCCGTCGTCATGGCGCTGCACGACCTCACGCTTGCCGCGAGATTTGCCACGCACGTAATCCTGCTGGGAAGCGATAGAGTCGAATCAGGCCCCGCCGGCGCGCTGCTCACCGCAGAAAAGCTGTCGACGTTGTTCGGGCAGACGCTGGTCGCCGTCGCGCATTCGCGCGGCACGGTGTTCGTGCCGGATTAGCGAACCTTCGCGCTGGTGCGCGCGTCGCCGAGCATCCCGCATAGCGCCTCGACGCCGTCGATGAAGCGCGGCCCCGAGCGATGCAGCAGGTCGCCGTTGGCGACAAACAGGTTGTCGTAGCGAACGGCCGGCACGTCGCGCCAGCGCCGCCAGTCGTCGAGCCAGGCGGGGCGGCGTCCATCGTCGCTGCCGGCGATGATGGCGTCCGGCCTGGCCGCGATGACAGCCTCGAGCGATACCGTGGGCGCAGGCGATGTCAGCGCGGCAAAGATGTTTCTGCCACCGCACAGCGTGATCGCCTCGGATATCAGGTGGCCGCCGCCGATCGTTTGCAATGGCTCGTTCCACACCTCATAAAACACGGAAATCGCCGGCGCTCCTCGGAAGTTTGCGGCCAGCGCGCCGTGACGGACACGGAACGCCGCAGCGGCGGGTTGCGCGGTCGCCGCGGTGGCGGCGAGCGTACCCAGTGCTTCGACGTCGCGCGCGATTCCCGCAATCGACTTGGGATCGCTGACGAAAATGGTGGCGCCGCGCGCGCGTAACGCGGCCAGCTGAGCGGGCATCGTGTAGGGCCACGCGACGACCAGATCCGGTGCCAGCGCCACGATGCGCTCCAGGTCGAGCGCGTTGGCGTCGCCGACGCCAGGCAAGCGGCGAGCGTCCGGAGGCCAATCGCTGTGGGCCACGACGCCGACCACCCGTGCTCCGGCGCCGGCCGCGAACAAGAGTTCCGTCGCGTGCGGGGCAAGACTCACGATCCGCTGCGCAGGCTGCGCGAGGATCACGCGCTGTCCCGCATCGTCGGTGACCGCCACCTGCGCCGTCGCCGCGAAGGCGGCAACCATTGCCGCCAGGGCGCCAACTCGTTGCGTCAACACGTATGCGCGCATCACGGCTGCCAGCGCAGGCTCCCGTAAACCGTGGCCCCACCTGTCGCAAAATCGGCGGCCAACTGGTAGTTCTTGTTGAACACGTTGTTGCCGCGCATGAGCAACGACCACCCTCTCGCGAACGGCCACTCGGCCGTGAGATTGACGATGCCGTAGCCGCCCATCTTCACGGTATTCGCCGCATCGTCGTAGCGCAGGGAGGACGCGATGAACTCCAGTCCCAACTGCACTGGCCCGGCCTGTTGCAGCACCTGCACGGCCCCGTGTGTCCGCGCGCGTCGCGGTAGAAGATTCCCGGTGGCGTCGTTCGAGGGATTGGCCAGGTCGATCGAAGCCACCACACGCGTGTCGCGCCAGAACAGATTGAGCCCGAGCGTGGCGCCTTCCAGCGTTGCGCGGTCAACATTTTGGGGCGCGCAGTTGAAGTCCGCGTCGCACGCGAACACGATGAGTTCGCGCACTTGATTGTGATAGCCGATCGCGCGCGCCTCCCACCGCACTTCATTGGCGAGACCCGTCCAATACGCTCCCACTTCCACATTGGCGGCCGTTTCGGGCACGAGGTTGGGGTTGGAGAATCCGGGATAGTAGAGGTCATTAAAGGATGGCGCCCGGAAGCCGGTGCTGGAGCCCAGCGTAAATCGCCAGGCGGGGGACAGGGTATAGCCGAGCGCCAAGCCGCCCGTGGTCTTGCCACCATATTGGGAAGAGTCATCACGCCGAAGATTGGCCTGCAGCGCGAATGCGTCGTGGCGGAGCTGGTAGACCGCAGTGGCCGAATTGGTATCGCGCTGCGTGACCGCGAAGTCGGCATCGGTCGACAGGTGCTCCTCCCGGCGCTCCAGGATTACCCCCAATACCCCCAAGGGCAGCGTCAGATCGTTCTGCCAGAAGTATTGGCGCTGCGTGGTCCTGAACGGGAAATTGCCAAAGTCAGTCTCCGACACGGAGTTGTCACTGCCTTCGCCCACGGTCAGCAACGAAGTCCAGACGTCGTTGATCTTGTTGCGGCTGTTGGCGCTCCATGCCTGCACTGTGGTGATCGTGCGATCGTCGAAGTACGGCGCGCCGCCGTCAGATTGCGCGTTCAAGCGATTGCCGAAGTATTGTGCCGAAAGTTCCTGCCCTGCAGCCCAAGTCCATCCGAGATTGGCCGAGAGATTTTGAGTGTTGAATCCATCGCGGTCCGGGTTGTAACTGAAGTTGTCGGGATTGGTGATGGCATTGAATCCGTCGCTGGTACGGCCTCCGACCTGCAGCGAGTAACGCAGCGAATCGGTCGTTCCGGCAAATCCCGCACTCACCGCGCCGGTGTCGTAGGTGCCGAAACCGGCCGAGAAATTGGGCGTAAAGGTCGACCCGCCCGTGCGCTTGGTGAACACCTGGACGACGCCGCCAATCGCATCGGCGCCATACAGGCTCGATGCCGGGCCGCGCAGGATCTCGATGTGCTCGATCTGGTCGAGCGGTATCGCTTCGAGGCTGGTCGCGCCGGAGGACGCAGAACCCGCCCGCAATCCGTCAATCAGTACCAGCGTCTGCCCGGTGTTGGCCCCGCGCAGATATGCGCCGGAGGTGCTGCCCGGGCCGCCATTCTGGGTCACCTCGACCCCGGGTTGCCGCTGCAGCAACTCGGCAAGGCTCTGCACGCCACTGCGCAGAATCTCATCCTGCCCGATCACTGTAACGTCGGCCAGAACCTGCACGATCGGCTGCGGCATACGCGCAGCCGTGACGACGATCGGGTCGAGCGCGGTGACCGCCGTTGGCGGTGTCGGTTGTGCGCTGCCAGGGGTCGCAGTGCCGAGCGTGCACGCCAAAAGCAGCGCGCACCAGGGCGCGCCGGATGACATCAGAATGGACATCGGTGCTCTCCGCAAATTGCCGCGCATCCCCGCACGGTGGTCAAGCCAAGGAAGCCGGGCCCGAGTCCGTGGTGTCCCGCGGGTCTCGACGCCGGTTGCAGGCCGGTCTCCGGGCTCGCCGGTCTTGTCCGCCCGCCTTCCCGTCCGAGGACAGTGGCGCATGGGGCGGACCACACCTGCTTACCGTTGCGGGGGCAGCCGCGGCTTTCGCGCGAAGGGTCGACAAAACCTGCCAACCGCGCGCGGCACCGCATTCCCGTTTCACCCGCCGCGGAAGGAACCCGCGGCGGACACCTGCTGGGACCAATTGTAGCCCGCCCCGGGCCGCCGCGGCGGCGACGGGCCCCGTGGGCCGCCTGCTATAATTCGCGCCCTTTCACCAGCTCGACTCCCACGGGTTACCCTCCCGCCCCGGAGCCGCGCAGTGGCAAACAAGGCCGTGGCGAAAAAGCTTTTCATCCGCACGTTCGGCTGCCAGATGAACGAGTACGACTCGGACAAGATGGCCGACGTGCTGCACGCGTCCGAAGGACTCACGCGCACGGACCGGCCCGAGGATGCCGACGTGATCCTGTTCAACACGTGCTCCGTGCGCGAAAACGCGCAGGAACGCGTCTTCCACGATCTCGGCCGCATGCGCGAATTGAAGCTAGCGAACCCCGACATCGTCATCGGCGTCGGTGGCTGCGTCGCGTCGCAGGAAGGCGCCGCCATCGTCCGGCGTGCGCCCTATGTCGATATCGTGTTCGGCCCGCAGACCCTGCACCGGCTCCCGCAGCTGATGGCCGCGCGTCGCGCGAGCGGCCGCGCCCAGGTCGACATCTCCTTTCCGGAGATCGAAAAGTTCGACCGACTGCCCCCGCCGAGGGTGGAGGGTCCATCGGCGTTCGTCTCGATCATGGAGGGCTGCAGCAAGTACTGCTCGTTCTGTGTCGTGCCCTATACGCGCGGCGAGGAAGTGTCGCGCCCTTTCGACGACGTGCTGACCGAGATCGCCGACCTGGCCGACCAGGGCGTCATGGAAATCACGCTGCTCGGACAGAACGTGAACGCGTATCGCGGCGCGATGGGCGAGTGCAGGGAAATGAGCGGTCAAGCGGGCGGCGACGTGGCGGACCTGGCGACGCTGCTCGAGTATGTCGTGGAAGTCCCGGGCATCGAGCGCATACGCTTCACGACGTCGCATCCGAAGGAAATGACGCCGCGGCTCATCGACGCGTTCGCGACGATCCCGAAGCTGGCCTCCCACCTGCACCTGCCCGTGCAATCTGGTTCCGACCGCGTCCTCGCGGCGATGAAGCGCGGATACACCGTGCTCGAATACAAGTCGATCGTCCGCCGCGTGCGGGCCGCGCGGCCGGGAATCTCGCTCACGTCCGATTTTATCGTCGGCTTCCCCGGCGAATCCGACGCCGATTTCGCGCAAACGATGAAGCTGGCGGAGGATGTCGGCTTCGACGGCGCATTCAGCTTCCTGTACAGCGGGCGTCCCGGAACGCCTGCCGCCGAGTTGCCGGACGCAACACCGCTCGAAACCAAGCGCGCTCGTCTCGCCGCGTTGCAGGCATTGCTCGACGCGCAGTATCGCGCGCGCAGCGAGGCCATGGTCGGCACGCGCCAGCGCGTGCTGGTCACGGGTCCGTCCGCCCGCGGCGTCCGCGAATTGGCGGCGCGCACGGACAACAACCGCGTCGTAAATTTTGCCGGCGAGGCGACGCGCATCGGCGCATTCGCCGATGTCACCATCACGTCGGCGCAACCGCATTCGCTGCGCGGCGAACTCGTCGCGTGATTTCAGGGGCTCCCATGCTTGGTCGAACCTGCCGCATCGCCATTATTGCCAGCGTTTGCACACTTGCCGCCTGCGCGACGGCACCGGGTGCCCCGGACGCCGTCGTCGCCACCGTCCCTGCCGCAGCGGCCGCCGCGGCGGCCGCGATTCCATCTGCGCAAGCCATTGCCAACGCGCAGCGCCTGGCCGGCGCGCCCGGAAGTACGGCCGTGGCAACTCCGCCATCGACGCTGCGGTCTTTCGCCGACGTCAGCCGCGATGCCAAGGAACTGACGGGACTGTTCCGCGTATGGCAAAAGGACGAGAAGGTCTGTCTGGAGATCGAGCCGGCGCAGTTCGACCAGCCATTCTTCCTTTCTACGTCCCTGGATCAGGGCTTGGGCGAGAACGGCTTCTTTGCCGGATCGATGAGCAGCAGCCTCTCCCGCCGCTATGGTTCGCCGCAGATCGTCGTATTCCGCAAGGTCGGCCCGAACGTCCAGATGATCGCCAGGAACGTGAAGTACACGGCGCAGGCCGGCTCGCCGGAAGCGCGCGCGGTGGCCGCGGGGTTTTCGGACAGCCTGCTGGCGAGCGCAGCCGTCGCATCCCAGCCGCACCCGGAGCGCAAGTCGGTGCTGGTGGAGGCCAATGCGCTTTTCCTGAACGACCTGCCAGGCGCGGCGACGCGCCTGGAGCAATCGTATCGACAGTCGTACGCATTCGATTCCCGCAATTCGTATTTCGCGCAGCTGCGCAGCAAGCCGACGTTCATTTCGCTCAACGTGACCGCGCACTACACGTTGAGCCGCGTCGCCACTCCGCCTCCGGGGCAACTCGCAACGGAGCCGCCTTCCACTGTGCCGGACATTCGCAGCTTGTTCCTGGGCTTCCACTATTCGCTGGCCAAGCTGCCGGACACGCCGATGCCCGCGCGCGTTGCCGACAACCGCATCGGATATTTTTCGACCGAACGCTGGGACTTCACGACCGACGATCGCCGCATTCCGATCAAGCGCTATGTCAACCGCTGGCGGCTGACCAAGAAGGACCCCGGGGCCGCGCTGTCCGAACCAAACGAGCCGATCGTCTACTGGATAGACCACAACGTGCCGGAACGCTATCGCGGCGCGATCCGCGATGGCATATTGGAGTGGAACAAGGCGTTCGAACGTATCGGATTCCAGAACGCGATCAAGGTGGAGATTCAGCCGGAGGACGCTGACTTCAATACTTCCGACATCCGGCATGCGTCGATTCGCTGGATGACCAACACCAAGACCAGCTTCAGCGCGATCGGTCCTTCGGTGGTAGACCCGCGCACCGGCGAGATTCTCGACGCCGACATCGGTATCGACGGCTCCAGTATCCGCGCAATGAAGAGCTACGGCGCGGAAACGATTCCGCTCCGGCCCTCGCTCGCCTCCGGCGTCGACGCGCCGCGCGGCGAAGTGCCTTATTGCACCTATGACGCGGAATCCGCCGAGCACGAGGGATTTGCCATGTCGCTCCTCGAGGCGCGCGGTGCAATGATGCTGGACGGCCCCGAGGCGGAAGCCTTCATCCTGGCGCGGCTGAAGGCGATGACGATGCACGAGGTGGGCCACACGCTGGGCCTGACGCACAATTTTCGCGCCTCGGCAGTGTATACGGAGCGCCAGCTTGCCGATCCCGAGTTCACCCGCCAGAACGGCATCGCCGGCTCGGTGATGGAGTACAACGCGGTCAACCTCGCCCTGGCCGGCGAGAAGCAGGGTGAGTACCACATGTCCACGCTCGGCCCCTATGATTACTGGGCCATCGAGTACGGTTACCGTGAGTTCGCGCCTGAGCAGGAGGCGGCGCAACTTGCCCGAATCACGGAACGCTCGACGGAGCCCTGGCTCGCGTTCATGGCCGACGATACGCTCTACTACAGTGGACTCGATCCGCTGGCGAACACGTTCGACCTGGGGCAGGATCCGCTGGCCTACGCCGACCGCCAGCTGAAACTCGCGCGCGAGCTGTGGCAGCTCACGGAATCGCGTTCCTTGCGGCCCGACGAAACGTATGCGCTTCTGCGGCGGAATTTCTCGCGCGGGTTGTTCGGGGTCCAGCAGAGCGCGACATACGCGGTCAAGTACATCGGCGGTCTCACGCTGCGTTCGGACCATGCCGGCAGCGGCCGCGCGCCGCTCGAACCGGTCGCGGTCGACAAGCAGCGCGCGGCGCTCAAGCTGCTTGCCGGAACGGTCCTCGCCGCCGACAGTTTCCGGTTCCCGCCCTCGTTCCTGCGCCGGCTGTCGGTCAGCGACTTCGACATCGACGATGCGCGCGACCTCGGCGGCAGCGTGCCGCCGGTGGATGTGGCCGTCGACCAGCAGGTGCTGGCCGTTCACCGGGCGGTGCTCGGTCCGCTGCTCGGGCCAGACGTCGCGCAGCGTCTCCTCAACAACGAACTCAAGGTGACGTCCGCCGCGCAGGCGTTGCGTCTCGCGGAACTCTATGCGGCGCTGCACGCTGCCGTCTTCAGCGAGTTGAAAACCGGCAAGGACATTCCCCTCATCCGGCGCAACCTGCAGCGCGACTATGTGTCTCGCGTCGCCGTAGTCCTGCTCCGTCCCAATGCGGCAATGCCCGCCGACGCGCGCGCGTTGCTCCGCGCCGACGCCGTGCTGCTTCATGACGAGCTGACGGCGCGCGCCCGCATGCCGCAGGCATCGCCCGAAACGCGGGCGCATCTCGCGGAAAGCATCGCGGTGCTGGAAGACGCGCTGAAAGCCACGTCGGTGCGCCAGGGAACCTGATGGCGACACGGCCATCCCGCGTCACCGTGGCGCTCGCGCCGCCCGACAACCGTGCGCTCGCCAACCTGTGCGGTCCACTGGACATCAACCTGCGCCAGATCGAAGCCGCGCTCGATGTCGCGATTACCCATCGCGCCGGCGCATTCACGGTGGCCGGAGACAATCCTCAGGCGCAGCGCGCCGCGGAGGCGCTGCAGCGGTTCTACGCGGCTGCGGAAAAGCCCCTTTCCGTGGACGATATCCAGCTCGGTCTGGTCGAAATTGCGACGCAACCGAAGGCGAAGGCGGCGCTGGAGCCCACCGCCGACGGCACGCCGCACTTGCGCACGCGCCGCGCCGACCTGCATGGACGCACGCCGAACCAGGTCGAGTACCTGAAGGACATTCTCGGCCACGACATCACGTTCGGCATCGGACCCGCGGGCACCGGCAAGACCTACCTGGCCGTGGCGTGCGCGGTCGACGCGTTGGAGCGCGATGCCGTCAAGCGCATCGTGCTCGTGCGGCCGGCGGTGGAGGCCGGCGAGAAGCTCGGCTTCCTCCCGGGCGACCTGGCGCAGAAGGTCGACCCCTATCTGCGTCCGCTGTACGACGCGTTGTACGACCTCATGGGCTTCGACAAGGCCGCGCGGCTATTCGAGCATACGACGATAGAGCTGGCGCCGCTCGCGTACATGCGTGGACGAACGCTCAATCACTCGTTCATCATCCTGGACGAGGCGCAGAACACCACTCCCGAACAGATGAAGATGTTCCTGACGCGTATCGGTTTCGGCACCAAGGCCGTGATCACGGGGGACGTCACGCAGACCGACCTGGCACGCGGGCAGAAGAGCGGCCTCGTGGAAGCCGCGCGCGTCCTGGCCGGCGTTCGCGGCATCGCGTTTCGTCACTTCACCAGCGCCGATGTCGTGCGCCATCCGCTGGTGCAGAAGATCATCGACGCCTACGATCGGGACGCGGCGACGGCAAAGTCCGACGACAGGAACCGCGGCTGATGGGCCGCGCCGTTGCCGTGCGCCGGAAGCTGCCGGCGCTTTCGCTTTCGGTGCAATACGCGAGCAACGACGCTGACCTCCCAAGGCGGCCGCAAGTCCGCCGCTGGGTCAGGGCCGCACTTTTCTCCGACGCCACGGTGACGGTGCGCTTCGTCGACGCGATCGAGGGCCGCGCGATCAACGCCGAATTTCGCGGCAAGGACTATGCGACGAACGTGCTCACGTTCGTGTACGATGACGAGCATCCACGCGCCGGCGACGTGGTGCTCTGCGCGCCGGTCGTGCGGCGGGAGGCGGCGGAGCAAGGCAAGCCGCTCGCCGACCATCACGCACACCTGGTTGTCCACGGCATGCTGCACCTGCAGGGATTCGACCACGAACGCCACGCCGACGCCATGGTGATGGAGGCGCGGGAAACCGCGATACTGGCGACTCTCGGGCTTCCCGATCCGTACGCCTGACCCCATGGACGACGACAAGCACGGCGACAAACCGACGCTGCTCGAAAGGCTCTCCGCGCTGCTGATGCGCGAGCCCGAAGACCGCGAGGAACTGGTCGCCATCATGCGCGGCGCGTTCGAACGCAAGCTGGTCGACGGCGATGCGCTGTCGATGATCGAGGGCGTCCTGTCGGTGTCGGAGACGACGGTGCGCGACATCATGATCCCGCGAGCGCAGATGGACTGCGTGTCCATCGACGACGAGCCGTCGGTATTCATCCCGGTTGTCGCGGAAACGCGGCACTCGCGCTTTCCGGTGATCGGCGAGAGCAAGGACGACGTCGTCGGCATCCTGCTCGCCAAGGAACTCCTCAACTACTACGCCAACCCGGAAGGCTTCAATCTCCACGACACTCTGCGGCCCGCCGTGTTCGTGCCGGAAGGCAAGCGCCTCAACGTGCTGCTGCGCGAATTCCGCGCCAACCGCAATCACATCGCGATCGTCGTCGACGAGTACGGCGGGGTGTCGGGCCTGGTGACGATCGAAGACGTGCTGGAACAGATCGTAGGCGACATCGAGGACGAATACGATTTCGACGAGAGCGAGGACAATATCATCGCCGAGTCGCACGGCCGCTTCCGCGTCAAGGCGCAGACCGGGATCGCCGACTTCAACGCGCACTTCGGCAGCGACTTCGCCGACGACGAGTTCGA
>Ga0105248_10008788_pt1 | contig 11093 bp, 9 predicted proteins | sample KBSS34metaG_FD_81524 | JGI IMG/M metagenome (GOLD analysis project Ga0105248, IMG submission 81524) | Switchgrass rhizosphere microbial communities from Kellogg Biological Station, Michigan, USA - KBS S3-4 metaG | ecosystem: Host-associated > Plants > Roots > Rhizosphere > Soil | place...
CGCGAATCGCAAACTGATCGAACGCAGTGAGAAACACGACTGCCGGCATGCGCTCGACCGTTCGACGTTTGATCACTTCAAAACCGTCGATTCCGGGCATTTGAACGTCGAGAAAGATCACGTCAGGCGCGGACGTGTCGAGAGCCGCGAGCACTTCGGCGCCGTTGCGACATTCTCCGGCCACTGCAAACTCCGGAAACGCAGCGAGCAGTTGCCGCACACCACGGCGCGCCGCAGGTTCGTCGTCGGCAATCAACGCTTTCCATCTAGCCTGTTTCACCGTTCGGCTCCGGCCCCATTTCGCGATAAGGAAAACGCAGGGTTGCGATTGTACCGCCTTCCGGTCGCGGCGCGATTTCGAGTGCGGCTCGTGGGCCGTAGAGCGCACGAAGACGCTCGCGCGTGTTCTCGATGCCGTGACCCGGCGGCGGTGTGATTTGCGGATCGATACCGACGCCGTCGTCAACAACCGAGATGCGCAGGAATTCACCTTCGCGTTCGGCGGTAACGATCAGTAGACCCGCATCAGGATGACGTGCGATGCCGTGGCGAATCGCATTCTCGACAAGATGTTGCAACGCAAAACTCGGCACGGCCGCCGAGAGCAACGCATCGGGAATCGTGAACTGCGGTCTCAAACGATCGGAGAAACGTGCCTGCTCGATTGCGACGTACTGCCGCACCAGCTCCAGCTCCTCGCCAAGCGTCACTTCATTTGCACGATGACGCGTGAGCGTGCGACGCAACAGTTCGCTCAAATGTTCGACGATCTGCACCGCGCCCGTGCGATCGTCGTCACGCACGAGCACCGCGATCGTGTTCAGAGTGTTGAATAGAAAATGCGGGTTGAGTTGCGCTTGTAACGCCGCAAAGCGCGCGCTCGAAAGCTGTTCGGAGAGCCGCGCAACCTGCACTTCGCGCTCGCGCGCCTCGACGAAGTAACGCGTCGCGTGTTCGATGCCGACCATGCAGAGATAAACCGCCACGCCGAACGGCAACGTGATAAAGATCCAGCTCAGCCACTCCACCGCGACCTGCGTCACACTTTGCATCAGTTGCGGCGCGAAAATTCGTATCAGCACGAGCCGCAACAACTGACCCACCGTGGCCCATGCCACACAAAACATGACCGCCATGAACAAGTGGAGCAACACACGCCATACGAGATGCGATCGCGCGAGTGGCCAGCGTTTGGAAACTGCAAACACGCCCGGGGTGAGAAATGCGTAAAGCAGCCAGTCACCAAATTCAAACAGCAGCTCGCGGGCGGTCGCCGGCTCCCAACCTTGCAGCCGCGCCTGTGCGAGGCGATTGATGACCGCGAAAACCGCCGGCACTATCCAGGCCGCCGACACGATCATCCAGGCACGCAAGCGTGGCATTCGCACCGCATCACAGTAGCGCTGGTCCAGCACGCGCGCAACACCAATCAGCCGCACGTCCAGCCGTTCACGTCACCGGAAACGCCGCTCACGTATTAATCGTTGTCGTTCGCGGTTGAGCGAATTAGGATGCGCGTTCGGAGGAAACAGTCATGACTTTCAAAGCTCTTGTTCTCGTCGTGTTGCTTCTTGCGCCGGCGACAGTCGCGTTCAGCCAAACCGATCGCGCCGCCGATGCTGCCGCCATTCGCGCGCACATCGGAAGCATCTTTCAGGCGTTCATCGACGGCGACGTCGAGAAGATCTTCGCGACGCACTCCGAAGATTGGCGCGGTCTTTTGGAAGGCACGAGCACGCCGATCAAAGGCATCGACGAATACATGCGCGCAAACGGCTTCGACTGGCCCAGGCCGAAAGACGCGCCTAAAAACACGCCTTACTATCCCGCGGGAACGACGTACAAGATGGACGACTTCGACGTTTACTTTTACGGTCCGGAACTCGCAGTGGCGTCGTTCTTAGGTGAGTTTCAGCGGAGCGGGCTGACGTTGCGCCGTTTTCGCATCATGGATGTTTACGCCAAGCGTAACGGAAACTGGATCCAGGTCGCGTCGCACACGGTCGTCGATCCCGAATGGCGTGCCGAGCAGATGGCCAAACCGATGAACATCACGCCCGAGATTCGACAACGAATACTCACCGCGCGTGAAGCCGTGTGGAAGGCGTGGTTCACAAACGATCGCGCCGCGCTCGAGAAGTTGATCCCGGAAGAAGTGATCGCCATCGGCGACAGCGGCGAGGGTTGGTCGGATCGCGCAGCGGTGCTCGCGGACGCGAAGGGGTTTGTCGAAAGCGGCGGCAAGCTCGTACGGCTTGAGTTTCCGAAGACCGAGATCCAGGTTTACGGCAACACCGTGCTCGTTTACACGACTTACGTTTACGAAGTCGAAATCAACGGAAAACGAAACACCTCCAGCGGGCGCGCGACCGAGATGTTTGTTCGCCGCGGCGACACACTCGTCAACGTCGGCTGGCACATGGACTCGGCAAAGTAAATCACTCGAATCGCAGCGCCACCAACGGATCGACCTTCGCGGCGCGGCGGGCGGGAATGTAACACGCAGCGAGGGCGACACCGACGAGAACAAGCGCGACCGTTGCGTAAGTGAGCGTATCAGTCGGCGTCACGCCGAAGAGCAACGTCGTCAAAAGGCGTGACAACATAAACGCGCCGGCGAGTCCGACAAGCACGCCGATCACCACGAGCTTCAAGCCGTCGCGCACGATTAGCCTGAGCACGTCGGTGGTCTGCGCGCCGAGCGCCATGCGGATTCCGACTTCGCGCGTGCGTTGCGCCACCGAGTAAGAAATCACGCCGTAGATTCCGACCGCCGCGAGGATTAGCGCGAGCGTCGCAAACTCTGACAATAAAATCATCGAGAAGCGACGCGCCGCGACCGAGCGCGACAGGGCCTGCTCCATCGTGCGAACGTTGAATACTGCCTGATCCTTGTCGAGCGCCGCGATCTGACCGCGCACCGATTGGGCCAGGCTGAGCGGATCGACTGTGGTTCGCGCCAGCAGGTTTACGCGCCGCACGAATCGCGGCAGGCGGTCCACCGGAATCTGATTGAACGCCGTGTAGATTTCTCCCCGCTCGGCGCTTCGTCCTTCGAGATTCGTGTGTTCGACGTGACGCACGATGCCGACGATCTCGCGGTACTCCGTGTTTGAGCCTGCTTGCCGCAAACGTTTGCCCAACGGATCCTGATTCGGAAAATACTGGCGCGCGAAGACTTCGTCGATGAGTGCGACGGGCGTGGTGCCCGGCGTGTCGTGTGCAGAAAACGTGCGCCCGCGCATTACGGTGATTTGCAGAGTCTCGAGGTAATCAGGACTGACGATGTAGAGAATACCGTTTGGTTCCTTGCCGGGTTCCGCCGGCGCTTGTCCTTCTATGACGAAAGCAGGCTGGTTTGCGCTTTCGAACGGGAGTCCATTCGAGATCGCTACTGACTGTACACCGGGCGTTTGCCTGACGCGCTGCTGTAATTGGTCCAGGAAGTTTGCGACTCGTGGACCTTCGTCGGGATTTGCGTTCACAGCGATCTGCATCGCGAGCAGGTTCTCGGGGTTGAAACCGGGATCCACCTGCATCAAACGCCAGAAGCTCTTCACCAATAAACCCGCGCCGATCAAAAGAACAAGCGTTAGGGCGACTTCAGTAACGACGAGGATCTTGCCGGTGCGATTGTGACCGGGCGATGAGTTGCGCTCGCCTTCTTTCAGTGTTTCGGTCAACGCGGGTTTTGAAGTCTGTAACGCCGGCGCGAGGCCAAACAGCACGCCGGTAAGAAGCGAAGCGGCTAACGTGAAGACGAGCACCGGCGCGTCGGTGGTGATTTCGCGAATGCGCGGAATGTCTTCCGGAAGATACGAACATAGCAGACTCGTTCCCACGAGCGCGAGTATCAGACCTGCGACACCTGCGGCAATCGCGAGCAACACGCTTTCAGTGAAGAGCTGGCGCAGGATACGACGGCGGCCGGCGCCGAGTGCGGTACGAATGGCGATCTCTTTCTGGCGTCGCGTCGAACGCGCGAGCAGAAGGTTTGCCACGTTCGCACAGGCGATCAGCAGCACCAGTCCGACGGCGCCGAGCAACGTCAACAACGTCGGGCGAATGTCGCCGACCGTAGCTTCGCGCAGAGAATCGAGCCGCACGCGGTGTCCGTTGTTGCTCTCGGGATACTGTTGTTCGAGACGGGCGGCGATCGTGTTTAGTTCCGCATTCGCGGCCTCGACTGACACGCCCGGTTTGATTCGCGCGACTGTTTCGATGCCCGGATCTCTTCCGCGTGCAGCGTAGCGTTCTGCCTGTGAGCTGATCGGCACCGTCACATCAGCGTCGGGACCGTATTGAAATTCCGCGGGCGTGATGCCGATGACCGTGAAGCTCTGGCGATTCAGAGTGAGTTGGCTGCCGATGATCTTTTGATCGCCGCCGAATCTGCGTTGCCAAAGGGCGTGACTCAGAATGACGGTGGGAGCTGCGCCGGGACGATCGTCTTCGGCGACGAAATCGCGGCCGGCGATCGGGTTGACGCCCAGGGTCGAAAGGAAGTTTGCGGAGACAAGCCGTCCTTGCAGGCGTTCGCTCTCGCCTGCGCCGGTGAGATTGAAACTGTCGCGATGTCGCACCGCGGCGATGTTCTCGAAAGTCGTACTCTGGTTTCGCCAGTCGACGAAGTTTGGATACGAAACTCCGATTGGACGCTCGGAAACCGTTTCGGTGAGCAACACGAGTCGATCCGCGTTCGCGTACGGCAAAGGTCTGAGCAACACGGCGTTGATGACGCTGAAGATCGCCGTGTTGGCGCCGATGCCGAGTGCGAGCGTGAGCACCGCCACGAAGGTGAAGCCCGGATGTTTGCGCAAGCTCCGCACGGCGTAACGCGCGTCCTGTGCGAGATCTTCGAGGAGACGTCCGTGTCTGACCTCGCGTACGCTTTCCTTGATTTGTTCGACGCCGCCGAGTTCGACGAGTGCGGCGCGACGGGCGTCTTCCGGCGAGAGGCCTTGTTTGATTTTGGTTTCGGTCAACAGGTCGAGGTGAGCACGAATCTCTTCGTTCAGTTCGTGGTCTACGTCTTCCTTGTTGAAGAGATTGCGCCGGAGACTTTTGACGCGGGGCAGGAACGGCATGAGCTCTTCCTTTCTAGGTTGCTTCGAGCGCACTGCTGATTGCCACCGAGATACGTTGCCAGGCGTCAGTCTCGATTTTGAGTTGGCGTTGTCCGGCTTTGGTCAGGCGGTAATACTTCGCGCGGCGGTTATTTTCTGATTCGCCCCAGCTCGACTTGAGCCAGCCGGCTTCTTCGAGGCGATGCAGGGCAGGGAAGAGCGAGCCGGGTTTGACCTGAAACGTACCCTGCGTGATCTGCTTGATACGGTCGGACACGCCGAGGCCGTGCAGCGGTCCGAGTGCGAGCGACTTGAGCACGAGCAGATCGAGCGTGCCCTGCAGGAGATCGTTCTTCTTGTCTTTCATCCGGGCTCCTATCGATGTTCGATACGAGATACTAGCCGCAGCTCGTATAGACTGTCAACAGGAGCCCCTGGTCCGGTTAGCCAACGCCTTCGGCGTTGCGTTATGTGTGGGCGAGAACGAACCCAGGGTTGAAGCAACCCTGGGCTGGAACTGGCGAACGCCTTCGGCGTTGGCAGTTGCAACGCTATCGAGTAGTCAGTGAACCGAGTAGTCAGCAAGCCGAGTAGTCAGTGAACCGAGTAGTCAGTGAACCGAGCAGTCAGTGGACCGAGTAGTCAGTGAACCGAGTAGTCAGTGAACCGAGTAGTCAGTGGACCGAGTAGTCAGTGGACCGAGTAGTCAGTGGACCGAGTAGTCAGTGAACCGAGTAGTCAGTGAACCGAGTAGTCAGTAAGCCGAGTAGTCAGTGAACCGAATAGTTAGTAAGCCGAGTAGTCAGTAAGCCGAGTAGTCAGTGAACCGAGTAGTCAGTGAACCGAGTAGTCAGTAAGCCGAGTAGTCAGTGAACCGAGTAGTCAGTAAATGTTTCCGCCCGCTTGAGTCGATGTCACTGAGCCGTTGTTGACGTTCAGCGTGTAGGCGACTCCGCCGGTGCCGGTCCAGGTGGAGAAGTTGAACGTTCCGCCTTGCGGAAGTTTGTAGACGCCGATGTTCAGATACGTCAGCGGCGTTTTATCTGCGAGCACCTGCGCGGGGCCAGGCGCCTGGAGAAAGTAGGCGGCGCCTATTCCTACCATCGTCGCGGCGCCGGTTGGCAACACGAGCAGCGCGGTCTCTTCGTCTATGCCGATGCCGCGCGGTTGCGCGGCCCAACCGTTGTTAACAATCCGTGCGAGAAAGACAAGCGACCGTCCCATGCGATCGCGCGTCACAAAGTGCGAATCGTAGAGCTTCCCAACGCCCAACACTGACTGAAACAGATCGCGCTCGAGCGTGACATAACGATGAAACGGATTCGCGAGCGCCTGGCTCGACGTAACTGAACCGAGCGCGCCGGTGTAAATAAACTGGCTCAGCACTGCAAGTCCGGCACTCGTGCCGCCGACCGGCGCTTGTTTGGAGTTCAACAAAAAATTGACGCCGGTCTCGACCGCGGTGCCTCGCCAGAGCGCGGTATAGGTCGACTGATCTCCGCCTGCGATCCAGAGCGCTTCAGCGTTTTGGATGTGACTGCTAACGTAAGCGGAGTTTGCGCCGGTGACACTCGTGATGATGATCGTCTCCACGGAATCCATTTGCGGGCAGAGCTGCTGGATGTAAGGATTGTACGCGTCGGTGCCGGTGGTCCTGATCACGACGAAGTCGCCGCCGCCGGCGCGTTGGCACATCCATTGAAACGCGGCGTCGACGTCAGAGCCGCCGCCCATCAGCACGAGTCCGGGGCTGAGATTTTGCGATGGTTGCGCGTCAGCCGCGTTGCCGACAATGAAAGCCTGAAAGCCCGTCTTGGGCGCGGCGCAAACAGACGCAGCGAGAAGACAGACGGCGAAAGCTGTTACAGTCGAAGTGCGGATGACACGAAGAGCTGGTGCGACGAAGCGAGTCGGCATGGTGAGTTCCTCCTGAAAGATTATGAGCAGAGCTGGCAGCGAGAGTTATAACAAATCTTCTCTTGACAAGTCGACATCTAAGCGTATTATTGACGCTAAGGATAGCGTCAAGGAGACGTTATCAGAAAGATTGAGGCGGCGGAAGCCGAGACGATGGTGTTCAAGTACGAGTACGAAAGACCGGGTCTGACTGTCGATTGCGTGATCTTCGGACTGGATCTCGACGAGGAGACGCTGAAGGTCATGCTGATCGAACGAGACGTCGAGCCTTACGAGGGTGTGTGGGCGATTCCCGGCGGCTTTGTGCGTCGAGGCGAAACGCTGATCGCGGCCGCCATGCGCGAGCTGGAAGAAGAAACCGGCATCGCGGGCGTCTTTCTGGAACAGCTCTACACCTTCGGCGATCCCGATCGCGATCCGCGCGGCTGGGTCGTGAGTGTCGGTTACTACGCCCTCGTATCACCCGAAAAGCATCACGTACACGCGACGACCGATGCGCGCCAGGCGAAGTGGTTCCCCGTTACATCGCTGCCCGCGCTCGCTTTCGATCACGAAAAAATACTCGCCACCGCCCTCGAAAGGATCAGGGGCAAGCTGACCTACGCGCCCATCGGTTTCGAATTGCTGCCGCAGAAGTTCACTATCAAGCAACTGCAAAAGCTCTACGAGATCGTCCTCGGCCGCAAGCTGGACAACCGCAATTTCCGCAAGAAGATCTTTGCGATGGACGTTTTGCGGGAACTGGGCGAGATGCAAAAGGGCGTGCCGCACCGCGCGGCGCGTCTCTACAAGTTTGATGAACGCAAATACAGGCAATTGATCAAGCGCGGCTTGAATTTCGAGCTGTGAAATTTTTTTGCCTGGAATAGTTAGCGTCAAAACGACGCTAAGTAACTGGAAGGAGAATTGAAGATGAGCAAGAGAATCGAATTGCTGGTTATCGACCCCCAGGTGGACTTTTGCGATCCGAAGCGCGGCGCCTTGTACGTCCCCGGCGCCGAACGCGACATGGAGCGCCTGGCAAAAATGATCAGGCGTCTCAAAGACAAACTGGACGACGTACACGTCACGCTCGACTCGCATCACTACATTCACATCGCGCACCCGATCTTCTGGCGCGACTCGCATGGCAACCATCCCGCGGTGTTCACGCGCATCAGCCGCACCGATGTGGAAGAAGGCGTTTGGACGCCGACCGTTCCGGGCTTGTACCGGCGCGCGCTCGATTACGTCTGCAAGCTCGAACAGAACGGTCGCTACGAATTAACGATCTGGCCGCCGCACTGCCTCATCGGTTCTCCTGGTCACACTGTTTTTCCGCAGCTCTTCGAGGCGCTGACCGAGTGGGAGACGCGCTTCGCTTTCGTCGATTACGTGACCAAAGGCAGCAACATTCTGACCGAACACTATTCCGCGGTGCAGGCCGACGTTCCGGATGCCGCCGACGCTTCGACGCAGATCAACACGCGCCTGATTCAGACGTTGGAGAACGCCGACGTCGTGCTGATCGCGGGTGAAGCACGCACTCACTGTCTCGCGAACACGGTGCGCGACATCGCCAACAGCTTCGGTGATGACTCGTTTGTCTCGAAACTCGCCCTCCTCACCGACGCGTCGAGCGACATACCCGGTTTCGAGAATCACGCGCAGAATTTCATGAACGAGATGACGAGCAGAGGAATGCAACTGACAACCACGACCGAGTTTCTTGCGTAAAGAAAGGAGCTGAAATGCCGATACTCAACGATACACAATTGGACCAGGTAGCTCTTCCAAACAGTCACTACGGCTACTCGGCGACGCGTCTCGAAGACCTGGGCGCGACGGAATATACGATCGCGACCATCGTCGCCGACATCAGTGGCAGCACCGCGTTTTTCATCAGCGACATGGAAGCGGCGATCGCCAGAATCGTGCAGGCGTGCAAGTTTAGTCCGCGGGCCGACAACCTCCTGCTGCGGCTGGTCGCATTCGATCATCTGCTGAGCGAGTTGCACGGCTTCAAGCTGCTCGAGAACTGCCATCTCGCTGACTACGGCGGTTGTCTCAGCGCCGGTGGATCAACCGCTCTTTACGACGCGACAGAAAATGCGGTTGTCTCGACGACGAGCTACGCGCAACAGCTCGCGGCCGGTGATTTTTCGGCAAACGCGATCGTGTTTGTGATCACCGACGGCATGGACAACGCGTCGAAGACTCCCGCGCGGCTTGTGAAAAACGCGTTCGCGAAAGCGATCCGGAGCGAAGCCCTCGAGTCGATCGTGTCCGTGTTGATTGGCGTGAACGTGCAGGACGCGCAAGTCAGCCGTTACTTGAAAATGTTTCATGGCGAGGCGGGCTTTACGCAGTACGTCGAGCTTGATAACGCCGACGCGAAGACACTGGCGCGCCTGGCGGAGTTTGTGTCGCGAAGCATCAGCGCGCAATCGCAGGCGCTGGGAACGGGTGGAGCGTCGCAGCCGCTAGTGTTTTAGGGGTCTACGATGAACGCAGATGGTGTTTTCAGTATTGGAGCGACTCACGCCGTGTGTCAGGACTATGTGATTGCCGGCAACGGCGCGGGTTCGTGCGGCTCACGCGATGCTGGTCCATACGTGATCTTGTCAGACGGGTGCTCGTCGTCTCCCGACACGGACATCGGAGCGCGCTTGCTCGTCAGGGCGATGGACCAGATTTGGATTGGAGCTCCAAACGAGAAGCTTGAGGAATTGCATCGCGAGGCGGCGCGAACCGCACTTGGCTGGGCGGAGCTGATCGGCGTGCCCGCGGAAGCGGTGGACGCGACGTTGCTGAGCGCGCACGTGAGGGGAGACGAGTTGATCGTGGCGTGTTCGGGCGACGGCGTGATCGTGCTGGAGTCGCGCGCCGGTGTTTTGGACGTTTACGCGATCTCGAGTCCGTCGGGTTATCCGTTTTATCCGGCGTACGTGCATCAACCAGAACGGCTCGCGGAAATGATCGATAACCGACGTTCCATCAAAGAGCTGAAACACTTCCGGCGCGATTCGGCGCAAGCGGAGTTCGCATTGGTCGCCGTGACGACGAGTGAATCGCTCACGGAAGTATTCACGCGCAATGTGGTCGATTACAAATACGTGGGCGTCGCTTCCGACGGGCTCAATTCGTTTTTCCGCACGCAGCCTTCGCCGCACGGCAAAAGACTTGAACCAGTTTGCCTCGTCGACGTGCTCAGTCAGTTCTGGTCATTCAAGAATTCTCACGGTGCTTTCGTCGAGCGTCGCGTGAAGAAGTTTAAGAAAGATGCGGAGGCACGAAGCTGGGATCACGCCGACGATCTCTCTCTCGGCGTGATCCATTTGGGAGACGCGCATGTTCGGCAAAACTGACATTCTCGGTCTCAAGACCTACTGGAAACATGACGACGCGCGACATCGCTACTTCGTTCGCGGCAAAGGCCAGTTGCAGTTGGGAAGGACGGAGTTCAAGGCGCAGGGCGGGGAAGGCTCGGTATACGTCAAGGGCGCAAACGCTTACAAGATCTACACCGATCCCTCACGTTGCATTTCCCCTTTGAAGATCAATGAGCTCGCCGTTCTGGTCCAACCGAACATCATTCGCCCGTTAGAATTGATACTCGACGGAAGAAACACGCCCGTCGGTTACTCGATGCGTTACGTCGGCCAGGCGCATTCGTTGTGTCAACTCTTTCCCAGGGCTTTCCGGCATCGCAACAATATCACTCCCGAGCTCACGCTTCGTTTGGTGCGCCAGTTACAAACAGGGGTGTCACACGTTCACAGCCGCGGGATTCTGATCGTCGACTTGAACGAGTTGAACTTCCTGGTTTCGTCCGACTTCAAGGAACTCTTTTTCATCGACGTCGATAGCTATCAAACGCCGTCGTTCCCGGCGACTGTGTTGATGGAGAGCGTGAGAGATCGACACGCGAAAACTTTCACCACCGATTCCGATTGGTTTTCGTTTGCAGTGGTTTCGTTTCAGATGTTCGCCGGCATTCATCCGTTCAAAGGAACGTATCCGCCGTTTCAGCACCTCGCCGACAATTCCCTGAAACTGCATGAGCGGATGCGCGCGAATATCTCGGTGCTGCATTCGGGCGTGACGGTGCCGGCCGCGTGTCTTCCGTTC
>Ga0105248_10008790_pt1 | contig 11092 bp, 11 predicted proteins | sample KBSS34metaG_FD_81524 | JGI IMG/M metagenome (GOLD analysis project Ga0105248, IMG submission 81524) | Switchgrass rhizosphere microbial communities from Kellogg Biological Station, Michigan, USA - KBS S3-4 metaG | ecosystem: Host-associated > Plants > Roots > Rhizosphere > Soil | place...
CTCAGCCCACGGACCATCGAATGGCACCTTTCCAGGATCTTCTCCAAGCTCGGCATAGCGTCCCGTCGAGAGCTGCTGGGAGCGAAACTCGACGCCTGATCACCGGCGGCGTCCGGCGCAGGACCGGCGTGCGGCTCAGGAACTACAGGCGCTGCCTGCGGCGTTCGGTCTAAGTCGCCACCGGCTGAGGAAGGCGCGTCGTGCTTGGTTGACGTCGTCGGGGGTGGGTCCAAACGACAGTGTCGGCAGCCGCTCGGCGGTGGCACTGCGGGTCATTTCACGCATCGCCTCGGTCGGGGAGGCGCCGGAAGCGTTTAGGTCGGCCGGCAGCCAGCGATGTCGTGGGAACGCGACCGCCGAGTCCGGTCCAAGCCCCGCAATCGGCCCAGGGACATCACGGGCGCGACGCGACGGGGTACGGCGTCACGATTGAAGACGCACATCGCTGCACGACTTCACCCGAGGTGACAGATGAATCGGAAAAGCCACAACAATACGCAGTTCTCGAGGTGCGGGCGTTGCGCGTGACTATCAATCACCGCGTCACGACTATCAATCATGGCGATGCAAAGCCAGGAGAAGCAGCCATAGCGTGATCACACGAGTGCAGGTACAGATGCTTTGGTCGTTGACCGGCGTTCGGCGTGACCTTGTTTTTTCATTTCTGCTGACCGGTGGCTCGGTGACTACGACGTCGTTGCTGCCGCTTCGCGAAGAGGCGGGAGAGTGATATGAGAGCGATTGGGAGTGTCCCGGACGAGCCAACAGCGGCATCCGTCTGGCAGTGCGTGGCGGGATCCACGATCGACGATCATCTGCTTGAGTGGCCGCCGGACGTTTTCGCATTGACGGAGACCCTCCTTGAGCGTTCGGAAGCGTATCGCTTCGCGCTGTCGCCGCCGGAAGATGGGGAATGGCCACCGTCTGAAGTTCCCCGGTGGCCGGATGCGGTAGTGGAGGCGGGTCGCCGGTGGAGCAGGTGGGCCGAAGATCGGCACGGGCCGATCCCCGATCTGTTAGCTGGGGAGTGGAAGATCCTGCGCGATGCGATTGACGGCCCATTCACGGATCTCCGTCAGGCTGCTGACTGGCGCCTGTGCTCAGCGCTACTGACGCTGCATGCGATTGCCGACGAGGCCTGCGCCGGGTTGGGTGTCGCCCTCGACGCCTCCCATGAAGACGGTGTCAGATATCGTGTCCGTGGTCGGGAACTGCTGGCCCGGACCGGGTCCTTGGCTCGCATTCCGGCCCACCGCCTCCGGGTGCTACCCAAGATCCGTACCGCCGATGGTGGGAGCTCCGTGCGCGCCCTCTCTCGGTACGCATCAGTGCACAGTCCCGGCGTTGAGCTGCAATGGCACAAGGTGCCTAGTCGCCCTCAGGGCACGCCTCTCTACGACAAAGGGGTCAACTATCTGCTCCTGCCCTGGCCGTTACGGGTTCGGGAATCAGACTTTCGCCCCCGACCGGAGTCGGTGCAGCGGCTCGCAAGCGAGACGTTCGGCTACTTCGAGTTCGTGCCGTCGGAAGGGCTTGATCTTGACCTGGTGGATCGGATGCTTGTCGCCGCCTTGGACGAGGTTCCCTCTGTCCGCGTTGTGGTGCTGCCCGAAAGCGCCGTAGACCGCGACGAAATTGATGATCTCGAAGCGCTGCTGGCTCGACACGGAGTGGTCGGGCTTATCACCGGGGTCCGCGCGCGTCCGGATCGGCCGGGCCAGTTCCCTGGCAACTGGGTGCATCTCGGCCTGTGGACGGGGGAGCAGTGGGTTCACATCAAGCAGAGCAAGCATCACCGCTGGTCGCTAGACGAATCGCAAATCCATCAGTACCACCTGGGCGGAGCCCTGCATCCTCACGTCCGCTGGTGGGAAGCGATGGAGGTGCCCCAACGTTCACTTCAGCTCATCGAGGTTGGTGAAGGGGCGACAGTGGTCTCGCTCGTGTGCGAGGACCTAGCCCAGATCGACCACGTCGCCGACATGATCCGTTCGGTTGGCCCGACGATCGTCGTCACGCCGCTTCTGGATGGGCCGCAGCTGAGCGCGCGCTGGTCTGCGCGGTACGCCAGCGTGCTCGCCGATGATCCCGGTTCGGCTGTGCTGACCTTGACGTCGTACGGAATGGTGCAGCGCTCGCGTCCGCCCGGACGGAACTCCTCGGCCGTGGTGGCGCTATGGAAGAACCCGGGCAAGGGGATCCGGGAGATCAGTCTTGAGGCCGGTGCTCAAGGCATTCTGCTTTCAGCAAGCACAGATCGGGCGATGAGGCGCACTGCGGACGGGCGTTGGCCCGTCGACAACGGCAGCGAATTGTTCGACATCAGCGTCTACCAGGTCCGGGCCGCGAAAACCGGTTCCGGGCTGGCTTACCAGCGCACTGGGTCGAGCGCCCCACCCATGCTGGACACCAGCGAACTAACCATTCTCAGCTGCTGGGCCGAGGCGGTCGCCGACGCGCTCGCATTCGCGCCGGAGCAACTTGAGGCGGTCCGGGCCGACGCGCTCGCCGATGCGCCATGGCGAGCCGAGCTAGGCCTACCTAAGCCATCCGGGGAGCTGAACCAGGCGATCAGCCGCATGTTCCGCGAAGCTCGAACGGCGATGGACACGGGCCGTGAGCCTCCGTTGGACGCGGTCATTCTGGCGGTGCGGGCCACTCACGTCGGCAGCCCGGGGCTCGACCAGCTGGTTTGCCGAGTGCTGCGATCAGCGGTCGAGCAGCGCCGCAATCGAAGGCCCACGGTCGGCGAAGCCTTGCCCTCAACCGACGAGCGGCCGGTTCGGCCAGCAGAGTTGCCACCTCAAAACGAACGAGCCGGCTGACTCGTGAAGGAGATACCTCGATGAAATTCAGCATCTGGCTACCAACGGGCGTGCTTCATGACTTTTCCGGCTACGCTGATCCGGTCCAGGCCTATGAGGCGCTCGCCGAACTTGCCTACGCTGCTGACGACACCCCATTTGACACGGTGTGGACGGCTGATCATTTCGAGCCGTACCCGGCTACCCCGGATTTTGTCTTCGAGAGCTGGACGACGCTAGCCGCGTTGGCCCGCGACACGAACCGTGTACGTATCGGGCAGATGGTCACTGGCAATGGCTACCGCAATCCAGCGCTGCAAGCGAAGATGGCCTCGACTCTCGACGTGTTGTCACGCGGCCGCTTTCGGTTCGGCATTGGTGCCGGAAACTACGAAGACGAATATCGCGATTACGGATACGAATTCCCCGACGGCGCTCAGCGGGTGCATCAGCTACACGAAGCGGTGCAGATCATTCTGTCGATGTGGACAAACACAGAGACAACGTTTCACGGCGACTTCTATCGGCTCCGGCACGCGCTCAACGATCCTAAAGGGGTCCAGAAGCCTCACGTGCCGTTGTTGATCGGCGGCGGCGGCGAAAAAGGCACCTTGAGGCTGGTGGCCGAGTATGGTGACGCGTGCAACGTCGTGGCATCGCCGAGCGAACTCGCCCGGAAGTACGGCCTCCTGAAGGAGCACTGTGCGCACGTCGGCCGCGACTACAACTCCATCACGCTTACCTCCATGTCGTACTGCATCATCGGCGACAGCGACGAAGAAGCGCGGGCGGCAATACCAGCCTGGGCATCAGTAGTAGTTTTTCCAGGAGATATCGGCTCATACGGGCTGATCGGTACGCCGGAGACGATTCGCGAACGCATCGCAGCCTATGCAGACGCCGGCGTTCAGGAGCTCGTCCTGCGCTTCCACGAGCCCTTTACGACCGATATCGTCCGCCGGTTCGCGAGTGAGTTCGCCCTGACCACGCCAAAATTCGCGGTGCCCGCTCTGGCTTAGCCGCACCTGACGGACTCAACGCTTTTGGCAGTATTCGCAAATCTCAAGTAAGGAAGGGATCATGCTGAAGGTACAAGCGCCCGACGAGCCCGTTACGGACCGTCGTCGTTATGGCCCGTTCACCCGTGCGGTGCAGCGGGTCGGTCAGGCTCGGTCGTTCACGGCGGTAGTGAGATATGCCGGGTCCGAACTCGACCGACTTGTATACCGGGCCAGTCGCGGTCGGATCACCTTGTCCGGGCCGAGCCTGCCGATGATGTTGTTGACCACACGGGATCGCAAGACCGGCGAACCCCGAACCGTGCCGGTCTTCTACCTGCGGGATGGGCACAATCTCGTGGCTACCGACGAGGACTTCGAGTCGGTGGGGGGCGGCGGTTGGCCGGCCAATCTGCGCGCGGACCCACAGGTCACGATTCAGATCGGGTCCACGCTCACCAGTTATCGCGCCCGGCCGGCTACCGCAGAGGAGACTGACCGTACGATGCAGCAGCTGCTGTACATCTGGCCGGCCTACGACACCTACCTGCAGCGAAGCGACACCCGCCAGGTGATTGTCTTCGAGCCCCTACACGGCTCTGTCCACCGACCTTCGGCAGCCGGCATCGAGTGGCTGCGTCCTGAGGTTGGGGGACTGGACGAGGGCCAAGCTCACGCGAGTGGCTACTAGGAGCATGCCGCGAATCAGGGGTGAGCGCGCCGCATGAGCGTGGCTGTGGTCGGCCGGCGTGACTCCGACCTGCTTCGCGCCCTCAACGACAAGTACGCCCGTGCCCTGTGGTCCTACGTCGTCCGCCTCAACGGCGGCGACCGAGTCAAGGCGCAGGACGTCGTGCAGGAAACCATGCTCCGCGCCTGGCGTAACCGCGCCGTACTGGAACCGGCCGGCGGCTCTCAGCGCGGCTGGTTGTTTGCCGTGGCCCGGCACATCGTCATCGACGAATCGCGCTCGAGACGCAGGCACTCGGAACTGGTTACCGACCAGGTTTCCGAGCAGCCGGTCGAGGACGCCGCAGAACAAATCGTCGACCGCCAGCTCGTATTGGCCGCCGTCCGTACGCTGTCGACCGAGCACCAGGAGGTACTACTCGAGTGCTACTTCCGCGGCGCCTCCATCGCGCAGGCCGCCCAGACTCTCGGCGTGCCTCCCGGCACGATCAAATCCCGCACCCACTACGCGCTGCATGCGCTGCGACGAGCACTCGACGAGGTTGGCGGCCTCGCGGCGTGACAACCCGGCCGTTCGACCACGACCACACCGCCTGCGAGATTCCTGCGACATTGCGACTTGGGGCTAGGAGCCCGCCCGCCCCCGTACCGCCCACGCTCTCGCCACCAACCTGATCGAACCGTCTTGATCGATCGGCAGCATCGAACGGATCCGCTCGCTCAGTATGGCCCGGCGTCCCTCGTCCAGCGACATGGCGTAGCCCGGAGCCGGAGCTTGCCCGCCCAGGAACGGACTCCAGAAGTCGTCAAAGTCTCGAAAGATCGTGGGTACATCGATCGCCCGTGACGAGATCTCGGTCATACCGGCCTCGCGCCACAACGCTTCCAGGCGTTCCGGCCGACAGATCGGAAACCGCACCCCTTCGTCGAGCTCGGCCGCTGCTGGGTCCAGCGCCACGGCGGCGTCCCAGAAGTACCGCATTAACTCCATTCGGTCGGCGTAGTCCCATACATATGCGCCGACGACGCCTGATGCGGCCGCCTCGCACATTGCCGTGACCGCGGCCGCCGGGTCTGGGACAAAGTTCAGGACCAGCGCAGACACCACGGCGTCGAACGGACCGTCGGGCAGGTGGGTCGCGTCTGTGACCTCGAACTGGGCCCGCGGGTCGTTGACGTGCGCCGCTGCCCACGCGACGTATCCCTCGGACGGATCGATACCTACGACCTCGGCCGGCTCGCAGTCCATGAGAATCGCGCCACTCAGCGCGCCGGTGCCGCATCCGACGTCGAGCCACCGCCCACCCGACCTCACGCCGAGCCCGGCGAGGAACTAGGGGGCAACGGCCCGACTCCATCGGCCGACGTACGGCTCATACGCATCGCCGCTGGCCCACACCGCGCGCATTCTTCCTACCTTGCCAGTTGATTGGATGCCGGTACGTAACGCGCGGTCACTCGGCGAGGTCCAATGACACAGCGCCGCTCATGGTGCACTCGTGGCTCGTGCCGGGCTCAGGCTCGAGGCCGCTCAACACGTGGGCAGTCCTCATCGACCTGATCGACCCGATTGACCGCCGGCTCGAAGTCGGCGTGCTGTATCCGCTGCGGCCCCGCTAAACGCAAGAGCCCACCCAGCCCGCTGAAGCGGTCCTCCACCACCACGACTTTTCCGCCGCAGCCAGTGCAGGGTTGCGAGCGAACCCGCCAGCTGGAGGTCCCGGCCATGCGGCCCAAGGCTACGCGTAGTAGCAGTGGTACGCCCCATCGCCGGGCCACGCCGCGATCGTCTTAGGCGGAGACCGTTCCGCGCTGCTCAAACGTCATGGCCCGTTGCAACGCTGCAGCCTTCATCTCCGGGGGAATCTCGATCGCTCCGCCGAGCAGTGCTGAGTTGATACCGGTCTGGGCCGCCTCCTCGACGACACTGCCGACCGCAACCGCCAGATCGGGCGTGCGATGAAACACCAGCACCCCGTGATTCGCGAGCAGCACCGCAGGCACACCTGGGCACAGCGCGGCTTGGATGTTGGCCACTGCTTGCTGCGACCCACGCGGCCCGTAGGCCGCGACCGGCACTCCGTCCGAGAGTCCGAACATCGCCATTGCCTCGATCCAACAGCCGATCGGGCGATGAGCCACGGCGTACGCCGTCGCGCATGGCGAATGCGTGTGAATTACGCAGTTAACGTCGGGTTGGTCGACGTACCTCGAAGCGTGCATCGCGACCACCGCCGCCTGAATTGGCGGGAGCTGGCCCTCACGAAGCGAGCCGTCGAGGCCGACCCGCGCCACGGCCTCCGCCGGATGGTTGCGCAGCGACGGGCCACCGGTGAAATACATCTCGTCGGTGCCCGGTACTCGCAGACTCACGTTGCCGTGGCCGTTCGCGGAAATGGCGCCAGAGGCGACGATCCGCTGCGCCACGTCGATGACGTGGTCAACCATGTTCTTGTCCACGGAAGCCTCCATCCCCATCCATTTGAATCTAGCCGGCCGACACGAGTCCGGTTTCGTAAGCGATGACGATCAGCTGGGCTCGGTCGCGAGCGCCGAGCTTCATCAACAGTCTGCTGACGTGAGTCTTGGTGGTGGCCGAGGTGACGTAGAGGGACTCGGAGATCTCTTGATTGGACCAGCCTCGCGCAACGAGGGTCAGTACTTCGACTTCCCGGTCGGTCAGCCCGGTGAGCTGCTGAGATGACTTCGCCATCGGGCTAGGTCGGCGGCGCGCCGCTGCCATCAGCGTTTCTGTGATCGTCATTGTGACCGTCGCGTCGGTGCTCACCACCATTTGGACGGCCGGCCAGCATGGCGCGGCCTCTCTGGGCACCACCGCCAATGTCAGCAAGACCCTGTCAGTTGCCGCACTCACGTCCATGGTGATGATGGTGCTGGGCATCCTGTCCGTGGGCGGCGAGCATCGCCATCGCACCATCGTCGGTAGTTACCTCGCCGAGCCACGACGCGGTCGAGTGCTAATAGCCAAGCTGGCTAGTACGGGTGCGTTAGGGGGCCGTTGTCGGGGCGCTCACGTTTGGCCTTGCGCTCGCGATCGCCCTGCCCGCCTTCGCGAGCCGGGGCGTTCACCAGCTGGGCGTCGACGTTCCGCAGCTGTGGCTCGGAGCGGCGCTGGCATCCGCCTGCTTCGCGCTGCTTGGCGTGGCCCTCGGCGCGGTCACCCGCAACACGGTCGGCGCGATCGTCGCCGCGCTGGTCTGGGCGCAGCTGATCGAAGTCACCATCCTGCAGAACCTCATCCCGTCACTGGCCAAGTGGCTACCGACCGGCGCCGCGGTCGCGCTGACCACGGTTGGCGACAACGCCAAACTGCTGAGCCCCTACGCGGCCGCGGCAGTGCTAGCCGGGTGGACCGCGGTGCTCTGCCTGGTGGCGGCAGTGATCTCAATGCGCCGAGAAGTCAAGTAACGCGAAGCAGGAGAAGCGGTGCCGGAACCCACTCACGGGTTCCGGCACCGTGTCGTCCAATGGCGTCGATCGGCGCGGTCAGGGCCTCGTCACCCGTAGGCTGAGGCGATGTCCGACCGGTTGATCTTCCAGCTTGGCACCAACAACTGGCAGCGTGATGGCGAGTTCGCTCCCGGCTCGGGCATCCTGCACGAGGCTCATCACCATGCGTACAACGCGTTGCCGGGCGTTCGGTGCTATTCCATGTATCCGTCCCGGCGGCAGCGTTACCGGGATGAGGACGTCCGGGTCTTCCCGCTCGAGCACGACATTCCGATATGCGAGTCTGTGTCGCCCGTCAGCAGCTATCGCTGGCACGCGATGAGCGAGGCCGAGGTGGCGGCCTACCGGCAGCGGCTGACGGACGCGGTGGCCGACTGGATCGACGAAATCGAGGCGCGCACCGGCGACGAATTCACATTGGCAATCGCGCACCACGCGTTCATGAACACCGTAGTGCTGCGCGACGTAATTCGGCGCCGGGTGGCCGCAGGGCGAGTCCGGATGCCGCTGCTGTGCTTCGCGCACGGCACCGAACTGAAGATGTTCAACAACGAACGGCGCGGCGATCAGCCGGAGGAGTTTCCGCTCCGGTTCTTGCCGTTCATGCAGCGGCAGAAGATTTTCGACTACGCCGACCCGGAGCACGGCGTTGACGTCGCCGCGGCTATTTCGATCGAGCAGGTGACCGCGTTGCTCGACGTGTTCCCTGAATTTCCTCGCGAACGGGTGGTGCTGTCACCCAACGGCTACAACCAGGACGTGTTCGGTCCGCTACCGGACGGCACCGACCGCGCGGCTGTGTTAGCCGGATTCTCGACGCAACCGCTCGACGGCAGCGACCAAGCGCCCGAACCAGTCGCACCGGCTGGGGGCTTCGACGCCGTTGTCGCGTTCTGCGGCAAGTTCGCCGACTGGAAGCGGCTGGACGCGCTGCTGCGAGCGGCGGTGATCTATGAGCACAACGAGACGCGCATCCTCACCCTTGTTATTGGCTCTGGTCCACCGGAGGCGCAGCGGGCGATGCACGAACTGTCCACGGAACTCGGGTTGCGCCGAACCTACTTCCTCGGCCCGCGGCCACAGGACGAGCTCGCCCTGCTCTTCGGGTGCGCCGATGTCGGCTGCTTCCCGTCCTATCGCGAACCGTTCGGCTTGGTCTTTATCGAATGCATGGCCTGCGGCACGCCAGTGATCGGCGCCGACTCGGGCGGCCCACGTGACTTCGTCACCTCCGAGGTCGGCACGCTGGTCCCGGAGACCGACGACCGGGCAGCGCTCGCAACGTCGCTGGCCGAGGCGGTCGATCAAGCCATACGTGCGGACTGGAAGCGCACGCAGGGCCCCGTTGCCGCGCAATACGCCCGGAACCGCTTCAGCGTGACCGGTCAAGTCTCACATCTGCTGGCCGAGGTAGACCGACTGACCAGCTAGTCGACCGGCCGTTAGCCGCCTCGCTGTTGAGCAACCTGCTGGCGTACCACGGGAGCGATCTCATTCGCGAAGCGTTGTGATTGCGGTACCGGATCGGCGGAGGGACCGAACACAAAGGTATCCATCCCGCGGTAGACGGCGAGCTCAGTTAGCTCATCCACCCATTGCCCGGCTGACCCATTGAGGAATCCACCGGGCCCGTCGATCAATCCCCACACGTTGTAGACGCGACGAATCTGCGCGGGGTCCCGTCCCGCTGTGACTGCGGCCTCGTCAATCCGGGCATGCATGTCGGCGAGCTTGTCCGGCGTCGCCCACCCACTCGACGGCACCCATCCGTCGGCCGCTCGGCCGACGAGGCCGAGGGTGCGTTTGCGGCCGACGCCGAGCCAGATCCCCATGTCGTGGACCGGGCGCGGACCTGGCTTCACACCGGCCAAGCGGTAATGCTGACCGTCGAACCGGACCGACCGCTCGTCCGACCACATCAACCGGATGACCTCGATCGCCTCCGCCAAGGCATCCACCGCGTCGCCCGGCGTGCGTGTGGGCCCACCCATCGCCGCGATTGCCGTCCAGAAGCCACCAGCGCCGAGCCCGAGCTCAAACCGTCCTCCAGACAGCACATCAAGGCTCGCCGCCGCCTTCGCCATCACCGCGGGTGGGCGCAACGGCAGGTTCGCGACGTCCGGGAACACGCGAACCCGTTGCGTCTTGGCAAGCACGGTGGCCATGAGCATCCACGTGTCGAGAAACCGCCGCTGGTACGGATGATCCTGGATGCCGATGAGCTCGAGGCCGGCGTCGTCAGCTATGCGGGCAAGGGTGAGGATCTCCTCCAGCGCCTCGGCTTCAGGGGTTGGAAAGAGACCGAATTGCACAGGACGCCCATAGTCCGGCACGGCTCCCACGATGACACCTCCTCCGATCCAGGGAACTTGCGGCCTCAGCTGATCAACGCCTCGATAACAGCCTCGGCGACCCGGGTGGGCGCCTCTGAATGCTCGCGCAGCCGGTGTGATTGTTCGATCTGAAGTCCCCCGTATTGGCTCAGGCGGTTGACGGCATTCTTTGGCGAGAGTCCGGCATGGGGGTCGCCGCACTCGGTCGCGACGAAGACCTCGAAGGGGGGGTCGAGCGGCAACTTACGCCTGATCAGTTCCGCCACGTCGTACCGTCGGCCGAGGTCGAGCTGCCCACCGACGATCACGTCCAAGGCTCTGTCGTTTCTAGGTGACGTGGCTGCGTCAAAGCCGTGGAAGGACACCGCGAGCCGATGCGGCCGATCCAGGAGTGCGCGAAATCCAGGAAACGACTGCTCGCTGAGGTCATCGCTGGTGATGTGAAGACGACGGAACTGCTGCGCGCCCTTACCTCGGCAGATCCAGGTGTCGACCTGGAGGCGGGTGTCGCCGGCGAGAATCTCGACCTGAGAGTCGGTCTGGCGCTCTATGCCGCCGCCGTGCGGCGCGATCACCGCAACGCTTCCTGACTGCGCCGTTTTCTCTTCCAGATGGCCCGCGGCGAAGATATTCGTGGTTGCTTGAACCGGGAACGGAACAGACACTCCAGACCGAAGACGGTCTGGATTGGCCAGGGCTATATTCGCTGCATTGCCCGAGAGAACGGCCGCGATGGTCACCAGGGCAAAGGAGTTATCGGCGCTGAGCAGAAGCTGGACGCCGGCTCCGGGCCGAC
>Ga0105248_10008791_pt1 | contig 11092 bp, 10 predicted proteins | sample KBSS34metaG_FD_81524 | JGI IMG/M metagenome (GOLD analysis project Ga0105248, IMG submission 81524) | Switchgrass rhizosphere microbial communities from Kellogg Biological Station, Michigan, USA - KBS S3-4 metaG | ecosystem: Host-associated > Plants > Roots > Rhizosphere > Soil | place...
CGGGGCCGGTGATATTCAATAAACTCCAGTTGACAGTCCAATCGATTGGCAGACTCAAGGATGGCGGGCAGGGCCTTCTCGGGTGATTCGACCCGGATATCCAGGCCGGTCGGCGTCGCCTTGACGGCTCGCATCGCTGGTTGCTTCGTCAAGGCCGACACCAACGTGGAGATTTTGCTCTGATCCTTCAAGGTCAATGACACAATATCGCCACCCAGTCCGATCTTCAGCTCAGTCGGCGACCCGAGTGTCATAATTTTTCCCTTATCGATGATCGCCAACCGATCGCAGAGCTGGTCCGCCTCATCCAGATAGTTCGTCGTCATCACGATCGTCATGCCGCGTTCCTTCAACATCCGCACATAATCCCAAATCCGGAGCCGGCTCTGCACATCCAAACCAAGAGTCGGCTCATCGAGGAACAAGATCTTGGGATCCGGCAAGAGACCGCAGGCAATGTCGAGTTTCCGCTTCATCCCCCCGGAGTATGTTTTCGCCGGGCGATCAGCAGACTCTTCCAGCTCGACAAGCTTCAGCAATTCGGCAATGCGTTTTGCGGCTTCGGTTTTGGGCAGATGGTACAGGGCGCCGAGGAGTTCGAGATGTTCCCGGCCGGTGAGAAAACGATCAATGGCCCTCTCTTGAGGCACGTAACCGATCAGTTTCCGGACGACATCCGCTTCGCGCACCGTATCGTGGCCCAACACGCTCGCTGCGCCCGAGGTCGGCATGAGCAGCGTGATAAGCGTCCGGAGCGTGGTACTTTTCCCCGCACCGTTCGGTCCCAGCAAACCGAAAATTTCACCTGCATAGACCTGAAACGACAGATCGGAGACGGCAGTATGGCCGTCATAGGATTTCGTCAGGTGAGAAACCTCGATGGCAGTGGCGCGATCCATCAACCCCAGCCCTTCGCGCCGGGTCGATCGTGCATCATAAACTCGATGAGATCGTTGAGACGGCGGGCTTGTTGCTGGAGGCTCTCGGCCTCCAACAGAAACTGCTTTTCCAGAGGCGTACACTCCAAATAGGTGGACAGGGCATTAATGACAATCTCGTCGCTCGCTTCTTCCCGGAATATCTCCTGCCATGTCGGCATGTCATCGCGGGATCGGATATAGGACTCGAGAACGGCGAAAAGGCGCCGACGGACTGTCGGATCAAGCGATGCTTCTCTATCCCGAGCCACAAGAGAAATCGTGGCTTCACGATAGGCCTTGTCATACCACTCCCGTTCAATTTCAAACCGCTCCAGCCCTTGCAGCAGAATATTGGAGCGTCCATCGGCGAGCGGCTGAACGTTGGCCAGCCGACCGACACAACCTCTGGAGAACACAGGGGGGTGGCCATAATAGTCTACTTCCCATCCGTCTTTCAGCAGGGCCATCCCGATGCACTGTCCATTCATAGCCGCATCCGAGATCATCGCCCGGTAGCGCGGCTCAAAAATGTGCAGCGGGAGATAGGTCTTGGGGAACAGCACCACGTTCGGGAGTGGAAATACCGGAATCCGCGCGGGAATGGGAAACGGCGTGTTCGTATCTCGCTGATCGTGGTCGTGAGGCTCTCGTCCGTGATCGGTCTGCATGGCTCACGATAGCTGATGGCTGACAAAGTTGTCAACGGCGCGAGCCGCGCAACACCCAACAGTCGAATGCATGAAAACCAGCATCAACACAGGAGATTTGTGCTGTCTAGCGAAGCGTGGTATAAGCGCACGCGATCATTCTTGTCCCGTTCGGAGCATTCATCGCACATGCACAAGTTGTGGCATCAGCTTCGACACATACTGTTGTTGGCGAGCAGTCTGCTGGTCGTCGTGCCAGGACAGGCAGCCGATATGGCAGAGGAATTCCGAGTCGCGACAGAAGGCTACCGATACGCCTTCCCGCGCGATCACGGGGCGCATGAAGAATTTCGCACCGAGTGGTGGTACTACACGGGCCAGCTCACGGCGAAGAACGGCCGGCTGTTCGGCTATGAGCTGACCTTCTTCCGCCGTGGCATGCCTCGGGACCAGACAAAGACCCTGCCCTCCCAGTGGACCGTCACACATCTGTACCTGGCCCATTTTGCCGTGAGCGATCTCAGCAATGGACGGTTTCACTATGCAGAGAAAATGAGCAGGGCAGGTTTGGGCAAGGCTGGCGCCGTGAGTGATCGACTCCACGTCTGGATCGACAACTGGAGCGCTGAATCGCCATCAGCAGCTCCCGACACACAGGTTCTCCATGCAGCAGACGGAGAACTGGCCATACACTTCACCGTCTCGCCGGAAAAACCGCTTGTCGTGCATGGCACCGGCGGCATCAGCCGCAAAGGTTCGGTTGCGGCCTCCCACTATTATTCCTTCACCAGACTGGCGACGACCGGCACACTTACGATCGGAGGCGAAACGTTCGACGTGACCGGCAAGAGTTGGATGGACCATGAGTTCGGTTCTGCCGACCTTGGGAAGGATTTGGTCGGATGGGACTGGTTCAGCCTGCAACTGGACGACCAGAGGGAATTGATGCTCTATCAACTTCGCCGAAGGGATGGGTCAGCCGATCCTGTTTCAAGCGGAACACTGGTCGACCGCGACGGACGTGGCCACCATCTCTCGTTCGGAGACTTCAACCTTGAGCCGTTGAGTTACTGGACCAGCCAGGCCAGCCACGCACGCTATCCGCAGCATTGGCGGCTGACGATTCCCTCGCAACAACTCGATCTCGACGTCGTTCCGCTCATGGCCGGGCAGGAACTCATCACGACACGCAGTACCCAGGTGACCTATTGGGAAGGCGCGATCGAAGCCCGCGGCACAACAGAGGGAAAGCCGATCAAGGGACAGGGCTACATGGAACTGACCGGTTATGCCGAACGTATTCCCAATAAACTGTAACTGCCCTGCCCTCTAGACGCATTAAGCGCATAGCTAGACCATATGGCCTTAACCAGGGGGCCATGTCATCTGCCTCCCGCCGAGAACATGCATATGGAGGTGGTAAACACTCTGGCTACCGCCAGGATGAGTGTTGATAACGATACGGAAGCCGTCACGGGCAATACCTTCCTGCTTCGCAGCCTTTCGCGCGAGATCCAGCATTTCCCCCAAAAGCTCGGGAGATGCTTGGAGTAGCGTCGGAACCCGCTGCTTTGGGATCACGAGCAAGTGCACAGGAGCCTGAGGCTTGTGATCCCTAATAACATAGGCGTTGTCTGACTCCGCGATCCACTGGTCCCGGGGCACGGACTCAAATGGACTCGGCTCCGCGTAAAGGTCGGCGAGCTCCTGGTCCGTGGGTGGTGCCGCAGCAGCCAGGCCTGCCGTAAAGATCAGACCGCAAAGCGCGTTGGTGATGGATATGATGTATCTCATGTAGTCTAACCATAGGCCGGTCCGCACAAGAGCCGGATCCGCCGGTTCCTATCCGTATAACAGGCTGCTACGGTTCGTGAACAATACGCCACGCCTCTCCTCATTTCAATGCGTTGTGGCTATGGGCCCATATTATCCCGGGTTCTTATGCGGATCGGTATAACACCCGTCTCGTTAAACGGGTTCACATGCTGTCCAACGGACTACGCTAGCTCCACGATGAACAACCTGGGTATAGATCATCGTCGTTTTGATTATTTGGAATGCTAAGTGGAGTCGGACCCCCTCCTGCTTGATTGTCTGGAGGAAGTGCAAGGTCAAGAACTGACCCCTTCCTTAGCTCTTCCCTCAAATTACCTCTCAGGGATGGGGGCTGATTGATCTTCCACTGCGCGCGTCGAACGAGCACCTTCTGAGCGTGCGCGTTCCGCGAGTTACCTCTCAGGGATGGGGGCTGATGGATTTCCCCCTGCGCGTAACCTTCTCACCCGCCCACCCACTAGCACGCCGAGACGTGCTATTAGCCCAAGCGAGGGGAGTCTGCGACCGCGCGTTGCACGAGCAAGGGAGATCCATCAGCCCCCATCCCTCTCCCCTTCTCCTTTCGAGCACAATCACCTTAACATGACAGTCGATAGCGGGTGGCACTGAGCTGGGCGCCCGTCCGCCCGTAGCGGGGTCCCTACACCGGGCGGGGTGCGAGGACGGACGGGCTGCTCAGTGACAGGACCCGCGCGACCCATCTCCATCCTTGACTCCGCAACGACCCCTGTGATTAGGTCCACGGCTGTCATGCTGATCCGTACTGCCGCCATATTCGCCTCGCTCGCCATTTTGATCTTCTGCCTCGGTTGCCAGAAGGAGAGCGAGGCGATCGTCTCCATCGCTCTGCATCCGACGAATGCGGAGATTCTCTATGTCGCCACGAACGATGCGGTCTATAAGTCGCGCGACGGGGGCCGACTGTGGGAACGGTTCCCAAGTTTCAGCGCCAGACGCGTGACGACCCTTGCGATCGATCCCCAGTTCCCGGCAACGATCTATGCCGGCACGATGGCCGATGCCGTCTACAAGAGTCCGGATGGCGGACAACATTGGCTTCCCCACAATGTCGGGCTGAAAGAACATGTTTCCTTTATCAATCAGTTCGTGTTTCACCCGACTGATCATGACCAGATCTATACCGCCACAACCGTCGGCGCCTTTTACAGCAAAGACGGTGGACGTGAATGGGAAGAGCGCATGGCCGGGATGAAAGAAGTTCACATCGTGGTCTCTATTGCCATTCATCCCCGTGATCCCCGGATCCTCTATGCGGGAACTACGGGAGGAATCTATCGGTCCGACAGTGCCGCGATGGGATGGAAAAAGATCAACAATGGATTGATTTCTGAACAGGAGCTGATGGGGGCCATGGCGTTGGGGGTCAATGCCATCGTCTTCGACGTGGTGAACCCCGACATCGTCTATGCCGGAACAACCAAGGGACTGTTCCGCACCTCGACGCGTGGAGAACAATGGGAACGCATCGGACAATCAATCCCGGATCTGTTCATCAGCGCAATCCTCCTCGATCCGTCTCAGCCTCAAACTCTGTATATCGGAGGGCCTGGAGGGGTCTGGAAGAGCTCCGACAGTGGGCAATCTTGGAGTCCGATCAATAATGGCCTGACCTCCCTCAATATTCGGGCCCTTGCGATGAACCAGCGCGATTCACGCATCCTCTATGCCGGCACAAATGGGAGTGGCCTGTATCGTTCAACCAACGCAGGCGCAAGCTGGACTCCCCTGCCGCTCAAGGCTGCGCCTACGACAGCAAGCTGACTCCGAAATCAGGGTTACCGGTTATCGATTCTGCGCTGCGAAAGGTCTGCTGAAGGCCTCGCGGCTGGATTAGGGAGGAGTTTGGGGGCTTGACTCAATATCCTATTCTCCTATAGCCTCTATATTCTTCTCCTCGCCTGAGGAAGACCCCCGCCAGTTCATATGATTTAGAGCCCTCTGGTAAACGAACTTGGGGGGAACAAGAAGAGAAAGCGAGTAATCAATGTTTGGATCGTTTGGATGGATGGAACTGACGCTGATTCTGGTCATTGTCTTGATCATTTTCGGCGCGGGCAAGATCCCGCAGTTGGGCGAAGGGCTCGGGAAGGCCATTAAAGGCTTCAAGAAGAGCGTCAACGAGGACGATGCCATCGATGTGACGCCGCCTCCGTCTGATGCGCCTGAAACGCCGCCCTCCCAGCTTACACAATCGCAAGCGGCCCCGCCGACATCGACGCCGGTTCAAGCAGGGAAGCAGGTCAAGCAAGGGTAAGAAGGCGTGAGGCGTGAGGCGTGGCGTGAAGCGCCAAGAGGAATCAGACGCTTCCTTTTTTTGCTTTTCGCGTGACGCGTGACGTTTTGCGTATGACGAACCATGTTCGGATTGGGCATCGGCGAAGTTCTCATTATTTTGGTGATTGCGTTCTTGCTGTTCGGCCCCAAGCAACTGCCTGAAGTCGTTCGCCAAGTCGGGAAAGCTGTCAAGGGAGTCAAGGAAACGGCGGAAGACTTGCGAAAGTCGGTGGAGCCTGAACTCAACATGATCCAGCAGGAAATGAAGACGGTCGAGCAGGACTTTCAAGCTTCGATCAAAGACGCAGAAGAGCAGATCACTGCCGCAACAAATCCTTCAGAAAAACAGTCTGATTCAAAGGGTTCCGCCAATCAGACCTAAAGGTAAAGCATCCTGCCCCTCCCCTAATCTAGTTGCAATCTCTCCCGCACATAATTAGTATTGGCGCCACAAAAATCTCCTCATCGATTTCGTGCCCGTTAGAAATGTGAATCACTCAATCAGCGGAGCATCCCCTCTCGCAGCGTCGACAAATTCCCGGAGAACCTTCTTGAGCGTCATCGGAAAACCTCGGTGGACCGGCCTGTCCATATGCTTCGGTGCAGCTGGAGTGGCAGTTGGGTTGTCCTTCCTGGCGGCTCCGGGACAAGCGGCATTTGAATTGCCACCGGGCGAACAAATCACCAATCCCACCGTGGTCGCTCGAACCATGCCGGATAAGGAAGCCTACGAACTCTACGATCCGAAGATCGGGAGAAACTTCGACATCAATAAGTTCTGGGTGCGGGCCGACCTTCGCGTGCGGTATGAAATGCGGAACAATATTTGTTTCGGGAGCGCCATGGCTGGTAATACTTTTGGAGCTTGCAATTCATTCAATGGCCAAACCTCTGCGAACGGTACTGCTGGTAAGGCAAACGACAGCTATGCTCTACAGAAAGCGCGTTTGGGTTTCGGCTATGACCTCTCCCCTGACGTGAATTTCTACATGGAACTCCAATACGCATCCGTGTGGGGCGCTAACGGGCAACAAGGTACCCCGGTCCAAGACAACCAGAGGGCCCAGAACGGCCAGAACTGCGCAAACACGACTTGCTTCGGGAACGGCGGCGTCCTGGGCGTCCGGGCTGCCTATATGTTGATCCGGAACTTCGCCGGCGCCGAAGGCTTGAGTGTGAAGGTCGGCCGGCAATATGTGGTGTTCGGCAGCCAGTCGATATTCGGCGCGTTTGATTGGTCCAACACAGGATTTGCTTTTGACGGTGTCATGTTGCAATACAACACCAAGGTCTGGGATAGCTACGCCGGCTGGTTCCGCACTTCTGAGTCTGATCTCGGACAAGGAGAGCCGCTCGGCGCTCTCCATAACAACCTTCCTGTCAATGGTAGCAACAACCCCAATCTAAATAACGGCAGCGCGAACATTGATTCCGACGTGTTCCTCTTCTACAACCAGATCAAATCAGTGCCGGGATTCATAATCGAGCCCTACTATATCCTTTATTCTAACCGGTATAACTCGGGGGACAACCGGAACCAGGGTCTCGGCACACCGAAGCACTCGAACCAGACCCGTCATATGATTGGAGAGCGTATCGAGATGCGCAAAGGCAACTTTGACGGATACAACGAGACGATCTGGCAGTTCGGTCAAATGGGCGACAACGGCGGAATCAATGCAGGCTATGGCAATCAAAAAAATCTCCACATTAATGCCTGGGCCACCAGGACCTGGATCGGATACACCCATTACGAGTGGGATTGGAAACCCCGGTTGGCGTTCAACTTCGACTATGCCTCCGGCGATGGCAGGGCGAATTGCACACTCTCTGGAGGTGAGGCCACAGGTTGTAAGACTGCCAACACGTTTGAAAATTTGTGGGGGACCAACCATATCCACATGGGCTATATAGATACCATGGGCTGGAAGAACATGATGAAACCCTCGATTAACCTCCAATTTCGCCCGACCAAAGATGATCACATCGAAATTTGGGCCACGAGCTTGAATCTGGCCAACACGAAGGATAACTGGTATCGCGCCTCCCAAACTGTCTATGTCTATTCCAAGACGAACAACACCACGAGGCACATCGGCAACGAATTGGATATCATTTGGACGCGCTTTTTCATGGATGGCAAGTTATCCTTCCAAGCCGGCTATGGGCACCTCTTCGCCGGCGCCTATATCGAGGAGAACTTAGGCACCAAGACCGATCAGGATTGGGCTTATGCGCAGCTCTGGGTGAACTTCTAAACAGGATGCTGAAAAAGCCCGCCAGCTTCGTTCTCGGTTCGTCGAAATTCTCAACGTACCCCTCAGGGTACGCCTCCGGTTTCGACTTGCCTGCGGCCTCGCTGACAGCCTTTTTGAGCATCCTGTCCAAAATCCTCGCTTAAATGTCATGTGAGCACCGCTCGATTTATCAAGTCTCGGCGTATCCTTTCCGCTGATTCAAAAACAAATGAATTTGACCATCAATCCTCTTCATCTCCTTCCATAGTGCCGTAAAATTCCACTGAGACGAGTCTGAGGGTTGATTTGATCGCTCGATCTCGGCTCGTTCGACTTGCCCAGAGAGAGTCGGTCCTCTATACTCCCCTCGCACCTATGTTCCCCAACCATCCATCGTCTCTCCTAATCTCATCATGGATGATCTGACTCGACAACTCAGCGAACGGTTCGGCTTTGCGAAGTTTCGGCCTGGACAGGAGGAGGTCATTCGCGCCGTGCTGGCCGGGCGAGATGCGATGGCAGTTATGCCGACCGGGCTAGGGAAATCGCTCTGCTATCAATTTCCTGCGACTCTGTTGCCCGGACTGACCCTGGTCATCTCTCCCCTCATCGCCTTGATGCAAGACCAGGTGGCTGCCTTGAGGCAGCGGAAAATTGCGGCGGCGGCGTTTCATTCGGGCCTGAGCGGCCTTGAAAAGAGCCGTGTAATGGAGGATCTGAGCCAGAAGCGGCTTCAGTTGCTCTATCTAGCACCGGAACGGATGCAGCACGAAGGGTTTCTCCGGTTCTTGCGTTCCCTCTGGGTCTCGTTGCTGGTCGTCGATGAAGCGCACTGCATTTCCCAATGGGGTCACGACTTCAGGCCCGACTATCTCAAGATCGGCCGCCTGCGCCAGGAATTGACCAATCCTCCCTGTTTGGCCTTGACCGCCACAGCTACTGCCCGCGTGCAAACGGATCTCTGTAGACGGTTGTCGCTCCGCGACCCATTCCGATTGGTCACAGGGTTCCGCCGACCCAACCTCGCCTTGTCTGTCCGTCTTTGCCAATCTCGCCAGGACAAATTGGTGACATTGGAGCGTCTGGTTGACGGGACTGAGCAGGGCACGGTCCTGATCTATTGTGCGACGCGCCGTGGCGTGGAAGAGGTCGCGGAATGGCTGGAACGGTCTCACCAGTCGGTCGGCTACTACCATGCCGGTCTTTCGGATGAGGAGCGGCGACTTGTGCATGATGACTTTCGACGAGGAACTCTCCGAATTTTGGCTGCGACGAATGCCTTCGGGATGGGTATCGATAAGTCAGATGTCAGGCTCGTCATCCATTTCGACATTCCGGGGAGTGTAGAGGCCTATTATCAAGAGGTCGGACGGGCCGGTCGCGACGGACATCGAGCCTCCTGCTGGTTACTGTTTCATGAGCGTGATCTGTCTACGCAGGAATATTTCATTCAGCAGGCGGCAAAGGATTCCGAGGGTGTGGATCGCGCGGAACGGATGAAGACGCTGCTTCAAGAAATGCTCGGGTACGTTTCGGTGCCGACCTGTCGGCAGCTTGCGATTCTTGAGTACTTCAGCGATGAAGCGGAACTAGCTCTAGGCCCCTGCGGTCTCTGCGATCGCTGTGTCGCGCCACAGCGGCAGCCGAGCAGGGCGGCCTCTCAGGAGGCCACCGTTTCCTCGAAGGCCATATTGGAAACCGTATCCTGGTGTAGGGGTCGGTTTGGTGTGAGCCGAATCGTTGAGATTCTTAGGGGAAGCCGTTCGAAAGTCATGCAGGCCTGTGGTGCGGAAGCATGCCCGACGTATGGCATGTGCCGAGCGCATTCGAAACAGTCCGTGACCGGTCATGTGAAGAGTCTGATCGACTCGGGACATCTTCAGGTCGAAGGCACGGAGTATCCCACGATCGATGTGACGCATAAGGGGCGAGAAATTCTGCAAGGAATCAGTGCTGAGGTGTCGAATCATATAGAAGCGCCTCAGTCCGATTCACAGGTGACGAAGCCATTCCGCGAAAGGATGTCTTCTGTGGTTGTCCCGCGGGCTGCACCGGTGGACCCGCAGCTTTTTGAGCGGCTCAGGCAACTCCGAACAGAGCTTGCCGAGGAAGAAGGCGTCGCAGCCTTTCTCATTTTTCATGACAAGACATTGAGGGCCATTGCCGGTCATAAGCCGGAGACCTCCGCTGCCTTGCTGGAAATTCCCGGCATCGGTGATCTAAAGGTTGAACGGTATGGCCGGCGGGTGCTGCAAGTGGTGAATGGGGAGTAGTAGCTTTCAGCGATCAGCTTCTGAATAAGTAATGGCTGACCGCCGCTGACAGCTACTTGAGATTCCCTGCCTCTGCGAAGCGCATTTGCAATTCACTGTAGGTCTTCGTGACAGGAAATTGCGGGAATTCCTTAGGGAGATGCTCAGGCGGGCAGAAGAAAAATCCCGCATGGGCCTCCCCCAACATCGCGGTGTCGTTGTACGCGTCGCCGGCGGCCAGGACATGGAAGTTGAGTGATTTGAGCGCGGCGACAGAGTGTTTTTTCTGATTCTGCATCCGCATGTGGTAGTTGACGATCCGGCTGGCTGGATCGATCTCCAATTGATTGCAAAAGAGCGTTGGAAACCCCAGCTGGCGCATCAGCGGTTGGGCGAACTGATAGAATGTATCTGATAAGATGATCACCTGGCATCGCTCGCGTATCCAACCGACAAAATCCACAGCGCCTTGCAACGGACCCATCTTGTCGATGACCTCCTGAATATCACGAATCGTGAGCTTGTGCTGATCCAAAATCGCCAGCCTCCGGGTCATCAAGGCATTGTAATCGGGCATTTCACGGGTGGTGATCTTTAATTCCTCAATGCCGGTTTTGAGCGCGACGTTAATCCAAATCTCCGGCACCAACACTCCTTCCAAGTCTAAACAGACAATCACAGGCTTGTGCATGCAGTCTCTCCTTATTGCTCGCAGTAGGAAAATCTAGCTGTCAGTTTTTTTTGCCACGTGTTTGAAACTCCTGGCTCAGAAACCGCCACATCTTGTCGAGCACCTGGTCCAAGAGTGATGAGCCGGACCACGTCTGCCTGGCCTCATCTTCATGCTGCTCGGCCCATTCCAAGGCCATCGGAAGCGGAATGAGCCGCGGAGGAGTGCTGGTGAG
>Ga0105248_10008793_pt1 | contig 11090 bp, 9 predicted proteins | sample KBSS34metaG_FD_81524 | JGI IMG/M metagenome (GOLD analysis project Ga0105248, IMG submission 81524) | Switchgrass rhizosphere microbial communities from Kellogg Biological Station, Michigan, USA - KBS S3-4 metaG | ecosystem: Host-associated > Plants > Roots > Rhizosphere > Soil | place...
AATGCCGGGTCACATGAACGTCCTGCTCGCGGAAGCGAACGTACCTTACGACGAGGTGTTCGAGCTGGAGGACATCAACAGCGAGTTTACCCAGACCGACGTCGCGTTCGTGATCGGCGCCAACGACGTCACCAACCCGGCCGCCAAGACCGACAAGGGCTCACCGATCTACGGCATGCCCGTGCTCGACGTGGAGAAGGCGCGGACGGTGCTGTTCGTGAAGCGTTCTATGGGCGGTGTCGGCTATGCCGGCGTCGATAACGAGCTCTTCTACCGCGACAACACGATGATGCTGCTCGCCGATGCCAAGAAAATGGTCGAGGAAATCGTCAAGGCGCTCGGCTAGGCGCTTCCCCGAACCGCTCACCGCAAAAGCGATTCACTCTGAAGTAAATCGACGGTTACCGGCTTGTCGCCATTGGTAGTTTGGCAGACAAGCTTAGCCTCATTCAGGGGGTAAAGGGGTCTTCACTTGCGCAAGCTGGGCATCATCGGCGGAATGAGCTGGTCGTCGACGGCGCTTTATTACGAGCACATCAATCGCGGCATTTCGCAGCGGCTTGGCGGGCTGCATTGCGCGGAGCTTGCAATCGAGAGCGTCGACTTCGCCGGCATTGCGGCAATGCAGACCGCGGGCGACTGGGACGGTATCGCTAAGATACTCATGGACGCCTCGAAGCACCTGCATGCGAGTGGCGCCCAGGCCATCGTCATTGCCTGCAACACGGTCCACAAATGCTATGACGCCGTGGCCGCGAATGCCGGCGTTCCGGTGTTTCACATTGGCGATTCGACGGCGGACAGGCTGGTCGCCGACAAACGCAAGCATGTGGCACTCCTCGGCACGCGATTCACGATGCTCGAGCCGCACATTCGCGGTCGCCTGGAGGCCCGGGGCATCACGCTCGCGCCAATCGACGAAGGGTGGATCCGGGAAGTCGACCGGATCATCTTCGACGAGCTCGCGGCCGGCCGCGTGGTCCGTGACAGCCAGCGCAAGCTCAAGACGCTGATTACCGAGCTTGCGAAGCAAAAGGTCCAGGCCGTCGTCCTTGGCTGCACCGAGCTCGTGCTTGCAGTCGACGTTCGGGCCAACGTGCTTCCCGTCTACGACACCACCGCGATTCATGCGCGAGCCTGCATCGACTGGATGCTCGCCGACGAAGAGCCTGCGAGGGCGGCTGCCTGACCTCTCGCGCTTGCGAAGGCCAGCGCTTATCTCGTTCCCGTGAGCAAGGCCGATCGTCCCGACCAGCCAGGAGCTGCAGAGCGCTTCAACGAGGATCAGGCGACCTATGCCGTTCGCGGCGCGGACCAGCCCGACCTCGAACAAGGCGTCGCCGCAATCCGCGAGGTACTGAAGACCCTTCCGCGCCGGCCTGGGGTCTATCGCATGCACGATGCCCGGGGCGACGTGCTCTACGTCGGCAAGGCTCGGGTGCTGCGCAACCGGGTGACCAATTACACTCAGGTCAACAAGCTCCCGAAGCGGTTGCAGCGGATGGTCGCGCAGACGCGGTCGATGACGATCGTCACGACCCGCACCGAGGCCGAAGCGCTGCTGCTCGAGGCGCAATTCATCAAGCGCTTCAGACCCGCGTACAACGTGCTCCTGAGGGACGACAAAAGCTTCCCGTTCATCCTTTTGCGCGGGGATCACGAATTTCCGCGGATCCAGAAGCATCGCGGCGCGCGGCGGATCAAGGGCCAATATTACGGGCCGTTCGCGAGCGCCGGATCGGTCACTCGAACACTTAACGCTCTTCAGAAGCTCTTTCTTCTAAGAAGCTGTTCCGACAGCTTTTTTGCGAACCGATCGCGACCGTGCCTGCTCTACCAGATCAAGCGCTGCTCTGCGCCATGTGTCGGCCGGATCAGCGAAGTGGATTATGGTGAACTGGTCGGTGAGGCGAAGGAATTTCTGGCGGGCAAGTCGACCGGCGTGCAAGCGCGGCTGTCGAAACTGATGGCGGAAGCCGCCGGGCGTCAGGATTATGAGCTGGCGGCCGTCTATCGCGACAGGCTCCGGGCGCTGACCTATATCCAGGGCAGCCAGACGGTGCACGCGGAAGGTCTTGGCGATGCCGACGTCTTTGCGCTCGCCTGCAAGGCGGGGACGATGTCGATCCAGGCCTTTTTCATCCGCGGCGGGCAGAATTGGGGGCACCGTGCATTCTTCCCGGCGCATACCAATGACGTGCCGGAAGCCGAGGTACTCTCGAGCTTTTTGGTCCAATTCTACGAAGACATGCCGCCTCCCAGGCGAATCCTCGTCGATCGTGAGATAACAGACCGCGAAGTGATGGAAGAAGCGCTGTCCGAGCAGGCCGGCCGCAAGGTTGTGATCGAAATCCCTCAACGCGGCGCGCGGCGCAAGCTGTTGGATCAGGCGACGCGCAACGCCGAGGAAGCGCTCGAGCGGCGCATGGCTGAAACCACCACTCAGGGTAAGATTCTGCGCGAGCTTGCCGACATGTTCGAACTGGGCGACGTGCCCATGCGCATCGAAGTCTATGACAACAGCCACATCATGGGAACCAACGCGACCGGGGCGATGATCGTCGCGGGGCCGGAGGGGTTCCGCAAGAACAGCTACCGAAAGTTCAACATCAAGCGGCCGGAGACGCAGCCCGGCGACGATTTCGCGATGATGCGCGAAGTGCTTGAGCGTCGGTTCGCTCGGCTGGAGAAGGAAGATCCGGACCGCGCCAGCGGCGAATGGCCGGATCTGCTGCTGATCGACGGCGGCAAGGGCCAGCTGTCCGCCGTCTGCGAAGTGATGGAGGATGCCGGCGTCCACGACGTGCCGGTGGTGAGCGTCGCCAAGGGCCCGCACCATGGCCGCGAGGGCCGGGAGGTCTTTCATCTGCCCGGAGGCCGCGAGATTACGTTGCCGCCGAATTCGGCCCTGTTGTTCTACCTGCAACGCTTGCGCGACGAAGCTCACCGGTTCGCGATCGGAACGCACCGCGCCAAGCGTGCGAAAAGCCTGACGACCTCGACGTTGGATGAGGTCCCGGGCATCGGCCCTAATCGCAAGCGGGCGCTGCTGATGCATTTCGGCACGGCCCGGGCGGTCAAGGGTGCAGCGCTCGACGATCTCGAGAAAGCGCCCGGAATCAGCAAGGCGATGGCCCGCCAGCTCTACGATTATTTCCATCCACGCGGATGAGGATCGAGACAGCGGCCATCGTCTGCGCGCTTCGCAACCATGGCGAGCATGGCGCCGTCGTTCGTCTGATGACTCCTGAAGAGGGCCTGCAGGCTGCCTATGTCCGGGGCGCCCGCGGCCGCCGGATGCGCCCCGTTCTTATGGCAGGGAATGTGGTCCAGGCTCAGCTGTCCGCGCGAACGGAATCCCAGCTCGCCCATGCGACCGTCGAGCTCGTCCACAGCCGTGCGCCCTTGCTGTCAGAGCCGCTGCCCGCAGCCGCGATCGAATGGGCGACCGTCCTTGCCGCGACCGCGCTTCCCGAGGGACAGCCGTATCCGGCAATTTACCAGGCACTTGAGGGCCTGCTCGATGCCGTCGAGGCGGCACCCTCTGCAGGGGGCTGGGGCGCGGCCCTTGTGCGATTCGAACTGCTCTTGCTTGCGGAGCTGGGATTCGGCCTCGACCTCAGCCGCTGCGCCGTCACCGGCGCGAATAACGATCTGGTTGCGGTCAGCCCAAAATCGGGAAGGGCCGTCAGCGCAGCGGAGGCGGAGCCTTATGCGGCGAAATTGCTTCCGCTTCCGCCATTCATCCGGGACGGTGGCCACGCCTCCTGGCAGGAAATCGGCCAGGGATTGGACCTGACCGGCCATTTCCTGTTGCGGGACGTACTGACCGGCCGCTCGACTTCCATTGTCGAAGCACGCGAAAGGCTCGTCGACCGGTTGCGCCGCGCCGGTGGTCTCGCCTAGGCTCATTGCCGTGACGATAGATGCGCTTGCCATGCTGTTCCCAAATGTAGCGGTAACTCGCGGAATCGCGGTCCGCGTCGCGGTAAGCTTTCTCGCGGAGCAATCCGATCCGTCCACCAACCGCTGGTTCTGGTCGTATCACGTCCGGATCGAGAATGGCTCCGAAGTCGCGGTTCAGCTCTTGTCGAGAAGCTGGACCATCGTCGACGGGCGCGGAACGGTCCACGAAGTGGTCGGCGAGGGCGTCGTTGGCGAAATGCCGCTGATCGGCCCGGGCGCGAGCTTCGATTATGTTTCCGGCTGCCCGCTCGATACGCCGACCGGAGCGATGAGCGGTAGCTATCGGATGGTCGACGAGGATGGGTCGGCGTTCGACGTCGAAATCCCGCGTTTCCAGTTGCTCAGCACCTGAGCCGCACCCCGCGCCGCCTGCGGAATTCGATGGGCAGCAGCCTTCGCACCATCGCCCTGGGCGCCAACGATGCCTGGAACCTGGTGAATTACCGCGCCGGAGTCGTCACCGCGCTTCAGGACGCCGGGTTCACGGTAGCCGCGCTCGCGCCCCCCGGGCCGCACGCCGCGCGCTTCGCGGAAATCGGAGTGAGATTCTACCCGTTGCCGATCAAGCCAAGGGGGATGTCGCCAACGAACGATCTCAAGACGTTGTTGGGCTTCGTCCGACTGCTGAAAGCCATCCGCCCGGCGGCCTATTTGGGTTTCACGGCCAAGCCCAACATCTACGGATCGTTGGCCGCAAGGTTTTGCGGGATCCCGGTCATCAACAATATCAGTGGGCTCGGAACTTCATTCGCCCGGGACGGGCTCCTTCAGGCCTTTGTCGCCCAGCTCTACAGGCTCGCCCTTCGTCGATCGTCGACGGTCTTCTTCCAGAACAAAGACGATTTGGAGCTGTTCGAACGGCGTCGGCTGGTTCGTAGCGGCCAGGCAGCGCTGCTTCCCGGTTCGGGCGTGGATCTCGTTCGCTTCAGCCCGTCCGACCGGCTGCGGGATGATGGCCGCTTTACCTTCCTCTTCGCTGCGCGCCTGTTGTGGGAGAAGGGTGTTCGCGAGTTTGTGGAGGCGGCGCGATGCCTTGCCGGGAGGCGCGACGATGTGCGGTTCCAGATTCTCGGCTTTGTTGAGCCGCCGGGCCCCTCGGCCGTGCCTCGTGAGCAACTGCGGGAATGGAAAGAAGAGGGGATAATCGACTATCTGGGGTCGAGCGACGACGTGCGCTTATCCTACTCGCGAGCCGATTGCGTAGTGCTTCCTTCCTTCTATCGCGAAGGCGTTCCGCGCGTCCTGCTTGAAGCCGCCGCCATGGCCCTCCCGGTGATCACTACGGACATGCCGGGATGCCGGGATGCCGTCGATGACCGCGTTACAGGGCTATTGTGCGATCCAAGGTCGATCGATTCACTGATATCTGCGATGGAAAGCATGGTTCAAATGACCGTCGAGGAGCGTTGCGCGATGGGTCTCGCGGGCCGCAGAAAGATGGAAACGCAGTTCGACGAAGCGATCGTTCACTGCGCATATCTCGATGCCCTCGCAAGGCTCGGCATCATCGTGAGCTGAAATGGGGCTTCTCAACTTCTCTCGCGGGTCAGGGACCGAGCCGAAGGGCGCCCGGGGATATCGTGCCTATGTCATCGGTGATGTCCATGGCCGGCTGGACCTGCTCGAGGATCTTCTCGCAAAGATCCACGCGGAGATGCAGCATCGGCCGTCTCGCAAGACGTTGCTGGTGTTCGTCGGCGATCTGATCGACCGAGGTCCAAGTTCGTCAGAGGTGATCGAGCGGCTTCGAACCTACCGCCGGCCTGGAATCCAGCCGGTTTTTCTTCTCGGCAATCATGAGGAGGTTCTTCTTCGGATCGTTGGCGGCGACGAATCTCTCATCGCAAGCTGGCTCCAGTTCGGCGGCTTGCAATGCCTGGAGAGCTATGGGGTCGAGGTATCGAAGCTGCGCGGGCGCTCGGCGCAACAAGTCATCGAGATTGTGCGCGCAGCCATACCAGCAAATCACGTCGAGTTCCTGGAAAGCTTCATCGATAGCTGCCGGTTCGGGGACTATCTCTTCGTCCATGCGGGAATTCGTCCGGGGGTGGAGCTGGAGCTTCAGAGCCAGGCAGATATGCGCTGGATCCGCGAACCATTCCTGTTCGACGATACGGACCACGGATTCATCGTCGTACATGGCCACACGATCTCGGAAGAGGTCGAGGATCGCCCAAATCGTATCGGAATCGATACGGGCGCGTACCGCACCGGAATTCTCACGGCTCTGGCCATCGAGGGAAAGAATCGATGGTTGATCGACACCGGGCCCGCTGACGGCGCCAACCATCCCTGACCGATTGATTTGACGCTCCCGTCGGAATAGGCGTGAAGCGTCAGGTTTTTCGACGAGTTCGCTAGTCACCGCGTCAACGCGAGGAGCGGCCGTGTATTTTGATCATGCGCTTCGTCGCCTTCTTCCCTTGATCGCTCTCATGGGCGCGGCCTTGCTCGCCGCCTGCGCCGACACCCGCGGCGGCTCTATCCCGTACGATAAGCCCCTAGCGGCACCCGACGAGGTTCGATTCCAGACACTCGGGAGCAATTACAAGATTGCACCGATGGACAAGCTTGCGATCAAGGTCTTCAAGATGGAGGATCTGTCAGGCGATTATGACGTCGATCTGGCAGGGAATATATCCCTTCCGCTCATCGGCCAGGTGGAAGCAGCAAACCTCACGACGGCGCAGCTCGACGACCAGCTGACTCAGAAGCTTGGTGCCAAATATCTCGAACATCCGGACGTGAGCGTAGCGATCAAATCCTCAACCGCGCATGTCGTCACCGTGGACGGCGCAGTGAAGGACGGAGGATCGTTTCCGGTTGGAGGCCCGATTAGCCTGATCCAGGCTGTCGCTCTCGCCAAGGGAACGACCGAGGACGCGAACGCGCGGCGGGTCGCGGTCTTCCGGACGATCGGCGGCCAACGCCAGGCTGCGGCATTCGACTTGACTTCGATCCGCCGCGGCGAGGCGCCCGATCCTGAAATCTACCCCGGCGACATCGTCGTTGTTGACGGTTCGTCGGTGAAGGCGGCGCAGAAGCAGATTCTCCAGACCATTCCGTTGCTGGCGATCTTCGGGCCGTTATAAATTGACGGGGGGCAGCAGGAGCTGGCGGGCGTGAATACGAATATAGCCGTCAGGAACGAGGGCCAGTGGCCAGTCGCTCCCTATTCGTCGGAGGCCGCCAAGCTTGGGCCCGGCCAGCGGACTTATTCCGCGGCTTCGATCCTGGATTTCCCGACGCTCATGCGGATCCTCCACCATTGGCGGTGGCTGGTCCTCGGAGCCATCGGCGTTGGCCTGGCAGGCGCAATCCTCCTCACTTTGCTCACCAAGCCGATCTATCGCGCGACCGTCACGCTGGAAGCGAATCCGCCCTCGGTTGCGGTGAGCGAGGAGCAGACGCGCCAGCAGGACCTGCAGGCGAGCAATACGTTTGACTTCGTTGCCACCCAGGTCGGCTTGCTCGGAAGCCGGGCAGTGGCCGAGCGAACCGCGCAAGAGCTCAATCTTCCGAACAATCCCGACGTGGTCTCGCAAGATTCCGACGCCTCTCAACGGCTGCGTGCGGCGACTGGCGCCGTCCAGTCCGGACTGAAGGTGAAAGCCCCCGAGGAGGGGCAGCTCATCAAGTTCACCTTTGATTCGACTTCGCCGCAGCTAGCGGCCCTTGTTGCGAACGGAATAGCCGACAGCTTCATCAACACGTCCTTGCAGCGCCGCTACGAAGCATCCGCATACGCGCGCAATTTCCTCGAGCGGCAAATCAACAAGACGCGGGGTGATCTTGAGCGCTCGGAACGCGCGCTTGTTGCCTATGCCCAACAGCAGGGGATCATCACCACCGGCGGCGGATCGGTCAGTTCCGAGGGCACGTCGATGAGTTCCAACTCGGACACCAATTCGCTCCAGGGTGAATCGCTCGTGCAGTTGAACACTGCCCTGGCCGCGGCAACCGCCCGGCGGGTGGCCGCGGAAGGCGCCTATCGCGAGGCGCTGAGCACCGGGCCGACGACAGACGTCAACAATAGTGTGCTGCCGCTTCGTCAGGAGATCGCCAAGCTTCAGGCCGAATATCAGCAGAAGCGGGCCTTCATGAAGCCCGAGCATCCGGAAATGCTGAGCCTGCAGTCGCAAATCGACGAATTGCAACGCCAGATCGCGACCCAGGTCTCTCAGGCATCGTCCGGGCGAATCAACGGACTGCTCGCCGATTACAGGGGAGCATTGTCCGCCGAGCGAGCGCTCCAGTCGCGGGTCGCTGGCCTCAAGGGCGACGTTCTCAACCTGCGCGGCCGGAGCATCCAGTATACGATCCTCCAGCGCGAGGTGGACACCAACCGCGGCCTCTATGACGCCTTGCTGCAGAGATATAAGCAGATCGGCGTCGCCGGAGGCGTTGGAATGGCTCCCGTGTCGATCGTCGATCGAGCCCAGGCGCCGATGTTCCCCTTCAAGCCCAATCTGCTGCTGAATCTCTTGCTGGGCCTCGGATTCGGGTTCCTTGCCGGTGCGATTAGCGCCGTCGGACTCGAATTCGTGAATGATACGATCAAGAGCCGCGAAGACGTGCGCCGCAAGCTTTCGCTGGCTTGTCTTGGGACGGTGCCGAAAACGCCCGGCAAGAACACGTTTGTCGAGGACCTCAAGAATCCGACATCGGCCATCTCGGAAGCCTATTCGGCAATCGTCGCGGCGCTTCGGTTCAGTACCGAGGAAGGCATGCCGAAGGTCCTTCTTGTGACCAGTACCCGGTCCGGAGAAGGCAAAAGCTCTTCGGCGCTTGCAATCGCGCAGAACTTCGCGCGGCGGGAGCGACGAGTGCTTCTTCTGGACAGCGATCTCAGAAAGCCGGCGTTCAAAGCCGAGAACGAGCGCCTTGGTCTCAGCAAGCTGCTGACCACCGAAGACCCCATCATGGAGCACGTCGTCGAAACCCAGCATCCCAATTTGTGGCTGCTTCCGAGCGGGCCCTTGCCTCCCAATCCTGCAGACCTCCTTTCGACCGGACGCATCCGGAAGATCCTTGCCGAGGCCAAGGAACAGTTCGACCTGATCGTGATCGACGGTCCGCCGACGCTGGGTCTTGCCGACGTGCCGCTCCTCGCTGCAGCAGCGGGCAGCGCGTTGTTCGTGATCGAAAGCGGGAAGACCCGGACTCGGGCCGCTGTCGAGGCACTCAACCGGCTCGAGGCTACCGGCACCCGGGTGCTCGGCGCCACGCTGACCAAATCCGACGAGGGCAGCGGCTATGGCCGATATCGTCACGGATACGGCTATGGATATGGCTACGGCTACGGAGCAAAGGGACGGATCAACAAGACCGAAATCCTGATGATTCCGCACGCTGGGGACGACGAGCGAGAAGACAGTCCCGAGGAGGCCGAAGCCTGACGTTGGAAATCGCCAAGGCGAAGGCATGATCGCTAGGCGGATCGTCGCCGCTATCGCAGCGATTATCGTGGCCACATTGGTCGTGAGGAATGCCGCGGTCCAACGCCTCGCGATCGTCAAGCCTGCCACGGCCGCCCGAATCTGGGCACGTCATCCGACGGCCGAGATTTCTCTGGCCATGACAGAGATTGCGCAGGCGGCGCACGATCGGCGTGACGTTCCGCCGCCGGTCTTCGAAATGATGAGCGATGCAGCGTCCAGGGAGCCGCTCGCTCCCGAGCCGTTCCTCGTGCGCGGAGTCCAGGCCCAGCTCGCCGGTGATCGCGCGACCGCGCAGGAGGCGTTCGAAGCGGCGCAATGGCGCGACCCGAGGTCGCTTCCGGCAGCTTATTTTCTGGCAGAGCGATATTTCCAGAAGGGGGATGTGGACCGAGGGCTTCGCGAGATCGCGGCGGTGGCGCGTCTCGCCCCCAACGGAGAGTCCACCGTTGGACCCTATCTGGCCATTTACGCCCGCAATCCCGCCAATTGGCCAAAGCTTCGGACCTTGCTTCGCGCGAACCCCCGGCTAGCTGACACGACCCTGGTCGCTCTCGCGTCGAACATTGCGACGGTCCCCGCAGTCCTGTCGCTTGCGGACTTCCGGCAGCCGACCGACCAGGCTCAATGGCTTGCGCCCCTGCTCAACACTCTGACGACCGCGGGCCAATATGCGAAAGCGCGGACGATCTGGGGAAGGTCAGCGGCCGTCCGTCCGGGCGAATTGATCCATGATGCGTCGTTCAATGACAATGCCTCGCCGCCGCCGTTCAACTGGTCACTGACCTCATCCGGAGTGGGCCTCGCCGAGCGGCAGCCGGGTGGAAGGCTGCGAGTCCTTTTCTACGGGCAGGACGACGGCATTCTTGCGACGCAGTTGCTCTTGCTTGAGCCGGGAACATACCGCCTCTCGATGCAGCTGCTCGGGGATGCGGCAAAGGCGAAATCGCTGAACTGGTCAATCTGGTGCGACAAGGGGCCCGCGCCGATTTCCTCCGTAACCGTCGATTCGGCAACGCGCGGATGGCGCTTCGAAGTGCCTTCCGGGTGCGCCGCGCAGTGGCTCAAATTATCCGGCTCCTCCAGCGACATCGCCGAGCAGGTCGATATCTCGATCGCGGCCCTCAAGCTCGAAAGGGTCAAGACCGGTGCCTAGCGCGCTCAAAAGCTCGGTTGCGCCCCTTTACCTGCTTGCATGCCTGTTCCTTGGCGGCAGCGCGCAGGGCATCTGGCAGAACGCAGCGTTACAAATCCTCGGCGTCGCAATCATCGGCTGGTCCCTGTCGGAGCGTCTCGAGGAGCCGATGGTCCCTGCAACGAAGGCGCTGCTGCTTCTCGGCTTGGCCGCCGCCGTCATCGTCGCGATCCAGGCGGTGCCGCTTCCGCCGGCGATCTGGGCGCATGGCGCACGGGCCCAGATTGCCAACGGTTACGCTCTACTCGGCAAGCCGGTACCGGCGCTTCCCATTTCGGTCACGCCCTATGGGTCGCTGAACTCATTCCTGGGCATCATCCCGCCCGTCGCGATCTTCGTCGCGATCGTTCGGTTGAAAGCCTATCGGCCAAGCTGGATCGCGGCGGCTGTTCTCGCCGGCGCCGTCGGCGGAATCATGCTCGGCGCACTGCAAGTCGCGAGCCCAGTTCCGATTTGGTACCTGTATCGCGAAACGAACATCGGTTTCGGCG
>Ga0105248_10008794_pt1 | contig 11089 bp, 9 predicted proteins | sample KBSS34metaG_FD_81524 | JGI IMG/M metagenome (GOLD analysis project Ga0105248, IMG submission 81524) | Switchgrass rhizosphere microbial communities from Kellogg Biological Station, Michigan, USA - KBS S3-4 metaG | ecosystem: Host-associated > Plants > Roots > Rhizosphere > Soil | place...
AACTCTCCCCTATGCCATCCCGACACGAACTTCATGGGCAATGTGTCGGACGCCATCAACGACAGCATCGAGCTGTGGATCGCCAGCATCGCGTCGAATGTGCTGGGGAGGATTGAGGCGGGTGGTTAGGGGTGCCGGGCGTCGGATCTGACGTTCTGTGGCGCCTGGAAGCACTGTCTGCACGAGCGCGGACGGAGCTGAACGCTCCAAACTATTTCTGCCGAGAACGCGATGGCTGTTTGTGGCCGACGGATTTTTGATAGGCGACGTTAGGTGCCGGAGTAACCGACACGACCGGTCAAAAAAGAGATGACTGAAAAAGTAGCACAATGCAGACGACTGCGAACTTCCTGAGTCGGCACACATTCCGATCGAAGGCGATCCGCAGCTAATAGGCTGCGCTGCAGATACAAGGAAAGTTGGATGGCCGTCCGGACATTATCCCAGCAGGATTTTCTGGCGACTTATCGCGCACTCTTGAGAGAGCTGGTATGGCTCTTCGCCGACGGCTCACTTGCGTTTGTGGCCGGATCGCTCTTAACGAATCCGTTCGAAGCTCCAGAGCTTCCGCATGTCGTGCAGGGCGACGATCGGTGGAAGGCACGCTTTGAAGCGCTGATGCTGGCCGCCGGCGACGCACGTGCCGGATGGACCTTGCAAACCCTCGACGTGATTCGCGAGGAGGTGGAGTATCAGCGTCAGCGCCAAATCGCGCAACGCATGCATCCAGAGCGCTTCTACTGGCGGCCGCGGCAACTCCAGCAGCAGCAGGAACAGCAGCGGCAGCAGCAGCAACAAGAACCACAACGACAGCAACAACAAGAACAAGAGCAGCAACCACAACAGCGGCAGAACAAGGAGTCTCGACCGATTTGGCAAGAACTCGAAGCAGACGTTCCGCCTGGCGCACGAGACGAACACGACTACCTGGCCACTCGCCAATACCGTGTGTGGTACGGGACTGATCGAGAGCCGGTTCTTGAAGGCGCGGACCCCTACTTCGGTCGCGGTTTCAGCGAGGAGTTGCACCTTGGTTCATGTGTGGTTCACGTCCCCACGACACATCGGTTCGGTGAGCTGAGGTCGTCCTGGCTCAGACGGACGTTTCAGACCGTGCTGCTCGATCACGAGGACGATACGCTGCGTATTCTCGAGCTCAACTCACTCAATGCCGAGGAGTTCGTCGCAGACATTCACAACGAGCTGAGCCATTGGCAGAAGCGCTCGGCACTGGTCTTCGTGCATGGCTACAACGTGAGCTTTCGCGACGCGGCGCTGCGGGCAGCTCAGATCGGATTCGATCTGCGGGTCGACGGCATCATGGCTTTTTTCTCGTGGCCGTCGAAGGGCAATCTGTTGCCTTATTTGGCGGACGAGGCGCGCGTAGAACTCGCGGAAAAACATTTCGTCTCGTTCATTGAATTGCTGGCGCGCCACAACGACGTCGAGGAAATCAACATCCTCGCGCACAGTATGGGCAATCGTCTGCTCTTGCGGACGGTCGAAAGGCTGCTGTCATTGCGGATGGCCGGCGCACTCGGCGCACCGATCGGAAATATCATGCTTGCCGCGGCTGACGCCACGACCGCGTTGTTCAAGCAATACGCCGGAGCGTATACGGCACTCGCTCGGGATCGGGTGACGAATTACACGTACCACGCGGACAGGGCACTCATGGTCTCGCGCAGGCTCCATGATCAGGAGCGGGTGGGGCTCGAGCCGCCGGTGTTCGTGCATGATGGAATCGACACGATCTCGGCATCAAATCTCAACCTGGACCTGCTGGGTCATGGCTACGTGGCAACCGCTGCGCCTCTAATCTACGACCTGGCGCAGATCATCCACGACAACAAGCCGCCCCGCAAACGCGCTCGCTTGGAACCTGTCCCACCGGAGCTCTGCTCGTACTGGGCGCTCGGACGCTAACACGCTGTCGTAACCCTTCAGCCTTTTTTACATCGTGCCCTTCGCGTCGATCAGCGCTCAACGCTCGCGCAGGCGCTTCGACCCGTGTCGGCAGACAGAAATCCCTACGGCGTAGTGGCGCGCCGCCGCATCGACCGTCGCTCCTATCGCAGTGGCGCCCGTACCACCAGGGCGAATCGACTGCCGGCGCAGCTGGCAGCGCCGTTATCCGACTGAAGCGCCGCCGGACGACAGGGACTGCGGACGCCTCTAAAAGTCAACGACGATGGTGCCGTTGAAGCCACACGTGTCAACGTTGAACCACACCGTCTTGCTCACTTCCTTGCCAGCGACTTTGAGCTCCACCTTGAGTTTGTAGACTCCGGGCACCAACTGCGCCGTATTCGACGCCGCGCCGTACTCTCGATGGAATTGGATCGGTCCGCACGCCGTGCCCGGACTCGGCGCAACCGTTTGCAGCGGTGCGTTCTCGACCTCTTCGACTCGCTTCGAGAATCCGAACCAGCCACCCCAATACCGGTTGAGGCTGATCTGATGCGCGACTGTCACGGGCGTGCCACCCTGTGTGACCAGCACTCGCGCTCCAGTGCGCACGCCTTCGCCGCACAACTCGCGAGTCTGAACGCTGGTCGCTCCGCTGGTTGGATCGGAAACAAACGTGACAGCTGCGGTGGCAATCCGTTCCCGCCCCAATGCCGTCGGCTTGAAATCGATGTTGAGGTCCCCCGACCCGACTTGATGTCCTGGCTGCAGCGTGATCGGGAACGCTGGGAGTCCAGAGAGCGCATAGTCGCCCGCATTGGCGCCGCCGATTGCGACATTGGTGATCGTCAGGTTGCACGCGCCGGTGTTCGAGATCACGAATGGCCTCGGGGACGCGCACATCCCGACGCTTTGAATGACCGTCGGCGGGAACAGCTGATTGGGAGACAGGCCCAGCGTGCCCGCCGCGCCCTGCGCGGTCGCCGTCACGCCGACTGAGGGATGCGCCGGATCATCACTCGAAACCGTCAGCGTGGCTGATTGTGGTCCGACTCCGGATGGAGTGAAGGTCACGTCAAACGGAAAGCACGCGCCGGGACTCACCTTGATTGGGAAGCCTCCAGATGGCGTCGTGACCGCAAAGGCGGGATTCGATGACGCAATGCCAGTCACGGACAAATCGGCTGCGCCCGTATTGCACACGGTGAGCGTGGCGTGACCGACGGTCCCGGCGCACACCTGCCCGAACGCGACGCCGGACGGCACGACGATATTCCCGCTCTCGAAGACACTGAAGAAAAAGGGATCGATCGAGCCCGCTACCACTGTCGTGCCATCCAGGGCCAGCAGCTGGTTCGTGGTGAAATTCGCGTTGCGTTGATAGGTCACGCCCGCCGGAAAGTTGGCGGTGGCCGGCGTGTTGAACGCGGAAAACACCCCGTAGAAGTTCTTTCCTACCGCGACGAGGTTCGCGTAGTCTCCGATCGGATTAGGGCCAGAATAGGATCCGAGACTGTCAGGAACATTGGCGAGAATGATGTCGGTCACCGCCGAGGCAAAGCCGTCGGTCGACTGCTCCAGGTGGGTCTCCCATCGATTGCCGCCGCTGGGACTGGTGAGCCGCTGATACATGAAGCCGACCTTGCCGGTGGAGGTGATCGCCAGACCTGGATTGGTCGCGCTGCTGACCGTGCGGAGGTCTGCGCTCCACGTCGCGCCCTGGTCCGTTGAGCGCCGAAGGTGAAGCGTGAAGGGCGTCCCGTCGCCCCACGCGATGTAGACGGTATTGCTGTTGTTTGGATCGACGGCAATCGCGGCCTGGCCGCCCGTGCGCTGGTTCCCGAGCAGCTGGTTGAAGACGACGGTCGTCCCGGTCACGACGCGCATGCCGGCCACTCCGCCATCCTGCAACGCCGCGAACGGCGTCGCACTTGAACCCCAGGAGTCGTCGCGCACCACGACGATGTCCGAGGTCGTCGTACTTCCGGAGGAGGCGGTCCACCCATAGAAGACCGCGTACACCTTGCCGCTGGAGTGATGGGCGGTGCGAACCGGCGGCCCGTCTTGATTGGCGGTGCCCGTGCTCCTGGCTTCGACGACCGTCGTCGCGAATCCGGCAGGTGCTGCCGCCGTGGCTGCGTTCTGAGAGCGATCCACGCTGGCGGTCCGGCGGGGAGAGGTGCCGACGCCGAGGTTGTTGTTCCCCACGAACACCCGATCCTGGGCGGCAGCGGTGGCTGCCTCGAGCCACGGCTGATCTTCGTTGTCGCGAGTGACGAGTACATCCATCAGACCGGCCGACGTGAAGTCGGACTTGCGAAGGATGTTCATGCGAAGGGACGCATCGCTTCTCAGGATGCCGCCGTACAGGACTCCCGACGTCCCGCCAAACCGGATCGACGTGTCGCCAGTCTTGTTGCCGCCAGGCAGCACGACGTTGAGGACCCAGGTGTTGCCACCATCGGTTGAAACGAAGATCGGCGCGCTGCCCGAATTGTTTGGATCTGGTGTGAACGCCGAAGCCGCGATGCGCAACGGGTTCGCCGGGTTGACCGCAACGTTCGGTTCGCTGTCCCGCTGCGTCTCGGCACTCAGGGAATTCGGGATCATGTTCACGACCTTCACCTGGCCAGCAGCAGTCGCAGCCGTCAGGGTCAGAACCAATCCCGAAAGAGCGCCGAGAGTGAGGGTCGGAAGTCGCATTGGCGTTCCTCTTGCGCATGCGGAACCGAGCTGCATCGGATGGATCTATCGTGGTCGACCGGCGAGCCGGCGCACTTTGTCCAAGTTCTCCCTGGTCTGAAAATCGCGAGGATCGAGGGCGGTGAGGCCTTGAACGGCATACACCGTCGCGACCTTTTCCTTCGTATTTCTCTGAAGGATCCAGATGCCGTCCTGATCCGGCTTGAGCTTCGGCGAATCGCTCCAGAGCTCATCGTCGCTGCTTGGGAACACGACGGTCAGTTCGGTGGGGCCGGATCCTTTCGCATAGGTGTCTACCCTGACGACTGCCGTCCACCATTTCGGATCGTGCTCCGACACGGGCCAACGAGGGTCGCGCGGCATGGCCTGGGTTCGGAGGACCTTACCCGCCACGACCAGCTGAGCCCGCGCGATCCGCTGTCCAAGGAGTCGGTCCTCCTTCTCCTGGAAGGCCGCGTCTACTGCCTTGCGAGCAGACTCGCGATCCTGCGTGGCGGCAAGCCGTCCCGATTCACGGGCGGCAAGACTGGTCCCGTAGAGCACGACGTTTGTGAAAAAGATGTACGAGCGTCCTTCCGCGGCGGGCTGCTTGAGCGCGACGGTGATCGGCATGCCATTCACATTGCGGATGGCGTCGCCGGCCTTGTAGACCTCTTCGACGAGGACGACGGCGGTCAGCCTGTTGGCCTTGACCTGAGGCATGTTGGCCGCTGCGGTTTTGACAATTCGACCACGGAAGACAAAAGAAGAGAGGTTGGCCAGAGCGCTGGCGCTTGATGGCGGCGACTGCTGCAACCCGAGCAAGGCCGCAAAGAGTAATAGATAGTGCATACAACCTCCTAGACGGACTGGAGCTCTGATTTTCCGCCCACCTCACGTCCGTCATCGGTCCACATGACACAACATCGTCAAAAAGATTTGGATGTCGATCAGTGTAGATCTCGCACGATTTCTACGAACTAATACAGACGTTCGTCGCGGGGGTGAACGCGGTCGGCGTCCAGTTGTTGGCGCGCGCAACCGCGGGACAGCCGCGCTCGGCCGGCTCTGGAAGTTCACATAACGTCGTTCTCGGTTCCTGGACAGCCTTTACGGTTCGACAGCGCGGATAAGGCCGTTGTCCGCGCTCGATTCTGCGGCAGCCGGGACGAAGTGGCAAGGGCAAAATGGCTGCAGCACGAGCGTCGGCCTCCAGCGCCGACACCTCTCACGGCGCGACGAAACGCCTTCACCGGTCACCTGATCGCAGTTCGCGCGGTTATGTTACGGTCGATGCCGATGAGAGGAGTGATGAGCGCGGCCGGCGGCGGACGCTCCCGCCGGCCGTCAAGGGAACGCTATCGACGTGGCGAGGGCCTGGCCCGAATCGCCTTCGCCAGCAGCCCGTACAGCTTGGTCACTTCGGTCGCTTTGACCTTCAACTGCCTGATGATCTCGTCCGGGTCGAGGACCTTCGGCGGACCTCCTGGCGGCGCGCAGTCCTGCGCGGGGCCCCCCACCCGCGGGCCAAACTGGCGAAGGATCTCCACGATCAGGAACGGGCTCTTCTTCAAGTCGATCGTAACGCCATAGCGGGCGATGATCTCCTTGACGATCTTCTCGTCTTTCGTCACCACACACCTCCTTCGACGGGTCAGCCGACGTAGCGGCGCTGCCGCTCCCAGGTTGTCAGGATGGTCTTTCGGCCTTGAACGACCGGAAGACCCGCGTGAATCATCGCGTGGTTGCAGTTGCCGCTAGGGAGCAGGTTATTCCATACCACAAGGCGGCCGGCCGCCGGCATGATTCTCCGACGAAGGGCGCGAAAGTCAGTCGCGCCGCCCCGCACCGGCTGCTCCAGGTACACAAGGATCGTCCTGCTGCGCTCGCCGCTCGGATGCGCGCGCCATGCGCCGCAGTCCAGGTGATAGTCGAAGGCCTCGCCCCGTTTGTAGCGCGTCACTTGCCATGGTTCGAGGTTGCGCGATCGGATGCCGAACATGGTGAAGAGCGAGCGCTCGATGCGTCGCAGTGTCTCCTTCATCCATTTGCTGTAGCCGAACACCACGAGGCTCGAGCTCGTACGTCCGTTAGCATAGAACGTCGACCGCCCTCGATCGAGTGGCACAGCGGCCACGCCGCTTGGAACCCACGCGCCATGCGCAGCTTCCCGGAGTATGCGCTGGCAGTGTGACGGCGACACGAACTCATCGACGGTCACGACGCCCACATCTGCCAGTTCGACGACGAGTCGCGAAGGAGCCGTCCTCATCTATCTTGCTTTTGCGCTGAGAATCAGCGGCATGCCGATGTACCGCTCGTAGTCGGCAATCGATCGCGCACCGCCGAGCGGATAGTGTCGGAACTGCTGCCCCTTCAGGATGCGGCGAACGCGACCCAGCGACCGTCTATCTCGACTCTGCCAATCGTGATGATCCTGCCAGTGGCAGGTTCGCGTCTTCCGGTCATACGCGTGCCAGGCAATCACGCGATGCGGGTGAAAGAAGTCGTAGCCATGGCAATACGCACGAAGGCCCGTCGTGATCTCGTCGCCAAAAAAATATATGGCCGGATCAATGGGAATTTCCGCGTTGAAGCGCCCTTCGGTGAACAGAAGTCCGAGCGCCAGAAACTGCGCTGGAATGGGCTCGGTGAGCCACTGCCAGAATGGCAGCTTGAACCCGGCGAAGTGGACGAGCAGGCCGCTGTGATAGGCCTCCTTGTAGATCTTGAGCGGGACCAGCGACGCTTGTTTAGGAAATGTCTTGGGTGAAAAATCCGGCGGATAGCAGGTGATCGCGGGCTTTCGCACGCCTGCGGCTTTCCGATCCTCCAACAGCTCGACCAGCCTACCATCCCAGCCTTCAGCGAAGCGCAGGTGCGAATCAATAATCAGAGAGTACGGCTCATCCCGCCAACGCTTTTGGATCAGGCTACGGGCCCAGTTCGCGCCGCGGCTAAGGCGATGGTCCACGTCGAGAACTTCGACGCCGCGGGCCCGGCGAAACTTGACCGGCAGCCGCTCGCCGCGAGAGTGCTGCCAACAGAGGCAGACGCGGAGCCGCTCGGGCTTTGCGGCCTCATCGAACAGGCTCTCGAGTGTCGCCGGCAGCAGTGGGTCACGATAGGCGGCAACTTGTACGAAGATCTGGTCGTCGGCCCTCATCGTGGTTCATCATCCACCGAGTCTCATTTGCGCGCCAGCTCGCCGTGTCCGTGGCGCGTGGAACACCGGCGCGAATCGCAAGGTCGCCTCGGGCGGAAGCTTGTGGCGACACAACTGGCAAGCCGAGTTCCCGGTAGATGATACTGGCAGGGTGTTGGACAGGGCCGCCCAGGATAGCTTCGAAGACCTGAATTTGAAGAGAAGCCGGCGCCTCGAAACGTCGGCGCAGGGGAGCTTCCACAGGCTGTTCACGGCGAATCGCTCGTGTCCTCAGAAGCATTTTAGAATTCGCCATGGACAGGCGGGCTGACGTGTTCAATATTGGACAGACGGCTCCCGTGACAATCCGCTATTTTCCGTTTCGGCCGATCAGCCTGAGGCGGAGTATGGGTCTACACTAGCTTCGCTGACACGGCTCCGCCCACGGTAGCATGTCATTTCACCGACGCATCGCGTGCACGAACTGCACAGACTGGAGACGATCGTGGCCGACTTGACCAAAGGTGTCATCGTCATTCTCTCGGGGGGCGGATTCGACGAAATGAATCCCCAAGAAGTGCGCGATCGGATGGATGAGTGCATCACGCAGGTCAACAACGATCCGTTCGTGCAGGCAAACTCCGGCGGCGCTGGGCTCACCTTTCACTTGCTCCCGGGCCAGACGACGAAGCATCTGCACCAGACGAAATGGCGGGAACTGTGCGACGCGATCAAGCTGCTCGACGCCACGCCGCTGATTATCGTAGGGCACTCGAATGGTGGCGCTGCCGCGGTCAGCCTGTCTCGGTGTCTCAACGCGGTGAACAAGACCGTTGATCTGCTATTTACGGCGGATTCGGTGGGGACGCTTGATGATCTTGGCGATGAGGACGAGATCCCGCCGAACGTCAGGCTCAATATCAACCCGTACACCAAGGTCACGCCGGCATGGTTCCTGGCGCCGTTTCCGATTGGCAAGAAGAACCGTCGCGAGACGGATCATTCATTCAACGGTATTCTGAACGCTGGCCTGGCCTGGAACCTGCCCGGCGTCGTGGGGCACCGCAACGCGTTCTATGATCTCGCGGGCGGGGACAAGCCGAGCCCGACCACGTTCAAGCATCCGCTCATCCTCCAGGAGTCGATCCTCGCCTCCTTGAAGGGTAACGCCAACGCCGCGATTATCAGTGCCGCCATCGCGTCGTTGCAGATACTCGCGACGCAAACCCACACCAAGATCGAGATCACAACCGCCGGCTCACACGTCACGCTCCAGCCCTGACGTGAGGGCCTCGGTTTTCCGGTTCACTCTGAGAGTGAACCTGCGGCCGTTTGCGGGGCCTCGCTGCGATCTCGGTTTCGATCCGATCGTTCCGAGCGGCAGTCGACTCACGTGCCTCACGTGAGTCGACCCACAGTGCATCCACCGCAGCCGGCGTTCGATCCTGCAAGCGGCTGCGGGGCGGACGCGATTGTAATCCTGACGCCAAGCGCCTAAGACGACTTGGGCTTCGACGACCGAAGTGAGGACGCGGCTGTTCACGCATTCGTCGCGCAGCTTGCCGTTCCAGCCTTCGCGTTTCAACAAGAAAGTCAACCGCCGATAGCCGAACCGCACCCGGACGGCGGCGAGCTCGCGCAACCGCAGCGTCCCGTTGTGCACCGGAATGAGTTAAGTTGAATGGCCGGTTTGGCGAGGGTTGTGGCGACGACAACTGGCAAGCTGATGTTCCGGTAGGTGATACTGGCAGGGTGTTTCACGAAGTTGCCACCCCAGCGCCACCCCGGCCTGTCGGTTCCATTCGCTTCAGAGAGATTTGCTCAGCGCAATTGGCGAATTCGACGTCGGTCTTGATTCTTCACAACCCTCCCTCGGGCGATCCGGTGCCGAGTCCAGAGGACATCGAGTTGGCCCGCCGGCTGGCGGCGGCCGGTGTGCTGATAAGGATTGACGTGATCGATCGCGTGGTGCTGGGCGACGTCCGGCACTCGAGCTTCAAGGAGGCGGGGCGCCTGTGAGCCGCGTGCTGTACTTCGACTGCTTCTCGGGCATCTCGGGCGACATGGCGCTGGGCGCGCTGCTCGATGCGGGGCTGCCGTTCGACGACCTCAAGGCCGCGCTGGGCAGCCTTGCGCTCGGCGACGCGCATGTCCACGCCAGGAAGGTGCTGCGCGCCGGCGTGTCGGCGACGAAGTTCAGCGTCCACGAACATGCCGGAGGCGACGCTCCACACGCGCACGATTCCCACGATCACGATCACCACGTCCATGGCTCCGCGCCACACCCGGCGCATCCTCATCGCCATCTGCCGGCGATCAACAAGCTGATTGACACCTCGGCGCTGTCGGCGCCGGCTCGCGAGCGCGCCAAGCAGATGTTTCGCCGGCTGGGCGAGGCCGAGGCCGCCATCCACCAGATGCCGATCGAAAAAGTTCATCTGCACGAGGTCGGCGCGCTGGACTCGATCATCGATATCGTCGGCATCGCGTTCGCCATGGAGTGGGCGGCGGCCGATCAGGTCGTGTGCTCGCCGCTGAATGTGGGTGGGGGGATGGTCGATTCTGCCCACGGGCGGTTTCCGGTGCCGGCGCCCGCGACGGTGGCGCTGCTGGGCGACGCGCCCGTGTACAGCGGAGCGGTCCAGAAGGAACTGGTGACGCCCACCGGGGCGCTGATTGCCACGTCGTACGCCTCGTCGTTCGGTCCGATTCCGGCGATGTCGATCGAGCGCGTGGGCTACGGCGCGGGCGATCGCGATGAGCCGTCCACGCCGAACGTGCTGCGGGTGATGATTGGCCGGGCGCAGATCGGCGCGTCGACCGAACGCGTCTGCGTGATCGAGTGCGAGATCGACGACATGAACCCGCAGATCTTCGGCGTCGTGATGGAACGCCTGTACGCGGCTGGCGCGCTCGAAGTGTTCTACGTTCCGGTTCAGATGAAGAAGAACCGGCCCGGGACGCTGCTGTCCGTGGTCGCGCCGCCCGAGCAGCGGTCGCGGATGACCGAGGTCATCTTTCGCGAGACCACGACGATCGGCCTGAGGTACTACGATGTCGATAGGGAGTGCCTCGAGCGCCGGATTGTGCCGGTGGAAACGCCACTTGGCATCGTGAGATTCAAGATCGCGTCGCGCGGCGGCGATGTGATCAACGCGGTCCCCGAATTCGAAGACTGCGCGAAGCTGGCGGCGGCGCACAACCTGCCCGTGAAGGAAGTGCAGGCGCTGGCGGTGAGGTCGTACAAGCCATGAGCCGGTTCTTCCTCACCACCGCGATCGACTTCGTCAACAGCCGGCCTCACCTGGGGACGGCGTACGAGAAGGTGTGCGCCGACGTCATCGCGCGCTACAA
>Ga0105248_10008795_pt1 | contig 11089 bp, 7 predicted proteins | sample KBSS34metaG_FD_81524 | JGI IMG/M metagenome (GOLD analysis project Ga0105248, IMG submission 81524) | Switchgrass rhizosphere microbial communities from Kellogg Biological Station, Michigan, USA - KBS S3-4 metaG | ecosystem: Host-associated > Plants > Roots > Rhizosphere > Soil | place...
AGTCTTTCCCGAGCGCGTCTCGATCAGATAAGGCTGGTCGTCGTTGAGCAGGTCGGTGGTGAAGATCAGGCCTTCCTCGGCCAGAATATCCACCGTGTTCAGAGTGCAGCGGAGCGAGCTCGACAGCCATCCCTTGGCCGGTTTGCCGCAGACCTCCTTGTAGACGCGCAGGGTCTCGCGGATCACCTCCCGCTCCTTGGTCTCGTCGAAGGAATAGTCGGCGAGCAATTCGGTCTGCACGTAATTGTGGGCGACAATCTCCCAGCCGCGCTTGAGCGCAGCGTCGATCACGGCGCGCCGCTCCAATCCCATCTTGGCGTTCATCGTACAGGTGGAGGGCACGCCGAACTCGTCGAAAATGTCGAACATTCGCCAGACCCCGACGCGCTGCCCATATTCGCGCCAAGTGTAGTTCGGGTTGTCATAAACGTTGCCGGGCAGATCGCCGCCGACAATACCGGGGCCGCCCGGATAGAACGGCTTTGGCGTATCCTTGGTGGAATCCCAATATTCCAGGTTGGTGGTGATCATCACGGCGAGCCGCTTTCCGTTGGGCCAGCGCAGCGGCTTGCGTTGCGGAAACGGCACGAACTCGTACTTCATGATCAATCCATTTTACGCGGTGGGTTTTCCTGAAAGCATTGTCCATCCGGCGGGACGCCGTGACAAGGCGAGCACAGCTGCAGCCGGGCGCCCGAGTGGTGGCGAGTCCCGGCAAAGAAAGCTCCAGGACAGGCTGATTTGCCTCTTGCAGGATCAGTTCCCTGGTATGAAATAGGGCCCCATGATCGGGGTGCGCGTTTTTATCGTTGCGGCACTGTTCGCCAGCTTGCTGGCCGGTTGCGACAATAAGCCGGGGGCCGGCGCCGCGCCGCCTCCGCCGCCTGTCACGGTGTCGAAGCCGATTCAGAAATCGATCACCGAATGGGACGAATACACCGGCCGGTTCGTGCCGGTCGCGACCGTCGAGGTTCGGGCCCGGGTGTCCGGCTTTATCGAATCCATTCACTTTAAGGACGGCCAGATTGTCAAAAAGGACGATCTGCTGTTCGTTATCGATCAGCGCCCCTATCAGATCGCCGTCGAGCAGGCGAAGGCCGACCTGGAGCGCGCTCGCGCCAAGTATGACGTTGCCACCTCCGATGTCGACCGCGCGACCCCGCTCGTCCGCAACCAGACCCTGACCGAACGCGAATTCGACACGCGTCGGTCGACGCAGCGCGATGCCGCCGGTCAAGTCGGTTCGGCCGAAGCCGCCCTCAAGCAGGCCCAGCTCAACCTCGAATGGAGCGAGGTGCGCGCACCGATCGCGGGGCGCATCTCCGACCGGCGTGTCGACGCCGGCAATCTGATCACCGGAGGCCAGACCGGCGCCACGCTGCTCACGTCGATTGTGACGATGGACCCCATCCATTTCGCCTTTGACGGGAGCGAGGCGGACTTCATCCGCTACCTGCGGCTTGCCGCGTCGGGCGTGCGCCAGTCGTCCCGCGACGCGTCGAATCCCGTCGCGGTCCGGCTCGCGGACGAAACCGACTTTAAGCATCAGGGCCGGATGGATTTCGTCGACAATGTCGTGAACGCGAAGACCGGCACGATTCGCGGCCGCGCCATCTTCGATAACAAGGACGGATTTCTGACTCCCGGCTTTTTCGGTCGGCTGCGTCTCTACGGTGGCCAGCGCGACGCCTTTCTGATTCCCGACAGCGTGATCTCGTCCGATCAGGCGAGTAAGATCGTGTTCACCGTTGCCGATGACGGGACCGTCGGCACCAAAAAGGTGGAGCTCGGTCCCATCGTTGATGGCTTGCGCGTTGTCCGTTCGGGCCTCGCGCCGACCGACCGCATCGTGATCGATGGCATACAACGCGCTCGTCCGGGGCAGAAGGTCACCGCCGAGGACGGCACGATTAAGGCTCCTGGAAAATAAGCGACGCCTGGCGTTTCGCGCAGGGGTGAAGAGGCACAATGCGGTTTTCACATTTCTTCATCGACCGGCCGATCTTTGCCAGCGTGCTCTCGATCATCCTGACGCTCGTCGGCGCCATCTCATTTCGCGCGCTCGCGATCACGGAATTTCCCGACATCGCCCCACCGACGGTGCAGGTGATCGCCACTTACGCAGGCGCTGCGGCGGATGTCGTGGCGGAAACCGTGTCGTCTCCCATCGAGCAGGAGATCAACGGCGTCGACAACATGATCTACATGGTGACGCAGGCGACCGGTGACGGCACCTCGCAGATTGACGTTGTCTTCAAGCCGGGCACCAACATCGACCAGGCGCAGGTGTTAGTGCAGAACCGAGTCGCCATCGCCATTCCGCGGTTGCCGGAGGAGGTGCAGCGCATCGGCGTGACGGTCAAGAAGAAATCACCCGATCTGATGATGGTGGTCCATCTGATCTCGCCGGATGGGACGCTGGATCAGTCCTACATCTCCAACTACGCGACGATCCACATCAAGGATGTCCTGACACGCGTCGACGGCGTCGGCGATACGGTCGTGTTCGGCGCCCGCGATTATTCCATGCGCATCTGGCTTGACCCCGCCAAGGTGCAATCGCGAAACCTGACCGCGAGTGATGTGGTCACGGCCTTGCGGGCCGCCAACGTCCAGGTCGCCGCGGGGGCGATCAACCAGCCTCCGGCAAAATCGCCGGCAGGGTTTCAGGTCGCGGTTGAGACGCTCGGCCGGCTACAGACCCCCGAGCAATTCGCCGACATCATCGTCGCCACCGATGAGGACGGCCGCGTCACTCGGGTGAGCGACATTGGGCGCGTCGAGCTCGGCGCATATACCTACGTGTCGAACGCCTACCTCGACGGCAAGGTTGCCACCGCTATCGGCATCTTTCAGCGGCCGGGTTCCAACGCCCTCACGACCGCGGCAGGCGTGATCAGGACGATGGACGAACTGTCCAAGGATTTCCCACCGGGCCTCGCCTACCGCATTGCCTACAACACCACTGAGTTCGTCAAGCAATCGGTCGACGAGGTGATCAAGACGCTGTTCGAAGCGGTCGTGCTGGTCGTGCTTGTCATCATCCTGTTCCTGCAAACATGGCGTGCCGCGATCATCCCTATTGTCGCCATCCCAGTGTCGCTGATCGGGACGTTCTTCGTCATGGCGAGCTTCGGTTTCTCGCTCAACAATCTGACGCTGTTCGGTCTCGTGCTGGCAATCGGCATCGTGGTGGACGATGCGATTGTCGTCGTAGAGAACGTCGAGCGTTATCTGAGCGAAGGTATGAGTCCGCGCGACGCTGCGCACAAGACCATGGATGAGGTCGGCGGCGCGCTGCTTGCGATTGCGCTTGTGCTCTGTGCCGTGTTCATCCCGACGGCCTTCATCACCGGCATTTCAGGCGCGTTCTATCAGCAGTTCGCGCTGACCATTGCCAGCGCAACGGTTATTTCCTGCATCATATCGTTGACGTTGTCGCCGGCACTGGCGGCGCTGTTGCTGCGGACTCATAGTCACGAAGAAGCGAAGCCCGGGCTTCGGACCACGCTGGCCCGCCCGTTCAACATATTCTTCACTGGTTTCAATAGGCTGTTCGACAAGATGTCGCATGGCTACGGCGGCCTGACGCGACGGGTGCTGCGCGTCTCGGCGCTCATGCTGGTGGTCTACGGCGGTTTGATTGGCCTGACCTATTTCCAGTTCGCCCGCACGCCGTCGGGCTTCATCCCGCCGCTCGACCGGGCCTATTTCATCACCGCGATTACCTTGCCGCCCGGTTCGAGCCTCGAGCGGACCGATGCGGTGGTCCGCAAGGCGGTGGAGTTGTTGCAATCGCGGCCTGGCGTGGCTCACACCGTGACATTCGCGGGCTTTGACGGGGCAACGTTCACCAACGCGCCGAACTCAGGCGTCATCTTCACCACCTTGAAGCCGTTCGAAGAGCGGGTGAAGGAAAAGCTCACGACTCAAGGTGTCCTCAATGATCTGCGCGCGCAGATGGCGTCGCTTCGTGAAGCCTTCGTGCTGGTGATTCCACCGCCCTCCGTCCCGGGTATCGGCACCGGCGGCGGCTTCAAGCTCTATGTGCAGGACCGCGTCGGCCGTGGTCCGCGGGCGCTGGAGCAGGCGGTGGGCGGCGTTCTCGGCCCGGCGAACCAGACGCCCGGCCTGGTGCAGGTCTTCACGCTGTTCAATGCCTCGACTCCCCGAATCTACGCCGACATCGACCGCACCAAGGCCGAAATGCTGGGCGTGCCGATCTCGCGCTTCTTCGATACCCTGACAACCTATATGGGTTCGACGTTTGTCAACGACTTCAACATCCTGGGACGCACCTATCGGGTCACCGCGCAGGCCGACAACCCATACCGGCTCTCGATTCGGGATGTCGAAAATCTGCGAACTCGTTCCAACTCGTCCGACATGGTGCCGCTCGGCTCTGTTGCGACGTTCCGCGACACCACCGGGCCGTTCCGCGTGCCGCGCTACAACCTGTTCCCGGCGGCCGAGATCCAGGGCGCCACGTTGCCGGGCTTCTCCACCGGCCAGGCAATCGGAGCCATGGAGAAAATCCTCACCAATCTGCCGTCCGGATTCGGCTTCGAGTGGACCGAGATCGCGTTGCAGGAAAAGGCCGCGGGCAATACCGCCGTGATCGCGTTTACCCTCGCGGTCGTGTTCGTGTTCCTGCTGCTCGCTGCGCAATACGAGAGCATCCTGCTGCCGCTCGCTGTGATCCTGATCGTGCCGATGTGCCTGCTTGCGGCGATCAGCGGCGTGCTGCTGCGCGGCATGGACAACAACATCCTGACCCAGATCGGCTTCGTGGTGCTGATCGGTTTGGCAGCGAAGAACGCCATCTTGATCGTCGAGTTCGCCAAGCAGGCCGAGGAGGCCGGCGTGAACCGCTGGGACGCCGCCGTGCAGGCGGCGCGGACACGGCTCCGCCCGATCCTGATGACGTCGCTCTCCTTCATCCTGGGCGTGGTGCCGCTCGTCATCGCAACGGGCGCCGGCGCGGAATTGCGTCAGGCGCTCGGCACCGCTGTGTTCTTCGGCATGCTGGGCGTGACGCTGTTCGGGCTTGTGTTCACGCCGATTTTCTACGTGGTGGTGCGCTGGATCGCCGAAAAAACCACGCGGACGCCAGCGGCACACAATCCCCCAGCTTGATTACTGCGGCTGAATGCCGAGCTCCTGCGCCAGCGCGCGCCATTTCTCCTGCTCCGCAGCAATGAATGTGCCGGTGCTTTGTGGCGTGCCGGCGCCGCTCGTCGCCAGCCCGAAGCCGGCGAGCCGCGTGCGGATCTCGTCGCCCTTAAGAAACTCGCCGACTTCCTTGTTCATCCGCGCCACGATGTCGGCTGGCACGCCTGCCGGCGCCACCAGCACGAACCAGCCGTCCATGGTCACGCCCGGCACGGTCTCGCTGATGGTCGGCAGGTCGGGCAGCGGCGGAAAGCGGTTGGAGGAGGACAGCGCGATGCGCCGGATTTTCCCCGCCTGCACCATGGCATTGGACGCGGCCATCGAGGAGATCAGCACCGGGATGACGCCGCTGGCGACGTCGTTTGCCATCTGCGCGGCCGAGCGGTACGGCACTTCGACCATCCCGAGGTTGGCGCGCTTGTTGAGGAGCCGCGCCGCAAATGGCGCCGCCCCCGCGGTGACGTCGACGGCGTACGACAGCTTGCCGGGGTTCGCTTTGGCATAGTCGATCAGGCCGGCGACGGTCGTGACCGGCACGTCGACGTTCACCGACAGCATCTGCGGACCGAAGTCCACCACCATCGCCACCGGCGTAAAGTCTTTCGCCGGGTCGTAGGGGATCGACTTGAAGGTGACGAGATTGGTCGCGAGCCCCGAGGTGTTGGTGAAAAGGAAGGTGTAGCCGTCGGGCGCGGCGCGCGCGGCGGTCTGGTGCGCGCCAAGCCCCGAGGCGCTGGCGTTGTTCTCCACCACCACCGGCTGGCCAAGTCCGCGCGTGACGGCATCGGCCATCAGCCGCGCCATCACATCGGTGGCCGCACCAGGCCCAGTCGGTACGATGATCTTGACCGGACGTGCCGGCCAGGTCTGCGCATCAGCCGTGACGGTGTGGCCAAGCACAAGCGCACACAGCAGAAGCGCCGATCGGATCGTCATCATTCCCCCATCTTGATATTGAGCGTGCGCACCGCGCGGCCGAAGTTGTCGCGTTCTTTCAGTAGGAATGCCCGCACGTCCTGGCTCGGGCTGCGCTCGACGCCCTGCTTGGCCAGGGCATCGCGGGCCCTGGAATCGTCGATGGCGGCAAGCGTTTCCTTGCGGAGGATGTCGACGATTTCGGCCGGCGTGCCCTTCGGCGCCAGCATCACGGTCCAGCTCGCCAGATCGAACTCCGGAACACCGGCTTCCTTGAAGGTCGGTACGTCCGGCAGCGCCGAGGAGCGCGTATCACCTGTCACCGCCAGCGCCTTGACCGAGCCACCATCGATCGCGGACTTTCCCACCGCCACGCCGCCATAGAAAATATCGAGATGACCGCCGACCAGGTCGGTCACGCCCTGAGCGCCGCCGCGGTAGGGAATGTGCGTGACATCAAGATTGCGGACCTTGTTCATCCACGCGCCCATCACGTGCGGCGGGCTGCCGATGCCGCCGCCGTAAGTGTATTTGCCCGGGTTGGCGCGGATCTCGGCGATGAAGTCCCTCAGGTTGTTGGCCTGGATGTTCTTCGAGGTCATCAGCACCACCGGGACGAGGCCGGTGATTGCAATCGGCTCGAAATCGTCGACCACCGAATAGGTCGCGATCTTGGAAATCTGCGGCACAATCACCGTCTCGGAGGTGTAGCCGATATAAAGCGTGTAGCCGTCGGGCTTGGCGGCAATCGCCGTTTTGATGCCGATCGTGCCGGTGGCGCCGGGGCGGTTTAGAACGACAAAGGGCTGGCCAAGCCGTTCGGTAAGCTTTTGCGCCACCGTGCGCGCGACGATATCGGTCGAGCCGCCCGCGCCATAGGAGACAATGATCTCCACGGTGCGGGTGGGGTAGGGAGCTGCGAGGGAAGGTGTAGCAAGGCTCGACAAGGCAAAGAGAGCGCCAGCGCAGCACCTCGCGGCACACCTTGCGCCTCTTGGCATGATTGTCTCCAGCAGAATCTCATGCCGAGAAGCAGTCGCAGCCGCGCCTCAAAACATGGACCGCAATTGGGGCCGCCCCCATCCTTCAGGACCGCGCTTTGCGCTTCCGAAGGATGAGGATGGAGAGCTTCGTTCTTACAGCTTCGTTACCCGCACATGCAGGATGGCCGCCCTGCCGCCGCGCACCTCTTTCACCGCGCGAGCGAGCGCGGCCGGCACGTCGTCAGGGTTGGTGACCTTCTCGCCATAGGCGCCGAACGCTTCGCCGATCTTGGAGAACTCCGCGTCCGGCATCAGACTCGCCTGGAACAGGCCGGCCGACTTCGCCTCGCCCTCCGGGAACACCCGTAAGGTCGATTCCTTCACCGCCGACCAGCCGGTGTTGTCGAGCAGCAGCACCAGGATCGGCAGCTTGTACTGCTTCGCCACCGCGAACACCGAGCTCGGACCACCGAAATAGAATCCGCCGTCGCCTACCACCTGCACGACCATCTTGTCAGGCGCGGCAAGTTTGCAGCCGAGCGCCATGCCGCCGGACCAGCCAAGCCCGCCGCCGCCGGAGCGGATGCAGGTATTCGGCTCCGGCCGCTCAAGCTGCAGCAGACAGGCACCCGCGTTGCGGACGCCTTCGTTGCAGACGATATCGTTGGACTTGAGCAGCTTGTTCAACTCGGCGAACAGATAATGCGGGTTGATCTCGCCCTCTTTGCCTTTGTTGGCCGCCAGCTTGGTCGCGGTCTCACGCCAAGCCTTGCGTTCGGCAGTGTGCGCCTCGATACGCTTCTTGGCGGCTTCCTTGAATTTCGGCGTGGCCTTCTTCTTCAACTCGTCCAGCAGCTGCCCGAGAATGACGCCGGAGTCGCCCTGCATCCTGAGGTTGCCTGGGAAGGTCCACATCGGCGACGCCGACTTCAGGGTGTCGACGTCGATATGCGCCCAGAACGACTTGTCCTTGTGCGACACGTCGGCCGGGAACCACGGTACGTCGACATCCACCAGCAGGCCGACGTCAGCCTTGGACAGATGCTTGTTGGGGGAGTAGCCGAGGAAACAGGGGAATTCGTGCGAGATGTTGAAGGTCTGGTTGCCTTCGAACACGGCGATGCCGGCGAACATCGCCAGCTCTTCAATGAGCTTCGGCGCGTTCTTCGACTGGCCGGCATAGCCGCACACCAGGATCGGGTGCTCGGCGGCGATGAGCTTGTCGGCGAGCTGCGCGATCGCCGCAGGATCGGCGCCGCCCGACTGCGGCTGCGCGAATTGATCGGCCCCATAGCTGCGGATCTGGTCGCTCGCCCACTGCTGGGTCAGGGTCTCCCGCTGGGCCATGAAATAGACCGGGCCGGCGGGCTTGGTCTCCATGATGGTGTGAGCGCGGCGGAGTGCCTCCTTCACGACGACGCCGGACGGCAAGGTCCATTCCCATTTCATGTACGGCCGCACCAGCGCACCCTGGTCGATCGGCTCTTGAACGAAATGCACATAGGTATCGCGCGAGCCAACGAGCTCGTTGCTCGACGTGTACGGCGCCTTGCCCGACATCAGCAGCACCGGCAGGCGGCTGCGAAACAGGTTATGCATAGCGTTCGCGGTGTTCGCTGTGCCGACATCGACGTGCACCAGCACGGCCTGGCCGCGGCCGGTTACCGCCGCGTAACCCATCGCCATATGCGCCGCTGTGTTTTCGTGCGGGCAGAGCATCACGTTCGGCACCTTCTCGCCGCGCTTCTGCCGGTCGGCCAACGCCTCGATCGTCGGCGCATGGTCGGTGCCGAAGTTGCAGAACAGGTGCTCGATGCCGAGCTCGTTCAGGCCCTCGATGAAGTAGTAGGCGGTGGAGTGCTCGGGCGCGTTGCTGATCTGGCGGGCGGTGGCGGGCTGCGACATGGGGACTGACCGTTGTTGGGGCCTCAAGGGCCGGTTTGAGCTGTTCCTCGGGACGCACTTTGCGCTGTCGGTGGGGGGTGATTCAAGCCGGGCGAGCCGTCCAATGCCGGCCTACGCCGTTACCAGTTCGGCCGCCGGAACCCGCTTGACCTGATGCGCCTGCAATCGCGGCAGCACATCCTTGCCGAAGCGACGGATCTGCTCGATAAAGACTTCAGACGCCATGGCGCCGACATTCATGTTGAGCAGCAGATAATTGGCGCCCATCCGCTCGGCGCCTTCGATCAAGCGGTCGCCGACATCCTTCGCCGATCCCCAGGCAAGCTCGCCCTTGTCGATCTTGCGCTCGATGTCGTCCATCGTCGTCTTTTGCATCGCCTCGCGGTCGACGCCGGCGCCGGAGCGGTTCTCTGGCTTGATGTAGTCGTAGGATGCCGACGAGACATAGCCCGTGCCCTTGGCCTGTGACGCTTTCTCCAGCGAGCCGTGGTGCCAGAGCGTATGCACGAAGTAGAGATAGAACGGGCTGTATTCCTTGATCGCGGTGGCGCGATCCGCCGCCACATACGCGTCGGTGAAGTAGCAGATGTGATCCGGCGTAATTTTATTGCCGTGGGCGGCAAGTTGCTTGGCGTAATAGCCGACAACGTCCTGCGTCAGGCCGCGATGGTGGTCGGGAATCACCGCACTGAAATTGCGCTTGCCGGCCCACTCGATGGTTTCCTTTGAACCCGTGAACGGCACCCACACCGGCGGATGGGGCTGCTGATAGGGCCGCGGCCAGATCGCGATGTCCTTGTACGACCAGTATTTGCCCTCGTAGGAGAACTTCGGCTCGGTCCAAGCCTTGAGAATGATCTCGACCGCTTCCTCGAAGCGCGCGCGTGATTCCGCCATCGGCACGCCATACACGTTGTATTCGCGCGGCACGCCACGGGCGAAGCCCGAGAGAATGCGTCCGCGCGACATCGTGTCGGCCATCGCCAGCTCTTCGGCGATGCGGAGCGGATTGTGCAGCGGAACGAGATTGCCGAGCATCAGGAATTTCAGCCGCTTGGTCCGCTGTGCGGCGACCGCCGCCATCATGTTCGGCGAGTTCATCATGCCGTGCGGCGTGGTGTGGTGCTCGTTGAGGCCGACGCCGTCGAAGCCGAGCTTGTCCATCTCCTCCCAGGCCTTGAGGTGCTGCTCGTAGGTTTCCGCTGCGACCTCGCGATCGTAATGATCGTTGGCCAGCGGATAGGGCAGATACTTTGTCGCCTTGTACTGATCGAAGTGCTTGCCGTAGGCGAGGAGGTCGAAAATGAAAACTTTCACGTGCGGGGCTTCCTGATTTCGGCAGCGGAGTTGATGGTGGCATGCAGGTTTCGTGCGTATTCCACCGCACCGGCCGTCGGCATGTCGGGGCCGGTGCGGATGTATTCCTTGGCGCTGGTCAGCGAAATGCGCGGCGCCTTGAGCATCGCGGCGATGAGCTTGTCGACATGGGTGTCGAGTTGCGCGGCGGGAACCACGTCGCTGACGATGCCGTAGGACAGTGCGCGCTCGGGCGACACCTCGAACATGGAATAGACCAGATAGGCCATCGCCTTCCGTGGCACCCGATCGACGAACGACGACATCACCATGGTCGGCATGATCTGGTGCGCCATCTCCGGCACCGAGAACACCGCCTTGTCGCTCGCGATGGTGATGTCACAGGCCGCGGCGATCGCGCAGCCGAAACCGTGGGCGCCGCCATGCACCACGGCGATGATCGGGACCGGACAGTTGCGCATCGCGCCATAGGCGTCGAACACCACGTCGGAGAAGCCGCGCCGGGCGTAGGCCGTGGGCTCGGTCGCTGGCCGTGAGCCCATGCCGGCGCGGCCGACGCAGAACTCCTTGCCGGCGCCGCGCAAGACAACCATGTCGGCCTTTTCGCCCGCGCCGTTGATGAGCCGGGTCAGCTCGCGCACGTTGTCATCGGTGACGGCGTTGCCGCGGTCCGGCGCGTTGAGGGTGATGCGCAGGATCGGTCCGTCCTGCTTCACCAGAATTTCGTCAGCCATTCGGTTCTCCCGTTTTGCCGCCTAGGCAGCTTGCATCTTGCCCTGCCGGATGGCGCGCCAGAC
>Ga0105248_10008798_pt1 | contig 11087 bp, 6 predicted proteins | sample KBSS34metaG_FD_81524 | JGI IMG/M metagenome (GOLD analysis project Ga0105248, IMG submission 81524) | Switchgrass rhizosphere microbial communities from Kellogg Biological Station, Michigan, USA - KBS S3-4 metaG | ecosystem: Host-associated > Plants > Roots > Rhizosphere > Soil | place...
GAACGCTGAACGACGAACTCACTCTCGCACTCGATCGGATCTCGGAGAGCGACGAAATCCGAGCCGTCGTCTTGACGGGCGCCGGCAAGGTGTTCTGTGCCGGCGCGGATTTGAAGGGTCGCGCCGAGAACATCAAGGCTCCAGGCGATTTCATGGCACACAGTCGGCGTACACGCGAGTGCTTCCACGCAATCCGCGAATGTGCGAAGCCGGTGGTCGTCGCGATCAACGGTGCCGCGCTCGGGTCCGGCCTCGCCATGGTCGCATCGGCGGACGTGCTCATTGCCTCCGAGAAGGCCTCGCTTGGGCTGCCGGAGGTCGACGTTGGTCTACTGGGTGGCTGCCGCCACGCGATGCGGCTGTTCGGCCATTCCCGGCTGCGCCGGATGATGCTCACCGCAATGCGCGTGCCGGGCGAAGAGCTTTATCGACTCGGGATCGTTGAGGCTTGCACCACGGCGGAAGGTCTCATGCCAGCGGCGCTCGAAATCGCGCAGACAATTGCATCCAAGAGTCCGATCGCGACTCGTATGGGCAAGCACACACTCAATACCATTGAGGACATGAGTCTGCGCGACGGGTATCGCTACGAGCAGGACATGACCGCGACCATCTCGAAGACAGAGGACGCGAAGGAAGCGCAAGCGGCATTCCGCGAGAAGCGGGCACCCTCTTTCAAAGGACGTTGATCATGCCTGACGCCTTCATTTGCGATGCCATCCGCACGCCATTCGGTCGCTATGGCGGTGCTCTCTCGACGGTGCGCGCCGACGACCTTGGCGCCATCCCCATCAAAGCGCTCATCGAGCGTAACCCCTCGGTCGACTGGTCCGCTATCGATGACGTGGTTTACGGCTGTGCCAACCAAGCGGGCGAGGACAACCGCAACGTGGCGCGAATGGCGCTCCTGCTGGCGGGCCTGCCTCAGGATATACCGGGCTCCTCCGTCAACCGGCTCTGCGGATCGAGCCTAGACGCTATCGGTATCGCGGCGCGTGCGATCAAGAGCGGCGAGACCTCGCTCTTGATCGCAGGTGGTGTCGAGAGCATGACCCGTGCGCCGTTCGTGATGGGCAAGGCCGATGGCGCGTTCTCGCGTGCGGTGAGGATCGAAGACACGACCATCGGATGGCGGTTCGTAAATCCACTCATGAAAGCGAAATTCGGCGTGGACTCGATGCCCGAGACCGCCGAAAACGTCGCCGTCGATTTCAAGGTGTCGCGCGCGGATCAGGATGCGTTTGCGCTTCGCAGCCAGGAGCGCGCCGCGGAAGCCATCGCGACGGGTCGTCTTGCGGAGGAGATCGTGGCGGTGACGATTCCCGTGAAAAAGGGCGACCCGGTTGTATTCAAGCAGGACGAGCATCCGCGCGCCACCACGCTCGAGGCGCTGGGAAAGCTCAAGGGCGTCGTCAAGCCTGACGGCAGCGTGACGGCCGGCAATGCATCGGGAGTCAACGACGGTGCCTGCGCAGTATTGCTCGCCTCCGAAGAGGCGGCAAGCCGTTACGGGTTGAAGCCCCGCGCGCGCATCGTCGCATCGGCCGCCGCGGGTGTTGCGCCTCGGATCATGGGCTTTGGACCCGCACCCGCAACGCGCAAGGTTTTAGATAAAGCCGGATTGACCATTGGCGACATGGACGTCATCGAGTTGAACGAGGCGTTCGCGTCACAGGCGCTGGCCGTCATGCGCGACCTGGGCCTCCGCGACGACGCTGTGCACGTGAATCCGAACGGCGGGGCCATCGCGCTCGGCCACCCGCTCGGCGCAAGCGGCGCCCGCCTGGTCACCACCGCCCTCCATCAGCTGGAACGCATCGGCGGCCGATATGCGCTCGCAACGATGTGCATCGGCGTCGGCCAGGGAATCGCGCTGGTGATCGAGCGTGTCTGACGGGTCCGCGACATCACCAAACGCGAATAACCGCCTTATCAGAATGGCGCTCCCACGTAACAACGCCACGCGCTATGTTCGTACCGATGATGCATGCATCGTGTCGCCGGGGCGCAGGCCGTTCAATCGCGGGAGGAAAAGGTGAAGAGATCGATTCGTAAGTTCGTTTGTTGGATGTTGTCGCTCACGTTGCCGCTCGGCATCCTTGCCGGATGCGGTGGAGGCGGCGGCGGCGGCACGAATGTCGCCGATAGCTGCGCCAATTTGGCCGGCGTTGCGCTCCCGGTGCCGAAGGCTGTGATCAAGTCAGTAGCGCTCAAGGCTGCTACGTCCAGTCTTCCCGAGCACTGTCAAGTCGACGGTGTTGTCAAGCCAACGCGGCTGATCGGCGACATGGCGTATGGCGCAGCCCAACTGTTGGCGTGGATGGTGAACGAAAAGTCGATCGAACCGCATGTTCCGGTCTGGGATAAGACCCAACGAAGCGACGACATGCTATCGAGCAGCGAATTTGGCTGGAACGATGAGGCCAACGAGTACCTGTGCCCACGTGGTGAACCGTGGACCGTGGCAATGGATCGAGTAGGCGCCCTCTGTGACGCTTTACCCAGAAGCGAAGCGGCGAGTGCCTGGCTGAATAGAGAGGAGGTAACTCGGTTGCTGCAGGCGTTGCCACCGCACCAGCGACAGCCTGCGCGTTTCGCTCTCGCTACAGGCCTCAGGCAAGCAAACGTGCTTCGCTTGCAGTGGTTAGACGTCGATCGCGGACGCCGCACGGCATGGGTTCATGCCGATGAGGCAAAGGGCGGCGAAGCCATCGGTGTTCCCCTGAACGATGAAGTGGTGGCAGTGTTACGCGACGAGCAAGGTAAGCATCAGACGCGCGTATTTACTTTCCGGCGACGGCCCCTTGGTCAAGCGAACACAAGGTCTCGGCGTAACGCGCTCAAACGCGCGGGCATCGAGACCTTCCGGTGGCACGATCTCCGTCACGTATGGGCGACGTGGCACGTGATCGCGGGCACGACGATCGCAGAATTACAGGAGTTGGGCGCGTGGAAATCCGATTTGATGGTGAAACGCTACGCGCACTTCGCGCCTGAGCAATTGCGGGCCGCAGCTAATAGACTTGCTACGTTTTCGTCTACAGTAAGTGAAAGTGCAACGCAGGAATCAACGTAACGTGTTAAATCGATGGCTCCCCGACCAGGGCTCGAACCTGGGACCTGCGGATTAACAGTCCGTCGCTCTACCGACTGAGCTATCGGGGAACAGGAGACACGCCGCAGCTTGTTTCATAGCGACGAGGCGCGCATTTTAGCACGGCCTCCTCGCTCTCGACGCCGCGAACCGGCCTTGAAGCTAATGCGCCGGCGGCCTCACCGCGTTGACCGGAGGCTTTGGTTTCGCCACACGGCCTTCCGCCTCACGAGATATTGCTGCAGCCGACTGAAAATGCGGTGCGGCGAGCCGCAGATAATGGAACATCGACCATAACGTGAGGATCGCCGCGACCCACAGCGCAAACGTTCCGAGCAGTGGCGTCGAGATGCCGGGAATCACGTTCTCCCACAGCAGAAGCGCGATCAGCGCAGTCATTTGGGCAACGGTCTTCACCTTGCCGACGAAAGCGACGGCTACATTGCGCGATTTGCCGAGCTGCGCCATCCACTCGCGGAGCGCGGAGATGGCGATCTCGCGCCCGATGATGATGATTGCGAGATAGGCTTCGGCGCGTCCCAGCTCGACGAGCAGGATCAGGGCGGCGGCAACCATGAGCTTGTCGGCAACGGGATCGAGGAACGCCCCGAACGAGCTCGTCTGGCCCCAGCGTCTTGCGAGATAGCCGTCGAACCAGTCGGTAATCGCGGCGAGCGCAAACACACCCATGCCAATCCAGTTGTGAAGGACAGGCGATAACAAGTCATCGGAGATGTAATACACGCCGACGAAGACGGGGATCAGGATGATCCGCAGCCAGGTCAGCGCGGTCGGAAAATTGGGCACCATCGGCAGCTTCAGGGCGGCGGCCGGCTTCTGGATATTCGCCGGCACGTTCTATCGAGATTTTACCCCCGGGGACGCGCGCCCTGCCTTGACCTGGCGCACGCTATTTCTCCCCAACCGCTCGGTGTTGCATTTCGTCGGTGCTTCGACCTCTGCAGATCTCAGTGCAGCTGCGCGTAGATACGCTCCGCGAGAGAATGAGAGACACCCGGCACGCGCGCGAGATCCTCGACACTCGCCGATTGAATCCCCTTCAATCCGCCGAAATGCGCGAGGAGCGCCTGCCGACGCTTCGACCCGATGCCGCTGATCTCCTGCAATGTCGACGTGTTGCGCTTCTTCGCGCGCCGCGCGCGATGTCCTTGGATGGCAAAGCGATGCGCTTCGTCGCGGATCTGTTGCAACAGATGCAAGCCGGGATGCTCGGCGGGCAGATTGAGGACCGCTTCGCGTCCCGGAAAGACGATGTCTTCCAGCCCCGGCTTCCGCTCGGGGCCCTTGGCAATGCCGATCAATGGAGTTTGATGCAATCCCTGCTCCGCAAGAACTTCGGCGGCCACCGACACCTGCCCCTTTCCACCGTCGATCACCAGCAGATCGGGCGCCGGATATTCCCCCGTGACAATGCGCGCGCATCGCCTCGACAGCGCCTCGCGCATCGCCGCGTAGTCGTCACCCCCCTGCGCCGGCGTCACATTGAAGCGCCGATATTCGGACGTCTGCATCGCATGCTTGTCGTAGATCACGCATGACGCCACCGCCGCCTCGCCCATCGTATGCGAGACGTCGAAGCACTCGATCCTCTGCACCGATGGGGGCAGATGCAAAGCTTCCTGCAGCGCGGTGAGGCGGTCCTCCTGCGTCGCCTTCTGCGCAAGGCGCTGTCGGACGGCGAGCGTTGCATTCTGGGTTGCCATCGTGAGCCACACGCGCCGCTCGCCGCCCGGGTTGCTGCTGATCTCGACCTTGCGTCCCGACTGCGTCGTGAGCACTTCCGCGAGCGCCTCGGCTTCCGTCGCCTGGGGCGCGATCAATGTCGGCGGCACTGGCCGCTCGACGTAGTGCTGAGTGAGAAAGGCGGTCACGACATCCGATTCGCTCACCGTTTCGGCATGGCGCGGAAAGAACGTCCGATCACCAACGTGCCGCCCCCCTCTGATCATCACGACGTTTACCGCGTAGAGATCTTCCTCGTGCACGGCCGCTATCACGTCGACGTCGCCCGCCGTCGCGCTCTCGACGAATTGCCTGGATTGGAGCTGCTGCAGCCGCGCGATCTTGTCCCGAGTGCGGGCCGCGCGCTCGAACTGCAACGATGCTGCCGCGTCGTCCATCTGGCGCTTGAGCTGCGCCAGCACTTCGTCTGTCTTTCCTTGCAGGAAGAGCATCGTTGCATGCACGTCCTGGTGATAGTCGTCTTCCGAAATGAGACCGACGCAGGGCGCGGTGCAGCGCTCGATCTGATGCAGCATGCACGGGCGCGACCGGTTCGCGAACACCGTGTTCTCACAGGTGCGCAGCTGGAACACCTTCTGAAGCAGAGCCATTCCTTCGCGAACAGCGCCGGCGCTTGGGAATGGCCCGAAGTACCGGTGCTTGCGGTCGAGCGAGCCCCGATGAAACCGCAGTTGCGGGTACGCATCGCCGGACAGGCAAATGTACGGATAGCTCTTGTCGTCCCGAAACAGGATGTTGTAGCGAGGCTCGAGCGCCTTGATGTGGTTGTTCTCGAGCAGCAGCGCCTCGCCCTCGGATCGCACGGCCGTCGTCTCGACACGCGCGACCTGCGCAATCATCGCGGCAATCCGCGGCTCGTGGCCGCTCTTCTGGAAATAGCTGGCGACGCGCTTCTTGAGATCGCGCGCCTTCCCGACGTAGAGCGCCCCGCCGGCGGCGTCGAACATTCGATACACGCCGGGGAGATGCGGCAGGGAGGCGATCAGCTCCTTGGCATCGAACTCCGTGGACGAAGCGTTCGCGTCGACGACGCGGCGATTCAGTCGTGAAACCTTGGTCATACCGGTGGACGTGGGCGACCGAGATGCTCGGCAACGGCGTCGAAGACATTCCGGAACATCGCAGGCGTGAGCCGATTGGTATTGGTGTTGTACCGGCTGCAATGATAACTATCGAACAACGTGAGGCCGTTCGGCAGCGCATGGCACGCCGCGTGCGCGAACGGGTAATCGGATCGCCGGGCCCGCAGTGCGATCAGCGCGGCTTCGTGGGCGATGCGCCCGAGTGCAAGCACTGCCCCGCCTTCGCGCATCGTCGCGAGGTCCGCCGCCAGGTAGTCGTTGCAGGTGCGCACTTCATCCGGCGTCGGCTTGTTCTGAGGCGGCAGGCACTTGACGGAGTTCGTGATCCGGCAATCGACGAGCGTCAGCGGATCGTCGAGCGTTCGCGAGATCGGCGACGACGCGTACCCGTAAGCATGAAGCGTTTCGTAGAGCAGGATGCCCGCGAAATCGCCGGTGAATGGGCGGCCCGTCGCGTTCGCCCCGTGAAGGCCTGGCGCGAGTCCGACGATCACCAGGCGGGCCTGCGGGTCCCCGAACGGAGGCACCGGCAGGCAGCGATAACCTGGATGGGCGCTGCGTACTTCCTCGAGGAACGTGGCGAGGCGCGCGCACCGGCGACACGACACGTCGTACATCGGCGTGGGAATTGCTCTGTCTGTCACAATGCCGGCCCTTTTGCCCTCGTAACGCCTCGCCTTTTCAGATCATGCTGCCGCCGGAGCCGCGCCTCGAGGTGCGCAAGCGCCTGCCGACCAACGCGTCGCGCAAGCCTTCGCTCGTCTTCGTGCACGGCGGCTACTGCGACGCGTGGTTCTGGGAGCCGTATTTTCTCCCGTGGTTTGCAAATCGTGGTTATGCCGCTTACGCACTCAGCCTTCGCGGCCACGGCGCAAGCGGCGGCGGCGATACGCTGTTCATTGCGGGCCTCGCGGATTACGAAGCGGATGTCGAGTACGTCGTCGGCACGCTCGACACACCTCCGGTCCTGGTCGGCCACTCGATGGGCGCCGCCGTCGTCGAGCGCATCGTCGCGAAACGGCCGGTCCGGGGCGCGGCGTTGCTCGCGCCGATTCCGCCGGTTGGTCTGCTGCCTATCGCGAGTCGCCTCGCCGCCTCGCATCCCGACTACCTGGTCCACATGGGCGGCGTGGATGCTTCCCGGCTCTCCTCGGATGTGCTGCAGGCCCTCCGTCCGTTCTACTTCAGCGCCAACATCCCGCCCAAAATCCTCGGAGAAGCAGCCCGGCACCTGAATGCAGAATCACCGCGTGCGCTGTTCGATCTGTCGCTGCGCCTGCACTGGGCGCTGCCGCAAAAGGATCATCGCCCGATGTTCGTGCTGGGCGCGGAGGGAGACCGGATCTGCACTCCCGATGATGTGAGGGCGACCGCCGAGCATCACAACGTGCAGGCGAAGATTCTGCCCGGGCTCGCGCACATGCTGATGCTCGAGCCGCAATGGATGCAGGTGGCGAAGGCGATCGACGAGTGGCTCCAGACGCTCGACTAGGACGCTGCGGCCGCCAGGCAAGCCTTGAAAGGCCGGGGTCGCGAAGGAAGCCTTGGACTGCGGTTTTCCGCGCTCGCGCGGCAACCGCTGCGCGCTACTGCGGCCGCTTGCGCACGAACTGGACGAACTCGGTGGCCGGCAGCGGCTTGCTGACCCAATAGCCCTGGAAGCAGTGGCAGCCACGCACGTCGAGGAAGTCGAGTTGCGCCCGCGTTCCGACACCCTCGGCAACGACCTTCAGCCCCAGCCCGCGCGCGAGCCCGATGATCGCTTCGGTGATCGCCGCGTCACCCGGATCGGTCTCGAGGTCGGCGATGAAAGAGATGTCGATCTTCAGCGTGTCGATCGGGAAGTGCTTCAAGTGCGTAAGCGACGAATAACCGGTGCCAAAGTCGTCGATCGCCACGGTAAAGCCTTCGCCGCGCAACTGGTGAAGCACCTTGCGAATGGCGTCGATATCGTGCATCAGGCTCGTCTCGGTGACCTCCAGCTCGAGCCACGACGGTTCACAGCCCTCGCCGCGAACGATCTCCGTGATCCGTTGCGCGAGGTCTTCCCGATAGAACTGCTTGGCGGAGAGATTCACCGAGATCGTGAGCGGCATGCCGGCCTTGCGCCAACTCACGCATTGCGAGGCTGCGGTCTTCAGCACCCAATCGCCAAGCGCATGGATCAGGCCTGACTCCTCGGCGAGCGGTATGAACACTTGCGGCGGAACGACGCCGTGGTCCGGGTCCGTCCATCGTAAAAGCGCCTCGGCGCCGACGATCGCCCGGTCGACGATGCGCACGACCGGCTGGTAGTACAGCTTCAGCGCGTTATCCTTGAGCGCGCCCCGCAGCGCAGTTTCGAGCGTGTGCTGACGCAGGCGCCGCTCCGCGAGGTCGGCGTCCAGGAACTGATAGGTGTTGCGGCCGAGCTCCTTCGAGCGATACATCGCCACGTCGGCGTGCTTCATCAGCTCTTCCGGGTCGTCCGAGTCATCCGGGAACACCGCGATGCCGATCGACGACGTGACATAGATGTCGTGTTCCTCGATCCGGAACGGCTGGGCGATCGCGTCGAGCAGCTTCTGCGATATCCGCCCGAGCACCTGCGGCTCGTCGAAGTCCTCGACGATCACCATGAACTCGTCGCCGCCGAGACGCGCGAGCAAATCGGTTTCGCGGAGCGCGTCCGCGAGCGCGCGCGTGACGTGCTTCAACAGCTCGTCGCCGATGCGATGGCCGAGCGTGTCGTTGACGTTCTTGAAGCGATCGAGGTCGATGAACAGCACGCCGACGCGACGCCCGCTGCGACGCGCCTGCGCGATCGCCTGCGTGAGACGCTCATGCAGCATCAGGCGATTCGGCAGTCCGGTCAGCGCATCGCGCGTGGCCATGTACTGAAGTCGCTCTTCGGCCTGGATCCGGGAGCTCACGTCCTGCACGAATGACAGGATCGAGACGACCTTGCCGTCATCGCCCACGAGCGCCGAGTGGTACCACTCGCACCAGATGGTCTTGCCGTCCTTGGTGTGGTTGCGCGTCAGCGCCGTCTCGCGCGGCTCGTGACCGCTCAGCAGTCGATTGATCAGCCCGACCATCGCCTCGCTGTCGTCCTGATGCAGCAGCGGATTGGCGGTGATCGGCATCCCCAATACCGACTCACCCTCCCACCCGAAGATGACCTCCGCCTGCGGAGACCAGCGGACGAGCTTCAGGTCACGATCCCATTCCAGCACCGCCAGCGGCGTATTGCTGATGTGCGACGACAACATCCAGTTCGCCCGCCGCAGCGCGTCTTCGTTCTTCTTCTGGTCGTGGATGTCCGTATGAACGGCGTAGATGCCGATCACGTTGCCTTCGCTGTCGCGATGCGGGGCGTAATGGATCGCTTCCCACTGCAACTCGCCGGACGGCTGGGGCAGCTTCAATTCGGTGGATACCACCTCGCCGGTCAGCACCCGATCGAGCAGCGGCTTCAGGTACTCGAAGCGCGCGGTTCCGCAAACATCCCGCATCGGACGGCCGGTCAGGTCGTTGCGGCTCGTTCCGAGCCAGCGCTCGTTGTGTCCGTTGAGGAAGCGATACCGGTAGTCGCGATCGATGTACGACACGCGCGCCGGCACGTTGTCCATGATGAGACGCAGCTCGCCTTCCGACGCGCGCAACGCTTCCTGCGCCTGCTTCAGCCCATGGATGTCGTTCATCAGCACGAACGCGCCATGGACCTCGCCGGATGGACCGACGTCGGGCACCACGCGAATGGTCATCCATCGGCGTGCGCCGTTCGCGCCGGACACGAGACGATCGAACGCAGTCGACTCCCCCTGCAACGCGCGCGACAGCATCGCCTGCGCGCTTTCGTAGATCCCCTGACCGACCACCTCGCGGAGCCGCAGATAGCCGACCTGCTCGACGGTCAGCCCGAAATACTGGAGGAACGTACGGTTGACGTAATGGCAGCGCTCGTCACGATCGATGTACGCGACCGGAGCGGGCACGCCGTCCATGATCGCCCGCAGCTGGGACTCGCGCGCCGCCAACGTGTCCTGTGCGAGCTTGAGATCGGTGATGTCGTGACCGACCACGTATTCGCCGCGCACGCTGCCGTCGAGATTCAGGTCCGGCACGCAACGAGCGCGAATCCAGCGCGTGCGACCGACGACGTCGATGACGGCGCGCTCATAGGTCAGCGCCTCGCTGCGCTTTGCGCGGTCGCGATCCGGCGTCAGCGCCTGTGAGCCTTCGACGCCGAGCACTTCCTCGGGCTTCTTGCCGAGGACCTCGTCGCGACTGAGCCCGTACAAATCGAGGAACGCTTCGTTGACGAACACGTAGCGGCGTTCGGCGTCGAGATAGACGACCGGCTCCGGAATGTTGTCGGTGAAGAGCCGGAGCTGCTTCTCGCGCGCGGCGAGCTCCTGCTCCGTCTGCTTGAGATCGTGGATGTCGTATTCGGTGCAGTAAAGGCCGCGCACCTTGCCGGTCGAATCGAGATCCGGCGCCATGCGGCCGTGCATCCAGCGACGCTGCCCGTTGGCGTTCTGTCCGATCCGCTCGTATTCGACGTGCTCACCCGCCTGCGCGCGCTTCAACACCGGACGCAGGAAGGCTGCAACGTCGGGCGCCATCACCTCGAACGGAGTCTTGCCGTAGATCTCGTCCTGCGGCTTGCACACCCAGTTCGCGAAGGCCTGATTGACGAACGTGTAGTGCAGGCTCTTGTCGAGGTACGCGATGGGTCCCGGAATGTTGTCGGCGAACAGTCGCAACTGTGATTGCTGCGACTTGAGCGCGTCGCGGACTCGGACGTCGTCCTCGATGTCGTTCCACACGACGAACGCGCCGCCGACGCGACCGCCCATCTCGCGATCGGGGAAGAGCGTGACGCGCACCCAGCGCAGCTCACCGGAGGCGCGCCGTTCCCGCCGCTCGTAGGCCACCGTTGCACCGGCGAATGCGCGCTCGATGTAGCCCTGCATCTCCGTCAGTGCATCGGACGGCAGGAATTCGTTCAACGCGTGTCCGAGCAGATCTTCCGCGGGAACGCCGATCCAGTCGGCGAACGGCTTGTTCGCAAACCGCAGCCGCAGGTGGCGATCGAAGTGCAGGATCGGCAGGCCGACGCTGTCGGTGACGAGCCGCAGCCGGTGCTCGCGCTGGCCGGCCTC
>Ga0105248_10008803_pt1 | contig 11084 bp, 7 predicted proteins | sample KBSS34metaG_FD_81524 | JGI IMG/M metagenome (GOLD analysis project Ga0105248, IMG submission 81524) | Switchgrass rhizosphere microbial communities from Kellogg Biological Station, Michigan, USA - KBS S3-4 metaG | ecosystem: Host-associated > Plants > Roots > Rhizosphere > Soil | place...
GGCGCCCCGGCGACGTGGCCAACGAGCTTGTCTCCCTCGTCGAGCGGTATCCCTTCCGGGAGAGGCTCGGGCTCCTGCTGATGCTCGCCCTGAACCGGGCCGGCCGGCCGGCCGAGGCGTTGGGCGTGTATGCCGATATCCGTCGCCACCTGGCGGAGGCGCTGGGCCTCGACCCGGGCGACCCGCTGCAGCGCCTGCACCACGACATCCTGACCGGGGAGTCAGGCGAGCTGGAGCGTTACGACCGCCCCACCGACCGGGTCTCCGCCAGCGCCGGGCCACCGACGGTGCCGGCCCCGAGGGAGCTGCCGGCCGACGTCGGGGCGTTCACGGGGCGCGAGCAGCACCTGTCCGTGCTGGACGAGCTGCTCGACCGGCCATCGTCCACAGTGGTCATTTCCGCCGTCTCCGGTGCCGGCGGTGTCGGCAAGACCGCGCTCGCGGTGCACTGGGCGCACCGGGCCGCCGACCGGTTCCCCGACGGTCAACTTTATATCGATCTCGGTGGCTACGACCGCGCGGAGCCGGTCGCACCGGCCGCGGCCCTGGCCCGGTTCCTGCGTAGCCTCGGGCTGGATGGGGCTTACCTGCCTCAGGACGAGGCCGAGCTGGCGGCCCGGTACCGGAGCATGATGGCGGGCCGCCGGATGATCGTGGTTCTGGACAACGCCCGGACCGCGGAGCAGGTCCGGCCACTGCTGCCCGGTACGGCCGACAATCTGGTGGTGGTCACCAGCCGGGATGATCTGGCGGGACTGGTGGCCCGCGACGGCGCTCGCCGGGTCGACGTCGACCTCATGTCGCCGAAGGAATCCCTCGCGTTACTGCGCGTGCTCATTGGGCCCGCGGTCGAGCAGGAGCCGGCGGCGGCGGCGGAACTGGCCGCTCGGTGTGGACAGCTCCCGCTGGCGTTGCGGATCGCCGCGGAACTGAGCCGGAGCCGCCCGGACGTCAGCCTGGCCGAGATCGTCGAGGATCTGCGCGCGGAGCATCGCCGGCTCGACCGGCTCGACGACAGCGGCGATCTGCGTGCGGTGTTCGGGTGGTCGGTGCGCCACCTGTCGGCGGAGGCGGCGTCGGCCTTCACGTTGCTGGGCACGCATCCGGGCCGGGACGTGGACCTGTACGCACTGGCCGCGTTGACCGGGGCCGACCTCGACCGCGCCCGGCGCACGGCCAGCGAGCTGGTGCGGTCAAACATCATCAACGCCACCGGTCCGAGCCGCTACGCGATGCACGATCTCATGCGCAGCTACGCCGCCGAACGCGCGGCGGCCGAGATCGAACCGGCCACGGCGCGGGCCGCGCTGGACCGGCTCTTCCGGTACTACCTGTTCGTGGCGGCGGCCGCCGTGCAGACGACGTATCCGCATCTCACCGACGAGTGCCTGCGCCGCGGCGATCCACAGTGGCCGGTCCCCGCGGTGACGCAACCCGACGCGGCGCAGCGGTGGCTCGACGTCGAACGGGCCAACCTGACCGCGATGGCCGGCCTCGAAGGGGACTGGCCACACCGGCTCGACCTGTCGTTGATTCTGCATCGGTACCTCATCGACCAGGCCCACCACGGCGATGCCCTCATCGTGCATCGGGCGGCGACCGCTCAGACGGGGGACCGGGACGGCCATGTTCTCAACAACCTCGCGACCACGCTGTACCGGCGGGGCGATGTCGAAGAGGCGATCGACTACCTGCACCTGGCCCTGGACCGGGCCCGGGGCGACGGTGACGCCTATGCCGAAGGCCGGGCGCTGGGCAACCTCGGCTTCATCGAAAGCTGCCGGGGCGAATATCGGGCGGCCCTCGGTCACCAGGCCCAGGCGCTCGACGCGTACCGCCGGGCCGGCATCCGCCACCTGGAGGCGATGACGTTCGTCCAGATGGGGTACGCGAAGGAGTGCCTGGGCCGTTACGTCGAGGCGGCCGAGGCGCAGCACGCGGCCCTCGCGATCTGTCGCGAGCACGACCTCCGTCTCATCGAGGGGTACGCCTGGGGTGCGCTGGGCTCCGTGTACGGGCACCTGGGCCGCGAACGCGAAGCGATCGAGCTGATCGAGCGCTGTCTGGAGGTCTGCGGCGAGTTCAACGACGAAGCCAGCGAGGTCGGTTCGCAGGTGGACCTGGGGAGGATCCATCGCGAACAGGGCCGGTACCCGGAAGCGCTGGCCCGCCTGGAACTGGCGCACTCGATCGCGGAGCGCATCGGCCAGCCGTATCTGCAGGCGCTCAGCCTCAACGGTCTCGGCGACGCCCTTCGGGCCATGGGCCGGCCCAGCGATGGCCTCGCCCGCCACCGCGCCGCCTTCGCCGTCGCCGGCCGGCTGCGCGACCGGTACCAGAGCGCCCGGGCGCTGGATGGCCTCGCCGGCGCGCTGGACGCCCAGGGTGACCGGTTGCGGGCGGCGCGACTGTGGCGTCGCGCCCTGTCCACCTATGCCGAACTCGGCGTGCCCGAGGCATTCGCACTGCGGCAGCGACTCGCCGACGCCGTGTTGATCGGAACCAGCCGCAGCGGGAAGTAGACGAGAAGTCGCCGGGAATTCCGCCGTGTCACCCTTCCGGCGGAACGCGCGTCAGGACGGCTCGCGTACCGATGTGTTACCCGTCGGTACCCATCTGGAGCTGGTTACATGCCCACACTGTCGAAGCGGGCCAGCGTGCTGCTCGGCACGCTCGGTCGGCTGACCGCCACCGTGTTCACGGCCGACATCCTGCGTCTTTGACCAACCAGACTATCCACAGTGGACTTCGACAATGCGGTCGAGCGTCCCCGGCGGAAAGAACACGGGAAACCGCTGAGAATTCGGGCATGTCACCATTCGGCCATCGTCCACGGTCCTGGCCGCGGCTATCGATGAGCGACGATGCTCATCGGGCGGCCCGAACGCCTGGCCGTTCCATCGGCGTCGGCCGGGGGCCGGGGGTGTGTCCGCGGCTCGGCCGCCGCGGACACGCCGGCCCCCCGGTTCACCGATCCGTCCAGCATTTCCCGCACCACCCGGCGGCACCTTCGACCATAACGGAGAGCAACTCGTGAAAAAGCGCAGATCCATCATCGGCGGCCTCGCCGCCCTGGGCCTGACGATGGTGACCGTCCTGGCCCTGCCCGGTGTCGCGAACGCCGCGGCCCTGGCCACGGAGTCGGTGCAACTGGGGTCCAGCATTTCCAGCCCGCCACCGGCCGTGTCCACCTGGGACTTCTCGTCGACCTCGCGCTACTGGTCGATCGCGGCGGTGTACTCCGACAGCGACTACGACCTCGACGTGTCCTCAGGCGGAACCAGGCTGAGCGCGAGCCTCTACGGCGCCGGACAGACCGACTTCATCGCCATCGACTCCAATGACGGTCGGCGACCGACGGGCGCGAGCTATCAGGCCACGGTCCGGCGATACTCCGGCACCGCCGACTTCGCGGTCGAACAGATGCAGGGGCGCATCGTCGTCAACCTGCCGGTACCGGCCAATGACGGCGTCTCCGGTCCCGGTGACCCTGACATCGCCATCGTCGGTGTTCCGTCGGACCGTCTCGCCACTATCAGCGACATGTACCTGAACGCCGGCGACGCGTTCTGGGTGCGGATCGACCAGCTCGACGAGGTGGTCTTCTTCCTGGAGAGCAATCCGGCGGTACCGGCCACCTGGGTCCGCAATCGGACCAGCGCGGTCAGTTCGGCCGCCGGCCAGCAGATCGATGGCTGCGTTCTCTACACCGCGCACTACTCGGGATGGCACGCCATCGTCGTGATGAACCAGATCATCCCGCACGTGACCAATCCACGCACCGGATCCGGCTTTCCGCTCATCCGGTACTCGCCCAGCCGGCCGAATTCTTGTCCGGTCAAGAACTTCCCAGGTCCCACGCCGTAACGATCGGCGCCGGCGCCGGCCGGGTCGATCCCGTCGATCCGGCCATCGACGTATCATCACTGTCCCATCCCGACGACAACGGAGTACAGCACGTGAACAGATCGCGCAGATCGATTGTCGGCGGCCTCGGCGCCGTGGCCCTGACGGTGGTGACCGTCCTGGCGCTACCCGGTGTCGCCAACGCCGCCGCGCTGACCACCGAGACCGTCCAGTTCGGATCGAGCTCGAACCAGGCGCCACCGGCGACGACGACGTGGGACTTCACGACCACGTCGCACTTCTGGTCCATCGTGGGGGTGTACTCGGACGACGACTACGACCTCACGCTGTCCGCCGCCGGTCGCACCCTCGCATCGAGCGTCTACGGCGCCGGGCGCACCGACTTCATCGCCATCGACTCCAACGACGCGCGCCGCCCGCTCGGCGCCTATCGAGCGACGGTCCGGCGGTTCTCCGGTACCACCAACTTCGCGGTGGAACAGATGCAGGGCCGTTTCGTCACCACCTTGCCGGTACCGGCCAACGACGGCGTCTCCGGTGCGGGTGACCCCGACCTCGCCTTCACCTCCATCAGTTCGAACCGGGTCGTGCGCATCAGCGACATCTTCCTGGTGGCCGGTGACGCGTTCTGGGTGAAGACCACGAACCTGGACGGCGACGTCTTCTTCCTGGAGAGCAATCCGGGCGACTCGTCCACCTGGGTTCGCAACCGGAGCAGCGCGGTGAGTTCGGTCAACAGCCGCCTGGTCGACGGCTGCACCGTCTACACCGCGCAGTACACCGGCTGGCACGCTCTTGCGATGGTGAACAACTCGTGGCCGGTGACGACCGATCCGGCGGGCGGCACCGGACACCCGCTCATCCAGTACTCGACCAGCCGGCCGAGTTCGTGCCCGGTCAAGAACTTCCCCGGCCCGACCCCGTAGCGGTCGACCGCACAGCACAACTGCGTCACATCCGTGCCGCCTGCCCTCGGCCTCACCGTCGGGGGCAGGCGGTACGGCCGCGCCGGCGGGCGTCAGCGTAGGACCAGGCTCGCGTCGTGGTCGGGCTGACGGGGTCGTGGCGGCGGCTGCGGCGAGCCGTACAACGACTCCCGGATGAGTCGCTTCACGTCGAGGTGGTCGTCCTCGCCGATCTCCTCGAACAGGTCACCGAGCACGATCTCGAGCAGTTCGATGAGTTGCTTGTCGGTCAACGGTTTCGGCGACTCTCCGAACGTGCGGCACTGGATCAGCATGTGCTTGGTGATCTTTGCGATCTTGTGGATGAGGATCTCGCTGATCACCTCGAACCGCGCGTATTTGAACCACCCCACCCGGAAGGCGACCACGGTGTGCACCTTCACGATGGTGGTGTCGCGCGACTTGTGCTCGATGCGCCCGTAGCCGCGGTTCATCACCCACAGTTTGCCGGCCAGTTCGTGGGTCGCCAGGCGGCGGCGCCGGCTCACCCCGACGTGGCGGGCCAACTTGGCCGGCTCGACGCTCTCGTCCAGCCGGAACGTGAACTCGTACGGGTAGGCGATCTGGTGTCCACGCTTCTCCTTGCGGGCGCGCCAGATGATGCCCATCAACGGCAGTACACCGAAGGCGAATCCGACGAACGCCCACACCGGCCAGAGGGCGATCGTCACGTCGAGCCAGGTGGTACCCGGCGCCCCGATCAGCGACAAGCTCGAACTGGTCACGGTGAAGATCACGGCCACGACGGCCAGCACCAGCATGACGAGGTTGTAGGCGACGCGACCGGGCCGGGTGTTGATAGGCCGGCTCATCCGGCTCCGTTCGATCTCGGCCATGGCCTCCTGATCGGCCCGGGTCTGCTGTTCCTCGGACAGCAGTTCCTCCATCCAGGCGTGGTGAACCGTGTCGCCGAGACTGTCCACATTGTTCTTCAGGTCGGCCACCATCGCGTTCCAGTGCCGTACCTGGCCGGTGAGCCGGGACAGCTCGTACGGCAGGGCCTGCTCTTCCTCGCTGGTGCGGACGACCTTCGGGCCACCGCCCAGCACCACCCAGGTGAGGTGCTCGCTGGCCAGCCGGGTCATCTCGGTCACGCCCATGATGAGCGGGAACTTCGCCGCGACCAGGGTGGCGTACCCCTTGAGCTGTGACTCGGTGGCACTGACCGCGAGTTCGGGGCGGCGTTCGTGGCCGTTGGTACTGAACCGCAGCTGCACCAGCTGGCTCTGCCGGTGCAGGGCGCCGAGCATCTCGTCGAGCAGCCGGCGCCGGACACTCTCCAGGGCCGACTTCAGCTTCAGTAGCGAACCGCCCGCGGTCACGGTCAGGAAGTGGTGCAGCGTGACGATCTGGCCGTACGTCGTGGTGGCGTCGGTGTCGGTGGTCAGGGCCTGGATGACGTCGGCCACCGAGCGCAGGAAGTCCCCGCTCTCCGGCCCGTCCAGGTACCGCTGCATGAACTCGCGCTGCTCCAGATACACCGCCGGGGACAGCATGTCGTTCCAGAGCCCCTCGGCCAGGATGTTCAGCTGGGAGAAGGACATCACACCCTTCGGCTCGCTGACGAAGACGTCATCGTCGTCGTCCGGATCGCGCCCGGGTTCGTCGTTGTCCCGCAATCCGTTGTAGTCCTTGAGAGATGTGCTGCCCACGTCGACCTTGCGGGTGGTCGCCGGCAGCGGGTGCACCACGTACGCGCCGCCGAACACCTGGCGGATGTGGCTGAGCAGGGCCCGCCCGATCAGCTCCGGGTCGGCGTCGTCGTCACCCGACGCGGTGAAACAGTAGGCCCCGTTCTCGTCGACGAACAGCGAGACGCTGGTGGCGCCGACCTTCACCAGTTCTTCGTTGGCCTCCTTCCAGAAGTTGGTCGGAGTCGCTCGGTCCAGAGTCAGGTCAAGGGTCATCGTGACGTTGACCGGACGCCGGCGCGACCCGCTGTCGCCGCGGACGGTGCACCGCCCGACCGGGTCGTACCCGAAGGAGCGCGGCATGACCTCGAGCAACCGCCGCAGCACGCCGACCAACAACAACGGGACGTACGGCCGTCCGTCCGGTTCGGTGTGCCGGTTCGACGAGCACAGCATCGTGTCGCCCTCCAGGCGGCGCTGCAACCAGTCGTCCTCGGTGAAGTTGAAGAAGTTCTGCCGGGAAACGGGCAGCCACAAGGACCGTGAAACCTGGCTCAATGGGCCCTCCTTATTCGGGATCCGCGCCCATAGTGCGACCGGCGGGCCCATTTCTGGTACGTCTCCCCGGCGGCAGATGCCTGACCGAACGGCTCCCTCACGGCGGTTCTCGGGTATCGCGTTCCCCGGTCACCGGTCTTTCGGCGGAACACACCGGGAAACGCCCGATGGCGTGGGCGGCCAAATGGCCAATCCCGAACGGCGCCCGGCGGCGCCTATCGTGGGTTCGCGTCGACGGTCGACCGTGAAATAGCTCGACGGAGGGGCAGATGTTGCGGAGATCGTACAGACGTCGCCTGATCAAGGACGAGCTTCTGGTCAAGTGCAACCATCAACATTGGCGCGTGATAACACTTCCGCTCAGTTGCACCCTGCTGGTGCTCGCGGCGCCGGTCGTGATCGCGGCCACGGTGCTCGACCGTCCGTGGGGCCGGGTCCTGTTCGGACTCGCCGTGGTCGTGGGCCCCGTCCTATGGGTCTGGCGGGCGCTGGCGCCGCTGGCCCGGTGGTACACGGAGTCCTTCGCGGTGACCAGCCGCCGGGTGCTGTTCCGCGAGGGCATCGTTCGACGCCGGTACCACCAGATTGATCTCGTCGGCGTCACCAATCCGGAACTGGAGCGATCTGGATGGGATCTTCTCTTCGGTACCGGAACGCTCCACCTGAGCGGCGATCGCCTGATGAGACAGGTGCCCCGGGTGGCTCGGATCGAACGACTGATCACCCAACTGGCGGCCAACCAGACCAAGGACTTCATGGAACTGTCCCGGCTGCTGAAGAGCATGGGCTACAGCAAGTTGACGACGAAGTGAGAGGTCCCATGGACGCTGGGGAGAATCCTCCGTTCCAAGATTTCGAGCCGGAGGAGAAGCCTCTTGCGAGTTTTGAGTCGTCCGATGCGATCACCTTTGGCCGGGACGACACCAACGATGTGAAATTGGTCGATGCCTGGGTGTCGCCCCGTCACGCGAAGATCGAGAAGCGTGATGAGTACGTACTGGTCGATCTCGACAGTAATAACGGAATACACCACAATGGGGAGCGCGTGATCGGGAGCGTGCGGCTCCAGGACAACGACATCTTCGCGATCGGACGGCATGACTTTGTTTTCCGGGCGGGTCACGTCTACCGGTCCGTACGCAGCGACGAGCTGAATCCGGTTCTGATCGAGGCGTACGACCTCACGGTACAGGTGGTGAATCCGAGCCTTCGCCGTCACCGGGGCCGGCTCGAGCCGCTGATCGACGACGTCAGTTTCGTCGTGCGTCAGGGCACTCTGTTGGGAGTCGTGGGGCCGAGCGGGTCGGGCAAGTCCACCCTGCTGAAGGCGATCACGGGGATCCGGCCGGTGACGCAGGGGCGCCTGCTCTTCGACAAGGAAGACCTGTACCGGCGACCCGGACCGCACCGCGGTATCGCCATGGTGCCTCAGGACGACATCGTGCACCCCCAGCTCACGGTCAAGCGGGCCCTCATGTTCGCCGCCGCGCTTCGCTGTCCCCGCGGGCTGACCCGCGCCGAACGCCTCGATTGTGTCGGCCGGGTCGTCAAGCAACTCGGCATCGAGGCGCAGCTCCCGATGCCGATCGAGAAGTTGTCCGGCGGGCAGCGGAAGCGGACCTCGGTGGCGATGGAGCTGCTCACCGTCCCCTCATTGCTGTGCCTCGACGAGCCGACGTCCGGGCTCGACCCGGCGCTGGACCGGGACGTGATGGGCGGACTCCGCGATCTCGCCAAGGGCGACAAGACCGTGATCGTGACCACCCACAACCCGCTGCACCTCGACGCCTGCGATCACGTGCTCGTGATGAGCCAGGGCCGGATGGTCTACTTTGGACCACCGGGCTCCGAGCTCTTCGAGTTCTTCACCGGCGCCGACTCCTATTCCGACGTGTTCCACGCCATCACGGACGAGCCGGAGGTCTGGGCACAGCGATACCGGACGTCCACGGTGTTCGGGCGCCACGTCGGTCAGGAGCAGTTGAGCCTGCTCCAGCAGGAGGCGCAGCACCGCCGCCAGGACCTGACCGTCCCGCTTCCCCGGCCGGCCGCCCGCACGGCGGCTGGCCGGACCCGTCGTCACGGTCCGGTCGCGGCCATCGTCGGTGACCGGGGCCGGCTGAGCGAGCCAGATCAGCAACGGCCGCCGACCCCGCTTCGGCAGTTCGCGACCCTGTGCGCCCGTATGGCGACGGTGATCGCGTCCGACCGCCGATACGCGTTTCTCGTCTTCGGCCTGCCGCTGGCCCTGGCCGCGCTCGCCCACCTGATACCCGGGCACAAGGGGCTGAGCCCCGACCCGGACGGCTTCAGCCTGGAGGCGAACCGGCTGCTGATCGTGATGGTGGTGGGGGCGGCGTTCATGGGGCTGGCCATGCCCATCCGCGAGATCACCGGCGAACTGGTCATCTACCGGCGTGAGCGCGCGGTCGGACTGTCGCCGACGGCGTACCTGTTGTCGAAGATGTTCGTCTTCACCATCCTCGACGGCGTCCAGGTGGCCATCTTCGTGCTGGCCACGCTGTGGCGGCGCGGCCTCCCCCGGGAAGCACTGGTCCTGCCCGACCCGACGCTGGAGGTCACGGTCGCGATCGGCCTGGTCGCGATCGCCTCCACCGCCCTCGGTCTCCTGATCAGCTCGCTGGTCCGCACGGTGGAACAGACCACGCCGTACCTGGTCTTCGCGGTCATGGCCCAGCTCGTCCTGTCCGGGGCGCTGTTTCCCATCGTGGGGCAATGGCCGCTCGAGGTGTTGGGCTGGTTCAACCCGTCCCGCTGGGGTTACGCGGCGGCCGCGGCCACGACCGATCTCCAGCGGTTTCCTTTCGTCGACCCGCTGTGGCACCACGACGCGGCCAACTGGTGGCGCTGGTTGACGATCCTTTGTGTACAGACGGTCGCCCTGTTGGGAGCGGCGCGGTGGGCGTTGAGCCGCTACGAACACGGGCGCGGCTGAGCCGGAGCGTGATCGGGGCTTCGCCGCCGCCGTTTCTGCCGTAGCTTTCTGATTCATGCTCGCGCTGGCTTGGATTGGCTTCGCCGCGGTGGTCGGCTCCCTGATCGTGATCGTGGACGGCGCGCTGCCGGGCGGTCCACGGTTGCCCGATTCCGCCGGGGTGGTGCCGTTCGGCCTGGCGATCGTGGCCTTCGTCGGCTCGTTGCTCCTGCTCAGCGACTACCGGTTGGGTCGGATCCGGATCCGCCGGATCTGGGCGGCCCTCATGGCGGCCCCCCTGCCGGCCGCGGCCGGCGTCGTCGTGGCCTGCACCGTCCTGCTGGTGCGCCGGCTGGCGATGGCCGGTGCGGTGATCAACGATCCCGCCGCCGGCACCTTCGTCGAGGGCGCGATGTACTTCGGCGCGGTGGCCGCCGCCCTGGCCTACGGGGACTACCGGCTTCGTACCAGCACCGGCCCGGCGCCCGCTCGCCCTACTCACCTCGCGGTCTACCTGATCTGCGCGGCGATCCTGGCGTTCAACCTGGCCACCGCGGCCGGCCTGGTCGGTATTCTCGGCCGCCCGATCATCGACAACCGGGCGCTGCATGCCGATATCGTCCACCGGTTCGGCCAGGAGCCCTGGGCGGCCCACCTCGTCGCCGCCAACTATGAAGGCGGCGCCTACGTGTATCACTTCGACACCCGGGACGAGGTGGTCCTGTCGGCCGCGTGCCGGTCGCTCGGCCCGTACGACGACGCCCGGACGGGCACCGGGCCGGCCGGCCAGTCGTCTCGACCGGCCAGACTCCACTTCTATCGCGCCCGGAAGGACGTCTTCGTCCGGGTGTGTCCGTCGGCGTCGGCCTCACCGCCGCCCGTGCGGTGATCGGGCTCCACCCCTGACGAGCGATCCACTCGCGCTTGTAGGCTGACGGGCCTGACGTTCGGGGAGGGGACGACGGTGGTCACACGACGGGATCTGTTCGTCGGCTCGGCGGCGGCGCTCGGCGCGGTCGGCCTGGGCACCGCGGCGGCGGAGGGTGGCCAGCGACTGACTCTCACCGCCGCCGCCCTGCCGGCGGGGGCGGCGTCCGGGTTCCGGCTGCCGGGCGGCCTGACCTGCCC
>Ga0105248_10008805_pt1 | contig 11084 bp, 11 predicted proteins | sample KBSS34metaG_FD_81524 | JGI IMG/M metagenome (GOLD analysis project Ga0105248, IMG submission 81524) | Switchgrass rhizosphere microbial communities from Kellogg Biological Station, Michigan, USA - KBS S3-4 metaG | ecosystem: Host-associated > Plants > Roots > Rhizosphere > Soil | place...
ACGACGCCAAGCTGATGATGGGCAAGACGCCCGCCGGTATCCAGGCGGTGCGTCCGTTGCGGGACGGCGTGATCGCGGACATCGATGTCGCCGAACAGATGATCAAGCATTTCATCGACAAGGCGCTGGGCGGGCCGAGCCGATTTCCACGACGGCCGAAGATCGTGATCTGCGTACCCTCCGGATCGACATCGGTCGAACGGCGCGCGATCCGCGATGCGGCGCTGAATGCCGGGGCGTCCGAGGTGTTTCTGATTGATGAGCCGATGGCGGCGGCGATCGGGGCGGGTCTGCCGGTCACCGAACCGACGGGTGCGATGGTGGTCTATATCGGCGGCGGCACGACCGAAGTGGCGATCCTGTCGTTGCGCGGGCTGGCGTACAGCACGTCGGTCCGCTTCGGCGGCGACAAGATGGACGACGCCATCGCCTCCTTCATCCGCCGCAAACATAATCTGATGATCGGGGAGGCCACGTCCGAACGGATCAAGCATACGATCGGAGCGGCCAGCCCGCCGGAGGGCGACGGGCCCGATATGGGCGTGCGCGGGCGCGACCTCGTGACGGGCAGGCCGATGGAAATGCGGATCACCCAGGCCGAAGTCGCGCAGGCGATCGCCGAGCCGGTCGGCCAGATCGTCAGCGCGGTGATGATGGCGCTTGAAAATACGCAGCCCGAACTGGCGGCGGATATCGTCGACAGCGGGATCGTGCTGACCGGGGGCGGGGCCTTGCTCGGCCGGATCGACCAGGTTATCGCCGAAGCGACCGGACTGCCGGTGGTGGTGGCGGATGACGCCTTGATCTGTGTGGCGATGGGTGCGGCGCAGGCGCTGCAGGATCCCCGCTATCTGGGGGTCTTGTCGGCGGCTTGAAGCACTTTTTCTCGTCATGCTGAACTTGTTTCAGCATCCCCCTTTTCCACTTGGAAGATTGTCCTTGTGAGGCGGTGGATCCTGAAACAAGTTCAGCATGACGATCGAGGGATGGCGATCCCTACGCCTCGCGCAGAATCTCTGTCACTTCGTCGATCGTACCCTGGACCCGCAGCAACTGATCCTTGCCGAAGATGATCAGGCATTCGTCATCCGAATGATCCGCACTCCGCACGGACTGGACCAGTTCGGCGTTCACCGAAACCCGGTTGCCGCGATTGTCGGTCAGGATCACGAACGGGATCATTCTGCTTCCTTCAGCTTCTTTTGACCGCGAGCCAGATGACGTGATGCGCGCCCTTGCGTCCGCCGGTCGCGCGAACCTTCACCTCGTCGACCTCGAACCCCGCCGTGCGCAGCCGTTCGGCAAAGGGCTTGTCCTGATAGGCCGACCAGATCGCCAGCACGCCGCCAGGACGCAACGCCGCCTTGACCGCGCGCAGGCCCTGTCCGCCATAAAGCCGGTCATTGCCTTCATAGATCAGCCCGTCGGGGCCGTTATCGACGTCGAGCAGGATCGCGTCATACGGCGCTGAGGGCAAAGCGATCAAATCCTGCACGTCGCATATCTCCACCGCAACCCGCGGATCGGACAGGCTGTCGCCGTGGAGATGCGCGAGTTCGCCTTTGGCCCATGTCACGATCTTTGGCACCAGTTCGGCGACGACGATCCTGGCATCCTTCGGCAGGACAGCCATCGCCGCGCGCAGGGTAAAGCCCATGCCAAGGCCGCCGATCAGCATATGGGGACGGGCAATGCCGCCCAGGCGATCGCACGCCAATGTCGCCAGGGCCTCTTCGGAACCGCGCAGCCGGCTGTTCATCAGCTCGTTGCGGCCGAACAGGATCGAAAAATCCTGGCCGCGGCGCATCAGCCGCAATTCGCCGCCGCCGGGTATGGCGGCTGTGTCGACCTGTTCGAGCGGTATCAAGGAAGGTTGTCCTGCAGAAGACGGGCGATTGCCCTAGGCCGGGGCGTCGCAAAAGTCACTTGGGGAAAAGCTTATTCGACCGCTCGCAGCCTGGGGGCCCTTTCCGACCGGGGACGCAGCTGTTCGTCGATGCGGTGGACGAGGTCGACCTGCTTGAAGGGTTTGGACAGCAAAGCGAGGTCCGACGGCACGTCCGCGCCGGCGTTGGCATAGCCCGTGATCAGCAGGGCGGGCAGGCGATTGGCCTGCGCGCGCAACTCCTTCACCAGCGCGGCACCCGTCATGCCGGGCATCAGATAGTCGGTGATCAGCAGGTCCGCCTCGATGCCGGCGCGGATCGCCGCGAGCGCCTGCGACGCGGATCCGAATTCGATGACGTCATAGCCAATGTCCCGCAGCATGTCGGCCGTCGCCATCCGGACGATATCTTCATCGTCGACGAGCAAGATCCGCGCGGAACGGCGGGCGAGCGGTTCATCGGCGGCCGGCGTCTGCCCGGTACCGGTCTTGGCGTCGGTCGTCGGCAGCCATATCTCGATGGTCGTGCCCTTGCCGGGTTCGCTGCGGATCTGCAGCGTGCCGCCGGATTGGGCGGCAAGACCGTGGACCATCGACAGGCCCAGCCCCGTGCCCTTGCCGACGCCCTTGGTCGAGAAAAATGGCTCCGCCGCGCGGGCCAGCGTCGCCCGGTCCATCCCGATGCCGGTGTCGCTTGCGGCGAGGCGGATGTAGGATCCGGCCTGCAATTCCATCAGGTTGCGCTGATCCACCAGAACATTGCTGATGGTGATGGTCAGCCGTCCGCCGCCTGGCATCGCATCGCGGGCATTGATGGCCAGATTGAGCAAGGCGAGTTCAAGCTGGTTGGGATCGACGCGCGCGGAGGGAAGATCGGGCGCGACGTTGACGGTCACCGTGATGGTCGGCCCCAACGATCGGCGGATCAGATCGGCGATGCCGTCGATCAGCCCGCCGATGTCGACCGCTTGCGGCTGCAGCGACTGCCGGCGGGCAAATGCCAGCAGGCGCTGGGTCAGGGTCGCGGCCCGCTCCGCGGCCTGCAGCGCCCCGCTGATCAGCTTCTGCGATCGTTCGTCGTCGCCATGGCGTTTGCGCAACAAGTCGAGACTGCCGACGATCGGCGTGAGCAGATTGTTGAAGTCATGTGCGACGCCGCCGGTGAGCTGACCGATCGCATCCATCTTTTGCGCCTGAGCCAGCTTCTCGTCGGCCTCGCGGCGGTCGGTCACGTCCGACACGACGCCACTCATTCGGGTCGGAGTGCCGTCCTGATCATATCGCACCCGGGCTTTGGCGACGATCCAGCGCGTAGCGCCGCTCTTCGTCTGGATCGAGCATTCGATGTCGAGCGCGCCCGATGTGATCGCCTCGGCAAAGGCAGCGGTAACGGCGGGCCGTTCGGCGGGCGCGACATGGGCAATGAAGCGGTCGATCGACCAATGCGGTTCCGGCACGTCATAGCCGAAAATCTCGTCATGCCGATGCGTGCGCCGTGTTTCCCCGCTGCGCAGGTCGACGTCCCAGCTGCCCATGCCGGCCGCTTCGAGCGCGATTTCCAAGCCGTCGCGCGTCGTCGCCAGTTCCTGGGTGCGTTCCACGACCGCGCGTTCGAGCGTAACGGCGACATCGCGCAATTCATATTGCCGCCGCCGGGCCTTCAGCGCGGATTCAATGGCGCCGACCATGGCTTCGGCGTGCAATGGACGTTCGAGCAGGACGATGTTGTTCAGTTCGCTCAGTCGTGCGGTCGCGACCGGCGATCGCGGACCCTTCGTGCCGTTGCCCAGCACGACGAATGGCAGATCCGACCATTTCGGCTGTTCGGCGACAAAGGCTATGAGGTCGGTCCGATCACCGGCGGCGAACGCCTCCTCGGTTATCAGCACGGTGCCCGCGCCCTCCCTCATTGCGGCGACGAGCGAGGCCAGATCGGCACAGATATCGGCCGCGATGCCGCTCCGCCGCAGGAGGTCCTGTGCAACGACTGCGTCGCGGCCCCTGGGCGCGAGAATGAGGACGCGATAATCCATCAGGCGTCGGCATCGGCTTTCGCAGCGGATGTGTCAGGCATCAGTCCCTGTTCCGGACCGGCATATTTCGGGACTCCGCTGAGGACTCCCCGGAAATCCCGCAGCGGCTCGCCCAGTACTAGGCCATGATCATTGATCTGGAATTCGCGGATGGTGCGCTCGTGCCGCGATGTGCGTGTCTTGATGACCGATATCGCCTGCCGCACCTCGCCCTGGGCTTCGAAGAAGCGCAGCTGCATCACGGTATCGGCGAGGTAACTGAGATCGATGTCGGAGCGAATGTCCCCCATCACGCCATGCTGGCCTAGGATCAGCAGCGAGACGACGCCTTGCTGGCCCAGATAGGTCAGCAATTCATGCATCTGCAGCACAAGGAACTGTTCGTCCGGCATGGACAGCAGATAGGCGTTGAGGCTGTCGATGACGATGGTTTTTGCCTGGTCCTCCTCCACGCTCCTGCGCACCGTGCCGGCAAACTCGCCGGGCGACAGCTCGGCAGGATCGATCGCGCGGACCTTCAACTGGCCTGAATCGATGAAGGGCTGAATATCCATGCCCAGCGACCGGGACCGTTTGAGCAGGGTCGGAAGCCGTTCGTCGAACAGGAAGTAGGCGGCATTCTCGCCCCGCTTCAGCGCAGCCACCATGCTCTGGACACAGGTGGTCGTCTTGCCGATCCCGGCAGGCCCCGACAGCAGAGTCGCGGTTCCGCGTGCGAGGCCCCCGCCCAACAGGGAGTCGAGCGGTTCCGATCCTGTCGAGACCAGGCCGTCATCATATGTGCCCGGATGATCGGCCGCGATCAGGCGCGGATAGACGCACAGGCCGCCCGGCTCGATCTCGAAATCGTGATAGCCGCCGCTATAGCGCAAGCCGCGCATCTTCACGACATGCAGCCGCCTGCGTTGAGCCCCGAAGCCCGACAAGGTCTGTTCGAGCGATATCACGCCATGGGCGATGCTGTGCAATTGCAGGTCGCCGGCTTCGTCGCTCTTGTCGTCGAGGACGAGGACCGTGCATTGGCGGGTCGTGAAGAAATGCTTGAGCGCAAGGATCTGGCGGCGATAGCGGATCGAGCTTTGCGCGAGCAGCCGCAATTCCGACAGGCTATCGAGCACGACCCGGACCGGCTTGCTCTCATCGACCTTGGCGATGATGCTGCGCACGGTTTCTCCGAGTTCGACCTCGCTGGGGTGCAGCAGCGACTGCTCCTGATCCGCGCCATAGCCGACCTCCGGCACCATTTCGAACAGCTCGATCGCATCGAGCGACCAGCCATGCGTCCTGGAGACCGCCCGCAGCTCATTCTCGGTTTCCGACAGCGTGATGTAGAGGCCTTTTTCGCCTTTTGCGGCGCCAGCGAGCAGGAAGCCCAATCCCAGGGTCGTTTTTCCCGTGCCTGGCGTTCCCTCCACCAGATAGAGCCGCTCGGGCGTCAATCCGCCGCTCAATATGATGTCCAGCCCGTCTATGCCGGTCGATGCGGCGCTCATAACGTCAGTCTTCACCTTGCCACTATGCCCCTTCCGCTTGGGATAGGGAGAATCCCAGCCATAGATGGTCCCAAACGCACGCCCGGCAAAAGGGATGCAAAGTCGGCAAATTGACTCGAAAAAGGGCTCAATTGACCGGAGTTCAGGGAACTGCTTATGCGAGCATGGTCGCGAAGGCTGATGTAAAGCGGTCGCCCTCATGGTCGACAAAACGGACGGCAAGGCCCTCCCGCTCAGCGCGGGACGGCCCCTCAACCGGGCCAAGCACTGTCAGCGCGGTGGCCCAGGCGTCGGCAAGCATCGCGCTTTCATGCAGCACGCTGACCGATAGCGGCGGATTGGCGATCGGGCGGCCGGTGCGCGGATTGATGGTATGGTTCCCGCGCTGATAGTTGCCGGACGTCGCGACCGCCAGTTCGTGGAGCGCGACGCGCAACGATGGAAGCGCCACCTGCGATGGCGTTTCCAGATCGACCCACCACGGATCCCCATTGGGGCGAATGCCCCGGCCAGCCAGTTCACCGCCGATTTCGACAAGACAATGTCGTACGCTGTTGTCCAGCAGCAGCGCTGCAACCGCGTCCACCGCATAGCCCTTGGCGATCCCCGACAGATCGAGCGCCAAGCCGCCGGGCTGGCGCAGGCGGTAGCGTTCGGCATCTAAATCAAGCCGCTGCCAGCCGGCGGCGGCATGGGCGGTTGCGATCTCGGCATCGCGGGGGGGCGCGAATGTCCGCGTCGGGCCGAACCCCCAGGCCGTAACGAGCCGGCCGATGGTGGGATCAAAGGCGCCATCGGTCGCCCGCGCGATCGTCAACGCCGCCGCGATCACCGCCGCGAAATCGGGCGGCAGCGTCATCCACTGGTCCGCCGAACGATTGAATCGGCATAGCAGCGAAGCGGATTCCCAGTGGCTCATCTCGGCGACGATGCCGCCCAGCCGGGCGGCGATCGCGTCTCGCAGGCCGATGACGTCCAGCCCCGCCGGAGCGGCGAGCCGGACCTTCCACGTCGTGCCCATCGTCTCGCCACCGATATCGACGAGGCTGGCGTCACGATCATGGCCGACGAAGGCCGAGGGTTTGATCGTGGCGGGAACCGCAATCCGCATCAGCCGATGCTCAGGGCAGAAGAACTTCGACGGTGGTCGTATAGCCCATGCGGCGCTGGGTCGCGCGCGGAGCGCTGGGCTTGTCGTCGGTCAGCGATGCGTTCACCCAATACATGCCGGCGGCGGGCAAGCTCAGCTTCACCACACCGTCCGGGCCGGTGGCGAAATCACGCGCATCCTCACCGTTGCGATAGCGCTTGCCGCCGGGGATCACAGTGACCTTGACGCCGGCCGCCGGCTTGCCGTCGACCAGGAAGCGGAAACTAGCGGTTTCCCCTGCGACCAGTTCATCGGGATGCGTGACCGGCGCGAGTTCGAGGCCCTTGCCGGTGGGCTTGAACACCCTATCGGTCGGGGCGCCGGCCGTGACGAAAATCTCATTGCGCATCACGGCTTCGGTGAGCTTCACATCGGTCGCGTCCGGCGGGATATCGGCCACGGCAACGGCAGGCGGCCGTTGCGCGCCAACGGGCCCGCCGGGCCCGCCGGGCGCGCCGCCCATGCCGCGTCCGCCAACCCGCCGTTCTTCACCGTTCAGCTTGAAGGTGCCCGAAACATTGCTCGACTGCGTGCCGATCTTCCACGTCCCGGGCTTGTCGAGCTTCAGGTCGAAGGTTGAGCGATAGCGGCCGGTCGCGCCATTTTCGATTGTCGCCTCGCTCCCGTCGGGCGCCCAGGCCCTCACCTGTTCCAGCCGCATCGGCTGATGATCGGCGAAGAACAGGTCGTTGGAGATGGCGGCGTCGACGGTCACATAGCTGTCGGTGCCGGAAAAGACGGTCGCCGACGGCAGGAACCAGCCGCGATGCGCATAAGCCGATGCGGGCAGGCTGAACAGCGCGGCGGCGGTGAGCAGGCGGGCGGCGATCGATGTCATCACAGGACCCTTCACTTGGCGGAGGCGATGACGGCGCCCAGTTCCGTCTTGCCGGCGGCTCTGGCGAACCGGACCGGGATGGACAGCGGCGTGGTGACAAGTTCGCGGCCGCCGGTTTCGCGGGCGGCCTCGACATTCAGCACATAGGCGCCAGGCTTCAGGTCGGCGGGCAGGGGGATGGTGTAGGTACCGGGCGCGCGGGTCGCGCCGCTGATCCCGTCGGCGGGCATGGCCAGGCCGCGGCCGCCCTTGCGCCACCATGCGCGCATTTCGGACAGCCATTTGGTGCCCGGCTCATTGCCTGCTTTCTTGACATCATACCACACGAACAGCGTGCGCGCAGCGCCGCCGCCGGCGGGCTCCAGCCAGGCGGCGACATAGGGCTTGTGATATTCGGCGACGCCGAGCTGCGGGACGGTCACGCTGATCGTGCCGCCGGCAACGGCTGGCCCGGCGATCAGCCCGCTGAGCAGGAAGAAAGGCGTGGAACGCATAAGCTGCAAACCTTCAGTGAATGAACAGGATGGCGATGAGAACGGGAATGAAGAGGCCGAGGCCGACGAGCGGCCAGGTCAGCTTGCGGTTGCGCGCGAGGATCTGGAGCAGCAGCAGGCCCGTGGTCGTGAACAGGATGCAGGCGGCCGCGAAGACATCGATGAACCATTTCCACGCCGCCCCGACATTGCGGCCCTTGTGGAGATCGTTGAGATAGGAAACCCAGCCGCGATCGGTTGTCTCCGCGCTGATCGCGCCGTTGCTGCGGTCGATACTGACCCAGGCATCGCCGCCCGGACGCGGCATGGCGATATAGACCTCGCTTTCGGACCATTCGCCGGCCTTGCCTGCCGGATCAAGGCCGACCCTCGCCGCAATATCGGCGGCGACAGCGGCGGGAAGCGGCGCCTTGGCGTCGACGGGCAGAGCCAGCATATGGAGGAGGGGTACGGGCAGCCGGGCCGTTCGCGACACCACCACCGGTCTGGCGTTGATCGATTCGGCGTGGTTGAGCGTGATGCCGGTGATAGCGAAAAGCAAGATGCTGACCAGCGACACCGCCGCGCTCATCCAATGCCATATGTGCAACTGCTTCATCCACCAGCCCCGCCAGCGGCGCTTGGGCTTGCGTGCTCTCACAAAGCCTGCGGAATCTGGAACGCTGTTCACAGCCGCCGATTAGCGCGAACGGTTCTCAACTGCAATAGCTATTGCGAGTGAGTTGCAATACTGATCAGCCCTTCTTTCACACCGGGGCTTAAAGGCTTACTTCACCCTGCGCGCCGAAATGATCTTCACCGGTGCCGCCAGCATCTGCCCCTTCAACGGACCTTCGCCGGCGGTGGGCGAGATCGGGGCGTTCAGCATGCGGCGGACGACATCCATCCCCTCGACGACATGGCCGAAGGCGGCATAGCCGACATTGTCGCCCTGTGCTTGCGGATCGGCGTTCATATAGGCCATTGGGCCGACCGTGATGAAGAAATCGCCCTTGGCTGTGCCCGGCGCGTTGCGCGCCATCGAGATGGTGCCGTCGGTGTGCAGGATGCCCGTCTTGCTGGTCGGCTCATGCGCGATCGGCGGGAACATCCGGCGCGGATCGAAATGCACGCCGCCCTGCACGAGCCCAAGCTCGGGCGCATTGGGCACCTTCACGGCGCGATAGAAGGTCATGCCGTCGAAATGCTTCGTATCGACATAATGGAGGAAGTTCGCGGTCGTGATCGGCGCGCGTTCCTTTTCCAGCTCGATCAGAATCGGCCCTTCGCTGGTGAGCAGGCTGACGCGGACCGTGGCGGGCTTGGGCACCGTCACGGCCGGAAGCGTTGGTGTCGCGTCCGGCGGCGGTGTCTGGGCGATGCCAGGGGCGGTGAGCACGAGCAGGGCGATGGTTGCGATTCGGATCGTCATACGCCTGAGCCTAAGCCGAATTGGAGGGGGTTGGAATTGCGGAAAGACGTTCGTCGAGACGACGACTGACGTCAGGCCAGTCGAGATCCGTCACCGAAAAAATCACGCTGTCGCGAATATGCCCGGTCCACGTTTGCCTGTCCCGACGCAACACGCCTTCGCGAACCGCGCCAAGCTTGGCGATGGCTGCCTGACTGCGCACGTTGCGGAGATCCGTCAGCAGTTCGATCCGCCGGGCGCCCTGAGCAAAGGCATGTGCCAGCATCAGCTTCTTGGCTTCGGGATTGACATATCCCGACCGCACGCGCGGGTGGAGGAAGGTGGCGCCGATTTCGGCTGAGCATCGATCCGGCCTGATATTCAGAAAGCTCGATGTGCCGACGATCGCCCCGCTGCGCAGGTCGCGTATCGCATATGCCACCCAATGCCCTTTGACGATATTTGCGCTTATGCTGGCCCACCAGTTTTCAAAATGCTCGCCCTGGCCGCTCGTCGAAAAAAGCTGCCATCCTTCGGAATCGCAGTTGAGCACCGTGCGAAGTTCCTCCTTCAGCCGGTCGTCATATGGCTCGAGGTCGATCGAGCGTCCGCGCAGGACGCCCGGGACAAGGCGCAATTGCATTCGAAAGGATCCTAACAAGCTCTGGACGATCTGTACGAGCGGCCTCGGAATGACAACCCGATGCGCCACCCGATTGCGCCCCGGCCTCGCTCTTGCTAATCCGCGCATCATGAGCACAGCGCCCGCAAACATGCCCGAAACCCTCCGCGTCTCCACCGCGCGCGTCGTCTGCGACGGCGCCAGCGACATTCCGGGCGGGGCCGCACTCGGCCATCCGCGGGTGTTCATTCAGATCGACGAATCCGGCGCGGCCGATTGCGGCTATTGCGACCGGCGCTTCATTTTGATCGGCGGGCCTGCTGATCACACTGGATCGCACGGATAAGGGCCCTATATCTCAGAGCATGACCATCATGCTCTCAGACCCCCGCCGCTTCCTCTATCGCGACACGCTCGATCCCGATGCGGCCCTGCGCCTCACCACTGAGGCGCTGAAGAATTGCGACGATGGCGAGCTTTATCTGCAGTATATGGCGTCGGAGAGCTTCGGCTTTGACGACGGCCGGCTCAAGACCGCCGATTTCAATACGCAGGCGGGCTTCGGTTTGCGCGGCGTATCGGGCGAGATGACCGCGTTCGCCCATGCCAATGAATTGTCGGAAGCCGCGATCCGCCGCGCCGGCGAGACGATGACCCTGCTCGATCCCGCCGCCGGAAGCCGCTCACCCGCGCCGCGGCGCACCAACAGCGCGCTCTATACGGGCGAGGATCCGCTGGGCCTGATCCCGTTCGCGACCAAGGTGGCCTTGTGCCAGGAGATCGACGCCGCCGCGCGCGCGCGCGATCCGCGCGTCCAGCAGGTGTCGGTCGGCATTTCCGGATCGTGGAGCGTGGTCGAGATCGTTCGCCCCGATGGCTTCGTTGCCTTCGACGTCCGGCCGCTTGTGAGACTCAACGTGTCGGTGGTCGTCGAACAAAATGGCCGGCGCGAAACCGGCTATTTCGGGCTCGGCGGACGTTATCTCTACGATCGGTTGTTTCAGCCCGCGACCTGGAACCGCGCGATCGACGAGGCGCTGCATCAGGCGCTCGTCAATCTCGATGCGGTCGCCGCGCCCGCCGGCGAGATGACTGTGGTGTGCGGCCCCGGCTGGCCGGGCGTTCTCCTGCACGAGGCGATCGGTCATGGCCTGGAAGGCGATTTCAACCGCAAGGGCA
>Ga0105248_10008806_pt1 | contig 11084 bp, 11 predicted proteins | sample KBSS34metaG_FD_81524 | JGI IMG/M metagenome (GOLD analysis project Ga0105248, IMG submission 81524) | Switchgrass rhizosphere microbial communities from Kellogg Biological Station, Michigan, USA - KBS S3-4 metaG | ecosystem: Host-associated > Plants > Roots > Rhizosphere > Soil | place...
ATCAGCCTGATCGATCAGCGCGATCGCGCAGTCTTCTCGACCTCGCAACAGATCGCCGGCGCATCGGATCGACCTAAGTCCATCATCGCGATCATTCCGCTCAACGGATTGGCACCAGGCGCATACCGCATCTGTCTGACGACGAAGGCAGGCGCTGAGCCAGACCGAACAGTGGGGGTTATCATTCGCTGACAGGTACGACCGGACGTCCGCGAGCGATAGTCCATCCTGAATCCGTGTTGGCCGTCTGTCTGAGGTCGACAAGCCCCCGTCCTCAGGCGCCGCAACAAGATGCCAGTCGCAAGCAAGAAGCTACGCGAGGGAGTCGAACGAAGCCCGTGAGCGCGAGGAGCTTCGCGTCTTGTTCGCGTGGCGCCAGGGGATTGTCGGAGTCGCGATCGGCCGAATCAATGCCTGTTGGCACGCGCCAGTGAAGCATGTCGCTGACGTGAATCTGATGGCTCGCGCTGACAGCGAGGCTTACCGGCGCCTCGCGCATCTTCATGCCTTGGCGTGAATGGTCTGCGCCATGGTCGGTGCACTCGGGAAGCGTCGGCAGGTCGCGAGCAACCGCGCCTGGCGCGAGGAACCAGACGGCAAGGATACTAACGAGCGCACTGCTGGGAAAGCGCGTGGCCATGTTGGGCGATGAGACTACGTTACCGGCCTTCTCAACTCAAGGTGAAGATCGGAAATCAACCAACGACGGGCGGCGCCCCCAACTAGATGAACCTCTGAACGATACGCGTTTTCACGTCGAATGTGACAAGAGTCACAAATCAGCCGCCCAGCCGAGCGCGCTCTCGCGCGGACAAACGCAAGTTGAAGGCCTGCGTGTTCTGCGCATTGACCGCACAATGCTCCTGGGGTACTTCAACGACCTGCCGCTCAACGGCGAGCAGCGTAGGATGTCCTTCGAAGCATTTCGCAACGCCCTGAGAATGAGGAGGCCCGCCACCGAGCCCTCGTTCCGACGTCGACGATAGTAGAAGTAACCGACGAAACCGCTGCTCTCAACGCAGCAACGACCTGGGTGCAGTGCTCGGGCAGCCACCACCAATTCATCTAGTCAGCAAGGTTCTGTACACAAGAACGAGCCGTCTTGTGCGCTCTTGCAGAGCTAGGTCCGGCTGATTCGCAGCTTCGCCGAGCGTTCCGCGGATCTAGCCACTGACCGGCGGGCTCGTTGGCTGCACCGCGCGCTTGTAGACGGTTCGGACAGTCCGCGGCTCGCGCACGACAGTGAGGCGCGGCAACGGGTCAATGATGCTGAGCCTCTCAGCAACCAACGTGCCATCGCCCTCAATGGAGAGCGATTGCCAGTCCGTCCGGAGTCGAGTTTCGACCGGGGGCGTCGCCGAGCCGTCAGGAAAGGAGAACTTCAACGTGTCATGCGTGACGATGACGAGCCGGTCGTTGTTCCATCCAGCCCGCGACATGGATGCGGCCGTCCACATCGCCATCGTCCTCGTCGGGTCTGCTGGGCCGCTCGCAGTGCGCACGTCTTGGGGACTGTCGGATCCGTCGAGCTTGTACACCAGGCGCTGGGTCTGACTCGTCGTGCCTGACGCATTGCCGACGATCACGATGATTTCGATCGCGACCGTGGTCGCGTCTTGCGTGATCCTAACTTCGGGTCCGAGTACCGGGGCTCCGTTCGACGCCCCCGGGTCGGTCGAAGGTATCCACCTGCCTGAGAAGCTAGCGTGAGTTTGCGCTGCCGGAGAAGCGGACAATACGAGGGCAGCCATCGCGCCGAGGGCGAGCGATCTGCGCTTCATAAACGGCTCCTAGAAGAAGGTTTCCGACGAACGCTTAATCCTAGCGCGGTTCTCTGGACAGACCTCTGCCGTTCGCGCATACCCCTCAAGAGTTGCCAGCTTCGAGATGATGCGTCCTCGGTACGAGACGGGATCCCTCTTGCGCTCGGTGGGACGCGACGCGACATCGCGCTTCGGCTGTTCCTCATCACTCTGCGTCCAGTCGCCGCGGGGACGCCACTCGGCCTGGTCGCGGCGTGGTGGGTGTCGGCCGTTGGAGCCGGTTCCACAATTTGGATAGCCGCGCAGACATCACTCCCGTACATCGCTACAGGGTTAGTCATGTTGCTCATGGCGGTCCTCGCCTCGTCTGGACCGGCGATACGGACGTCGCGTCTCGACGCGAGTGCGGTTCTGCGTGGGTCGTAACCTAGTCGCCGGTCACAAGTCACGAATGACCTCAACGGGGCACTGAGCGCGCCTGTGTTTCGCGCTCACGCGGCGGGAAGTCCCACGCTGTCGGCTGCAGGCCGCGGTTACGCCTTGCCGGGGTAACCGATCTCCGACAGGAGTTTCGTCAGGGCCTCGACTCGAGCCTTCAAGCGTCGGTGCTGCCAGCCTCCAATCGCCGACACAAGAAAGACGAGCCCAAACGTGGCATTTCCAGGCGGATTCGGCGCGCCTTGGTAGATCAAATACACGGCGATGCCGACGAGGACCACCAAGTTCGTCGCCTCGGGCCACGTCCAAGACCCTTCTACCTCTGCCAAATAGCGGGCGCGCCGACGCACCGCCGCGAGCGCCGCGCTCACGTCTGTAGCCGACTGTTCAGTGTCCATCGGCTCTCCCTCTCGAGGGCTGAGAACTAATCACGACCTCTTCCGCCGCTACTGCTTAGTCATCGACATCGAGACCGACCGCGCAACCTCGGCCAGCGGGAAGCCGCAGAGCAGCGTTTCCGCACCCTGGACTTGCAGGCTGCTCCCGGTGACCGGGCCCTCGAACAGCCCTCCCGCGACTGGCACAGGCCCACACTGCAGGCCCACTCCGACCGCCACGCCAAACTTCAGGTTGCTGATCGCGCCTCCAACCGACACGGTCCCTGTTAAGGAGCCTCCATGCAGGCACTGGCCCGAGAACCCACTATTTTGCCAGTTGCCGCTAAACTCCTGGCCGGTCTGGCCGCTCACCGTCCACGTGATGTTGCAAGCGTTGAAGCCTGGCGACTTTTCGATCCCGACCCACACGCCGTTCAGGTCCGGGAACGCGCCGCCAGACACCGCGATCGTGGTGCTGCCAGGCGTCTGATCCGCGAGCACGACGATAGCGCCGTTGTAGTTCCCGGCCGCTGTCGGCAAGAACGAGATCGTCACGGACTGCTGGCCGCCTGACGGAATCACGCCATTTGTCCAACTTGCCGAATAGCCTGACGGCGCGGTCAAGCCAGTCACGGTGACACTGGCGCTTCCGGTATTGCTAATCGTCAGCGTCGACTCCGTTGTACTCCCGGCGAGAACATTGCCGAACGCAAGATTGCCGCTGAGGGCAATTGTCCGCGTAGCTGGGGCCGGCGATGGGGCAGGCGGAGCAGCACCGCCGCACGAGTATGCGGCGGCAAGTGCAAGGATCGTCGAGATGGCTTTTCCGGCATGTCTCATCGGTCACTCCGATCACTTGTTCACTCGTGACCTGCACCGCACGAAACCACAGGTATTTCTCGATGACGAAGCGAAGCGGATTGCTGACTTCAATAGCGAAGCCAAACGGACCCTTTCCCGAAGAAGTACTCGTATGGCCGGTTCGGTAGGGTAGCCGATCTTGTAATGACTGAACAAGAGGCCATGGCTCAACTAGGCGTTCTAGTGCCCGTGCCGGAGAAGTTTCCCCGGTTTTGGTTCACACCGAGGCCCAGTTTTTCGGACTCGGTCGATAGAGGTCCAGGAACGGGCGGCGGCGCTAGCGAATCCGGATCAGCTGCGCCTGAGGCGCACACACTTTCACGGGCGGGCAATGCGCGGATAAGACCGGCCCTTTCGCGCCAACCCGCTGCACGCCCGTCAACGTCTGTTCGAGGTTCGCTTTGATCGCCGTGAAAAAAGTCTGTGCGATCAATTGATAGCCCGCCGGTGTTGCATGAAGACCGTCGTCCTCGATGAGCGAGCAGTAGTCGCCAACGGCGAGAAACGCGGCTTCGTTGTCGACGAGCGGCACGTTCTGCTCCATCGCGAGCGCGCGAATCTGCCCATTCGTCGACTGGATCTGCTGGGGCGACACCATGCTGCGGGACCCTGGCTTTTGCGGTAAGAGCGTCGACAGGAACACTTGCGTGAGACCGGCGTTTCTCGCCACCTGAATGTCCGCCCTCAGGTTCGGAATGATGTCGGTGGCCGTTGTTTGAGTGAAGTCGTTAATGCCTTCAAGCACAAGGAGCGCGTCAGGGTGCGTCTCGGAGATGAGGCCTGGTAGGCGCGCGAGGCCGCCGCCCGTTGTCTCCAGCCGCACTCCGCGATTGGCTACGGTCGGTTCCTGCGAGGTGTACCGCTGGTCGAGCAAATTCTGGAGCATCTGCGGATAGGTGTTACAGCCGTTGACGAAAAGCGGGCGCGGCGCGGACGACGTCATCGTACACGGGAAGTCGGGACCGTCTAGCCCGTTCTCGCCGAGCGTGAGGCTATCGCCGAGCGCGAGAAAGGTCGTCGCCTTCAACACTGGCACCGCGGGGGGCAGCGTGACGACGAACGAGCAGACTCCGGAACGCGCGGGCATCGCCGAATCCGTGCCGGTGCACGTGACCGTGGTCGAACCAACCGGGAATAGACTCCCCGAGCCCGGTGCGCAGGTCGTCGACACCGGCGAGACACCGCCGCTGGCGGCAGGCACGGGAAAATTCACAGACGTCGCGGCCGAGACGTTTTGCACATGGACATCCGCCGGGCATGTCAAGGTCACCGTACCCACGGGAGGCGGACCGCTCGGTCCTTCCGGATTGTGTCCGCACCCCACCAACAACAGGAGCCCGGTCGTCGCCACAAATCGTTTCAACAGCATGCTCAACTGACGGCTCTTGCCTAGCCGGTGTGAGGATGCAGAAGAGAGCCACGTCGTCATCGATCGGACCGCCCACGGCGCTCGTTGACGACGGTGATCGAACCCGCCTCGGTTCCGACAGATGTCCTCCACGCTCGTCCCAGTCTCCACGTCGCGCAGCGCCACGATCATTTGCTCCTCGGTGAACTCGCTCTTGCGCGTTGGTCTTGCCCCCGCCGGTTCCTGGGCGTTTGGGCAAGGCCGCTAGCCTACGTCAAAACGAGGGCGGATCCGGATTCAATTGCGGGGAAGACCCGCGCCGAATAACGACGTCGACGACTTTCGCCTATCCTGCCAGGCGTTGAGCAAGCGCTTGCAGCACCCCGACCTGGAGAAATCATCCGGTCAGGTCGGTGACACCGGATGACTGGAATCGGGATCTGGTTAAGGTAGATTCCTGATACCTACAGAGAGACGGGACAATGACCTCGACCGCGCAAGCGTTTGGGCAAGGTGCAAGCGGCTTGCGCCTTAAGTCGAACCGAACTTCGAGTCGATCCTCCGCGGCTCCGATCCGCTGAACGGCCTAGGTTTCAGGACCGCCGTTTAGAGTGCCCCTTGAGCCTTGCCGACGTCGATTAGGTATCCTTAAACAGGACCGCAGAGCTACACGTTGCGCACCTGGCTTGTCACAGGCGTATCATCGTCTCAGCCCGGTCCAGCTTGGTCGACGCGTGACTTGTCTCGCAATGCGGGCATGAGCGCTCTCGCTAGGTCGAGTTGGGTAGGAACCCTTTTCCTAGGCCCATCACGGCGGAGGAACCATGAGGTTCGCACCGATCGGGATCATCGTCAGGGCGGTGGTCGTGCCAACGACTAAACCTGTGCGTCTGAAGTCCCCGAACATCTCGGGTGCGTGGATCTTCGATGCCGCTCACAGTCAGAGGACAAGCCCGCGATGGATGGCGGTGCCCAAGCCCGAAGGAGCAGTCCACCCGATAGGCATCGATGACGACGTCGTCCTCTCGATCGGCGCACCGCGCGTGTCGGACTTCACCTGCGCGAAACGCAGCGGACGCGCGCTCGGCCGCTGGAAGCGGAAATGACTCCACCACGCCCGTGGGCCGGAATCGTCGTCGTCGTGCTCGCCGTCCTTGGAAGCGGCCACGCCGGTGCCCGATTGACAGGCAAGGTGATAACGAGCGGCGGCCCTCCGGTTCGTCGAGCCCACGTCGTTGTGGCAGGACCAACCACAATCACCACCGACGCCGATCCAGAAGGCGTGTTTCATCTAGAGGGCCTGACCCAAGGCACCTACGTCATCGCCGCGACCAAGGCCGGCTTCATCGAGGCCGGACCGTCGGTCGTCGGTGTCGTCGACGTCGCCGATCAGCTCGACGTCACAATCGTTATGACGCTCGGTGGCGCCATCAGCGGCCGGGTGCTGGACAGCCTTGGCTCACCTCTCGCCGATACTCCGGTTGCGTTGCGTCAAAGCAACGCCGCCTTGTCTCTTCTCACTACCGACGACCGTGGAATGTTTCGCTTTCACACGTTGCGCGCCGGCATATATGAGCTCGTCTGGTCCACGAACGAAAAGCAAACAGTGACGGTCGTTCCGGGACGCACCGTGGACGTGGAGCTTGTCTCAGCCTCCACAGCCAATGTGGACAGCCCCGCGACCTCGACGTTCCCGGCAGATCCGCGTGAAGATTTGCAACCTCTCCAGGCGCGCACAGTCCGAGGGAGGATTACGAGTGCCGAAACGGGATCGCCCCTGTCGCACGTGACCGTGCGGTTGAATGGTGAAGCGTCGCAACGAACGGAGACGAGTGAATCGGGTCGCTTTGTTTTTAGGGACGTGCCAGACGGAAGGTACTCGATCGTCGCCACCGCGATTCCGCGGTACGTCGGTCTTTCATATGGGCAAAAGACGCCCCAGGATCCGTCGCTGCCGGTCGTCGTCGCCGCCGGCCGTCAGACCCCAGATGCTGACATCGAGTTGCCGGAGACAAAAGTTTTGGCAGGTCGTATCGTCGATGAATACGGGGATCCCGCTCCAAACGTCACCGTCGTGCTTGCCCAGAACGGCGTCGCAGCTGGAAAGACACGGCTCATGCCGCTCTCTGGAGGAACCGTCACCGACGACCTTGGTGAGTTTCGGCTTGGCAACGTGTCGCCGGGCACGTTTTTCTTGATGGCACTATCAGGACCATTTGCGAGCGGCAACGTGCTGGGTGGACCGGTCGGACCTCCGAGTAGCGGTTACGGATTCGCGCTGACGTTTTTCCCCGGAACAGCACGGCCCGCCGACGCTCAGCCCGTCAGAATCGACGTTCGTGGAGTCACGCCTTCCATCGCGTTTGCACTTGTTCCGTCAGACATGGGCAAAGTCTCCGGACGAGTGATTGATCGCTCGGGACTCCCCGTTAGCAACGCTAACGTGCTGCTCCTTCAACTGCACAACGGCGACATCCGAATGATCGTCCCCGCGCGGACCACCGTCGACGCCGATGGATTCTTCTCCATCGACAATGTCCCGGTCGGGTCGTTTGTTGCTCAGGCGATTGGGAGGGGCGGGTTCGCCAGGGCAACCGTGACGGTTTCGCCTCGGGAAACCGCCACGGTGGAGTTGACGACGGCCCCGCCTTCAGCCGTGCGAGGACGGATCGTCATTGAGGGTGCCCCTGACTCGTCTTTGCTGAAGAAGATCGCCATCTCCGCGATTCCAACGGACTTCGTGCGAGGTCCGGCAGGCGTCGTTCAGCCAATGCGTGTGATCAAAGACGACGGGACTTTCGAAGTCTCTGGTTTGCTCGGTGTCAACATACTGCGTTTCGACCTTCCATTGCCCTGGACCCTAGTGAGCATGTCCTCGGGAGGTGCTGACATCACGGATCGGCCGATCGATTCGAGTGCCGGCGACCTCGATGATTTGCGCGTCACTTTTGCTCCAACGGCGAGCACGGTGGTCTGCAGGGTCAACGACAAGAACGGCCAACAGTTGCTGAAAGGCTTCGTTCTGATTTTCGAGCAAGATCCTGCGCGTTGGACGTACCCGTCCCGTTACGTACGTGGTCTGACGGCCGATGCGAACGGCGACTTCAACACCACTGCGCTTCCACCGGGGCGGTATCTGGCCGTTCCGTTCGCAGCGGTCCCCAGACCTGACTGGATGAATCCTGATTTCCTCGAGAAGCTGCGAGCGCTCGGGCATAGTTTTGCAGTCGACCCTAGCGAGTCAATTCGGGTCCGCCTGGAGCTGCGATAGTTAACGTCGAGCTCCAGCCCGGGTCCGAGACGAAAACGCCGGGTCGTCGGTGGTGTGAGATCATTTGGCGCGGCTTCCTCACTGTCGGAACCGAATTGAGCCGACCTGGACGAATTTGCGGTGCCGATTTGAGCGAGGGGTATCATCGTGACAGCCCGGTCCAGCTTGGTCGCCGAGTGACTTGTCGGGCGACTCCGGGCCACCAACACAGCACCATCGCGTTCTAGGTCCCAACTGAGGTGGAATCCTTCATGGCCAAGAACATAACACCCATGATGTTTGCAGTGTGCGTCCTCGTTGCCGTCTCGTGCGGGGCCTCACCGACGGCGCCGGCCCAGATCCTACCAGTGACAGCGATCGCGAGCTTCGATGAAGATGGCGGAACGTTTGCTGCGGAGGCAATGCTGGCGATTCGCGATCTGGCGACCTGGCAGAATCTTTGGACTCAGTTGAACACGGGCCGTCTTCCCCAGCTTCCGCTTCCGGCAGTTGATTTCACGACGGAGATGCTGGTCGTCGCGGCGATGGGGGTGAAACCAACCACCGGCTTCCAAATCTCCGTCGCAGGAGCAAATGAACAACAGGGGAGGGTTACGGTCGACATACTTGAAACGATCCCGGGTCTCTGTGTGACTGGGCAAGTGCTCACTGCTCCCGTCGTCGTGTCGAAGCTTCCCTTACGACCGAGTGCAGTCGCTTTCTCGGTAACACGCAAAGTTAGAGATTGCGGGTGAGCTTGTTTGGTAGCCGAGACTCCTATGTGAGCGCTGTTACCTAAGTGGTTCAGGAACGCTCTTGACAGTACCGTGCAGGCCGAAAAAAGGGGACGCAATTGAAGCCCGTCGCCTCGATCCTACTTCTGGTCGCTACTTCCTTGCAGGTCGATGCTGTGGCGTCATGCGTCGGCTTCACGGACACCACGACGATCCTGCCGGTCGGGACGCACGTCGCCATCAGAGGCACGCTCGTGACGGAGACGAACCATAAGAAGTGGAACGAGATTCATCCTGTCACCAGCATCACGATTCAGTAGAACCCTCGGAGGGACAGTTTCATGAGTTGGGTTGGTAATCGCGCCGAGCGACGCCCCTCAGGTCGACTTCGGCTCACTTCAGATTCTGGGTAATCACATCCGCCGTGTCGCTCATTTTTTTAGGAGATTGGACATTGTCTCAAACGCCTTGGCCATACGCTCCATTGTCATTTGCATTCGTAGCTGTTGTTCCTCGCCCAATTCGCTCAGTGAATCCAACTCATTCTTGAGGCTCTCGATCAGGGCGCTGGCTTTCTGCTGCGCACTCAGAGACCCCACGATCGCCCCTTGCAAGACCGTGACGGGAATGGCCAGCCGAGAACCCACTAGCTTGTCCACGATTAGAACCAGGTTCGGTATCTCTGACTGAAGAAAGGCTTCACGTCCCTCATATTCCAGCTGAAAGCCGCCCACGGTAAGCTTCACTTTCGTCGTCTCACTCGTAGCCATCATCAACACCTCGGCGATCTTGCTAGTTCATGGTTGCCAATTGTCTGATTCGACAATGGCCCTGACGCCCCGTCGTGGCGCGGCTACGGACGCTCGAAACGGCCGCGCCCGGGGTCCCGCCGCTGTTCGCCCGGTTCGATGCGCTCGAACGGGCGGCGATGTCGCGCGACGCCCGCGCGACCGCCCTTCGCCGACGCGCTGCGGGCCGACGGGCTTGATGCCACGTTCATCGCGGACGCGATCGATTGGGCGGAACGCCACGCCGCGACCCTCGCGGACGAACGGCGGGCGGCGACCGCGCGCTGAGCGCACTCTCATCGCGAATGAAACAGCTAGTGCGCGGCCGTCCAGCCTTCGCCCTCAGCCTTCTGTTTCCACTGGTCGGCCGTCTCGAAGATCGCGTCTTGGGTGCGGACCGTCTTGCTTTCGCGCAATTCGGCATCGATGTAGAGCCGGAGTTCCCAGCCGGGTAGCGGATGCGTGTGCAGGTACAGCGCGAGTTCCTGTTTGCCCTTTTTCAGCACCCAGAGTCGTCCGAGATCGACGGCCCCGCGATGTCCGTCGTAAGGAATGATGCCGGAGTGGTCAGTCATCGAATCGATCCTACGACGGAATTCCTGCCCGAACGGGCGCGCTCGGCGTCGCCGTTACGTCGTCGGCGGATCGTCGCCCGACGGAGTGCGACCGCCCGCCCGCCCGCCCGACCTAGCGGGCGACGGGCGGCAGTCCTGAATAGACGGCGCTCATTTCCTGCCGGGGCGCGTCTTGCCCATCGCGGTACTGTTCCCACAGTCGATAGCACGTCACGTCCCAAGGGAACGTGAACACGTCAATATCGCTGTCCAACGTGAATTCTTCAGCGCCACCGCTCTTGAGAGTCAGGCGCCCGTAGTAGGTGTCGTGCACACGCATGAGCGCCTGAACTGCTTTATCAACTTGGGCGAACGAAATGCCCGGTGGCCTACTTGGTGATCGATGGGCGATCGTTTGTTCGATAAAGTTGTGGACCGTCTCCGTGTCTCGACCTAGCTTTGTGATGTGTTCTTGGACGTAGCTCGGATCGATGTGATCGCGCATCTCGTCGGTGGGGTGTCGTGTCAGGTCGACCAACTCAAATATCCGGCGTCGAAGCGCCGCGTTACGCTCGGGCCGGAGCGGTCCCCACTGCTTGTAGAAGCGTTCGCGTGAAAGCACTTCAGGATGCTCGTGGATCTCCCACAGAAGATGGATGAACGCATCAGACTTCGCGCGGTCCAATTCCCGCCGAAGACTCATAGCGGCTCCGGCCGCGTAGTTGTGGAGACACCACTGAAACATGCGTTTGCCAACCCGTTGCAGATGCGGGTTGTAGCGGAACACCTGCTTCATGCTGTTGAACATGCGGCTATTCAGCTTGAGATAGCGAAGTTCATGATCTACGCGCTCGATCCACTGGACCCACTGTTGAAACCGCTCGTCGCTGGACAGTAGCCGTCTGGCATCTCGCTTGGGCATCGGAGTCTCCCGGCGACAGTCTAGGCGAATGTGTTGTCGTGGAAACACA
>Ga0105248_10008808_pt1 | contig 11084 bp, 6 predicted proteins | sample KBSS34metaG_FD_81524 | JGI IMG/M metagenome (GOLD analysis project Ga0105248, IMG submission 81524) | Switchgrass rhizosphere microbial communities from Kellogg Biological Station, Michigan, USA - KBS S3-4 metaG | ecosystem: Host-associated > Plants > Roots > Rhizosphere > Soil | place...
CCGGCGATGCTGTCGGCGAAGACGAACTTCGACGTCTCCTCGATCCCGATGCGTCCCGACGCGATGCCGCGTTCCTTGAGCCCGGTCGCGACCCGCTCGAACGGGCTCTCGTCTTCCTGCCAGATCGCGACGTCGGTGTGCTCGACCGGTCCGCCGGCGAGCTGCTCGCGCGTGCGATCTTCTTCGAACGCCGGCGTCACGATGTAAGGATTGCCGACCTTGGGAATGACGACGGCGGTCAGACGCTCGCTGTTGCCCCAGCGGATGCCGGTGAAGTAATTCAACGACGTGCCGCCGGCGAGGATGATGGCGTCAATCTTCTGCTCGGTCATCAGCCGCCGCGCCTTCTCGAGGCGCGCGCGGCGCTCGTCGGCGGTGATCGGCTTGGCCAGGCTGCGCATCGACGTCAGCGCCGCGATGCTCGGCGGCACCGGCCCCGCCGGTGCCTCACTGCCGCGCCGCTGCGCCGCCACCGGCACAACCGACAGACCGGCGCCGACGCCGGTGAGCCACATGAAGTTACGTCTCGTCAGCATGAGAACTCCAGGATGCGTGTCATCGCAGGATCACGCGCGGTGTCGAGAATGTCACCGGCGCGCCTGCGTCGTCCACGGCCGCGAAGCTAAGCTGCGTGCTGCCGCTGGTGACGCCGGGGTTGAGGAGCCAGCAGGTTGCCGCGCAGGCGTCGGTCTGGGCCAGGATCGACGCGCTGCCTGGACCACACGAGTTGAACTGCGCCGCGAACGCGGCGGCGGAATAGACGGAATGGTTGATCAATGTGCCTGCGGCGTTGAAATCATCGCTTGACCAGCTCGTGATCCGCAGATTGCTCGAGCCGGCAGAGACGGTGACTCCCAGAGCCCAGCTCGGGCTGGCCAGGCAGCTGAGGGCCGTGGCTGCCGAACTGGCCGATGGGTTGGGCAGCGCGGTTGCCGTCGGCCCCGTACGCCCCTGGACGCCCACCGCGTCCCACGCCTGCGTGATCGCACGTTCGACGGTGCTGCCGGCGCCGTACAGATCGCGCGCTGCCTGAATCGTCGCGACCCTGGTCAGCGCGAACGTCGAGCTGGACGGCATCAGCGCTGTCAACGCGCGGAAGAACGCCTTCTCGATCTGCTCGCGGTTGACCGCACCGACCCCCTGGACGCTGAGTCCTGAGGTGCGGTTCGTGCCGCCCTCAATCGCCAGGTAGAAAGCGTGGCTGGCGATCGTCGAGTTGGAGTGCGGATCCGCGCCGATGACGCGCTTTGTGTAGTGGTCCGCCGGCGGGTTCGAGAGCGACCGAATCAGGACGGCGCCGGATGGCACCGACAGGTCTTTGCCGATCACGTACGATGCCTGAAGCGCGCTGTTGCCGGGCGTCTGGAAGAAGAACGACGTCGATACGCCGACGATGTCGGAGAACGCCTCGTTCAGCGCCCCGGCCTCGCTGTACGGGAAGCCGTTCAGCCGTGCGGAGTTCGCCGTGACAGCATGCGTCAGCTCGTGCGCGACGACGTCGAGCGCGGCGGAAAACGGCTTGACCTCGATGTTCGGGTAGAACGTGCCGCGCGGCGCCCCTTCGCCGAACACCATCGCGCCGCGTCCGTCGGCCAGGCACGTGGAACAGAAAAACGCATTCAGATAATACAGACCGATGACCGCGTCTGGGGCGGTCGAGATGTCCTGGATGCGGACGGGGTGCGTGATCATCGGCATGCGCAGGTCGCGATTGTCCAGACCGTGCCGGCCGAATCGTTTGGCGATGAAGTCGTAGTACCAGCCGCCATAGACGTGAGCATCGACCACGGTGCTGTCAGCCCAGTCGTTGTCGCTGTCGCTGGCGATATCGTTGGTCGTGAATACTGTCTGCCGATTCAGCGCGCTCAGGGTCCGCGCCAGGTTCCCTTTCATGTCGTAGGTCGTGACAGTCGCCGGCCTCAGTGGATCGTCGGCGACGAACGTTCCAGACACCGACTTGGCGCTGACCTTCTTGACGTCGCCGTAGGCGCCTGTGCCCTTGCCGACTTCGCTGAGGAAGTCGCTGAATTGCTGCAGCAGGATGCCGGTGTTCGCGTCGACGTACACATTGACGATTTCGAACCCGACCAGCGCCTGGCCCCGATAGGCGAGGTGATAGCCGTCCGACAGGGGAAGCACCACGAGTTCCGCGGCCGGACCTGTCGCCTCGCCGGCGACCGCCGTGGCGATCGCTGTGCGCCCGGCATCGGCAGACAGCTTCGGTGTCAGATCGAGCGCGACGTCCGAATGGAGCGTGCCGAAGACGGAGACCGTGCCGTCCGGCGCGCTCTGGCGCGTGATGTCCCCGCCGACAATCCGCACGCCGCGCAGGTACTGATCCAGCCGCTCGTGGACGCGATCGGGCAGCAGCGCGTCGCGCTGCACGTCGCTGACGACGAGCGCGCGATCCCGGATCATGCTGTCGACGATCGAATCGATCGCGCGCAGGTCGGCGGACGCCGCGCGCGTGGCGGCGAAGGTTGTGGGCTTCCCCTGTGCGTTCGCCGCCGTCGCGGCCGCCAGCGTCAGTGCCGCGGTTCCGATCCAGCTCACCAGTGAATGCGTCGTCGACAAACAACCTCCGTGCGCCGGGACAAGGGTGGCGCAGTGGCGCCGTTATTCTGGCACGGCAGGTGTCGCCCGCGGCAGCGCGACCGCGAGCGCCTCTTCGAGCGTCGTCACCGGCACGAAGCGCATCGTGTCGCGTACCTCGGGCGGCAGCTCCGCGAGATCCGGTTCGTTGAGCGCCGGCAGAATGAACGTCTTGATGCCGTGACGCCGCGCCGCCAGCGCCTTTTCGCGGATCCCGCCGACCGGCAGGACGAGGCCGCTCAGCGTAATCTCACCGGTCATCGCCACGTCGTCCTTGATCCGCTGACCTCGAAGCGCCGACACGATCGCCGTCGCCATCGTCACTCCGGCTGATGGGCCGTCCTTGGGGATGGCCCCGGCCGGGACGTGGATGTGGAGGTCGTGGGTCGTGAGAAAGTCGGCGGCCACGCCGAGCTCGGTGGTGATCGATCGGATATGGCTGACCGCGGCGCGCGCCGATTCCTGCATCACGTTGCCGAGCTGACCGGTGAGGGTGACATTACCGTGTCCCGCGGGCAACAGGCTCGCCTCGATGAACAGCACGTCGCCGCCACTCTCGGTCCAGGCGACGCCGGTCGCGACGCCAGGACGTGAGACGCGAAATGCGACCTCGTCGTGGATTTTCGGCGGGCCGAGATAATCGGGAATGCCTGGCGCGGTCACGACGGTTGCGTCGCCGGCGCCGGCGGCCGGATCGGCGGCCGCGACACGAGCGGCGATCTTGCGCGCGACCGCACCGATCTGGCGCTCGAGGTTGCGGACGCCCGCCTCGCGCGTGTACTGCGCGATCATCCGCCGGAGGGCGGCGTCTTCGATGACAACCTGATCGGCGGCCAGGCCGTGCTCCTCGAGCTGCCGCGGAATCAGATACTGGCGCGCGATGTGGACCTTCTCCTCTTCGGTGTAGCCCGCGAGCGAAATGATCTCCATGCGGTCGAGCAGCGCCGGGTGGATGGTGCCGAGCTGGTTCGCCGTGGCGATGAAGAGCACACGCGACAGATCGACGTTGATCTCGAGATAGTGATCGCGGAAGGAATGGTTCTGCGACGGGTCGAGCACCTCGAGCAGCGCCGCCGCCGGATCGCCCTGAAAGCCGCCGGCCGTGATCTTGTCGATTTCGTCGAGCATGAACACCGGGTTCATCGCGCCCGCCTGTTTCAGCGCCTGGACGATGCGCCCCGGGATGGCGCCGATGTACGTGCGGCGGTGCCCGCGGATCTCGGCCTCGTCGCGGATGCCGCCGAGCGAGATGCGCACGAACTTCCGGTTCATCGCGCGCGCGATCGACTGTCCCAGCGACGTCTTGCCGACGCCGGGAGGCCCGACAAAGCAGAGGATCGGTCCCTTGATCTGCGTGCCGCCGCCGGTGGATTCGCTCGCGGCGCTCTGAGGCTCCCGCAGGGTGCTTTGCCGCGACTTGAGCTTCTGCACCGCGAGGTACTCGACGATGCGTTCTTTGACTTTGTCGAGATCGTAGTGGTCCTGATCGAGCACCTGGCGCGCGGCCACCGGGTCCAGCCGATCCTCGCTGGTCGTCGACCACGGCACGTCGAGCACCCAGTCGAAATAGGTGCGGATCATCTGGTACTCGGGAGAGGCCGGCGACATCCGCTCGAGACGCTCGATCTCCTTCGATGCGACAACGGCCACCGCTTCAGGCAGCTTCGCCGCGGCGAGCCGCGAGCGCAGCTCGCCAAGCTCGGTTTTCTCGCCCTCCCCGAGCTCGTCCTGGATGGCCTTCAGCTGCTGGCGCAGGTAGTACTGCCGCTGCGCGTCGGTCATCTCCTGCTGCGCGGCCGATTCGATCTTGCTCTTCATCTCGAGCAGGGCGATCTCGCGCCCCAGCGCGCCGGCGACCGCGTCGAGCTTCGCGGTGAGAATCGGCTGCTCGAGAATCTGCTGTTTCTCTTCCGGCTTCATGTCGAGCAGGCTGGAGAGCAGATACGCGAGGCGCAGCGGATCGTCGATGCCGGCCACCAGGCCGCGCAGCTCCTGCGACAGTCCGGTCGCGAGGGACAGGGCGCGTTCGATCAGCTCGTGCAGCCGCCTGACGTGCGCGTCGATCTCGAGGGTTTTCTCCACCGGTTCGGGCGCCGCCGACACCATGGCGCGCAGCGAGACGCCGGTCCTCGTGATCACCTCCGCCTTGCCGCGCATCAGGCCTTCGACGATGACGTGGACGCCGCCGTTCTGGACCTTCGCCATCTGCCGGATCGCCGCCACGGTGCCGATGCTGTGGAGATCGCCCGCGTCGGGCTCGTCCTTGTCGTTGGTCTGCAGCGCGAGAAAGATGAGGCGATCGCCGGCGAGCGCGTGGTTCACGGTCTCGATCGACATCGGCCGGTTGATCGCGAGCGGCTGGAGCGTCAGCGGGAAGACGACGGTTTGACGAAGCGCGAGGACGGGCAGCTCGCTCGGGTAGGTACGTTCGGGTTCGGTCGCCATAATCCGAAGCGAGGATGGCATGCAGCGGGAACCGCGTCAAACCGACAATGCCGGCTCGACCGCGGGCTGTCGTGTCGCAGCCCTTTAGGGCTGCGACAGGCGCAGGGCTGACGCCCTGCGCCACATAAGGTGAAGATGTTCTACCGCGCGAAGCTGACGAGGTTCTTCGCGACGAACCAGACGTTGGCGGGACGTTCGGCAAGCCTTCGCATGTACCACGGAAACCAGTATTCACCGTAGGCGATGAGCACCCGAAGGGGCCTGCCGGTCCGCACGAGGCGGCTTTGCAGCGAACGCTGGATCCCGTACAGCATCGCGAATTCGTAGGCCGATACCGGAACCCGCCGCTCGTCGATGAACGCGATCAGCCGGTCGGCGAGCCGCGGATCGTGGGTCGCGATGTGCAGCAGGCCGCCGGCCTGCCGCGCCTCCTCGCTCATCAGGCGGCAGGAGAGGGCATAGAAGTTCTGATCCACGTCGGCTTTTTTCGGATAGGCGACAGTGGCCGGCTCCAGATACGCGCCCTTCACCATCCGGATCGCCGCGCCGAGCGGCAGCAGCGACTCGACGTCCTGCGCCGTGCGATACAGGTACGCCTGGAGCGCGACGCCGATGAGCGGCGAGCGTGCGCGCGTCCGGCGAAACAGATCCAGAGTCGGGTCGACATACGGCGAGCTCTCCATGTCGATCCACACGAAGTTGCCGCGTTCGCCCGCGCGGTCCACGAGGCGCTGCAGGTTGCGGTAGCAGAGCTCCTTGTCGAGATCCAGCCCGAGTTGCGTCGGCTTGACTGCGATCTGCGCGCGTAGTCCGGCGGTCTTCACCTTGTCGAGCACGGCGAGGTAGTGCTGGGTGACCTCCTCTGCCTCCTCGATGCTCGCAATGTTCTCGCCCAGCTTCGTGAAGATGGTCCCGATGCCCTGCGTCTGCTGCGCCGACGCGGCGTCCATCGCATCCTCGAGCCGTTCTCCCGGCATGAAGGTCGAAACCGAGCGGCGGATGAACGCCGTTTTCGTGGCGCGCTCGCGCAGCCACGCATTGGTGGACAGCGCGAGGAGGATCTTGCGCGCGACGCTCACTAGAACAATCCCTTCAGCAGGCCGCCGTCCACTTGAACCGCCGCGCCTGTGATGTAGGACGCGGCCTCCGACAGCAGAAAGGCGCCGACGCGGCCAAAGTCGTCCGGCGCGCCGTAGCGCCCGAGCGGAATCGTCGACGCGGAGCGTGCCTGATAGTCTTCCAGCGGCACGCCCGACTTCTTCGCGTTGATTTCGTCGAGCTGCCGCAGGCGATCGGTCGCGATGCGTCCCGGAATCAGCGTGTTCACGCGGATCTTCTCCGGCGCCAGCTCCACCGACAGCGTCTTGGCGAGCGACGTGACGCCCGATCGCAGGACATTCGACAGTGCGAGGTTGGGCAGCGGCTCCTTGACGGACGAGGACGTGCCGACCAGAATCGCGCCGCCGCCTCGGGCGCGCATCGACGGCACGACGAGGCGGACGCTGCGGACGACGCTCATCAGCAGAAGCTCGAAGGCGCAGTGCCACGCCTGATCGTCGAAGCCGAGTGCCGTCCCCGCCGGCGGCCCGCCTGTATTTGCAAACAACAGATCGACGCCGCCGAACTGTTTCACGGTGGCGGCGTGCCAGGCCGCGGTCGCGTCTGCCTTGCCGAGATCGGCGGCAACCGGCAACGCCTCGACGCCTGTTTCGAGGTGAATGGCGTCGGCGGCGCGATTGATGGCGTCCGCGTCGCGTGCCGCGATGCACACGTGTGCGCCTTCCGCAGCCAGGGCGCGGGCGACCGCGAAGCCGAGCCCCTTGCTGGCGCCGCCCACCATCGCGATCTTGCCCTTCAGTCCAAGGTCCATTTCATCACCCGATCGAGCGCCTCTGTCGTTGTCCGATCCAGGACTCCGCCCGGCGGGCGGATGCCGGCGTGCGCGATGGCGCCTCGGCGGCGCAGCACTTCCTTGCGAATCGCCATGCCGATGCCCTCCTGGAATTCGAAACGCATCAGCGGTACTTTCCGGTAGAACACGTCGGCCGCCTCGTCCGTCTTCCCGGCGCGGAAGAGCGAGACAATCTGCACCAGAATCGCGGGGAACGCGAAACCCGTCATGGCGCCTGCCGCCCCCGCCATGAGCTCCTCGAGCAGAAACACACCGCCAAGGCCGCCGAAGACGTTGACGTCGAGACCGCCCGTCGCCTCCAGAATCCGCGACGTTTTGAACGGAGTGGGCGGATCCTCCAGCTTGATGGTGCGCGCGGACGGCACGTCGCGGGCGATGCGCGCCAGCAGCGACGCTTCCATGGCGTAGCCGGAGATGGGCGGATAATCCTGCACGATGATCGGCATGTCGACGGCGGCAGCGACTTCCGAGAAGTGTCTGGCCACGGCATCGGAGTTGATCTTCGGCATCCGCGGCGGGCTGATCATCACGGCCGATGCGCCGGCGGCTTTCGCCCGGCGGGAGTATTCGATGCACGTGCGCAACCCTTCGGCCGTCGCGCCGGCCACGACCGGCACCCGGCCGTTGACACGCGTGACGACGGTGTCGAGCACCGCGTCGCGCTCGCCGTCGGTGAGCCGCGCGACCTCGCTCGTGACGCCAAGTGCCGTGAAGCCGTTGACGCCGTCCGCCAGGAAGAGATCGACGACGCGCGCGAGGCTGTCGGAATCGATGTCGCCGGAAGGAGTGAACGGTGTGGGGAGAACGGAGAACACGCCGTCGAAAACCGCCATGAGCCGGCCATGATAACTCAGCACGGCGAGCTCCCTGGTTATCGCGCGATTAGCGGAATCTATTGGACCGTGCTCGAGCGGGACTACGCCATTATTTCTTCTGCAGGCCGGGCTCGCGCATCGTGCGCTCAATGGCCTCGATGTCGATCGGAACGAAGGCGGAGAGGTTCTCGTAGCCGGTCTCGGTGACGAGGATCATGTCCTCGAGCCGGATCCCGATGTGCTCGTCTGGGATCTGCATCGCCGGCTCGATCGTGAACACCTGGCCGGGTTCCAGCGTCGGCGTCGGCCCGCCGACATCGTGGACTTCCATGCCGACCGCGTGACCGAGACTGCGAGCCGTGCTGCGGCGATAGTTGTCGACGAAGGCGGTCGCGGCGGCCTTGATCTTCGGGTCGGTGAAGGTGAAGGCCGCCATCACTGCATCCATCTTCTCGACGGCTCGGGCGATGATGTCGCGCGGCGCGGAGTGGACGGTGATGGACGTCATCAGCGCCTGATAGAGCCGCAGATAGATGGTGTATAGCTCGCGCTGCCGGGCGCTGAAGACGCCGCTGGCCGGAAACACGCGCGTCACGTCCGACTGGTAGTACTTGTAGTCGGGCGCGTAGTCGAACTGCACGAGATCGCCGTCGCGCAGGACCGCCGTGCCCGCGTGGTAGTGCGAATAAAACGTGTTCCTGCCGGTGGCGACCAGCGCGAAGTACGACGCGCCGTAGGCGCCGTGCTTCTTGAAGACGAACTCCGCGTCGGCCTGCAGCTCGTACTCGTGCATGCCCGGCCTGGCATCGCGCATCGCTTCGATGATGGCGAGACCGGCGATCCGGGTCGCCTCGCGGATCACCGCGATCTCGCGCGGGCTCTTCACGACGCGCATCGCATCGAGCATCGCGTCGAGATCCTTCACCTCGGCGCGCGGCGCCGCCGCGCCGAGCTTGGCGATGAACGCCTCCTCACGCGATCCGCGGCCGTCCCACGGATCCTGCTTCGACGCGCGCCACAGCGCCTGCGGATCGCTGGACGACGCCTCGCCGAGCACTTCGGCGCGGAACGGTGTGTAAATCGTCCGGGCGTCGCGGGCGAATGTCTCGACCGCGTGCGCAAACTCGCTGCGGTCGACGACGGCATCGAATCCTGTCGCGAGGGCCGCTTCGCGGCCCGGGTGGAGTGCCGGACCGAACATTCGCGCCTCGCGGCGCTCGTTGAACGGCTGCAGGAACAGCGTCGACCGCTTCGTCCGCCCGTCGATCGTCACAATCGCGCGCGGCTCGACGACGCCGGTCAAGTAGAAGAACTGATTGTTCTGCCGGAGCGGTTGCTCTCCCGGCCGCTCGGTCGTGCCCTGCAGGATGGCCACGCTATCACCGAGGCTCTGGATCAGGCGCGCGCGCCGGGCGGCGAATTCGTCGAGGGGGAAGATCTCGGCGCCGGTGAAGACCGGCTGCGCCGACGGCCATGGGCCGACGCTGAAGAGGGCGCTGACGATCGCGAGGACGCGGAACCGGATCAACAGGACCTCCTACCGGACGCGCACCGTCCGCAGTTCGATGAGGGCGCCTGCGGTCGTGTCGGGCTGTGCCCTGAAGGTGACCGTGACGCGATCCTTGCCGCGGGTCAGCTTCTCCGGAATCGGGTATTCCTTGTCGAGCTGTTCCGTCGGGTGGTATTCGAGCGCCTCGGTCGCCACCTTCTGATCGTCGATCAGGATGTCGAACACGCGACGGCGTCCCTCGCTGCCGCGATAGGTGCAGGCGAGTATGGTGGGCCGATCAGCCGCGACCTTCACCCGATAGCTGAACCAGCCGTTGCGCGCCTCACGCGTCCTTCGTCCCTCGAAATAGCCGTCCGTGGCGTTCTCGCTTTGCAGGTCGTGCTCTCGCTCGTTCCGTGCATCGTCGACCGCGACCGTGTCGACGGTCCGCTGTTCCGCGTCCCTGCGCCGGGCGGCGGCTGCGGCCGCCGCCGACGAACGCGCTGTCCACGCCGACGGCGAGTACACATTCCAGTACACGGTGTAGCGTTGATCCAGGATGCGATTGAACGGCACGAGCGTCACCTCGCGCGGCCGCGCGAGTCCTCTGGTCTGGAATTGGAGCGGCCTTCCCGCCACAGGCACGATCTTCGTCGTGATGTCCTTCTCAGAGGTGACAAACGAGGGAATGACCGGTGTCTTCACTCGACCCATTTGCGGAGCGCTCGGGCCGTACCGCTTCACGCCGTCGAGCCCTTCCTTCCCAAGATCGCCGACCAGCATCATCGGGCCGTACATGACCGCGATCATCCGGAGATTGTCGGGCATCGCTTCGGTGTGGAGCGACATGGGCAGCTTGACGTCGACGCGGTCACCGGTCTTCCATTCGCGATCAACCGTCACGTATGTGGCGCGGGACTTTGGCGCCGCGTCCGCAGGGCTGAAGCCCTGCGCCACTGGTTGTCCGTTGACCTGCGCCGCGGGTTGTCCGTTGACCGTCATCGTGACGCCGGCCGTCGCCCACGAGGGCGCACGCACCTTGAGCGCGAGCCGCGTCGGCCGCGTCGCCGTGATGGTCAAATGCGTCGCTTCCTCTTCCGGGAAGCGCGTCTGCTGCCGCACGACGAGGCCCTTGTCCTGCCACGTGAGCTCCGAGGCAATGAACAGGTTCACATACAGCGACCGATCGTCGTGGAAGTAGATCGTATCGCCGTATTTCGAGTGGTTCTCCATCCCCGTGCCCACGCAACACCAGAACGAATCATCCGGTGTCGAAAACGACTTCCACGCGCCGGGGCGCAGCGGGCAGTAGTACAGGACCATGCCGGTCGCCGGATCCTGCGACGGCAGGATGTGGTTGAACAACCCCCGCTCGTAGAAGTCCATCGCGCTCGCGTCCAGGGACCACTCGAAGATATGGCGCGTGAGCTTGAGCATGTTGTAGGTGTTGCACGTCTCTGGCCCGGACGGCCCGAGGTGCTTCGAGAACTCTTCCTCGGGGAAGAACGCTTCGCCGTCGCTGTTGCCGCCCATCACGTACGACCGGTGATGCACGACACGGTCCCAGAAGAAGGTCGCAATGTCCTGGAACGTCGCGTCGCCGGTGAGCTCGTACTCGCGTGCGGCGCCGATGATCTTCGGAAACTGGGTGTTGGCGTGCAGGCCGTTCAACGGATCCTGATGGCGCCCGAGCGGATCGAAGATTGCCCTGTGGTCGAAGGCGTGCGCGACACGCAGGTACTCCGGGTTGCCGGTCGCCGCGTAGATATTGGCGAGCACTTCGTTCATGCCGCCGAACTCCGTGCCGAGCGCCGCCTGCTGCTGCGCGCCG
>Ga0105248_10008809_pt1 | contig 11083 bp, 8 predicted proteins | sample KBSS34metaG_FD_81524 | JGI IMG/M metagenome (GOLD analysis project Ga0105248, IMG submission 81524) | Switchgrass rhizosphere microbial communities from Kellogg Biological Station, Michigan, USA - KBS S3-4 metaG | ecosystem: Host-associated > Plants > Roots > Rhizosphere > Soil | place...
CGATCTTGAGCCGGTTGGCGAGGTTGCGCGTCCAGAGAAACCGCAGCGTGCCGAGACCCACTTCGCTGATGTCGTCCCGTTGCCGCGCGTTCGCGGTGAGCAGGTCGAGCCCTTCGCGGAACGTCTCGCTGTCGAACGTCTCAAGCCCGGTTTGCTGCCGCGCATCCGCGATGATGTCGTCTGAGCGCATGACCTCTCCACCACCATAAATCGTGGCCATCTGCGGCCCGGCTGCCGGTTTCCAATCATGGCCTCTGCTTGTCCAGCGCCTGCCGTACGACATCACGCTGATGTTCCCTGCCCCCCATCGGACTCCATTCCGGCCGCTAAGGAGGACGGGATTTCCCGGCGCTTATCGAGACAATCTGGCCGGTGCTCCGGCTGCGCGGTCAGAGCGGCGTCCATTCCTCTGCTGATGGCAGGGGGGCGAAGATCGCCGCGATGTCGCGCTCGGTCACCCGCTCCGGCGTGGCGGGGTTCCACTGCGGGGCGTTGTCCTTATCGACGATCACCGCGCGCACGCCCTCGGCAAAGTCGGGCAGCGTCAGCACGCGGCTGGCGATGCGGTATTCCATCGCCATGTTCTCGGCGAACTCGGACAGACCGAGGCTGTCGTGCAGCTGACGCAGCGATACCTTGCACGCTTGCGGACTTTTCGTACGCAGCGTGGCGAGTTCCTTCGCGGCCCACTCGCCCGGATCGTCGGCAAGGCTGGCGAAGATGTCCTCGAGGCGGTCGGCGGCAAAGTGCCGCTCGATCAGCGCCGCGTTGGCCGCGATTCGCGCTGCCGGCGGCGTCTCCGCCATTCCGGCAAGCGTCTCCGCCGGGTCATGCCCCTGGGCCAGCCGGTCCTTCGCCTCGGCCAGACGTGCTTGCGTCGAGTAATGCGTGGCGAGTCCGGCCCAGTGGCATTCGGCCCCATCCAGCCGCGCCCCGGTGAGCGCGAGGAACTGGCCGATCCGGTGCGGCAGCCGCGACAAGTACCAGCCGCCGCCGACGTCGGGGAACAGGCCGATGCCCGTTTCGGGCATGGCATAGCGGGTATTCTCGGTTGCGACCCGGAATCGCGCCGGCTGGCTGATCCCCACGCCTCCGCCCATCGTGATCCCGTCCATGAAGGCAACGATCGGCTTGGGGTAAGTGAAGATTAGGTGGTTGAGGCGGTACTCGTCCCGAAAGAACTGCCGGCCCGAAACCCCGCCGTCGCCGAGAGCGGACGCCCGCAGGAAGGCGATATCGCCGCCCGAGCAGAAGCCGCGGCCCTCGGCATGGTCGATCACCACCACGCCGACGGCAGGATCGTCGCGCCATCCGGCCAACGCCGCGATCATCGCCTCGACCATCGGCAGGGTCAGCGCATGGATCGCCTGGGGCCGGTTGAGCGAGAGAAATCCGGCCGCGCCCTCGCGCCGGACGATCACGTCCTGCGAACTCATCGCGGCAAACCCTCGGCGATCGTCATCCGCATCACGCGGTTGCTCCCTTGGCAGTTGGGCATCCCCGTGAGGTCCGCCAGAAATTCCCGATCACTGCTCGGTCAGCCGACCAGCTCGATAGCCATCGCGGTCGCCTCGCCGCCGCCGATGCACAGCGAAGCGAGGCCCCGGCGCAGCCCGCGGGCCTTGAGCGCCGCCAGCAGCGTCACCAGGATGCGCGCGCCCGAAGCGCCGATCGGATGGCCCAGCGCGCAGGCGCCGCCGTTGACGTTGAGCTTCTCTGCCGGAATCCCCAGCTCCCGCGCAGCGATCATGCTGACGACCGCAAACGCCTCGTTCACCTCGAACAGGTCGACGTCGTCCACGCTCCAGCCCGCCTTCGCTAGCGCCTTGCGCATTGCCGGCACCGGCGCGGTGGTGAACAGCCCGGGCTCGTGCGCGTGGACCGCGTGCGAAACGATCCGTGCGTGGACCGGCAGCCCCAGCCGCTCGGCCACGCTGGCGCGGGTCAGCACGAGCGCAGCGGCGCCGTCCGAGATCGACGAGGAATTTGCCGGAGTGATCGTCCCCCCCTGTCGAAACGACGGCTTGAGCGACGGGATCTTTTCTGGTCGCGCCTTGCCCGGCTGCTCATCGACCGACACGACCTGCTCCCCGCCGCGGCCCGGGACCGTGACCGGCACGATCTCCGCGGTGAAAGTGCCGCCCGTAGCCGCCGCCGTGGCCCGCTCGAGCGAGCGCAGGGCGAAAGCGTCCTGCTCCTCGCGGGTAAAGCCACCCTGCTCCACTGCATCCTCGGCGAACTCGCCCATCGACTTGCCGCGCGCATAGGCATCCTCGAGCCCGTCGCGCATCATCGTGTCGACCACCGTATCGTGGCCGATGCGCGCGCCGCCGCGATGCTTGGGCAGCGCGTAAGGCGCGTTGGTCATGCTCTCCATGCCCCCAGCGACGATCACGTCGGCGCTGCCCAGCGCAAGCGCATCGTGCGCCATGATCGCTGCCTGCATGCCCGAGCCGCACATCTTGTTCACCGTGGTCGCCGCAACGCTGCGCGGCAGCCCGGCGCCAAGCGCGGCTTGGCGGGCCGGCGCCTGGCCGAGGTTCGCGGCCAGCACGCAGCCCATGATGATCTGCTCGACCGCCTCGGGCGCCACGCCCGCGCGGGCGACCGCCTCACGCACCGCGACCGCGCCGAGTTCCGTCGCTTCGAGGCCGGCGAACACGCCCTGAAACGCGCCCATCGGGGTGCGGGCATAGCCCGCGATGACAACCGGATCGTTCATGCCGCCAACTCCCGTGCGATAACCATGCGCAGAATGTCCGAGGTGCCTTCGTAAATCTGGCAGACCCGCACGTCGCGATAGATCTTGGCCACCCCGTATTCCTCGAGATAGCCGTAGCCGCCAAGCGTCTGGATTGCGCCGGTGACCACTGCTTCGGCCGTCTCGGAGGCCACCAGCTTGGCCATCGTCGCCTCCTGCAGGCAAGGCGCGCCGCTGTCCTTGACCACGGCGGCATGGAACAGCAGCTGCCGCGCCGCCTCTAGCCGCGCGGCAAGCCCCGCCAGGCGATGGCTGACCGCCTGATGCTGGATGATCGGCTGCCCGAAGCTGGTGCGTTCCTTCGCGTAGTTCACGGCGATCTCCAGCGCGGCGTCGGCCATGCCGATGCACTGCGCGGCAATTCCGATCCGGCCGGCCTCGAGATTGGAGAGCGCAATCCGGTAGCCCTCGCCGGGAGTGCCGAGCACGTTTTCGTCCGGCACGAACAGATCATCGAAGCGGATCGCGCAAGTATCGGAGGCGCGCTGGCCGAGCTTGTGCTCGACCTTGTCGACGCTGTAGCCGGGGCTGTCGGTGGGTACGAGGAACGCGCTGATCCCGCGCTTGCCCGCATCTGGGTCGGTCACCGCGAAGACAATCGCCAGCCCGGCGATCTTTCCGTTCGAGATGAACTGCTTGCTGCCGTTCAGCTGCCAGCCGCCGTCAACCCGAGTCGCCCGCGTACGCAGCGCCGAGGCGTCGGACCCCGCGTCCGCCTCGGTCAATGCGAAGGCGCCGGTGTGCCGCCCGGCAATCAGGTCGCCAAGAAAGCGCTCCTGTTGGCCCGGGGTGCCGTAGCGGACCAGCGCCGATACGATCAGGCTGTTGTGGATCGAGAGCACCGTCGAAATCGCGCCGTCGCCCGAGGCGATCTCGATCAGGGCGAGAACATATGTGAGCGTATCGACCCCGGCACCGCCCACGCTTTCTGGTGCGATCATGCCGGTGAGTCCCAGTTCGGCGAGCTGCCCGAACAGTTCTGTCGGGTAGGCGCCAGCGGCCTCGAATTCGGCGGCGCGGGGCCGCAGCTGCTCGCGGGCGAAGTCGCGCACCATGTCGCGAACGGCGATCTGGGTTTCGTTGAGAATCATGCCAACCGAGCCAATCACTGGATAAAACTGGTCTGCCGCTACACCGCCGGGGGGCCAACGACAATGCCGGTTGCCGGCCGCGTCCGCTGGTCCGCATGCCCGCTGCAAGCGATCTGCAAGGCCACTGCGTGCGGTTCGCAATATCCGCCTTGCGCTTTTGGAAGCTGGACGTAGTTACCTACCTCAAACAGGATGTTGAGCTTCGTCGCTTGCGCTCCGCCATCGTCGGGGCGGCCCGCCGCTGCACAGGCTGACGATCGTCACGGGTGAGAGGCAGACAAGGCATGGAATTGCACGGTGTCGAGCGCAGCCTCTCGCAGGCCCTGACCGACGGGGCCGAGCGACAGCCCGCTGCGCGGCTGATCGCCGTTTCGCCCGATCGGCCCGCCGACCTTACCCTCGCCGAACTCGCCGAACAGGGCCGCCGCTTTGGCGCGCACCTGCGACGGTTGGGGATCATGCCAGGCGATGTCGTTGCGGTGCAGTTGCCCGCATGGAGCGAATGGATGGTCGCGGTGGCGGGCATTGCCCATGCCGGGGCAGTGATCCTGCCGGTGGTCGCGATCTACGGCGCCAAGGAGCTGGGCTTCATCCTCGCCCAGTCACGCGCCCGGGCGATCGTCACGCCCGACATGTGGCGCAAGGTCGATTACCACGAGGTCGTGAGCGCAAGCGGCGACCTGCCTGACCTTGCCCGCCACATCGTCATCGGCGATCCCGCCCCCGGCGCGATCGGCTGGGAAGAGATGCTGGCGCCAATCGCGGTGCCGCCCTCCGTGCCCCGCAGTCCCGACGATCTCGCGATGCTGGTCTACACCTCGGGCACAACCTCGGTCCCCAAGGGGGTGATGCACTCGGCCCGCACGCTCCTCTCGGAAATCGCGACCCAGAAGATGGTCCGGCTCGACCGCCTCCCCGAGGAACGCGTCCTCTCGCCATGGCCTCCGGGCCACGTGGCCGGGGCGATCGCCATGCTGCGCTTCCTGACCGACGGCGGCGTGCTGGTGCTGATGGACCAGTGGTCCGGCGAGGAAGCGGCGCGGCTGGTCGCCGAACACGGCATCAACAGCATGTCGACCACGCCGTTCCACCTCGCCGGCCTGCTCGATGGCGCCTCCTCGGGCGGGCACGATCTCTCCAGCCTCAAGAGCGTCCTGACCGGCGCGGCCCCGGTGCCGCCTTCGCTGATCGCGCGCAGCGAGGCCGTCGGACTGCGCCCGTTCCGCTGCTATGGCTCGAGCGAGATGCCGACCGTCAGCACCGGCAACCCCGACGATCCGCTGGCGAAGCGCCTCACCACCGAGGGCCGGCCGATGCCCGGCGCCGAGATCCGCTTTGTCGACGATGACGGCAACGACGTGGAAGAAGGCGAGCTCGCGCTGCGCGGGCCCGACCGGTTCATCGGCTACTTCGATCCCGAGATGAACGCCCGAGCCTTCCTTCCCGGCGGCTGGTTCCTCAGCGGCGACATCGGCCGGTTCGACGCGGACGGGTACCTGCTGATCACCGACCGCAAGAAGGACGTGATCATCCGCGGCGGCGAGAACATCTCCTCGCGCGAGGTCGAGGACCTGCTGTTTCTCAATCCCGCGATCCTCGAAGCCGCGGTCGTGGCCGGCCCCGACGAACGCATGGGCGAGGTGGTTTGCGCCTTCGTCATCGCCCGACCCGGGCAGACTCCCTCGCTCGAATCGATCCAGACCCAGTTCCGCGCCGCCGGGATTGCCCGCCAGAAGACCCCCGAACACCTGTTCACCCTTGCGGATTTCCCACGCAACTCTACCGGCAAGGTCCTCAAGACCGAACTCCGCACCGAGGCGCGCGCGCGTCTCGCGACCGCAAAGGCCAAGTGATGAGCGAACCCCTGATCCTCACCGAGCGCGACGGCCCCGTTGCCATCGTCACCCTCAATCGCCCCACCGCGATGAACGCGCTGTCGCGGGCGCTGCGCAGCGAACTCTATCGCACGATGGCGGCGCTCAACGCCGACTCCGAGGTGCGAGCGGTGGTGCTGACGGGCGCGGGCGAGCGTGCGTTCACCGCGGGGCTCGATCTCAAGGAACTCGGCGCCGAGGCCGGAGCGCTCAGCGCCGCCAATGCCGAGGGCGCCGACGAGAACCCGGTCAAGGCCATCGAAACCTGCCGCAAGCCGGTGATCGGCGCCATCAACGGGGTCGCGATCACCGGCGGGTTCGAGCTTGCCCTCGCCTGCGACATCCTGATCGCGTCTGAAAACGCCCGCTTCGCCGATACCCACGCACGCGTCGGCATCATGCCCGGCTGGGGCCTGTCGCAGAAGCTTTCGCGCATCATCGGCATCAGCCGCGCCAAGGAGCTGTCGCTGAGCGGCAACTTCCTCGACGCCCGCACCGCCGAAGCCTGGGGTCTGGTCAATCGCGTGGTCGCCCCGGGCGAACTGCTGGCGCAGGCCGTCGCCCTCGCCCATGACATCGCGTCCGCCGAACCGGAATTCGTCACCGCCTACAAGCAGCTGATCGAGGATGGCTATGCCTTGCCGTTCGGCGAGGGGCTGGCGCTCGAACACCGCATCTCGTCGGAGGCCAATTCCAAGGTGACGCCCGATGCGGTCGAGCAGCGCCGGGGCCAGGTCATGGCGCGCGGCCGCACCCAGTAAGCCTGCAGATGGCGAGGCGGGCCGCCCCAGCCCGATATCTCGCCATTCGCTCCGTGATCGAGAACCGATTGCCCAGCCGTGAGTTCGCTCAGCGCGCCGCGGCGTTCGCCGTCATGATCACACCGCCGGCCGGGTCGGTAATCGCCATGGTCACCGCGGTGCCCTCGCGCCGGCCGAGCAGGACCAGCGGCGCATCGACGAAGGCCGGGCTCACCGCGCGGAACGCGAAGCGTGCCAGCCCGTCGGGACCAAGCTCGCGGTCCGCGAGGTCGAGCAGCAACGTCGCCATCAACGGCCCGTGGACGACCAGTCCGGGATAGCCCTCGACGCCGGTGGCATATGGCTCGTCGTAGTGGATGCGGTGACCGTTGAAGGTCAGCGCCGAAAAGCGGAACAGCAGCGCCGAGCTGGGGGTCAGTTCGCGCCGCCACTGCCATGCCGCCGCTTCAACGGGCTGGCGCGCGGGCGCGGCATTGCCCCCCGGCGCGGCCGCGGCGCGAAAGACGATGCTCTGCTGCTCGACCGCGGCCAGCACGCCATCGGCGGTGAGCTCATGGCTCACGGTGGCGAACACCAGCCGCCCCGACTGGCCCTCCGTGACGACGGTATCGACAGCCCGGCTCGTCCGCTCGACCGTCGCGCCGACCGGGATCGGCGCGTGGAAGGCAACCTCGCTCGACGCCCACATCCGCCGCGGCAGATCGGGGAACTCGGCGCGCAGCGCGTGGCCGTCCTCGCCCAGCCGCGCGGTGGGCGCATCCGGGGTGTTGAGGCACCAATGAATACCCTGGGGGGCCGTCTCCCGCGGAGTCCGGTCCAGTGTCGCGGCGAAACGGTGGGCCAGCGCCTCGGTTAGCACCTCGACGCGCCGCTCGACCTCCTGCGCGCCCATCAGTTGCGCCCCGCCAGCAGACCGCGGGCAATCACCTGCGCCTGGATCTCGGCCGCACCCTCGAACACGTTGAGGATCCGCGCGTCGCACAGCACGCGGCTGATCTCGCTCTCGAGCGCATAGCCGTTGCCGCCGTGGATTTGCAGGGCGTTGTCGGCATTGGTCCAGGCGACGCGCGCGGCAAGCAGCTTGGCCATCCCCGCCTCGACATCGCAGCGCCGGCCCTTGTCCTTCTCGCGCGCAGCGAAATAGGCGATCTCACGCGCCGCGATCGTTTCCACCAGCATCATCGCCAGCTTGTCGGAGACGCGCGGGAATTCGATCAACGGCCGGGCGAACTGGCGACGCTCGCGCGCATAGGCAAGCCCCAGCTCGAACGCGCGCCATGCCACGCCGACCGCGCGGGCCGCGGTCTGGATGCGCGCACCCTCGAAGGTTTGCATGAGCTGGCGGAAGCCGTTGCCCTCGGCCTCGCCGAGCAGGCCATCGGCGGGAATCGCGAACTGGTCGAACATCAGCTCGTATTCGCGCATCCCGCGATAGCCGAGCACCTCGATCTCGCCCCCGCTCATCCCTTCAGCCGGGAACGGATCTTCATCGGTCCCGCGTGGCTTGGGCGCGATGAACATCGACAAGCCGGAGTTGCCGGGACCGCCGGTGCGGGCCAGCACGGTCATGACGTCGGAGCGGGAGGCGTGGGTGATCCAGGTCTTCGCGCCGGACAGCCGCCAGCTGCCATCATCCGCGCGGACCGCGCGCGCGGCGAGATTGGCGAGGTCCGAGCCGTTCGCCGGTTCCGTGAACACGGCAGTCGGCAGCACCTCGCCGCTGGCGATGCGCGGCAGCCACTGCGCCTTCTGCGCATCCGTGCCGCCCGTTCCGATCAGTTCGCCCGCGATCTCCGAGCGGGTGCCGAGCGACCCCGCGCCGATCCAGCCGCGCGACAGTTCCTCGGTGATGACGCACATCTCGAGCTTGCCCAGCCCGAGCCCGCCGAATTCCGGATCGATGCACACCCCGAAGGTGCCGAGTTCGGCAAGCTCCGCGATCAGCGCATCGGGGATGAGATCGTTGGCGAGGTGCCACTGGTGGGCGAACGGCGTGATCTTCTCGGCAGTGAAGCGGCGGTACTGGTCGCGCACCGCATCGACCGTGCTGTCGCCGAGGGTCTCGGCCACCTGCCCACCGCGCCCGACCAGAGCGACCAGCGCGGCGCGCGTGGCAGGATCGTCGGCGCGGGCGATCAGGGCCGCCACGTTCTCGTCACCGGCCAGTTCGGCCGCTGCGCCGGCGAGGCCGAGCTGGCCCGGGCGGACCAGCTCGTTGGCGCTCATCGGCAGTCCGCCGACCAGCTGCGCGCAATATTCACCGAACGCGAGTTCCAGCACCAGCGCCTCGGCCTGGGTCCATTCGCCGTGGCTGTCGAGCCGCTGCGCCCAGGCGGCAAGCGCCTCGAGCGCGCGGATGGTCGTCGCGATCCAGGCATAGCCATGGGCGGCGCGCTGCTCGGCATCGAGGCGGGCGGGATTGACCCGGCCATCGGCCATGATCCGCGCGGCGACCGCGTCGCGCGCGGCACTCTCAAACCGCTGGATGGCCGGCAGCGCAGCCAGCGCGCGCTCGATGGTCCCGCTCTTGGCGATGGTCTCGCTCATTGCCCCGCAACCACTCCCTTGTCGAACAGTGCGCCGATCGCGCCCGAGCCGAGCCCCAGCACGTCCGCGAGAACCGCCTCGCTGTGCTCGCCCAGCAAAGGCGCGCGCACTGGCGTGCCGCGCTCCTGCAGCGGCAGAGTCGCCATCGCGCCCGGTACCGGATAGCGCCGGCCGCTTGCCTGCTCGATCTCGGTGAACAGCGGGTTCTTCGTCACCAGCGCCGGATCGCGCACCGCCTCGTGCATCGCGAGGTAAGGGCCCCAGCAGCAGCTCTCCGCATCAAGCGCCGCGCCGAGCTCTTCCGCGCCGCGCCTGGCGACAGCCGCCTCGACAAGGGGATAGAGCGCATCGCGATGCTCGAACCGCACACCTTCGTCACGCGCGAAGGTCACGCCGCGCGAGGTCTCGATCCCCGCCACGGCTTCGCCGAGGCCGAGCACCTTCACCAGCCCCGACCATTGCCGCGGGGTGATCGCCATGATCATCAGCCGCTTGCCGTCAGCGGTCACGAAGTCGCGGCCGAACGCGCCATAGACGGCATTGCCGAAGCGCGGCCGGTCACCGTCCTGCAGCGTCTCGGCGAGCTGGCCGAGGTTGGCGATCGTGGCGATGCCGACGTCCGCCAGCGGGATGCGCACGTCCTGCCCCGCGCCGGTGGCCCGGCGATGCTGGAGCGCGGCGACCGTCGCGAATGCGGCATAAGCGCCGGTCAAGAGGTCCCACGCGGGCAGCACGTGATTGACCGGCTCGTCGCCGAGGCTGGCCGGCCCGGTCATCTGCGGGATGCCGAGTGCGGAGTTGACCGTGTAATCGAGCGCGGGGCCGCCATCGGCCTGGCCCATCACGCGGGTGAGGATCAGGTCCGGGCGCCGCGCCGAGAGCTTGTCCCACGAGAGGAACCCGCCGACCGGGAAGTTCGTCAGGAAGACGCCCGCATCGGGCCCCGGCGCCGTGGCGAGCGCGCAGAGCAGTTCGCGGCCCTCGCCCGAGCCGAGATCGACCGCGACCGATTTCTTGCCCTTGTTGAGGCCTTCCCAGTAGAGGCTCGCCCCCGCCGAAGTCTTCGGCCAGCGATGGAAGTCGGGACCTCCGCCGATCTGGTCGACCCGGATGACCTCGGCGCCCAGCTGGGCCAGGTACAGTCCGGCGGTTGGACAGGCGACGAACGACGACGCCTCGACGACGCGCAGCGGTGCGAGCAATGAGTACATGGGAGGAGCCCTATCAGGTGCGGGCAGCGAAATCCCGCAGCATCTGCTTGGCAATGACCAGCTGCTGGATCTGCGTCGTGCCTTCGTAGATGCGATAGACGCGCGCATCGCGAAACAGCCGCTCGGCCTCGTATTCGGCCAGATAGCCGGCGCCGCCGTGGATCTGGACCACGCGGTCGGTCACCCTCCCGCAGGTTTCGGTCGCGAACATCTTGAAGGCGGCGGCCTCGAGGCTGGCGCGGCCGCGCTCGGTGCGGGCGCAGGCGTCCCACATCATGCATTCGGCGGCGTAGAGCTCGGTCTTCGAATCCGCGAGCATCGCCTGGATCAGCTGGAAGTTGGCGATCGGCTCGCCGAACGCCTTGCGCTCGGTCGCGTAGCGGATACCCGTGTCGAGCGCGCGCTCGGCCAGACCCAGCGCGCCGGCGCCGACCGACAGACGGCCCGGATCGAGCGCCTTCATCGCTGCGGCGAACCCCGCGCCCTCCTCTTCGCCGAGCAGGGCGCTCGCCGGGACGCGGACGTCCTCGAGGATGACGTCGGCGATAAGTGCGCCGCGCTGCCCCATCTTGGCGTCGGGCTTGCCGATGGTGATGCCGGGCGTGTTCATGTTCACCAGGAACGCGCTGACATGCTTGTTACCCGGCAGGTTCTCGGTCGAGGTGCGCGCCATGATCAGGCCGATCCCGGCCAGCGGCGAGTTGGTGATGTAGCGCTTCGTGCCGTTCAGCACGTAATCGCCGCCATCACGCACCGCGCGGGTCTTGAGACCGGCCGCATCGGAGCCGCTGTCGGGCTCGGTCAGGCCGAAGCTGGCGATCTCGCCGCCGCACAGCCG
>Ga0105248_10008811_pt1 | contig 11081 bp, 8 predicted proteins | sample KBSS34metaG_FD_81524 | JGI IMG/M metagenome (GOLD analysis project Ga0105248, IMG submission 81524) | Switchgrass rhizosphere microbial communities from Kellogg Biological Station, Michigan, USA - KBS S3-4 metaG | ecosystem: Host-associated > Plants > Roots > Rhizosphere > Soil | place...
AAGGCTGGTAAACCGCGGCGAGTGCTGGGCGATCCTTGCGGTCTTCACCCGGCTAAGCGACCAAAGCAACCACGGATTTGACGGAAACAGCCCACGGATTCACACGGATAATTCTCCGTGTCAATTCCGCGGCTGTTTTCCGTGAAATCCGTGGCTGCTTTTTCTTGTTGGAACGACAACTGCCTCGCCCGAGGCGGTTGGCGCGCGCCGCGGTCCAGATCCCTCGATTCGCTCGGGATGACCAATGGCGCTCGGGACGACCGACACCGGGTCACGCCCTAGGAATTCGGGACCTCAATGTCACGCGGAGGCGCGGAGCACGCGGAGAAGATCGTGAGGAATGAGCACTGCAATTGGCCCTCCGCGCTCACCGCGGCTCCGCGTGACCAGGTTTTCCAACTCTCTAACTTTTTCAGAGCTTCCCTAGCAATGCCGCAGCACGGCGCTCCCCACTCTCGCCCCCACGACTAAAGCAACCACGGATTTCACGGAACAGCCACGGAGGCTCACAGAAAATTCTCCGTGTCAATTCCGTGGCTGTTTCCGTGAAATCCGTGGTTATTTCTTGTTGAAAAAAACAACTACCTCGCCCGAGGTGGTTTACGAGGACTAGTTCAGAGATACCGCAGCACCGCGTTCCCACTCTCCGCTCGAACGCGAGCAAACCAGCGGCACGGCACATACAGCACCGCCACGACGATCGCAAACACGAGATACAGCAACGGCAAGCTCCAGACGTACCCGTCAGGCGCCGGCCCATTCATCATCGGGTGATTCGCGAACAACCACGGATTCACCGATCCCTCACGAATCAGCGATACAACGCACGCCGCAAGGTGAATCAGCGGGATGTGCAACAGATAGTAAAAGAATGGGACGCGCCCAAACGTCTCGAGCACGTGAGCTATGCGTCCCTTCGCCGATTCGACGAGCGCGAGCAGCACAAACATCGGCCCGAGCGTCATCAACAAGAAGGACAGTGACGCCGGATACTTGGCTGTGTTCAAGAAGGCGAGCGGCTTTGGCATCTGCGGTCGTGGCGCCGCGGCCGGCGGTCGTGCTGCCTGTCCCGGCGGTGCAGTCGACGTTGTCGCCTGTGATTGTGCCACACGGTTCGCCGGCGGCGCGCCGCGCCGCCACGGCCGCGGGTCGCCGTACGCGTCCAGTCCGCGCAGCAGAATGAACGCCGCGATCATTGCGAGGCCGAGACGCATGCAAACTGAACGACGTCGCTCCGGCGATGCGCTCATGACCGGACCGAACGCGTATCCTGCCGCCATCACCGCGATCCATGGAACGATGACGAAAAGGATGACGAGCGGCGGACCGCTCTCGCCGAGCTTAATGCCGCCACCGAGGTAGAGAATCTTCCACAGCCACGCAGCGGAGCCCTGTCGAAAGGCGCTAAGTGCCGCCGGAAACACGTCGGCGAGATTGTGGCCGAGCAGGATCGCGACACTCCCCACGGCAATCGCGGCGTGCGGCAGAAACACGATCGCCGACATCAGCACCATGCACCACCCGATCATCCAGATGACTCCGGCGAGCAGGTAATGAGCAAAGTCGAAATTGAACGTCCACGCCACGCGAAGGACGGTCAACTCGAGCAGCACCAACCACAGACCGCGCGTGACGAGAAATCGTGCTAGCTGCTTCCGGTCGCCGACGCGCTGACCGTACAGATACGCGCTGGTTCCGGCGAGAAACACGAATGCCGGCGCCACGAAATGCGTGATCCAACGGGTGAAGAAGATGCCCGGGGTCGGACCGCCCGCGGGCTGACCGGAGTAGACCCGCACGTGATCGATCGCCATCAGCACCATCACCACGCCGCGCACGATGTCGATCGATACAACTCGGCGCGCCGTACTGGCTCGCGCGCGCAGATCGGAGGTCACTCCCATCGTCGGGCTGGGCGCGTATTCGCTCAGCGTACCGGTTGCGGTCGACATCGACGTCTCCTCTCGTTCGGGTCCTCAGAGAATGGCCGCCGCGCGTCGGCGCGCAACATTGGTGTAGCCGGCGGTTGGCGACCGGTGGTGAGCGGCGGGCGTGGTGCAGCGAGCGGCCATCATCGGCCGTGACGACGCAGCAATTCCACCACCTGTTCACGCCGCCGGCGGCTGACGGCGATCCGCGTTCCGTCGCGCAACAGGACTGCCCTGTCGCCCGACGCGTCGGCGCGATACTCGCGCACACGCTCGAGGTTGATAATCGCCGACCGATGCACACGGACGAATCGAGTCGGATCCAATCGCGCCTCGAGGGACGCGAGCGACTCGCGGATCAAGTGTCGCCGGCCGTGAGTATGCACCGCCGCGTAATAGTCATCCGCCTCGATCCAATCGATTTCCTCCGCGTCGAGAACGAGCTCGCCCGTCGATGTTGGCACGACGATCCGTCGTCCAGTCATAGGCGGCCGCGGCGGTTGCGGTGTTTCCGTCGTCGCGAGGAGCGCGGAGAGCTGCCGCGATAGAGTCACCGCATCGGCCGAGCGCAGGCGCTCGCGCACGCGTTGCACCGCTTCGGCGAATCGCGCCTCACGCAACGGCTTTACGAGATAGTCGATCGCGTGTGCGTCGAACGCACGCACAGCGAAAGCATCGTATGCGGTGACAAAGATGACTGATGGCATGTGCTCGGCGCCGACGGCGCGCAGCACGCCGAACCCATCTACCTCGGGCATCTGGACGTCGAGAAAAACGAGCTCCGGATCGAGCGTCTTCAGCGCGCGTAACGCCTCTCTGCCGTTGCGCGCCTCGCCAACTACCGTGACGTCCGGTTCGCGATCGAGGAGCTGGCGAATACCCCGTCTGGCCAATGGTTCGTCGTCGACGATGAGCGCGCGAATCTCACGCATGGTGCAGCTCGCCGTATGGAAGACGAATCGTCGCCATTGCGCCGCCGCCGGGCGCTGCCTCGAGCGAAAGCGACGCCGCGTTGGCGAACATCGTTCGCAGTCGTTCGCGCGTGTTCGCGAGCCCAACGCCCGCCGAATCCGCGGTGGGTTGCGCGAGGCCGGGACCGTTGTCGGTCACGCTCAGTACGAGCGAGGCACCCTCGAGTCGCGCGGCAATGTCGATGATCCCCGCGTCGCTCCGTTTCGCGACGCCGTGACGCAGCGCGTTCTCAACGAGCGGCTGCAGAATGAATCCGGGAACGGATGCCGAGCGCACCCGATCGTCGATCGACCACGACACGCGCAGTCGGTCGGAAAAACGCACCTGCTCGATCGCCAGATACTGCTCGAGGAACGAGAGCTCTTCGTCAAGAGGAATCTCGTTGCGCGCATCAGAGCGAAGCACCGTGTGCAGCACCTCTCCAAGTAGCTCGAGCATGCGCGATGCGGTCGCGGTGTTCTGATCGCGAACGAGAACGCCGATGGCATTGAGGCTATTGAACAGAAAGTGCGGGTTGAGCTGCATGCGCAGCGCGCCCAACCGCGCTTCCGCCAATTGCGCAGTGAGCCGCGCCGACTGGGCCTCGCGCTCGCGCGCTTCGGTGAAATACATGAACGCGTAGACCGACCCCAGGACCGCGAAGTACATGAAGACGGACCAGGGCAGACTGGTGAGCAACCAACTCGCGAGGTTTCCGGCGAGCCTCGCTGCCGGCACCATCCCCAACACATAGCGCAAGGCAACACCGGCAGTCGCCCATCCAACGCAGAGGATGAGCGCGCCGATGGCGTGAACGCCCAACGTGCGTCCGAGCGTCTCGCGTCGAATGGGAAACCGCTTTGCGAGCTGGTAGGTGATCGGCGTCAGCGCGCCGAGGAATAGCCACTCCGTGCCGGAAAAAATGATGTTGCCCCACGACGTGCCGTTCCGCTGATTGCCCAGCCGGCCCTGCATGTACGTCTGAAACGCGTCGAGGACGGCGGGCACGATGCACGCCGCCGGAATGATCAGCCACAGCCGCTGCACACGCGGCGGCGAGGGAATTCGAACGGTCTCGGCGGGCACGCGAACATTGTACGACTCTCGGCACGCGAGCGCACGATCCTGCAGCAAGCGGGGGGTGTCGTGCAGCCGGCGGCTTGCTCGGGCGAGCGCGGAAACGCAGGTCCTCCGCCTGCTTCGCAGGCGTCAGGATGACGTCGCGCCGAACAGTTCGTCCCGTTGACGGTCGTATCGTCACAGCTTGATGGTTTGAGGCACGGCGTGGCGTGAGTGTCGGTCATGGGAAATCCCACTCGACTCCTCGCGGCGTTCGCCACGATCGCCGGGCTGAGTTGCCTCAACGTGTCTCGGTCAATCGCGCCGCTGCCGCCGGGCGGACATCACGTGCTGTTCATCGGCAACAGCCTGACGTACGTCAACGATTTGCCGTCGACCGTCGCGGCAATCGCGCGCTCGGCAGGCGATACGATTCGCATTGCGACCGAGGCGCAGCCGAACCTCGCACTCATCGATCATCTGACCGGCAGCACCGCCGCGGTCGAGCAAATCGCGTTGGGCGGATGGGAGTTCGTCGTTCTGCAACAGGGACCGACGCCGCGCGGGATTTGCCGCGACTCGTTGATTCTGTGGACGAAGCTGTTCGACCCGCTCATTCGCAAAGTCGGGGCGAAGCCGGCGCTGTTCATGACGTGGCCAGCGAGCAATCAGACCGGAATCTTCGACGACGTCAGGATCTCGTTTCAGCAGGCCGCCGCGGCCGTGAACGGCGTATTCATGCCCGCGGGTGAAGCGTGGCGATCCGCCCTGCGCGCCGATCCAACGCTGGCGGTTTATGGTCCTGACGGTTTTCATCCGTCGTCGGTTGGAACCTTTCTCGCCGCGCTCGAGATCTATGAACGGATCACGGGCCGCGACGCTCGCTCATTGCCGCCGATAGCATTCTCTAATGGGCTGCCGCTCGCGCTGCCGGAAGCAACCGTACGTGTGTTGCAAGCGGCCGCGCACGATGCCAACACGGTGTTTCCAGCGAGCGCTGTCGTGACGAGTGATGCCAATCCGACGACGCCGCAGGGAGCCGGTCATTGCTAGGGACAATTGCAGAAATAGGCGATGCGAATTGGGCGCGCGGCTTTCGCCACGCGCCCAATTTCATTTCGTCGGCGCGGTTCCGTGGCCGATCACGCGTCGATACAGCGTCAGGTATGTCGCCGCCGACTGTTCCCATCCGAAGTCGCGCGTCATCGCCTCGCGCATCATCTCGAGCCAGCCGTCCGGCTCCTCGAATTGATTCATCGCGCGCATCACGGCTCGCGTGAAGTCCTCCGGCGTATAGTCGTCGAACAGAAAACCCGTTGCGCCGTCTTCGATCGTATCGGCCAGTCCGCCAACGCGTCGCGCGATGGGAATCGTGCCATAGCGCTGCGCCCGCATCTGCGTCAACCCGCACGGCTCGTATTGCGATGGCATCAGGCACATATCGGCGCCGGCCAGCAAGCGGTGCTCCACCGCGTCGCTGAACTTCACGTTGACCTTGATGCGATTTGGCGCGCGATCGGCGATGGCTTGCAGCGCCGCCTCGTACCGCGGTTCGCCGGCGCCGAGGAAAATGAACTGCGCGTCGAACGCGAAGTAGTTCGGATTGCCGAGGATGAGGTCGAGCCCTTTCTGCGCCACGAGGCGAGCGCTCATGGCGACGATTGGCATCTCGTCGGTGGGCCGCAGTCCCATCTCGCGCTGCAACGCTTCGCGGCATTCGAGCTTTCCGGCGAGCGCGTCGACCGAGTAGTTGGCCGGCAGAATCGGATCCGTCGCCGGATCCCACAAGATCTGATCGATTCCGTTCGCGATGCCGACGAAGCGGCTGCCCAGCGAGACGAACACACCGTCGAGGCCAAAGCCTCCGGCTGCAGTGCGCAGCTCGTGCGCGTGCGTCGGGCTCACGGTCGTCACCGCGTCGGCGAACACCAATCCGCCTTTGAGCATGTTGAACTGGCCATACCACTCGAGCTGCCGCCAGTTGAACAGGGACGCCGGCAATCCGAGATCAGTGACGGTCGCCGGTGGAAATGTCCCTTGGAACCCGGCGTTGTGCACGGAAAGCACCGTCTTCACACGCTGGTATCGCTCGTCGCCGGCAAAGCGCGTGCGCAGATACACAGGCGCGAGCGCTGTGTGCCAATCGTGCGTGTGCAGCAAAACGGGAGCGTTGCCGGCGATCGTTGGAAGCGCCTCGAGTGCCGCAACGGTGAAGCAGGCGTATCGTCGGGCGTTGTCGGGGTAGTCGGAACCCGGCGGACCGTAAATAGCCGGACGCGCGAAATACGCTTCGCTCTCGATGAAAAAGACGTTGGTCTCCGCGAGCGGGTCGCCCGAAGCGGAGATGAGACGCCAGAGTCTGACGGTTTCACTGCGTGGCCCGACGGAGACGTTGAACGCCGGACCGACGGGCTCGATCGCCGGCGCGTTTTCGCGCGCCGTGTCGTAGAGGGGCATGACGATCGCGGTCCACTGCCCCGACGCCGACTGAAATCGCGCAAGACTGTTGACCGCTTCGCCGAGTCCGCCGCTTCGCGCGAACGGCGCGAGCTCCGCGACGATGTGGACCACGCGGACCACTGTACCGTCGGGGGTGTTGAGCGGACCGGTTGGCATCGCCGCAGAATACGCGACTCGTGCGTCTGACGCTACGGATTTGGCGATGAGCGGAAACCGTGTGACGGTGTTGTCTATGCGATTCCTTTCCGAATCGCGGCGATCACCTGGTCGGCGAACAAATCGATCTCGTCCACTGTTGTATAGACGTTTGGCGTGATCCGCATCCCCTTGAACTCGTCGTTGTCCATCGGTGTCGTCACGATGTTGTGCTTCGACAGAAGCCAACCACCGAGCTTGCCCATGTCGAGCCCTTCGACATTGAACACACCGATGGCGCCACTCATGTTCGGTCCGATCGGCGTGATCATCTTGACGCGATCGCTCGCGGCCAGCAGTCGATTGGCCCATCGGTCGCGGAGGTAGCGCAGCCGCGCGATTTTCCGCTCCGGCCCAATCCCACGATTGAATGCGACAGCCACCGCAATGGCGTTGTGATTCGCGGCCGGGTGCGTACCGATCTCCTCGTACTTCCGGATGTTCGCTTCTTGCTCGACTCCACCCGCCATCAGCGGCCAGAGCGACTTGATCTTCTCTCGGCGGACGTAGAGAAAGCCAGTGCCGATTGGCGCGTGCATCCATTTGTGGAGACTGGTGCCGTAGTAGTCGGCACCAAGTTCGTCGCGCGTGAATGGAAAGTGCGCGAACGCGTGGGCGCCGTCGACGAAGACCTGAATGCCCTTTGGTTTCGCGAGCTCGACGATCTCCTTCACCGGCGCGATGTAGCCCGTCATGAAGCTGATGTGCATTACTTCGATCACCCGCGTGCGCGGCGTGATCGCCGCGGCGATCTGATCGACGTACGACTTCGTGCTCTTGACAGGCGTCTCGATCTTGACCGGCTTGAGGACGATGCCTTCGCGCCGCTGCCTTTGCGTCCAGGCGTTCCGCATGCGCGGATAGTTTTGCGTGGTGTAGACGACTTCGTCGCCGGCCTTGAGGTCGAGGCCGAAGATCATCGTCTCGTTCGCCTCGGACGCGTTGCGCGTGATCGCCATCTCTTCGGGGTCGCAGCCGAAGTCTTTCGCGAGATCGCGACGCACGGACTCGATGCGCGGCTCGAGCACGCGCCACATATGCTCCGTCGGCAGCTCATTCGTGAATTTGAGATCGCGAATCATCTGCTCGAGCACGTGCGACGGGGCCGGACTGCAGCCGCCGTTGTTGAGATTGATCATGGTGCGGTCGAGATCGAAGGCGCGTTGGATCTCGCGCCAGTACGTCTCGTCTTCAGCCACCGCCACGGCTGCGCGTCCGCCGGCGATCGGCTCGGCGCGGAATAATTGGCCGAATGCGCTCGAGCGCATTACAGGAAGCGACACTCCGGCACCGAGCACGGAGGAGACGAAGCCGCGTCGTGTTGTCATGGGGCTAAGGTATGGGCTGGGTTTGGGGGACGGAAGGCGGTTTCCTGGCGGGACGCTCGCTGGCGCTCGCTGTAGGGGGCTCGCTTCGCTCGCGTATGGACGCTTCGGGCTAAAGCCCTCGCTGTAGGGGCTCGCTTCGCTCGCGTAGGAACGCTTCGGGCTAAAGCCCTCGCTGAAGTGACTTGAAACTCCGTAAGCCGTAACTGAGCCGTACCCCAACGAGCGAACCCTTAGCGCGAGGCGTCGATAGTCCACGGCAAAGCGGCTTCGGCCTGCTTCCAGAACAACCGACTCAGTGCTTGGTCCACAGGAGGATCACGCCACATACGCCGCCACCACCCGGCGACCCAGCAGCACCGCCGAAGGTCGCGTACTGAATCGGAATCGTGGCGGAATTGGAATGGACCTCAATTCCGGCGAGTTGGCTCGGTGGCGGCAGGTCCGCATTCAGACTGCGCGGCGCAATCGGTACGCCGTCGATGAACAGCCGATAAGGACACTGCCGACCGCCACAACCACGAGTGTTCAGCACGCCTGCGCTGGCGACAGCGACAGCCTGAAACGTGCGCAACAAATCCGAGGTCTCAACAAAGTTGAGCTTGCGGATTTCGCTTTCCGTCATGAATTGACCGATTCGGCGAGCCCGGCGCTGCTCGAACTCAGTCAAAATCGATGCGGTCGGGGCCCTGATCAGTGTTTTCTCAAGTGCAAGCGGCGCCGCAGCAAGCATGAACGAGGTGCGCACCGTGTCAACACCGCGGACGGAGACGAGGGTCGTGAATGGGGAATACCCAAGTCGGCGGATCACAAGCCAATACTCGCCAGACGGAACTGCGAGCATGCGGAAGCGACCGTTTGCGCCAGTGCGAACCTCCATTCTGGACGCGAGTATCGCGGCGCTCGCGCCCTCGAGCGGAACAAGACTCGTGTCGGTAACAAGGCCGTCGATGACTCCGCGGCCCGGAGTTCCCTGTGCGTGGAGCAGGCCAGTCGCGGCACCGACGAGAAGCCAATGCACGGTGAATCGCGCGGGTGGTGTCCTTATTCCGGTCACAACGGCGCGCCTTCGGAGGGCTGGCATTGCATGAACATTCAAAGTTGAGAAAGCGCCAATGAACGAGTCACCGCGCTAAGGTATTTGGAGGCTCCGGTAGCGGCGAGGCCTGCGTCGGTGCAGCGCAGCCGACTCGACGTCCAGTGTCTGCACAAAAATGCAAGTGTTCCCCTCCCTGGAAGACTATTGTAAACTGATAGATGCCAAAGAGATACGTCATCGACGTATCCCTCTTCGGTGATGCATCAGCCGCCGTTGTCCGCCCGGACAGCTTCGAGAACCCCACATGCGGGAGTACCAATGAGAATGTTAGCTATCGCCGCCGCGATGCTCGCGAGTGGCATCGGCGTTGGCGTCGCCGTCGACCGCGTCGCCTTGGCGCAACAGCAGCCGGCACCCGGCATCAAGCGCACGATTCTACAACGCGTCGACGATCCGGGTTCAGCAAACTATGAAGCCATTCAAGGCATCGCCGAAATCGCGCCGGGCGCGGCAAGCGGCAAGCATCGACATCACGGAATCGAAGTCGCCTATGTCCTCGAAGGCTCGATGCTGGTCGAGCACGAAGGTCAACCGCCCAAGACGCTCAAGGCCGGTGACGCGTTCACGAATCAGGCCGCGGTTCACAACGCGAAGAACCTCGGCAAAACCCCGGTGAAGATTCTGACGGTGTACATCGTCGAAAAAGGAAAGCCGCTCGCCGAGCCGGTTCCCTAAACCTGTTCGCGTACGGAAACCTCGGACGGTTAGTACCTTCAAGCGATTCCCCTCGCGACATCGCTCTTCCCTCTCGCTCCTCTCTCACTCGCACGTGAGTCGACCCCAAATGCGCGTACACGCCGCTGTCACTATTCTCGTTCTTACCGCGTCCACGACCGCCGCGGCGCAAGCCGCTCCTGCCGCGAAGGGCGCGGACGCCAACATGGCCCGCGCTTTAAAGGTGCTGCGCGCATCGCCGGTCATGGACGGACACAACGATCTTCCCTGGCGGATCCGCGAAGACACGGTGCATCCACACGACGTTGAAGCGTACGACCTACGCAAGCGCGCACCCGGCATGACCGATCTCGCGCGACTCAAAGCGGGACACGTCGGTGCGCAATTCTGGTCGATCTACATTCCCGGTGAGCCCGCCGACGCGGCCTATCGCTCGAACGGCGCGGTATCGAGCAAGCCAGGGTACGCGCGGGTGCAAATGGAGCAGTTCGACATTGCGCGCCAAGTCATCGCCAAGTATCCGGAATTCCAGTGGGCGCTCACCGCCGACGCCGTCCGCGCGAACTTCAAGCGCGGGACTGTCGCGTCGCTGCTCGGGCTCGAGGGCGGCCACGCCATCGAGAATTCGCTCGCCCTGTTGCGACAATACTACGACCTCGGCGCGCGGTACATGACGTTGACGCACAACGTCACGCTCGACTGGGCCGACGCCGCGCTCGACAGCGCGAAGCATCGCGGCCTCACGCCGTTCGGCCGAGAGGTTGTGCGCGAGATGAATCGGCTCGGCATGCTGCTCGACCTGTCGCACGTGTCGCCCGGCACGATGAGCAACGCGCTCGATGTCACCGAAGCGCCCGTGATTTTCTCGCACTCGTCGGCGCGCGCGCTCGTCGACCACCGACGCAATGTGCCCGATTCGATTCTTGCGCGCATGCCGAAGAACGGCGGCGTTGTCATGGTCCCGTTCGTGACGGTCTTCGTTTCGGCGGCCGTGAAGGCCGACGACGACGCGCTCGAGGCCGCGACTGCCGCGGCGGCGAAAGCACACCCGCGCGACTCGGTTGCCGCGCGCGCGGAGGTTGCGGCGTGGCGCGCGTCGCACAAGCGTCCGCAGGCGACGGTCAAGGATGTGGCAGACGCGATCGACCATGTGCGCAAAGTTGCCGGCGTCGATCACGTCGGCATCGGCAGTGATTTTGATGGCATTACGGAAAACGTCTTCGGGCTCGAGGATGTCTCAACGTTCCCGACGATCTTCGCTGAGCTTGCACGGCGCGGCTGGAGTGACGCGGATCTCGCCAAACTCGCAAGCGGTAATGTGCTGCGCGTGCTGAAGCAGGCGGAGGAGGTGTCGGCGCGGCTTAAGAAAACTCGAAAGCCCTCGACGGC
>Ga0105248_10008812_pt1 | contig 11081 bp, 13 predicted proteins | sample KBSS34metaG_FD_81524 | JGI IMG/M metagenome (GOLD analysis project Ga0105248, IMG submission 81524) | Switchgrass rhizosphere microbial communities from Kellogg Biological Station, Michigan, USA - KBS S3-4 metaG | ecosystem: Host-associated > Plants > Roots > Rhizosphere > Soil | place...
CGATCCACAAAGAGAGGCGGCAGAATGTCATCATGAACCGTAGCGAACCACGTGAGTAGGAGAGCGAGCAGAACTACTAACGCTGTACTCCAATAAATAGTCGATCGGGGCAAAGTGCGCGTCTCGTCTTTCAGGAAGGCATAAACGATTACGGAAATGGGAAATCCCATATGCCAGAAGATAAAAAGCCATCCTGTAGTCTGGAGTCCGGCACCAAGGAGGCCGAACGGCGCAAATGCACCTGGAAAAGTCAAAGCGTGCGAAACGACTATCAGTGCACTGAATAAATAGCCGCACGCCAGCACTAGGAGGCGATGGGAGCCGATGATCCTTGCATGACTTAACAACAGAGCGGCAGTAAAAAGATCACTGACGAAAATCACGAATTCAGTAGTCGGAATAAAGCCCTCAATCTGCTGCAGTTGCGTGGTGCCAAACGCGGTTATGACAGTGGCTGCGAGCAAGCCTCGTCGCTGTCCCGCACTTGGAGCAGCCCGGCTACGAATTGCAGTCATTCGAGTGCCCCAAATGTCATCACATTGAAACGACAATAGGCACAGTCGCATAACAGAACGCGCCTCAGTTGGCGGCGGCCTCTTTCATTTCAGACCAAGTGGGCAATGTCCGCTATTGGCACAAAGCGGACATACCGAGTTGCACTGCACATGTCCGCTTTTGACCCAAAGCGGACATCACCTTGGACTTGGGTCCACCAGCGCCAAAAGACACAGCAGCTAATCGGGAACTGGAACGTAAAAAGTGAAAGAGGCCGCCCAACTGGGGGCGGCCTACTCACCGTTTCTTTTTCTTTGTTTTACAGCTTCCTCCGCCGCATCAATACGTGTGGCAATCCCCAGCCAGTTGTCCCGGTCCTTGATATAACGGCCGCGCGTAATCGCGTCGGTCGAAGCAAGCGCCATCCGATCACATTCGGCGGCCTTGTCGTGATACCAGCCGGATTGGGACATGGATTAATATGCGGTCTCTTTTTGGGACCGCAAATCCGGGCTCCGATTTAAGACGTGTGGAGAGTATGACTAAGCTGCGGGCACATCTGTTCAAAAGAGAACACCCCCCGCCCGAAAGGGCTCATGGTTGTGCACCGCAAAATCCACAGCCGTGCCGGCATGCTATGTCAAATTTTAATGGCGGCCAAAACGACGACGAATATATTTACGCACACGGTTGTAGGCCTGGCAACGGGAGGCATAAGTGCCGCAATCAGAAATTTTTAATCCTCAAAGGGCGTCCATAGATCAACCATCTTGCCCTAAGTGCGGCTCGCCTATGTGGCTAGCTCGCATTGAGCCGGACAAGCCGGATCATGATCTGCGCACTTTCGAGTGCCCTGAGTGCGAACTTAGCGAAACAAAAGTCGTCAAGTTCAAGTAGCGCGCCCTAGCGCCAAATGTCCTTGAAGGGCTCAGGCGACATCGCGGTGTAACGCACCGTGTTTGTGATCGACTTACCCCTAAGAAGTGCTGTCCGAATCGAAAATTTGTTGCCCGAACGCAAACAAAAAAAATAGCTATCAAGCCCCGCCCCCCGAGCTTGCCGCTTTCCCTCAATATCTTTCGGCCTGGAAGAACCTAGAAAGATTCGGGCCGGTGTCGGTCGAATACCCGCGCCATTGTTGATTGATTGAGTAGAGCAATAGCACGTTGATTGATTGGGCGAGTGATTGGGCCATGTGTTGAGTGTGTATCTATACACACCACACACTCACCACTCACCCCGGCCCGTGAGTGTCGCGCCGTGGTCGCACTACCCCCGTCTATAGACGGGGGGGAGTGTGCGACTCCATCGGCAGAATCGCAGCGGAGTCGCACAAAGAGTCGCATGATAAACCTTGGCAATATTGGCTTTAGCTTTTTAGTCGCACGGAGTCGCATAGCAAGTCGCAATATCAGAAACCAATAAGCGCGACTCCCATGCGACTCAGAGTGTTTCTAGCCCTTTTGCTGTAAGCTTTATCCCGTCTTCGGCAACCAAGCCTTCATTGCGGGCGGCCTTCAGGCGTCGGAAGACGGTCGCACGGTCAACACCCATGCTCGCGGCTAGGCTTTCGGCGGTAGGCTTATCAGCGGCCCTTATAGCGGCAAGCAACGCCGCCCCTTTGTCCTTCACCAACCGCAACGCGGCCGATTCAATTCCGCCTTCCAGGTCGATTGCGACCGACTCCCGGTCAAACACCAAGGGGGGCACATTGTCGGGAGCGTCACGCATCAACGTGACCTGTAGCGTATGCCGCAAGCCGTCCTTGGTGAAACGTGCCGCGCCGTCAACGGCCGCTTCTAGCGCGATTGAGCCAAGCGCCCCTTTGCTTTCGTCCTTGCCGCTATGGTGGACTATCAGGACGGCCGCGCCGGTCGTTTGGCGTATCCAATCAAACGCGGCGATAAATGCGGACATGTCTTTTTGCGCGTTCGTGTCGCCGGTCATGGCGCGCAACAGCGGGTCAATCACCACAAGCGACCATTCGCCAGGGTGGGCGCGAAGGAATTCCGCCAGGGCTTCCGGTTGATCTATCGGCACACCCTGGCCGACATACAGCCAATTTTTTCGGATTTCCGCGAGCAACGCGGCGCGTTCGTCGGGGTCCTTTCCGTTGACTTCAAGCCACGCTTTCAGTGGAGTTGGCGGCGGTTGTTGAATTGCAACAATTGTTCAGCGCAAATCTCATGAACCTAAGCGGCATCATCGGCGTTTGCATTTGCTGGATAAGCAACCGGGGCGAGAGGCAATGCCACGCAACGAGCAGAATCGAACTATTGGTCTGCAGCAGATCAGAGAGGCGCTGATAAAGTCGGGCTACAGCAAACTCGATCAGCAAGCGAAAGCGCTCGGCGTACGCCGGAGCACCGCATGGACGATCGTAAAAGCCAAGCACAAGCTCGGGCGTTTGAATGCAAAGACAACGAAGTGCATTCTCGCTAATCCTGACGCCCCGCCGTCTGTACGAGCAATTATCGCTAAATATTTGGCCGAACGGTCAGAAGCGTTTGGTGCACCGCAAACTAAAAAAGAACAGACAGGGCATAGAGCTGATTACAAAAATTAGACAAAAGTTCAAACTTCGTTCCGTCTCTCAAAAAGGCAACACGTCAAGATAAAACCATTCGCGTGGGCAAGTTTGACTTACGCTAGTGGTTTGCTGGCCACAGCGAAGCGCCCGCTTAATCGAAAACGCCCAACTGAATTTCAGAGAGCCCGCCGTGAAAGGTCTTTCTTTTTGCGCCCGCACTAAAACTTTTTCGTCGGCGTCACTGATGAGGGGATAACGCTGCGACCAGCCCATCGTGTAGAGCCGTACGCGACCGTCGCGCACGTGAATTTGCAACCGATAGCATCGTGCTTGAGTTCATGCGCCCAGCCGTCACCACGCGGCGGGCGCTGTGTGACTGGGATGAAAGCGGCGGGCGCATTAGCAGGCCTGCCGCGTGGACTACGCGAACGCGACAACATCCCGATGATATAGGATGATCAGACGCCGTAATAAAGTGGGGACCGCATGATCCACATGCAAAGTCATGCGACCCCCACCAACCAGACTGTGATCCCTCGGGGGGCGAATTGGAGAGGGGGCGCAGCCCGTATTCCTTCGGCTTTACCCGACTATCATCCTTAGTCAGTTAATCACCGAGGAAAGAAACCATTAAATCGCACGGTGGAACTATAAATCTTGGAGAACTTGGGCCACGTCATAGAGCGCAATATTCACAAGATCGTCGGTGGCAGGATCATGGTGCCGTCGAACTCTAGAGCGATGGCGCGTGTCAATTAGGGGCGGGGCCGGATACGCGCAAGGCAAACGAATTCTAGGGCGATCACGCGGAATTCTCGTGATCTTTCCCGACCATTGCGTTGGCCTCACGGATGGCGCGTCCTTCGTCTCTGGTTTCAGCCAGCACCGAATTGGCGATCTCGGCCCACATGCGCTGACGTTTAGCGTTATCCGCTTTCTTAGTATGGCGTTCGGCGTCTTCGGCAGTCCACGGCATCAGCTTGCCCTCTGTAGTATCTAACTCCCTTCCAGGTTGCTGCCGGTGCCCTCGGATTTTTGACTTTTCCAATACCGCAGACCGCGTTCGTCATGGGAAATGAATGCGAATTCGTCAAAGTTATTTACCGCTCCAACCAGCAAGTCGGCGTCACTCTCTAATGGATCGCGCTTGAATGGCCAGATCATCGCTTTTTATGAGAAATTCAAAATCATCGTTCAAGAGAATTGCGATGCACGATGCCTAGGGGGTCTGAGCGCCTTCGCCAGTCGATGATCCCGAACCGACCAGCTTCTCCAACAGGGCACGGAGTTGAACAGTCCGAAACGGTTTCTCTAACAAAGGTACATCCTCATGACGAGATTCGAGAACGTAGTCGTATCCTGTCACGAAGGCGAATGGGACACCGGCTTCGAGCAAAACGTCTGAGATTTCGGGGTGGGATTCGCCTTCGAGGTTGATGTCCAAAAGCACGCAATCGAAATTACGCATCGCAATTTGCAGACGCGCCATAGCGGCGGTGCGCGCAACGCTGGAAACCTCGTAACCAAACTCCCGGACGAGTTCCGCAATCATGCGCGCCATGACAGGCTCATCTTCCACAACGAGGATACGCGGCGGGCGGGTTCGAGAAGCAGGCTGCGGGTGTGGGGTGATCATAAGACCCCCAAGGCTTTGTTGATTGCCGCCCACCAAGGTGATCTTGGCGCAATTCTACTGCCGCGTCATCTCACGCTTGATGCCAGATGAGCCGGTGAATAAAGCCGAAAACTCGGCCTAGTGACACGGGGTTTGCAGTACCTAATACACTGACCACAATCCGGACGTTGCGAGTTCCAAAAGGTGCCCGTCTGGGTCGCGGAAATAAATGCTGCGGCCACCGCGCGACCAATCATTACGCCCTTCGATGGCGACGCCGCGTGAAGCGAGGTGCGCCTCCCAACGATCAAGTTCATCCTTGCCGACGGCGTCGCGGCCGGCCACCTCATAGGCAGACAGCCGGTTGTCGCTATAGATCGGTTCCAGCCCGAGCACGCCTTCGTAGAAAGCTCGGGAACGCGCCATGTCCTCGGTGTGGATCGCAGTTTTTAGGATGCCATCCAGCTTTGGCATGATTCCTCGATCGCGCGCGCCATTGATTGCAGAGACGGTAGATTTGAGAATATCGATAATCGCGCATGGCGTCCTCTGCTGACCAACCGCGTGCGACGGATCAATGACGCTGTAGCGACATGATCACATGGACCAGCATATTACCGTAGCGGTACTAAGTTGCTTCTGATCCTTCACCTGTTACCGCTATGGTCGATTCGTGGTTTGGAGTCTTTTCCGGTTCGGCGCTGGACGATCCAGATCACATTAGTTGCGTAGATGCCCCGGCACACAGTGCCGGGGCAGTTTTTTTTAGCGCCTCAGTGCGGCGGATTTTTAGCGCTTCAGTTTGGCCGACCCCTGCCCATTTCATGTTGCCAGCGTCTAATTACCGCGCGCGGAAATTCGCGCGCCTCAACGCCAACGCGTCGACAGGCTTCAGGCCACATTTTGAGCAAGGCTTGATCACGACGGAACATTTCAATCTGGGAGACTTCGCCGATTTCAGCACTCGGCCATTGGTCCGCTGCCATTTTCAATAGCGCGAGCAGCGGAGCTAAATCTTGCTTCTCAGCCAGCATTGCTAATCCCCTTCCGTTTCCACAGCCACCGGTAAAATACGGCAGCCAGTTTGATTCGTTGTGCTGGCCATCACATAAGTTCGAAAAAAGCGCGTGTGATGCATTGAGGTAACATCGTCAGCGCGGCAGGGTGTCGCAAACGGTATCTGGCTGTGGCGCGCCGAGCGATTGCGACGCGAGAATGAAGCTAGAGTAATATCTGCTGTCGTCGTCTGCGCCGCTTTCGCATTTTCACGCGTTAGCCCTCGCGTCGTGCGTCACCGGTCGAGGATGCCGCAGTGACCTTGCTCACGCTCAGATCAGCAGTTGACTGTCATAATGACCGCGGGCGGGCCTGCCGCTTGAGAAGCGCTCGGGCCATCGCGGCTACCGAACTAGAACCCTTCTGCGACGTTGAAGCGTCGTTGGAACTTGGAACGTCCGTGCCAGCTAAACAACGAGGCATGCTTTACCGCTTGCGTTCGCGATCCGGGCCATCGCCTCAATACTAACTTATCGGATTAAGATCATGCGACCGACGGCGGCTTTGCTTATTTTGGCGCTCGGAGGATGCGCAACAGGAAACCTATCGAAAAATGAGCCGCAATCCGTCGGTGTCGCCCCGCTGACCGCCCCGACACCTGCCGCTCCCTCGTTGTCTTCCCCGGCCGCAAGAGCCGCAGCAGCGCCTGACGCGACTGTGAGCAGCAGTGGCAAGCTGCCATGTGAGACGCAATCATGCAAAATCAATTGCGCTCCGAAGGTGGCATCACGTTTCAGACCAAAATGGTGTGCGCAATTTGAGGAGCCGGTCGAATGATTGACAATCGGCGAATCAGGTCTGCTCGACTGGGGCAGAAAGCGGAAGGCATCTGCTGCAATCGCAACCTGATCAATACACCCGATAGAACTTCGGAGAGGCCGCCGCGAGGCGGACTTTCTGATGCGTTGGTCTAATCACGTTTTTTTAACCAGCGCGGTTGCACCCTATCTGCTCACTGAAACGGTAGGCAACTCCCATGTACACCATCGCAACAGCCGCCGCGGCTATCGGCCGGAATAAGACCGCAATTCTGCGGGCGATCAAAGCCGGAAAGATTTCAGTTGCTAAGGACGAGAACGGCGAATGGCAGATCGACCCGACCGAACTGCACCGCATCTATCCCCCATTGCGGAGCGCGTCCATGCAGGACAGCGACATGCAATTGCGCCTGCATCAGTCGCCGTTGCTAACGCCAGTTTGAGGATCATGGCTCGCGGTCCCACTCGCTGCGTTTCCGAGCAAGCATTGGGTCTGTTCGGCTGGCGCGTCCGCTATTGGCACTTAGCGGACATCCCCATTTGCACCGCACATGTCCGCTTTTGGGGGTAAAGCCGACATGGCGATTGCATAGCAAAATGTCCGCTAATGACACAAAGCAGACATAGGCCGCCCCCTTCCAGTCCCTGGGGCTGGCTTGTTACGATCCGCCGGTCTGAGCCTTAGGGCACACCACAATGAGGCGACGCGAATTCATAAAAATAGTTGCCGGATCCGCCGTCGTTTTGCCGACAATGGCGCACGCTCAGCAGTCTCAGAAGTTACGCAAAATTGGCGTCTTGATGGCGCATAAAGAAGAAGATCCTGAGTTTCAGGAATATCTGGAAGCCTTTCGGCAAGGATTGCAGAAGTTGGGGTGGCTTGAGGGTCGCAATATCCAAATTGATACGCGTTGGGGAGCACTTGACGATGCGGAGGTGAGACGGCGCTCAGCTCAGGAAATTCTCGCGCTCAAGCCCGACGTCGTCCTTTCGCAAAATACTCCCCCGACCGCAACGATGCTCGAGCAAACGCGGAACGTTCCCGTCGTCTTTCTCATCGTCACTGATCCTGTCGGTAGCGGCTTTGTGAAAACCCTATCGCGGCCTGGAGGCAATGCAACCGGCTTCACAATTATGGAGCCGACAACCAGCGGTAAATGGCTCGAGCTTCTGAAGGAAATTGCCCCGAATATCAAACGAGCCGGATTGCTGTTCAATCCAAAAACCGCACCGTTTGCCAATTACTGGCTGCGTCCATTCGATAATGCGGCCAAATCTCTTGGGGTGCAGCCGGTTGCCGCACGGGTGGACGTTGAAGCCGACCTTGAAACCGTTTTTGCCACCGAAGCGCAAAGTCCCGATGGTGGCCTCGTTGTCATGCCAGATGGCTTTTTGAACGTGTACCGCCAAGAAATTGTTGCGCTCGCTTCGCGGTATCGTTTGCCCACTGTTTATCCATGGCGGTTTTTCCCAGAACTGGGTGGTCTGATGTCCTATGGTTTCGATCAGAGCGAGTCATTTCGTACGGCTGCGGGTTACGTTGATCGCATTCTCAAAGGTGAGAAACCCGGGGATCTGCCAGTGCAAGCGCCAACGAAATATGAACTTGTAATCAACCGCAAGACTGCGAAAGCCCTTGGTCTAGACGTGCCCCTGTCGTTGCTGGGTCGCGCCGACGATGTCATCGAATAAGCCGTGCAATGTCCGCTATTGGCACTTAGCGGACATCCCCTTGTGCCCTGCACATGTCTGCTTTTGACCCAAAGCGGACATCGGCCGTGCTGCGGTCGTCCCTATCTATCTGATCAAAAGCCAGGATTACACGGGCTCGCATCAGGCGTATTTAAAGAGCGCCATGAACCCGAAATCCATGTGCAGCTGCTGGTGACAGTGAAACAGTGTGTCGCCCGGATTGTCGGCCACCAAATCGATCTCTACTTCTTGGTATCCACCGAGCATTACGACGTCCTTGATGACGCCGGACGTTGGTCTTCCCGCGACGCTCGTGAGTTCGAAACTATGTCGGTGAAGATGGAGCGGGTGGATATCGTCGCTGGCATTGCGAAATTTTAGACGGTAGCGCTTGCCCCGATGGAGAGTGAACATCGGGGTCATGGTCTCCATAGAAAACGTCTCCCCGTTAAGAGTCCAACGATTAAACCCGTGTTCGGCGGCGTTGTGCTTGACGATGGTCGTCTCGATCGTCTCATCAGGGGCCGTCGTCGCAATATCCCGCTTGCCAAATTGCGTATAATCCCAGTGAAACGGCTTCGGCTTCAGCCATTGCGGTTTGCCATTTTTGCCGTCGTACTCAACTACGACGCCCATGCCATGACCGCGGTCGTCATCGGCGAGATCGCCCATGATCCAGACGCCGGGATGCCTCATCTCGACAATCGCAGAGATGCGCTCGGCAGTTCCTAACCAGAGAACGGGCACGTTCGCCGGGGTCGGGACGGGATTGCCGTCCAGCGCGACCACGCGAAAAACGTGGCCGGGCAGCGCGAGACTGCGAATCTCTGTCGCGCTTGCGTTGAGAACATGGAAGAGCACGCGCTCTCCCACCTTGACGCGGATCGGATCGCCATGTCCGAGCATTCGGCCATTGATGCTGAATAGCTCATAGCTGACTTCGTAACCCTTAGTTTTATCCTTTGCCTCCTCATCGGCCGCGCTTCCCATCCGCTGCAGCGCCTTGATTGGCGTTCCAACAAGCGCATCGCTCGCCATATCGCCGCCGCGACTGAATGACGGGTTGAACTCCTTGAGAATGAGAAAGACCTCGCGATCGTACGCTCCAGGATTATCTTTTGGCTCGATGTAGACCGGTCCGAATTGGCCGGAATAGGTCCCGCGATTGAGATCGGCACCCGCAACGACATGCGTGTGGTAAAAACGGAAACCCGACGGTCCGGGGACGAACGCGATGCGGCTCATGCCGTGCGCGGGAACATAGGGCGAGCCTTCCTCGGCTGCACCATCGACCTCGCTTGGTATTGTTTGCCCGTGCCAATGCACGAGTTCGGGTGTGTCCGTGTCGTTGTGCACCTCGATCACAACGCGTTGCCCTTGCTTGAAGCGTAGGAGCGGTCCCGGAAATTGATTGTTGTACAGCGTTGTGGAGACGATGTGCTCGGGAGCCAATTCTATAAGGCCTGTCGCGATGCAGTACATAGTCGGCCTTGTCATCGGCCGCCCACGCAAAACGTGGCGCAGCCGACATTATCGGGACCACGCCAGCTAATTTTATTAGCGAACGACGACCGATCGCCATGGCTCACCACCACTGAACGAACCAACGCGTTTCGACCAATAGTGTTTCAATACACTTTCACATTCTCGCCTTGATCGATGTCAGGACATACGACGCGGCATCTTGGTCAGCCCTGTTCTAATGAATTTTACTGACAGCGCGTTTCTTGAGCCGGTGCGAAATCGTTATCGCATTCCTGCCGCTCGTTGCACTGGTATGGAGTACGCGCGGCCAAGCGCCGTTGGCAGTGGCGGCAGGAGCGGGTAATTCAGGCACCGATTTTGGCATGTCACCCACTGGTACCACATGCACGACCTTATAGCCTTGCTCCTTGAGTTCCTTAAGCAGGCTCGGTAGCGCCAGCGCCGTTGCCGGGTGGATGTCATGCAGCAACAGAATGCCGCGGCCTCTGTCGTTGAGCCGCTGCATGGCGCGTTGCACGATCTGTTGTGGAGTGATTCTCCGGAACCAGTCGTCCGCTACGGCATCAGCGCTCCAGGTAACCAGCGAGTGTGTTGCGAGAAAGCTGTCGATGGCGTCGGAACGTGATAGGCCGGGAATTCTGAAAAAGGCGCGACCGCCTTCGGGTCACCGATCGCTGGCTGAACAGCTGCAATGCCGCCATCAACCTCGCGCGCCACTTGTGACAGCGGCAATCGTTTTAAGACAAGTGGATGATCCAAAGTATGCGTGCCAACCGAATGGCCTGCATTGTAGATGCGTCGCACCAGATACGGGTAAGCATGCGCCATCTGGCCAATTAAAAAATAATTGGCCTGCACACACTGCGACGCCAGAATCCCGAGAATGATGTCAGTGTAAGGCGGGAGTGGGCTGTCGTCGAAGGTGAGCACGACCTCATGGTCGTTGAGCGGCAGGGTGTCTTTGTATTGCATGGTGCCGACATGGCTGAATTTGTCCGGGCTGATGGCAAGCACACGGCTTGTGCCTAGCGCGTCAGGATTGCCGGGGCATTCCGTAGCAAAGGCCGGAAAACTGGCACCGGCGACCATCAGGACGCAAATGAAGACTTTACGCACGATATCGCGGACCAAATTCGAAATCATAGAGGAGGCAATACCGACTCCTTGGTGGGCCGCAGGCGCCGATACTTTCCGGCATCAGCTATTAGTGACCAATTGCGCCCCTACCGGGGCAAACAATGTCCGCTATTGGCACAAAGCGGACATGCGTGGGTGCACTGCACATGTCCGCTTTTGACCCAAAGCGGACATCCTTAGTTGCGAAAACCGGCCCGACTGGGCGGCTTGTCGCCAATCGTCTGGGAGAGAGACGACATGAAGGCCATACTCAGGCCTGCTACAGAGGCCGATGCAAAACACGCAGCTTCGCTGTTAACCGAACTCGGTTACC
>Ga0105248_10008815_pt1 | contig 11078 bp, 6 predicted proteins | sample KBSS34metaG_FD_81524 | JGI IMG/M metagenome (GOLD analysis project Ga0105248, IMG submission 81524) | Switchgrass rhizosphere microbial communities from Kellogg Biological Station, Michigan, USA - KBS S3-4 metaG | ecosystem: Host-associated > Plants > Roots > Rhizosphere > Soil | place...
CGAACGCCACGCGCGTGCCATCGGGAGCGACCACCGGGTGCATGATGCCGCGCACGGGCTGCGGCCCTCGGAGATCGAACTCACGCGGCTTCGGCTTGAACTCGGATCGCGCGAACGAGATATCGGCGGTCAGCTCGACGACGCGCGCGGGCCCGCCGGCCACGGACCGCCGCTTGATCTTGCCGTCAGCGGTGTAAAGCACTTCGGAGGGGGCGATCCATTGCGGCCGGAACGGAAACACGTCCTCGTCTGGATCCGCGATGTTGCGGTCGCCGCCCGTCGGTGCGTTCACCATCAGGCGGCTTCTGCCACCCGCGATCACGCTGAACACCATCGTCGATCGGTCCGGACCGAACGCCGGCGCGGCAACCGTACCGTCGACGGCCGCGATCAGCCGCTCGGAGGCGCCGGACACATCAGTCGCAATCGCGTAGACGCCGGGCTTGTCGCGGCGATCGGACACGAACGCGATTTCACCGCTGTTCTTCCACGAGGGATAGAACTCATTCGACGGATCCGACGTCAGCTGCGTGACCTCGCCGCTCGCCAGCGTCACCGTCCAGACGTCGTACGAGCCGCTCCGGTCTGAAGAAAACGCGATGTGGCGTCCGTCAGGCGACCACGCGGGCTCGCGATCGTCGTAAGGACTGGAGGTGACCGGGCGAAGGTCGGTGCCGTCGGCCTTGACCGTCCAGATCTGCCAGGTGCTGGTCCAGTAGGCCTGGAAGGCGATGCGAGTGCCGTCCGGCGACCACGACGGCTGCCGCGCGTCCATTGAGATGTCGGTGATTGGCTTCGCCACGCCGCCGGAGGCGGGCATGGTCCACAGCGTGCCGAGCAGGTCGATGGCGAGCGTCCGCCCGTCCGGCGACAGCGCGGCCGCCATGTTCGTGCCCTCGTGCAGTGTGACGTGAACCAAACGGCCGGGTGTTTGCGCGCTGACGACGAGCGTCGCGCCAATCAACATCGCGACGCTCGAGAGCTGCCTACGCATGTGGGCACCCGGCCGGCGTAGGGGCTGGTGGCTCGGGGCTAGCTACCAATGTGGTTTCCAGGACAGCTAGCCCCGCACCCCAAGCCCCGACGCGCGACACTGGCTAGGTTGTCGACGTCAGCGCCGCGAGCACGCCGCGCATGTACGCCATCGACTCGATCATGCCCGGCAGCGGCGCCTTGGCGTTGATTTCGTACTCGAGGCCGACCTGACCCTGGTAGCCGATTTCGATCAGGGTCCTGAACAGCGCCGGGAAGTCGATCACGCCCTTGCCGACTTCGACCTGACTCTCGCGCTCGGTCTTCGACGACAGATCCTTGACGTGCATGTCATACAGGCGATCGCGGCACTCGCGGCACGCCTGCACCGGGTCGGTGCCGGTGCGCAGCGTATGGCCGATGTCGATGCACAGTCCCAGCCGCTTGTCGCGCGACTTCACGGCCGCGTACGCGTCGCGGGGCGCCGGCCAGTTCTTGTTCTCCGGCCCGTGATTGTGGATGGCGACCTTGATGTCGTACGTCTTCGCCATCTGCTCCAGGGTGTCGAGGGCGGCCGGATCGGGATCCACATAGATCAGCGGGAACCCGGCATTCTTCGCGTACTCGAATTCCTTCTTGATCTGCGCGGCGTCGTTCTTGATGGTGATTGTCCCGCCACCCATAATCGTGATGCCTGCCGCCTCGATCTTCGCGCGGATGGCACGCGTCGCTTCCGGCGTATCGGTCCGCGGCACGTGCACGTCTTTGAACGTCATGTACTTGACGTCCATGAGCTTGGCCCACGCCAGCGCCTGGTCGAGCGGAAACTCGCGCATCGAGTACGAGGCGAGGCCCAGCTTCAGACGCTCTGGTTTGCCACCAGCCGGGGCTGCGGGGTCGGATACGGTATCCGACCCCATATCCGACCCCCTGGCGCCGGCGATGCGGCCAAGGCTCGTCCATCCGGCGGCAGCCGCGACGGTCCCGACGAAGCGGCGGCGAGAGCGATCAGTGGTCATACCAATCTCCTTCTCAGGATTTCTTCCGCCTGCGCCCTGGTGGCTCCCGGCGGGACAGGCCCGAGAAATCCTACCGCAGGTGCCCGCCTCGTGCCTTACACTGTGCGATGAAAGCGAGGGCTTTGTGGCCATCAACCAAGACGACAAGACCATATCGCGGCGCGAATTCGCCTCCAAAGTGGGTGCCGTGGCGGCGGGAATCGCAGTCGGCAGTGAATTCCTCAGCTCGAAGGCCGAGGCCGCGGCGGCCGCCGCCCCTCGCGCCGCCCGGCGAATCCTCGGCGCGAACGACCGCGTCGTGACCGCCAGCATCGGCATCCGCGGTCAGGGCAACTCCCTGAAGCGCGGGTTCGCGAAGCTCAAGAACGTCGAAATCAAAACGCTGTGCGACATCGACGCCAACCTGGCGCCCGAGCGGATCAACGACGCGCGCCTGAGCGACGTGACCACGTTCAAGCCCGGGTTCGTCCAGGACATGCGGCGCGTGTTCGACGACAAGGACATCGACGCGGTCGTCATCGCCACCCCGAACCACTGGCACGCGCTGGCGACGATCTGGGCGCTCCAGGCCGGCAAGCACGTCTACGTGGAGAAGCCGTCATCGCACACGGTCGTCGAAGGCCGCCGGATGGTGGAGGCGGCACAGCGCTACAACATGATCGTGCAGGTCGGCACGATGAACCGCAGCCGGCCCGCCGTGAAGGACGCCATCAAGTTCATTCACGAAGGCGGCCTCGGCAAGGTCTACATGGCGCGCGGGCTCTGCTACAAGCCGCGTCCGGCGATCGGCAAGTACCCCGACGGGCCGATGCAGCCTGGCGAGAAATACGCGCTCACGCTGACGTCGACCAACTACGAGCCGACCTACGACGCGCAGTACCTGTCCAAGGTCGATTACGACCTCTGGCTCGGCCCCGCGGCGAAGCGGCCGTTCAATCGCAACCGCTTCCACTACAACTGGCACTGGCACTGGGACTACGGCAACGGCGACAGCGGCAACCAGGGGCCGCACCAGTTCGACATCGCGCGCTGGGGTCTGCAGAAGCAGGAACACCCGGTGAAGATCAAGTCGGTCGGCGCCTACGCCGGCGAAGAGTCGTCGCAGGAGACACCGAACTACCAGAACAGCTTCTTCGAGTACGCCGACGGCGCGATCCTCGAGTTCGGCACGCGCGGCGGATTCACGAACGACGAAGGCAGCGTCAAGATCGGCAACCTGTTCTACGGCACGAAAGGCTGGCTGTGGATCGAGGAGTCAGGGAAGAAATGGCAGTCGTACTTCGGACCCAAGAACGAGAAGGGCCCCGGAGCCGACGCGCCCGACGCCGAACCCACCGGCCTGACGACGACGGAGTATCCGCACTACCAGAACTTCATCGATGCCATTCGCGCCGGCGATCCCAAGTTGTTGACCTGCGACGTCTATGAAGGGCACCTGTCATCGACGCTGCCGCACCTGGGCAACATCTCCTACCAGGTCGGCCACAGCCTGGTGTTCGACGGGAAATCTGAAACGTTCGTTGACGACAAGAAAGCAGACAAGCTGCTGACCCGCGAGTACCGGAAAGGGTTCGAGCTGCCGAAGTCGTTCACGTAGAGAAAAGGTATCAGCAACTCTCCGATCCTCATCGGCGTCTGCGCGCTTGGCCTCAACGTGGCCATCGTCGTGCAGACGCCGTCTGTTCCCGTCTCTACAGCTAGCCCCGAGCCCCTCGCCCCGACTGGCCTTTTTACAGCGAACCCCCAGCCCCCAGCCCCGACTGAAGCCACGCGGTTCCCTGACGGTCCCGGCCGCGATGCGATCTTCAAGGTGTGCAAAGACTGCCATGGGCCAGAAAGCGTCCTCGCCCAGCTGAAAACGCGCGACGAGTGGAGCAAGACGCTCGACGAGATGGCGGCGAACGGCGCGCAGGGCAGCGACCGGGAGTGGACCGACATCCTCGAGTACCTCGCCCGACACTTTTCACCGATCGCGGTGAACAAGGCGACCGCAACGGATCTGGCCGCCACCCTCGATGTGCCTGCCGCGGTCGGCGAAGCGATCGTGCGGGCCCGCACCGAAAAAGGACGCCTGGCGTCGATTGACGAGCTGAAACAGGCGGCCGGCGGCGATGCAGCGGCAAAGATCGACGCGCGAAAAGACCGCCTCGTGTTCTAGCCACGAACACACGAAACACGATAACAATATGCTTTCCCGATTTCGTGGTTCGTGGCTGACAGCGATCGAGAAGACATGATGCGCAAAATCATCTGGACCGCTCTCCTCGCGTGCCTCGCCATCCTGCCGCTGCGCGGCGCCGAGTGGGTCACACACAGCGGCGACAATCAGCGCACCGGCTGGCAGAAGAACGAGACCGCGCTCTCGAAGGACTCGGTCAAGAACCTGAAGCTGCTGTGGAAGATCACGCTCGACACTAAGCAGCGATCGGTGTACTCGCTGTACGGTCCGCTGATCGTCGAGCGCGCCATTACGGACCGCGGATTCAAGGAACTGGCGATCGTCGCCGGCGCCGACAACGATCTCTTCGCCGTCGACGCGGACCTCGGCAAGCTGTTCTGGAAAAAACATTTCGAGTGGCACGCGGACGTGCCCGAAACAACGCAGGCGTCGTTTCTCTGCCCTGGCGGGCTGACCGCGTGGCCGGTGCTGCAGCCGCTGCCGCAGCGAGGCCGCGGCGCGCCCGCACCGCTGGCCGCGCCCGCAGCAACTCCCCCGGCAGCGGCGCCGGCGGCCCCGGCTGCGGCCGGACCACAGCGAGGCGGCAGTCCGTTCGCGGTCCGCTCGGTGTTCGCGCTCACCGGCGATGGCAACCTGCAGCAGGTGAACATCAACACCGGCGATGCGGCGCCGCCGGTGAAATTTCTGCCGCCCAACGGCAAGCCGTACAGCCTCGCGCTGGTCGACAACATCATCTACACCATCACGGGTCAGGGCTGTGGCGGGAACCCGAACAGCGTCTATTCCCTGGACCTGAACGATCCGGCGAAGACCGTGCGCTACTGGCGGTCGGGAAGCGGCGGGTTGTGGGGCACGGCGGGTCCCGCCATCGGCGCCGATGGAACCGTGTACGCGGAGACTGGCGACGGCCAAACCGATCCGGCGGCCAACCGTTACGCCAACGCGGTGATTGCATTGACGCCCAAAGAATTGAAACTGAAAGACTGGTACGCGCCGTCCAATGCCGAGTGGCTCTACAAACGCGATCTCGACATGAACGTCACACCCGTGGTTTTTCCGTACAAAGGCCGCGAGCTGCTGGTCGGCTCGGGCAAAGAAGGGCGTTTCTTCCTGCTCGACTCGCAGTCGCTCGGCGGCACCGATCACCGGACGCCGCTCTACCGATCCGATTTGATCTCGAACGAGGACATCGACTTCGCCGGCGCCGGCACGTGGGGCAGCCTGTCGTCGTGGGAAGATGCGCAGGGGACGCGCTGGGTCCTCGCGCCAGTCTGGGGGCCGAAGCATCCGAGCGCGACGTTCGCGATGAACAACGGCGACGCCAACGTCGGCAGCATCGCCGCGTTCAAAGTCGAAGAGAAGGGCGGCAAGCCGGCTCTCACCAACGCGTGGATTTCCCGCAACCTCATGACTCCGGCGGCACCGGCGGTGGCCAACGGCGTCGTTTTCGCCCTGGCGAGCGGCGAGTGGGTGCGCCAGGCGAACGATCGAGAAGGCGGCCTGTATCAGGTGGATGCCCGCGTGCAGCGATCGCAGCCGGCCGTGCTCTACGCGCTCGACGCGGCCACCGGCAAGGAGCTGTGGTCGAGCGGCAGTCAGGTGGCATCGTTCGCGCACAACGGTCAGCTGACGATCGCGAACGGCCGCGTCTACTTCACGACCTACGACAATACCCTCTACTGCTTCGGCTTTCCGATGGAGCACTAGCGCTCGATGGCCACGAAAGCACGAAACAACACCAGCCAAATTGCTGTTCGTGTTTTCGTGTTTTCGTGGCTTGCGACTCATGGTCGTCGCGGCGTCGGTGCCTGGCAAGGTTAGATCGGCGTCCGTAGGCGGCCTGCGGCGCTACAATCAGCGCCTCGTCAACAACCAATGGCTCTTTCCCGCGGCGCGCGCCTCGGCCCGTACGAAATTCAATCCGCCATCGGCGCCGGCGGCATGGGCGAGGTTTACAAAGCCCTCGACACCCGTCTGGATCGCACCGTCGCGATCAAGGTCCTGGCGGAAGCCCTCGCGGCCGATCCGCAATTTCGTGATCGGTTCGACCGCGAAGCGCGCACCATCTCCCAGTTCACGCATCCGAACATCTGCACGCTCTACGACGTCGGCGAGCATGCCGGCACCTCGTTTCTCGTCATGGAGCTTCTCGGCGGGGAAACGCTCGAGAACCGATGCGCACGCGCTACTGCCAGGGGATCCGGCCTGCCGCTGGACGAAGCGCTGCGAATTGCGATCCAGATGGCCGACGCGTTGGCCGTGGCACACCGCCAGGGAATCGTCCATCGCGACCTGAAGCCGGGGAACATCTTCCTGGCCCGGAGCGGCGGGACTTCTGCCCCGCCGATCGCCAAGCTGCTTGATTTCGGCCTCGCGAGAACGGCGCCGGCCCTGACCGTCAACAGCGCCACCATGATGCCCACGACGCCGCCGCAGGCGATGACGGCGCAGGGCACGATCCTCGGCACGTTCCAATACATGGCGCCCGAGCAAGTGGAGGGCGGCGAGGCGGACGCGCGCACAGACATCTTCGCGTTCGGCAGCGTGCTCTACGAGATGATTACGGGGAAGAAGGCGTTCGAGGGGAAAACGCAGACGAATCTGGTTGCTGCGATTCTCGAGCGCGACCCACCGCCTCTCACCACTGTGCAGCCGCTTGCGCCGCCACTCGTCGACTCCATCGTCCGCAAGTGCGTGGCAAAAAACCCCGACGACCGTTGGCAGACCGCGTCTGATTTGGGAGCAGCCTTGCGCTGGGCCGCGGAAGCCGTCAACGCAACCACTGGCCCAACCGCAGTCGCTGGAACACCGCGAACAGGAGCACGTCGTTTCGCAAACGGCGCCGTTGCAGTGACGGGAATTCTTGGCTCGGTCGCGATCGGTCTTGCCGTCGGATGGCGATACATGTCGACCGTCGCCACGCCCACCGCCCTCGTTCGCTTTGAAGTCCAGCCGCCGGTAAACGTGACGCTGACGCCGGCGCCGATCGCCTCCGCCGCCCAGCTTGCGCTCTCTCCAGACGGGCGTCGTCTCGCGTTCGTGGCCGCGCTGAAGCGTGCCGGGTCGCAACTCTGGCTTCGGCCGCTGGACGACGTGCAGGCACATCCGCTCCCCGGCACCGAGGGCGCGTCGTATCCGTTCTGGTCGCCCGACGGTCGGTTCATTGCGTTTTTTGCGGGTGGCAAACTGAAGAAGATTGATACGACCGGCGGGGTGCCGCAGGTGCTCAGTGACGCATCAATCGGCCGCGGCGGTGCCTGGAACCCGGATGGCATCCTCGTGTTCGCCGGTCGGGGAAACAGCCCGCTTTCCCGCATCTCTGCATCGGGCGGTATCGTGACGGCGGCCACGACGTTCGACCCTGACCAGGCGGTCATCGGGCAGTCCTGGCCGCAGTTTCTGCCGGACGGCCGACATTTTCTCTACTTCCAACGCAGTTCGAAGCCCGCGTATCGGGGAATTTTCGTGACCGCGCTCGACTCCTCGTCGTCCAGACGCATTCTCGAGAGCGACTTGATGGCCGTGTACGCGTCTGGGCACCTGCTATTCGTGCGGGACGGGACATTGCTTGCGCAGGCGTTTGATCACCGTACGCTTCAGACGAACGGCGACCCCGTTCGTATCGGCGACCACATCGGCTACTGGACTGCTGGAATGGGTTACGCAGCCGTGACGGTATCGCCATCCGGTGCGCTGGCCCACGGCCCCAGCGTGCGGCTGACCACGAGCTTGCGCTGGCACGACCGCAGCGGAGCACCAACGGGTCCCCCAACCGCGCCGGCGCAGTACACCACGCCGCGCCTGTCGCCCGATCAGAAGAGCGTTGTGGTGGCCATGACAGATGGTGCAACGGCGCAGCCCGATCTCTGGGTGTTGGGGCTGGCCCGTGGCACCGCCTCGCGCCTGACGTCCGATCCGGCCACCGACTGGTTTCCCGTCTGGTCCGCCGACGGCAGTGGTCTCCTTTTCGGGTCGAACCGCTTGGGGGTGACCGTGCCTTTCCAGAAGGCGGTCGGTGGCGGGCAAGAGGAGCCCGCTGCGGAGAATGTGTTCGGAGCGGCCGGCGCCACGTCTCCCAGCGACATGTCAGGCGACGGACAGCTTCTTCTCTATACGCAATTGACGTCGCGCGGATACGACCTGGGCGTGTTGACGTTGACCGGAGAACGCAAGGCCAGCACGTTCCTCGGTACGCCGTTCAATGAGGTCCAGGCACGCTTCTCGCCGAACGGTCGGTGGGTGGCGTACGCGTCGGACGAGTCCGGCAGGTTCGAGGTGTACGTCCGGCCGTTTCCTGCGTCAAGCGGGCAAACGCAGATCTCGATCGCTGGAGGGACGCAACCGGAGTGGCGGCGCGACGGCAAAGAACTGTTCTACATCTCCGCCGACGGCAAGCTGACCGCCGTGCCGGTGACGACAGACGGAACCACCTTCAGCGCTGGCACGCCGCGAGCACTATTTGACGTCGAGGTGCCCGAGTCGAACCCGCCGTTCCCGACCGACTACGCCGTCACCGCCGATGGCCAACGCTTCCTCGTCAACACCGTCGTCGACCAGCCGACGCACCCGGCGCTGACCGTGATTCTCAACTGGACGTCGGGTCTCAAGAAGTAGGCCAGGGTCTTAGAGAGACGGATGCTTCAGATGATGATCCGTCTTCGACTGGAACGCGTGCGCCAGCAGGAGCAGCTCCGGCTCGCCGAACAGCTTCCCGGTCATCTGTAGCGCCGTCGGCGATCCGTTGAAGAACCCGTTCGGCAGACTGATGACGGGATGACCGGTGCGATTCGTGAGCAGCTGGTTCGCGCCGATGAACAGGTCGAGGCCGGACATCGCGGCGTCGATCTGTTCCATTACCCGCATGCGATACCGGTTGGCCTGGATGTACTCAACGGCCGGAATGAAGCGGGCGGGCCGAATCTCCGCCGGCCGCGGACTCTGCTCCGGACCGCGCTCGACGTCGCGGAGCCTGCCGCTGCGCGTCAGATCGTCGAAGGCCGCCGCGGTTTCCGCGTAACGGATGAAGTCGATGGCCTCGATCGCGACCTCCGGCAGATCGAAGGGCACCACCTGCACACCGAGACCGCGAATCACGCGGATCGCTTCCTCGTAGTTCCGACGCGTCGCCGTCTGCTCTGACGACCCGCTGCCAGCCGCGCCCGCGGATCCCTCGTCCAGAATCGAACGGAGGTACCCGACACGCAGCTTCGCGACATCCGTTGACGCATCCCACCCGAACGGCACGTCGAGGACACTGTTGTCTCTTCCGTCCGGACCGTAGATCGCGTCGAACACGAGAGCGCAGTCTTCCGCCGAACGGCACAACGGGCCGACGGTATCCTGCGTCCACGCCAGTGTCATCGCGCCGTACCGGCTCACTCGGCCGAAGGTCGGCCGCATCCCGGTGACACCGTTGCGAGCCGACGGAGCAATGACCGATCCGCCGGTGTCGCTCCCGATCGAGAAGGCCACCAGCCCCGCGGCGGTGGCGGACCCGGGGCCGGCCGAGGATCCGGCCGCGTCCTGCTGCAGGTTCCACGGGTTGCGCGTCACGCCACCGAACCACTGCGCGGTGAATGCGAGCGCGCCGGTGGACAGTTTCGCGACGAGGATCGCGCCCGCGTTCCGCAGCTTCGTGTAGACCGTCGCGTCGGTGTCGATGATCCGATCCTTGTACGGTGAGATCCCCCAGGTGGTTTTCGTCCCACGAACGGCGAACAGATCCTTCAACCCGAACGGAATCCCATGCAGCGGACCACGGTACCGGCCAGCGGCGATCTCCGCGTCGGCCTGCTTCGCCTGCGTTCGCCCCAGATCCGCCGTCAAGTTGACGACGCAGTGGAGTGCGGGGTCGTGTGCGGTCAGCCGCGCGAGATACAGCTCGGTGAGCTCCGATGGCTTGACCTGACGCGACTTCACCAGCTTCGCGAGATGCGTCACCGGCAGGAACGCGAGGGCCTCGTCGCTCGACGGCTTCGACACGAGCGGTTCGCGACGCTTGAGGCCACGTGGTCCGGCGGGCGGCGTCTTGCCCGGCAGAACGGGGTTGAAGACAACGGCGGGCGGCGTGTCGTTGCCGAGGTTGGCGGTCTTCAGAAAACGAAACCCTGCCAGGTAGCCGCGGGTCGCGTTCAGCCGGGTCGCGATCGCCTGCTGCTCCTCGCGGGTGAATGTGATGCCGGCGAGGGTCTGCGCCGCCTCGATCATCTCGATCGTGATGGTGTCCGAGTCCTGCGCCGCGATAGTCAGCGCGTCCGGCATCAGCGTCGAGCCCAGGCCGATCGCGGAGAGGCACTCGAAAAACCGCCGCCGGTTCACCGCGAGTCGTTCGTCGTTCACCTACTTGCCCCGAAGCGTCGCAACCGGACCGTCCACGCCGTTCGGCGGCTGCTCGTTGGCGAACTGATCGTCGTCTTTCAGCGACTTTTTCAGGCGGAGCAACTCGGTCTTGAGCTCCGCCGTCACCACCTCATGACCCGGCAGACCGTACAGATTGTGGAGCTCGCGCGGATCGTTCACGAGATCGAACAGCTCCCACTGATCCTTCTTCCAGAAGTAGATCAACTTGTGCGTCGCGGTGCGAACGCCGTAGTGCGCCCGGGTGTTGTGATCGCCAGGGTCGTGGTAGTAGCGGTAGTACATCGACGTCCGCCAGTCGGCGGGGGGTCGGCCGCGGAGGATCGGCAGCAGGCTGCGTCCCTGCATGTCCGCCGGCACCGGCACTCCGGCGGCCTCGAGGAACGTCGGCGCGAAGTCGATATTCAGCGCGAGCGCGCGGCTGCGCGTGCCGGGTTTGATGGCGGCGGGCCAGCGCGCGAGGAACGGCATCCGCAGTGCTTCTTCGTACATGAAGCGCTTGTCGAAGAGGCCGTGATCGCCGAGGAAGAAGCCCTGATCGCTGGTGTAGA
>Ga0105248_10008818_pt1 | contig 11077 bp, 10 predicted proteins | sample KBSS34metaG_FD_81524 | JGI IMG/M metagenome (GOLD analysis project Ga0105248, IMG submission 81524) | Switchgrass rhizosphere microbial communities from Kellogg Biological Station, Michigan, USA - KBS S3-4 metaG | ecosystem: Host-associated > Plants > Roots > Rhizosphere > Soil | place...
CAGGCGGGCGAACGTCGCTCCAAGGTGTGAACCAGGATCGTCCCAGAACTCAAGTACCCTCGCGTGCCGCTCGAGCGTTGCCTGCACGATCCCACGCTGAACGCCGTGGCCGCGGCCGTGAACGAACCGGATTTCTTGCAGGCCCGCCGCTGCCTCCGTTTCGACATACTCGGAGACCACCGAGGGAATATCGCGCGGCGCGAAGGCATGAAGATCGAGCTCGCGTTCGACTGGAATACGAACGGGCTCGTCGGACATACGCAGCTTTCAGCCGTCCTGACCCTTGAGCACCCAGCTCCCAGCGCCTAGTCCCTGGAGCTGTATTCCGCCGTGACGATCGTCTTGATCCCGCCGCGGACGGAGAAGTCGCCCGTCACGGTCATGCGGCGCGGCTCGAGCGCCGCGACGAGGTCATCGAGGATCTGATTCGTGGCGTGCTCGTAGAAGATCCCCTTGTTGCGGAATTCGATCAGGTAGAACTTGAGCGACTTCAGCTCGACGCAGCGCGCATCCGGCACGTAGGTGATCCGGATCTCGCCGAAGTCCGGTAAGCCGGTCATCGGACACACCGACGTGAATTCCGGGCACTGAATCTGGACCTCGTAATCGCGCTCGGGCCGCGGGTTCGGGAAGGTCTCGAGCGTCGAGCTTGACATGTCTCAAAATTCTAGCATTCCGTGTGAAAAACAGCGGTTTTGCACCACCGACCTTCAATTGACACTGGCGAGAGGCGCGGGCTAGGATGTGACGTTTTTCGAAGGAAAACCACGATTGGTGCTGCGCGCGCGGCGATCGGCGGTTGAACATCACAGCGCGATCAAGTGAGGGGGAACACGATGACCACCGATGCCCGACGCATGGGCAAATCCGAATTGTTCTCGCATTTCGCGGAACGGTTCGAAGTCAAACGCACGCAGGCCCGCGAGTTCTTCGACGAGCTGACGGCGCTGGCGGAAAAAGAGCTGAAACGATCGGGTGAGTTCGTGCTGCCCGGGATGGTCAAGCTCGTCGTGCAGAAACGGAAGGCGCGGATGGGCCGCAACCCGGCCACCGGCGAAGCGATCAAGATTCCCGCGAAGACCGTGGTCAAAGCGCGGATCGCGAAGCAGCTGAAGGATACGGTACTGCCGCGGAAGTAGCAGACGGAAAGGCGTGGTTCCCCCGACCACTGACCTTCAAAGACGTTGAGTGCGGCGCGGCGGCGAGTGGCCGCCGTGCCACCTCTCGCGGGTTCAGGCCGCCGCGGTCGTGCGGGCCAGCATCCGGCTGTAGAGCGTCGCGGGCACCAGGCACGTCGTCCGCGCTTCCAGGTTCGTCACCGAATCGTCGTCCAGGATGATGCGGTCTCCCGGCCCCAGCAGAATCTCCACACTAAAACGCCGCGCGCCGCGCAGCGTCCTCAACTCGAAATAGCGTACGGGCACCAGCCGATTTTCCACGGCGAGCGCCTCCGTCTTCACCAACGTCCGGAACATTGTTACACCCTCCTCAATTGCTACTAGCTGGCAGCCGCTTGTGCGGAACGATCGTCGCGCGCCGGAAAGCGCAGCGTGAACGCCGTGCCGTGTCCGACTTCGCTCTGCACGTCGATCGTCCCGTCGAGTTGCTCGACGATGCGCTTGGAGATGGCCAGGCCGAGGCCGAGCCCACGGCGCTTGGTGGTGACGAAGTCGTCGAAGATCGCCGGCAGCCGATCGGGCGGGATGCCGGAGCCGGTGTCGGTCACGTTGATTTGGATCTGATCGCCGGCGCGGCTCGTCGCGATGGTGACGCGGCCGCCCGGTTGCGTGGCCTGGATCGCGTTGGTGATGAGGTTGCGGAAGACGCGTCCGAGCGCGAAGCGGTCGCCCTCGATGACGAGCGGACCCGGCCCGTATTGCGCGTCCACGGTCACGCCGTTCCGGTCCCCTTCGGCGCGCATCGACTCGGCGATCTCCGCGACCGATCCGTTGATGTCCATCGCGAAGCGCTCGATCGGCTTCGGTTTGACGACGTGGCGCAGGTCGTCCATGAAGCGTTTCAGCGTCTGCAGCTCGCGCTCGATCGTGCGGCGGAACTGATCCCGCGATTCCGTGTCGAGGTCGTCGCGCATCAGCAGACGTGTGCTGTTGCCGATGTTCTGAATCGGATGCGCGAGATCGTGGACGAGACCGGCCGCGACGCGGCCGAACATCGCCTGACGTTCCTGGCGCTTGACTTCCTCCTGCAGCTTCACGAGGCGGTCGGCCATCGTGTTGAACGCGGTGCCGAGATCGCCAAGCTCGTCGTCCCGCCGGATGCTGACGCGCGTGTCGAGCTGGCCGGCGGCGATGTCGTGCGTGCCGCGCTGCAGCGTGAGGATCGGGTTGATGAAGCTCCGGCCGAAGCGATAGCCGACGGCGATCATCACCAGCAGCGCCACACTGATGGCGACGCCGAGCTGACGTTGGAGCACGGTGGCACTGGCGTAGGCTTCGCGCGTCGGCTGCTCGACGATCACGGTCCAGCCCAGTTGCGCGATGCGCGCGGCGACACCGAGCTGACGGCCGCCGTCCTCGTCCGTGTATTCCTGTGAGACGGGTATCAGGTCCCCCCGCGTGCGCGCGGCGGCGAACAGCTGGTGACCGTTCATGTTGCGCATCTGCGCGACGAGCGCCTTCTTGTTCGGATCGCCGTGCGCGACCAGCTCGCCTCCCGGAGCCACGACCAGGGCGAAGCCGTGATCGCCGATCCGGATCTGATCGACCATCCGCCACATTTCCTCGAGGCTGAACTCGCCGGCGAGCCAGCCGGCGGGCTGGTTCAGACGGGTGAGCCGGATGCTGAACACGGAAGTCGGCAGCAGATCCTCGTCGACGCGGATCGGCGACATCGAGACGCCGTTGATCGTCAGTCCCGCGTCCTTCGGGATGACAACCCGCGGTTTGCCGACGCGGCTCGAGGCGAGCATCGCCCCGCGCTCGTCGAACAGGCTGATCTCGCGAAACTCGCGGAACTGCAGGACGTAGTTCTTGAGAATCTGATCTTGCTGGCGCTGGTCGAGGCCGGTGTCCTGCAAGTCGGCGGCGAGCGCCTTGAGCAGCTCCGCATTGCTGACCACGTAGCGGCGGATCTCTTCGGCGGCGCGGACAGCGACGTTCTGATTGCCGTTGACCACCGATTCACGAGTGCCGCGCTGCAGCGAGAGGATCGACACGATGCCGTAGGCGACGAGCGGCAGCACGGCGGCGACGCCGAGGAGCAGCGCGAAACGCGTCGCGATGTGGCGGATCTGCATGTCAGTTGCGGCTTGCTTGCGCGCTGCCGGCGGCGGGCTTCCACACGCGCAGCGTGCCGATCACGTCGCGCCCCGCTTCCGGCGGCGGGACGACGAACTGGTTGCTGACGGCGCGCGCCCGGACCGACCACGCGAGGAAGATCGCCGGCGGATCGTCCATGAACGCCTGTTGGAGTCCGCCGACGGCGCGGCGGTATTGGTCTTCAGTGGGCGCTTCTCTGACACGGTCGAGCGCGGTGTCGACCGTCGGGTTACCCCAGCCTGCCCAGTTCAGGGGTGTCTTCGAGTGCCAGATCAGGTAAGGCCGGAACAGCGTCGGGCCGCTGATGAACTCGATCAGCGCGGCGTCGTACTCTTTTTTTGTCGTGCGTTGAACGATCTGGTCCCCGCTGATTTGCTCCACGGCCATATCGATGCCAACCATGCCGAGCTGCCGCTTGACCTCGAGGGCGACCCGTTCGTTCACGGTGTCCGGTGGGACGAGACACGTGAAATGGAGGCTTCCCGGCTTGCCGGCTGCAGTGTGCGTCGCGCGGCCGACGGCGTCGGCGGCGGCCTTCGGATCGAACGCGAATTTCGGCAGATCGGGTGGCAACGCCCAGTAGCGGGGCCACACAGGGCCGGACGAAGCGACGCCGTAGCTGTTCAGCGCGTTGCGCACCACCGCAGCCCGATCGATCCCCTGGTTGAGAGCCCGGCGAATCTCCGGCGATCGCATGACCTGCGATTCCTGGTTCAGGACGATGACGAATTGAAAGCGGCGCGTGAAGGTAAAGACGGACACGGTGCTCGAATTCTGCATCGAATCGAGTGCGTCGGCCCCCACTTCGTACAGAAAATCGATGCGGCCGCGGAGCATTTCCGCCCACGCCGTGCGAACGCTCGGATAGCTTTCGACGTGGATCGTGTCGACGACCGGCCGTCCGAGATAGTAATCAGCGTTGGCGCGCATTTCCGTCGTCGAGTTCACGATCGGCCCGGCGACGAACGCGCCGGTGCCGACGACGGCGCTACCCGGCTTTTGGATCACCGCCTCCAGCGACTCGAGCAAAAACGGAGACGCCCTGCGGAATCCGAGCTCGACGGCGCCGCTCCCCGATGCGCGAACGTACTCGACATCTGAAAACACCGGGCCCATGAATGAGCGGAGGCCGTCGGGAAGTATGCCGGCCACCGCCTTTGCATCCACGGGCGAGCTGTCGTGGAATTTCGCATTCGGCCGCAGCTTGATCGTCAGTGAGCGTCCGTCGTTGCCCGGCGTCCACCCTTCTGCGAGCCTCGGCTGCATGCGACCGTCTTCCCCCGGCAGAGCCAATCCTTCAACCGACTGGTTCTGGACGAGCTGCCGAAGTCCCGCGATCGGGTTTGTCGCCGACAGTTGCGCGGTGCCGATGCGGAGCACCGTGGAGGAGGTCCCGGGCTGTGGCCCTCCAGTGCGGCGGCAGGATCCGGCAACCGCCAACGCCGTGGTGACGGCGCTGGCGATGATCGCCCGACGGATCCTGTCGCTGCGGCACTTGCCGCGCTCCTGCGGCATCCTGGCTACTTCTTGTTCATCGCCGGTTCGTCGACCCACGCTGCGCAGAATCCGGTGGGCTTCATGTTGGACGCCTTTTTCACGATCTTGATCTTCATTGTAATCTCCTAAGCAGGGGCGTTGGCAGCGGAATGCGCCAACGAGACGAGTGCCGACTCGAAGCTGCGCTTGTGACAGGTCGGCAGGTTCATGTCACCAAGCTGTGTGAACGAGTTCGCCACACAGCCGCCGGCGCAGACGGGGATGAATGCGCAGTCGCCGCATTCCTTCCAGGGAGAGAGCCGTTCGAATTTTTCACGCGCCGACTCGCGAATCGGGTCGCGGCGATCGTCGATGTGGCCGGTTGACGTCGCGAGCTGGCCGGTGAACCCGGGGCACGCATAGAGCGACCCGTCCGGGCCGATGGTGTGCGCGTGCTTCATGTGCACGTGGCACGGACCGTTGTGGACGCCGTCGTGCGGCGTGAAGCCGTGGCGCTTGGTCTCCTCGCGCAGAAACGACATCTTGTCGTCGAGGACCTCGCAGCTGTCGCAGGTCGACCCGTGGCCCGCGCCTGCGGACGTCATGCACGTGCCGTTCAACGGCTTGTTGGAGGAGCCGACCGGTGTCAGCGGGATGAAGCCCTTGGGCTTCGGCGCGTCGGCGCGGATAATCGGCTTGAAGTTGACCTTGACGAGCTGGTCGGCGAATTCCTGCTCCTCGAGGAACTGGAGCAGCGCCGGGTAGCTGTCCACCGAGCTCTCGTCGAAGTTGCCGCCGATCGACAGCCGGCAGCGGCCGGCGACGCGGCGCATGTTCTCGAGAATGCGATCGAAGGTGCCCTGGCCGCCGCGCAGCGGGCGCATGCGGTTGTGGGTGTCGCGGTCGCCGTCGAGCGTGATCTTGATGCCGTTGAGGCCGAACGGCGCCATGCGATCGACGACGTCGGGCGTGAGCAGCAGGCCGTTGGTGATGATGTTGACGTACATCGTCACGCCGCTCGCCTGCGTCGCGCGCCACAGGCGCTCGCTCAGCTGATACATGACCGGCAGGTTGAGCAGCGGCTCGCCGCCGAAGAACGTGAAGACGAACCGCTCGGGGCGGACGCGATCGAGCTCGCGCTCCAGCCAGTCGCCGACGCGCGCGGCGGTCTCGAGCGACATCTTCTCCGCGTGCAGGTTGTAGTCGCCGTGGTCGCCCTGGAAACAGTAGTCGCACGCGAAGTTGCACTGCAGCGTGGTGAGGAGCGTGACGTTCAACTCTTCCGTGTTGCTCTTGACTGAGGATAAGTAGGCGTCCAGCGCCCGGCGATCCTCGGCGCGGTCGTTCACGAGAAAGCCGTTCTCGCGCAGCAGGTCGAGCGCTTCACGCTCCTCGCTGGAGACGGTCAACGCACCCTGGGACGCGCGATCCAGCAGCGCCGCCACGTCGCTCGACACGACGAGTTGCGCGTCGGTAAGCGTGTTCATCAGAAAAATCTCATCGCGAGCCTCGAGCGGCACACGAAGGTTGAACATCGACGGTTGCATTGGGGGAATTGCTCCGGACCAGATTTGTGAAGACCGCTGGTTCGACCTCATAGATAGCAACGCATCTGCCACTATGCGCCGATCCGCGACGATTGATGAATTTGTTGGAGCTTTCGCGAATCGCAGGGCGGAACGGTCGTCCGGCGATACACCCGTTTCCTGCGGCTGGGGGCAATAGGTTGTCCGCTGATGAGCCAGGGCGTGAGTGCTGACGGCGGTTACTGGCGCGAAATCAGGAGGTTAGGACTGAGGACAACTGGTTGGCCGCTCGGGGCAGATTCTTGGCCGGCTATGCTCCGCGCAACCGCTTCGCAATCTGTCGAACTTCGAGCTTATCCATCTTGTACTTGAGCGTGCTCAATGGAATTCCAAGGTATTCGGCAGTGCCCGTGACGTTCCAGCCGCATTTCTCGAGCGCGCGCAGAATGAAGTTGCGCTCGAACGTGTTGGTTGCATCCTCGAACAGCCGGTCGGTCGCCCCGCCCTGCGGCTGGAGCTGGGCGAAGTGGAATTCCAGCGGCAGGTCCTCCTCCGAGATGTAGTCCTTGTCGCTGACCGCGACCAGCCGCTCGATGAGGTTCTCCAGCTCCCGGATGTTACCCGGCCACCAGTACTTCTTCAGCAGCGTCATCGTCGGCTCGCTGATCCCCTGGATCCGCTTGCGGAACCGCGTGTTGTAGCGGCGCAGAAAAAACTCCGCCAGTTGGGGCACGTCTTCCGTCCGTTCTCGCAGCGGCGGCAGCTTGATCGGGATCACGTTGAGCCGGTAGAAAAGATCCTCGCGGAAGCGCCCTTCCTTGACCGCCTTTTCGAGGTCGACGTTCGTCGCCGCGATCAGGCGGAACTCGGTCTTGATCGGCTTGGTCCCGCCGACGCGCTCGATCTCGCCTTCCTGGATCGCCCGCAGCAGCTTGGCCTGCAGATCGAGCCGCAGGTCGCCGATCTCGTCGAGGAACAGCGTGCCGTTCGAGGCCAGCTCGAACTTGCCGAGTTGCTGGCGATGAGCGCCGGTGAAGGCGCCGCGCTCGTGGCCGAACAGCGCGCTTTCGGCGAGCTCACGCGGAATCGCGGCAAGGTTGACCGCGATGAACGGCGCCTCGGTGTCTCCCGCCTCGCGATGGATCAGCCGCGCGAGCAGCTCCTTGCCGGTGCCGCTCTCGCCGAGAATCAGCACCGTGGCCGACAGCTTCGCGATCTTCTGGACCAGATCGACGATGTCGCGCGTCATCTTGCTCGGTCCGACGATGAATTCGCGCTCAGTCTGGTCGGCGACCTGGGCGGACAGCGTCAGGACCTGACGGTTCAGATCCTGCCGCTCGCTCGCGTTGCGCACCAGCGATCGGAGCTGGTCGTAGTCGAAGTCCTTGGTGACGTAGTGATACGCGCCGTGCTTCATGGCCTGGACGGCGGTTTCGATCTCGTTGATCGCCGAGATCATCAGCACTTCGATCAGGCTGTAGTTCTCCTTGACGATCCGCAGCACCTCGAAGCCGCTGATGCCGGGGAGACGCACGTCGAGCAGGATGAGGTCGACGTCCTCGCGGTTGAGGACCGGGAGCGCCGCCTCGCCGCTGGCCACCCGCAGCACGCGGTACTCGCGTTTGAGGATGGCCGTGAGCGTGTCACGCATCCCCTCGTCGTCGTCGACGATGAGAACGGTTTTGGGCTTGTGGGTCAGGAGGGCCCCTTTTCCGCGCGTATTGTGTCAGGCGGTTGACACTGTTGCAAGCCGTTCGATAACGTACCAAGGTTGTTGACCTTCCTTTGGCTGCTGACCGGCGCGGCCCTCGTCCTGGCTGGCGCGGCGCTCTTCGTGGCGCGGCGCCAGAGCAAACGTCTCGAACGGCTGACGGAGTCCTACTGGGAACTGCGGTATGAGCACGGGCAATTGCGCGCCCGTGTGAACCGGATCGATCCGGAGCAGCAGACCGCAGCCGCCGCGGCCGAGCCGCCCGCGTCGAACTTCATTCCGCTCTCTTCGCTGAAACGATAACGAGATCCCGTGCCTCAGGACTATGACGTCATCGTAATCGGCGCCGGGACCGGCGGATACGTCGCCGCGATCCGGGCCGCGCAGCTCGGTCTGAAAACCGCTGTCGTCGAAAAGCAGAAGGCGCTCGGCGGGACCTGCCTGCTCTGGGGGTGCATTCCGACGAAAGCACTGCTCGAGCACGCGCACGCCTTGAAGATCGCGCAGCACGCCAAGGACTGGGGCATCTCGCTCGGCGCCGCCGCCGGCTTGGGACCCGGAGGCGTCACGATCGACATGACCCAGGTCCAGACCCGGAAGGATCGCGTCGTCACCGGCCTGTCCAAGGGCGTCGAGTTCCTGTTCAAGAAGAACAAGATCGACTGGATCAAGGGGACCGCCCGGCTGACCGGCAACGGCGGCGTCGACGTCTTCGAAGGGGAACGGCAGACGCTGCGCGCGCGCAAGGAGATTATCGTCGCGACCGGGTCGACGCCGCGCGGCGTCCCCGGCATCGAGATCGATCGCCAGCGCATCATCACGAGCGACGAAGCGATCGGCCTGCGCGAGGTCCCCAAAACGATGGTGATCATGGGCAGCGGAGCGGTCGGCGTCGAGTTCGCGTCGATCTTCAACCGCTTCGGCAGCGACGTGACCATCGTCGAATTGCTGCCGCGCCTCGTGCCCGTGGAAGACGAAGCCGTGTCCGCCGAGCTCGCAAAGTCTTTCCGCAAACAGGGGATCACGAGCCATACCGGCGCGAAGGTCACCTCGGCGAAAGCGGGCGCCGACGGTGTCGACGTGGACGTACAGCTTGCGGACGGTACGACGAAGAGGATCCAGACCGACTACCTGCTGGTGGCGACCGGGCGCGGCCCGGTGACCACCGGCCTGAACGCCGAAGGCGTCGGTCTGCAGATAGAGAAGGGCTACATCAAGGTCGACAATCTCTTCAGAACAAACGTGCCGGGCATCTCCGCGGTCGGCGACGTGATTACGTTCGGCGGACCCGGCCATCCCCAACTCGCGCACGTGTCGTCGGCGGAAGGGATCATCACCGCCGAGCGGATTGCGGGCCAGGAATCGCGACCGATCAACTACGACCACGTGCCCGGCTGCACCTACTGCGATCCGGAAATCGGCAGTGTTGGTCTGACCGAGGCGGAGGCGAAGACGCGCGGCTTCGACGTGCGCGTCGGGACGTTCCCGTTCGGTATTCTCGGGCGGGCGAAGATGGCGCAGGAGACCGACGGCTTCGTCAAGATCGTCGCCGACAAGAAGTACGACGAGCTGCTGGGCGTCCACATGATCGGGCCGCGGTCCACCGAGCTCGTCGCCGAGGCGACGGTCGCGCTGCGTCTCGAGTCGACCGTCGAAGAGTTGATCCGCACGATCCACGCGCATCCGACGTTCGCTGAAGCGATCGGCGAGGCGGCGCATGCCACACACGGCGCGGCGATACATTCGTAGAGAGACACCATGGCCACTGACGTTGTGATGCCCCAGATGGGGGAGTCGATTGCGGAAGGCACGATCGTCCGCTGGATGAAGAAGGTCGGCGACGCGATCGATCGCGACGAGCCGCTCTTCGAGATCTCCACCGACAAGGTGGACGCCGAGATTCCCTCGCCCGCGGCGGGTGTCATCTCGGAAATCCGCGTCAAGGAAGGCGAGACGGTTCCCGTGAACAGTATCGTCGCGGTGATCGGTCCCGCCTCCGCGACCGCTTCTCCGCCTGCCGCGACGGCGGACAAGGACGCCGCCGCCTCCGCCGCCAAGGCAGCGCCCGCGGCTTCGGCGGACATGAAGGCCCCCGAGTCGACGGAACCGCCTGTCGAGTCTGCGAAAGCGCAGGAGCCTCCGAAGGCATCGCCGCAGGCCGACGGCGCATCTGCCGCTGCGCCGCCTCCGCCGCATTACCACGACCGCGATGAGCCCGCCCCCGCGGCGCCAGCTTCGCAGAATGCAGCGCCGGCGGAGCCGTCCCCTGTGGCCGCCCCGCCGCCCGCGCAACATGCCGCGTCGGCCGGCCAGGCACCGGCGACCAGCGACGGGACCGCGGCACGGCACACGGGCTCGGCCGAGGACGCCATCCGCGAGCGGTCGTCACCGCTGGTGCGCAAGATCGCGAAAGAGCACAACGTCGACATCGCGCAGATCCATGGCACCGGAATCGCCGGCCGCGTGACGAAAGACGACATCCTGGGCTTCATCGGAGGGTCCGCCTCCGCCGCCCCGGAATCGAGCGCGGCTTCGGCGAAACCCGCCACCGCGGCTCCCGCCGCGTCGGCGGGGCCCGCTGGTGGTTCGGTCTCTGGAGCGCCGCCGGTGGCCCAGGTCACCTTCAAGCCGGGCGCCAACGATCACGTCGAGAAGATGTCGGTGATGCGCAAGCGCATCGCCGAGCACATGGTTCTGAGCAAGAAGACGTCGGCGCACGTTCATTCGGTGTTCGAGGTGAACTTCGGCCGCATCGCCAAGATCCGCGAGGCGAAGAAAACGGAGTTCGAGCGCTCCGGCGCCAAGCTCACCTACATGTCGTTCATCATCAAGGCGGCGATTGACGCCTTGCGTGCCGTCCCGATTGTCAACGCCTCGGTCGACGGCGAGAACATCGTCTATCACAGGGACATCAACGTCGGCATCGCGGTCGCGCTCGACTGGGGGCTCATCGTCCCTGTCATCAAGAAGGCCGACGAGAAGAACCTGGTCGGCCTGAGCCGCGCGGTCGCCGATCTCGCCAATCGCGCGCGAGCGAAGCAGCTCAAGCCCGACGAAGTGGCGGGCGGGACGTTCACGATCACCAA